>JADMIO011011076.1_pt1 | contig 78742 bp, 81 predicted proteins | sample 8958161 | NCBI WGS metagenome assembly JADMIO01 (sample SAMN16585339, study PRJNA669376) | soil metagenome | isolation source: Crop rotation soil | place: USA: Cullars Rotation, Alabama | collected 2011 | reverse complement strand
GCGACAACTTGTCCACGTGGAATTCTAAGCTTAGGATCCCAATGTGCTGGAAAGGAGCGCGAGAAGATGGTGATGATGACCAAGCGCACCAGCGTGCCGCAGATCTTCATCGGCGATCTCCACGTCGGCGGCTACGACGACATGATGGCCCTGCATCGCGCCGGCAAGCTGGAACCGCTGTTGGGCGGGAGCGGCGAATGAGCGGCGATCGTGCCGATGCGGGCGCGGACCGCGTCGCGGAATTCACCGCGTTCCGCCAGCGCATGAACGAACGCATCCTGGCCGAACCCAACCAGGTGATCCGCCGCTTCTTCGCGCTGGACACGCAGACCTACGCGCCCGGCGCGCTGGACGTGAAGACCAAGGAGCTGTGCGGGCTCACGGCCTCGATGGTGCTGCGCTGCGACGACTGCATCAGCTACCACGTGGCGCAGTGCAAGGACGCCGGCGTGACCCGCGAGGAAATGTTCGAGGCGTTCTCGGTGGGGCTGGTGGTCGGCGGTTCCATCGTCATCCCGCACCTGCGCCGCGCGGTGGATTTCCTCGACAGGCTGGAGCAGGGCGAAGCCGCGACGCCGGCTGTACACGACCATGGTTGAATGCCGCGCCGCATACGGCGGCGCACGGCATCTGCCATAATTGCGGGCTGAATCCCCCTCGACGCCGCGCCTTCTGCGTGGCGTTCAGCCTGTCTGGAAGCATCGAACAATGACAACGATCACGGTCATCCGCGGCGACGGCATCGGCCCGGAAATCATGGGCGCCACCTTGCATGTGCTCGACGCCATGCAGTTGGGCCTGCAATACGAATTCGCCGACGCCGGCCTCGTCGCGCTGGAAAAGCACGGCGACCTGCTGCCGGCGGCGACGATGGACTCGATCCGCAGGAACCGCATCGCGCTGAAGGCGCCGCTGACCACGCCGGTCGGCGAGGGCTTCTCCTCGATCAACGTGGAACTGCGCAAGCGCTTCGACCTGTACGCCAACGTGCGCCCGGCGAAGTCGTTCCCGAACACCAAGTCGCGCTTCCCGAACGGCGTCGACCTGATCACCGTGCGCGAGAACACCGAAGGCGCCTATAGCGCCGAGGGCCAGGAGCTGTCGGCCGATGGCGAGACCGCGACCTCGATCACCAAGACCACCCGCCGCGGTTCCGAGCGCATCGTCCGCTACGCCTTCGACCTTGCCCGCAAGACCGGCCGCAAGAAGGTCACGGTGGTGCACAAGGCCAACATCCTGAAGTCGACCTCGGGCCTGTTCCTGAAGACCGCGCGCGAAGTGGCCCAGCAGTACCCGGACATCCAGTGCAACGAGATGATCGTCGACAACACCTGCATGCAGCTGGTGATGAAGCCGGAGCAGTTCGACATCATCGTCACCACCAACCTGTTCGGCGACATCATCTCCGACCTCTGCGCCGGTCTTGTCGGCGGCCTGGGGCTGGCGCCCGGTGCGAACATCGGCACCGAGGCGGCGATCTTCGAGGCCGTGCACGGCTCCGCGCCGGACATCGCCGGCAAGGGCATCGCCAACCCCTGCGCGCTGCTGCTGGGCGCGGCGCAGATGCTCGACCACCTGGGCCTGCCCGCGAAGGCGGAAGCGCTGCGCAATGCCATCGTCGCCACCCTGGAAGCCAAGGACTCGCTGACCCCGGATCTGGGTGGCGAGGGCAACACCCTGTCGTTCGCCAAGGCGATTGCCAGCCGCGTCTGATGCCGGTTCGACGCGGTGTGCGGAAAAGGGCGCCGATGGCGCCCTTTTTCATGTGCGGATGCCCGACCGTTGTTGTGCGCTGCGGCAGGCCTCGGCATAATATCCATCTTTCAATCCGGATATAGCGATGAATGCTCGTCCGAGCGCATGGGCGCTCTCGCCGTTGCTGCTGTTCCTGGCGCTGTTCTTCGGTGCCGGCCTGTACTACACGGCACAGGGGCTGCCGATGGCGTTCTACCAGTTGCGTGCGCCCGTGGCGATCCTGCCGGCAGTGGCGCTGGGCCTGTGGCTGGCGTGCCGTCGCGGCCTGCCGGCGCAGGACACGCTGCTGAAGGGCATCGCCGATCCCGACATCGTGCTGATGTGCCTGATCTTCCTGCTGGCCGGCGCGTTCGCGATGGTCACCAACAAGATCGGCGCGGTCGATGCCGTGGTCTCGCTCGGCGTCGGCGCGCTGCCGCCGGTGCTGATCCTGCCCGGCGTGTTCCTGCTGGCCGGCTTCTTGTCGTTGTCGGTCGGCACCTCGATGGGCACCATCGCCGCGATCACCCCGATCGCGCTGGGCGTGGCCGATGCCTCCGGCCTTGATCGCGCGCTGGTGGTCGGCGCGGTGATCGGCGGCGCGACCTTCGGCGACAACCTGTCGGTGATCTCCGACACCGCGATCGCCGCCGCGCGCACCCAGGGTTGCACGGTGCGCGAGAAATTCCGCGAGAACGCGCGCATCGCGCTGCCGGCGGCGCTGCTGACCCTGGTGGTGCTGGCCTTCGTCGGCGAAGCCTCGCCGGTGCAGAGCGCGGAACACGCGTCGCCGTGGCTGATCGTGCCGTACCTCGTCGTGCTGGTGCTGGCGCTGATCGGGCTGGACGTGCTGGCGGTGCTGGGGATCGGCCTGGTGGTGGCGGCGCTGTTCGGCGCGGGCTTCGCCCGGCACGGCTACGGCGTGGCGGAATTCGCCGGCGACATCTACGCCGGTTTCGAGAGCGTGTTCGAGATCACCTTGCTCGCCCTGCTGATCGGCGGCCTCGGCGCGCTGATCAAGGCCAGCGGCGGGCTGGCATGGCTGGCGGGCGCGATCTCGCGGATCGCGCGCGGCAACGACGGGCGCCGCACCGGCGAATGGAGCATCGCCGCGCTGGCCTCGGTCACCGACGTGTTCACCGCCAACAACACGGTGGCGATCCTGATCAGCGGCGGCGTGGCGCGCGACATCGCCCAGCGCCACGGCGTGCCGCCGGCGCGCGCGGCCAGCGTGCTCGACATCTTCGTCTGCTGCGTGCAGAGCCTGCTGCCGTACGGCGCGCAGATCCTGCTCGCGGCCTCGCTGGCGGCGCTGTCGCCGCTGGCACTGATCGGCAAGGCGTACTATTGCTGGGCGCTGATCGGCATCACCGTGCTGTTCATGCTGTGGCCGGCGCGCAAGCCCTCGTCGATCGCAGCGGGATCGCGGGCATGAAAAAGGGCGCCGAAGGGCGCCCTTTTCCGTCGCACCGCCTCTGGATCAGTTGCGCGACTGCAGCTTGCTCAGCAGGCGCAGGATTTCCAGGTACAGCCACACCAGGGTGACCAGCAGGCCGAATGCGCCGTACCACTCCATGTACTTCGGCGCGCCCTGTTCGACGCCGTGCTCGATGAAGTCGAAATCCAGCACCAGGTTCAGCGCCGCGATCACCACCACGAAGCCGGAGAAGGCGATGCCGATCAGGCTACTGTCGTGGATGAAGCTCATGCCCTTGAAGCCGAACAGGCCCAGGCCGATCTGCACGAGGTAGAGCAGGGCGATGCCGCCGGTGGCGGCGACCACGCCGAGCTTGAAGTTCTCGGTGGCCTTGATCAGCCCGCTGCGGTACGCCAGCAGCAGCGCCGCCAGCGTGCCGAAGGTCAGGCCCACGGCCTGGATCACGATGCCCGGGAAGCGCAGTTCGAACATCGCCGAGACTGCGCCGAGGAACAGGCCTTCCAGCACCGCGTAGATCGGCGCGGTGATCGGCGACCACTGCTTCTTGAACACGGTGACGAGGGCGACGATGAAGCCGCCGATCGCGCCGCCCCAGACATACGGCATCACCGCGCCCGGGTTGCCCGCGGCCATCGCGGCGGAGAATTGCGACCAGGTGAACAGCGCGCCGGCCAGGGTCAGCACCAGCAGGAATGCGGTCTTGTTGACGGTGCCGTTCAGGGTCATCGTCCCGGCATCGCCCTGCACCAGGGTGCCGGAACCGAGGTCGAGGAAGGTGCTTTCCTTCAGTGCGGGATTGCCGCTGCGCATCATGGCGTCATGTCCTTTTCGATGTGGGCTTGTCGAGGGCGGCGGTCGCCGCATGCGTGGAGCATAACGCGAGATGGCGACGCCCGCGGCGGCTTCAAGGCGCGCCCCGGCGGAGGTTGCCGGGGCTTCATGAGCTGGTGCGAAAGAGGGGACTCGAACCCCTACGCCTTGCGGCACTGGAACCTAAATCCAGGGCGTCTACCAATTCCGCCACTTTCGCGCGTCGCCATTGTAACGGCGGAGATCGCGGTTTCGCGTTGACAGCGCGCGCGCGCGAACCCACAATGCCCGGCCTTTCGTCACGCTGGCGCGTCGCGGAAGCCTGCAGGGCGCAGGATGCGGTCGGTTCCGTCGGCGGGGTATAGCGCAGTCTGGTAGCGCGCCTGCTTTGGGAGCAGGATGTCGGGGGTTCGAATCCCTCTACCCCGACCATTCGGGTTCCGGCTTGTTCGGGTTCCGGCTTGGAAGACCTGCATCAATGCGACAATCCGGCCCGGGCGCCCGTAGCTCAACCGGATAGAGCACCGGCCTTCTAAGCCGGTGGTTGCAGGTTCGATTCCTGCCGGGCGCGCCAAACGTGGATGTTCCGAATTGTGGTGGCTGTAGCTCAGTTGGTTAGAGTCCTGGATTGTGATTCCAGTTGTCGGGGGTTCGAGTCCCCTCAGCCACCCCACTTTTCTGTTGTGCAATCGCGTCACCCTTCGCTATACTTTCGTTTCTCGGGGCCGTTAGCTCAGTTGGTAGAGCAGTTGACTCTTAATCAATAGGTCCAAGGTTCGAATCCTTGACGGCCCACCAAACTCCGAGACGCCCGGCCAAAAGCCGGGCGTTTTCTTTTGCGTTGGGCCGTGACAGCGGGCCGCGCATCGGCCAAACTAGCAAGTTCGGCGTGGGTGCTGCCCGCGCTGCCTTTGACAGCGTTTCCCACATCCATTCGTGCAACCGGGTTCGCGCGAACCCGTCCAGGAGTCATCGCATCATGCAAGTCTCGGTCGAAAACGTCGGCAACCTCGAACGTCGCGTCATCCTCAGCCTGCCGGCGGGGGACGTGGACAGCCAGGTCGGCGGTCGCCTGCGCGAGATCGCGCGCACCGTCCGCATCAAGGGCTTCCGCCCCGGCAAGGTGCCGAACAGCGTGGTCGAGCAGCGCTTCGGCGGCCAGGTGCGCGCCGAGATCCTCGATGGCCTGCTGCGCCAGGGCATGGACCAGGCCGTGCGCGAGAACGAGCTGCGCGTGGCCGGCGCCCCGCAGATCGCCCCGGCGGACGAAGCCGGCGAAGGCGAGCTGAAGTACGTGGCCTCGGTCGAGCTGGTGCCGGACTTCGGTGACCTCGACATGACCAAGCTGCAGGTCGTGCGCCATACCGCGGAAGTGACCGATGCCGACATCGAGCGCATGCTCGGCAACCTGCAGCAGCAGCGCGCCAGTTGGACCAAGGTGACCCGCGCCGCCAAGTCCGGCGACCTGGCCAACCTCGAGACCGCCAGCACCATCGACGGCACGCGCATGCCGGCGGAAGGCTTCGAGACGACCAGCACCGTGCTGGGGACCGGCGCGATGTACCCGGAAGTGGAAGCCGCCATCGTCGGCATGCAGCCGGGCGAGGAAAAGACCATCGACGTGACCCTGCCGGCGGACTGGCACATGCCGCAATTCGCCGGCAAGACGGTGACCTCGACCTTCAAGCTGGTCGACGTGGCCGAGCAGGTCCTGCCGGAAATCGACACCGCGTTCATCCGCAGCTTCGGCGTCAAGAGCGGCGATGCCGAGCAGTTCAAGGCCGAAATCCGCAGCAACCTGGAGCGCGAGCTCAAGGGTGCGTTGATGAACCGCCTGCGCCGCGAAGTCGGCGAGCAGTTGGTCGAGGCCTACAAGGGCGTGGAACTGCCGCCGCGCCTGGTCGAGAACGAAGCCCGCGCGCTGCTGGCCAACGCCACCGAGCAGGCGCGTCGCCAGGGCCAGCAGGTGCAGGCCGACCTGGAGGCGTTCAAGGACGCCGGCCGCAAGCGCGTGCTGGTCGCCCTGCTGGTCGGCGAAGTCGCCAACCGCAACGAGCTGCGCCTGGAGCCGGCCCGCCTGAACGAAACGATGCGCCTGATCGCCTCGACCTACGAACAGCCGCAGCAGGTCATTGATCTTTACCGCAACGATCCCCAGCTCATGCAGGGCCTGCAGAACCGGGTGATGGAAGAGCAGGTGATCGACTGGATCGCCGAGCGCGCCCAGCACACCGAACAGGCGCTGAGCTTCCAGGAAGCGATCGGCCAGTAACCAACCCTACTTGCGAGAGACCATGGACCAGATCAAAGCCCTCAACCTCGTGCCGATGGTGGTCGAGCAGACCAGCCGCGGCGAGCGCGCATACGACATCTATTCGCGCCTGCTGAAGGAGCGGGTGATCTTCCTGGTCGGCGGCATCGACGATCACGTGGCCAACGTGATCGTCGCGCAACTGTTGTTCCTCGAGGCGGAAAACCCCGAGAAGGACATCAGCCTGTACATCAATTCGCCCGGCGGCATCGTCACCGCCGGCATGGCGATCTACGACACCATGCAGTACATCAAGCCGGACGTGAGCACGATCTGCGTCGGCCAGGCGTGCAGCATGGGCGCCGTGTTGCTGGCCGCGGGCGCGGCGGGCAAGCGCTACGCGCTGCCGAACTCGCGGGTGATGATCCACCAGCCGCTGGGCGGCGCGCAGGGCCAGGCCACCGACATCGACATCCAGGCGCGCGAGATCCTCACCATGCGCCAGCGCCTGAACGAAGTGCTGGCCCGCCATACCGGCCAGCCGATCGAGACCATCGCCCGCGACACCGACCGCGACAACTTCAAGAGCGCCGAAGCCGCCCGCGACTACGGCCTGGTCGATGAGGTGCTGGTCCGTCGCCCGGACGAGTCCGTGCAGGCGGGCTAAGGCCGGCGCAAACCGCGGTCCGGCTTGGTTTCAGGATGATTTCCACCCCCGCTCGGCCCGGCGGGGGCGTATGGTATTCTCGGGCAAAAGCCGCGAAGTCGCGGCGAGCGAGCATTGAATGAGCGACGACCGTCAGGGACGCACCACCACCGGCGACAGCACCAAGATCCTGTACTGCTCCTTCTGCGGGAAGAGCCAGCATGAGGTTCGCAAGCTGATCGCGGGTCCCAGCGTGTTCATCTGCGACGAATGCGTCGAGCTGTGCAACGACATCATCCGCGAGGAACTCGCCGAGAAGGCGCAGTCCACCCGCAGCTCGCTGCCGAAGCCGAAGGAAATCCTCGACGTGCTGGACCAGTACGTCATCGGCCAGCAGCGCGCGAAGAAGACGCTCGCGGTCGCGGTGTACAACCACTACAAGCGCATCGAGAGCCGGCAGAAGTCGGACGACGTCGAACTCGCGAAATCGAACATCCTGCTGGTCGGCCCGACCGGCTCCGGCAAGACGCTGCTCGCGGAAACGCTGGCGCGCATGCTCAACGTGCCGTTCACCATGGCCGATGCCACCACGCTGACCGAAGCCGGCTACGTCGGCGAGGACGTGGAGAACATCATCCAGAAGCTGCTGCAGAAGTGCGACTACGACGTCGAGAAGGCGCAGCAGGGCATCGTCTACATCGACGAGATCGACAAGATCAGTCGCAAGTCGGAGAACCCGTCGATCACCCGCGACGTCTCTGGCGAAGGCGTGCAGCAGGCGCTGTTGAAGCTGATCGAAGGCACCGTCGCCAGCGTGCCGCCGCAGGGCGGGCGCAAGCATCCGCAGCAGGAATTCCTGCAGGTCGACACCCGCAACATCCTGTTCATCGTCGGCGGCGCGTTCGCGGGCCTCGACAAGGTGATCCAGCAGCGTTCGACCGAGGCCGGCGGCATCGGTTTCGGCGCGAAGGTGAAGAGCGCCGAGCGCAAGGCCGACATCGGCCAGGTGCTGGCGAACGTGGAGCCGGAAGACCTGATCAAGTACGGCCTGATCCCGGAATTCGTCGGTCGTTTGCCGGTGGTGGCGACGCTCGAGGAATTGAACGAAGCCGCGCTGGTCAAGATCCTCACCGAGCCGAAGAACGCCATCACCAAGCAGTTCCGCAAGCTGTTCGAGATGGAAGGCGTGGAGCTGGAAATCCGCCCGGACGCGCTGGCCGCCATCGCCAAGAAGGCGCTGAAGCGCAAGACCGGCGCGCGCGGCCTGCGCACCATCGTCGAATCGGTGCTGCTGGACACGATGTACGACCTGCCGTCGCAGGAAAACGTCAGCAAGGTGGTGGTGGACGAATCGGTGATCGAGCACAAGTCCGCGCCGTACCTGATCTACAAGAACGAAGCCTTCGAGAACGCGCCCTTGCCGAAGGCCGCGTCGGCCGATTGAATGCGTGCGCCGAACCGCGCATTGCACTGCACAAAGGCCGCCGCGAGGCGGCCTTCGTTTTTGCGCGCGGATCGCTTGCATCCTGCCGCCGCTGGCCCCATAACCGCAAGCATGGCCGCGCCATGCCGGCGCGCCCGGGCACTGGAGCTTGCATGAACATCGAACATGACCAACTCGTCCTGCCGGTCCTGCCGCTGCGCGACGTGGTGGTGTTCCCGCACATGGTGATCCCGCTGTTCGTCGGTCGCGACAAGTCGATCCGGGCGCTGGACATCGCGATGGAAGGCGACAAGCGCATCCTGCTGGTCGCGCAGAAATCCGCCGAGACCGACGACCCCGGCGCCGCCGACCTGCATCCCATCGGCACCCTCGCGCAGGTGCTGCAACTGCTGAAGCTGCCCGATGGCACCATCAAGGTGCTGGTGGAAGGCTTGACCCGCGCGCGCGTCGACGCGGTGGACGAACGCGATGGCGCGCTGCTGGGCTCCGGCACCGAGGTCGAGTCCCTCGACAGCCGCGAAACCCGCGAAGTGGAGGCGATCACCCGTTCGCTGATGGGCCTGTTCGAGCAGTACATCAAGACCAACCGCAAGCTGCCGCCGGAATTGCTGCAGACCCTGTCCGGCATCGACGATCCCTCGCGCCTGGCCGACACCATCGCCGCGCACATCGGCGTGCGCCTGTCGGACAAGCAGAAGTTGCTGGAGACGCTGGATACCGCCGAACGGCTGGAACTGCTGGTCGGCCTGGTCGACGGCGAGATCGACGTGCAGCAGATGGAGAAGCGCATCCGCGGCCGGGTGAAGTCGCAGATGGAGAAGTCGCAGCGCGAGTACTACCTCAACGAACAGATGAAGGCGATCCAGAAGGAACTGGGCGAACTGGACGACGCGCCGAACGACATGGACGAACTGGCCAAGCGCATCGCCGAAGCCGGCATGCCGAAGCCGGTGGAAACCAAGGCCAAGCACGAGTTCAACAAACTCAAGCAGATGTCGCCGATGTCCGCCGAGGCAGGCGTGGTGCGCAACTACCTGGACTGGTTGCTGGGCGTGCCGTGGAGCAAGCGCAGCAAGGTGCGCAAGGACCTCAAGTTGGCGCAGGACACGCTGGACGCGGACCACTACGGCCTCGAGAAGGTCAAGGACCGCATCCTCGAATACCTCGCGGTGCAATCGCGCGTGTCGAAGATGAAGGGCCCGATCCTGTGCCTGGTCGGGCCGCCCGGCGTGGGCAAGACCTCGCTGGGGCAGAGCATCGCCAAGGCGACCAACCGCAAGTTCGTGCGCATGGCCCTCGGCGGCGTGCGCGACGAGGCCGAGATCCGCGGCCATCGACGCACCTATGTCGGTTCGATGCCGGGCCGCATCGTGCAGAACCTCAACAAGGCCGGCGAGAAGAATCCGCTGTTCGTGCTAGACGAGATCGACAAGATGTCGATGGATTTCCGCGGCGACCCCTCCTCGGCGTTGCTGGAAGTGCTGGATCCCGAGCAGAACCACAGCTTCAACGACCACTACCTCGAGGTCGACCTGGACCTGTCCGAAGTGATGTTCGTGGCGACGTCGAACTCGCTGAACATCCCGGGCCCGTTGCTGGACCGCATGGAAGTGATCCGCATCCCCGGTTACACCGAGGAGGAGAAACTCAACATCGCGATGCGCTACCTGGTGCCGAAGCAGCTCAAGGCCAATGGCCTGCGAGAAGGCGAGCTCAAGATCGCGGAAGACGCGATCGTCGGCATCGTGCGCTACTACACGCGCGAATCCGGCGTGCGCAACCTCGAGCGCGAGATCGCCAAGGTGGCGCGCAAGGTGGTGAAGGAAATCGCCCTGCGCGGGCCGCAGCCGAAGGCGAAAAAGGGTGCGAAGGCGAAGCCGCCGAAGCCGGTCACCGTCACCGGAAAGAACCTGGACAAGTACCTCGGCGTGCAGCGCTTCGATTTCGGTCGCGCGGAAGCGGAAAACCAGATCGGCCTGGTCACCGGGTTGGCGTGGACGGAAGTGGGCGGCGAGCTGCTGCAGATCGAATCCACGCTGGTGCCGGGCAAGGGCGCGATGACCCTCACCGGCCAGCTCGGCGACGTGATGAAGGAATCCGCGTCCGCCGCGCTGTCGGTGGTGCGTGCACGCTCGGAACGGCTGGGCATCGATCCCGACTTCCTGCAGAAGTACGACATCCACCTGCACCTGCCGGATGGCGCGACGCCGAAGGACGGCCCGAGCGCGGGCATCGCGATGGCGACCACGCTGGTGTCGATGCTCACCAAGATCCCCGTGCGCCACGACGTGGCGATGACCGGCGAAATCACCCTGCGCGGGCGCGTCAGCGCGATCGGCGGCCTGAAGGAAAAGCTGCTGGCGGCGCTGCGCGGCGGCGTCAAGACCGTGATCATTCCCGACGAGAACCGCAAGGACCTCGCCGACATTCCCGCGGCGGTGACCAGGCACATGAAGATCGTGCCGGTGAAATGGATCGACGAGGTGCTGGACATCGCGCTGGAGCGTCCGTTGCCGAACCGCGTCGCGACTGGGGCCGAAGACCAACCGCCATTGCCGAAAAGCGACGATGCCGCGCGAGTCGATGTCAAGCATTGACCTGCGGCATGCGCGCCGATCGTCGAGCATATCGTCGATGAATGGCTGAAACCCGCGCCACAGCTTGCTTTCCGGGTTGCGCACGAAAAAAACCGCTGGTATAAGGTTTGCAACCGCGGTGCGCGAGAGATTTGTGCGCCGCGGCACCCGGCCGGGTCGCGACGTGGGAGCATGCGGTTCCGGTCACCGAAAAAATTTCGCGCCACATTCCGCAAGGGAGTCACAAAAAAAATGAACAAAGCCGAATTCGTCGAAGCCGTCGCCGACACCGCCGAACTGTCCAAGGCCGATGCCGGCCGCGCCGTCGATGCGATGGTCGCCGCCATCACCAAGGCCCTGAAGAAGGGCGACACCGTCACCTTGGTGGGCTTCGGTACTTTCTCCGTTCGCAAGCGCGGCGCCCGCACCGGTCGCAACCCGCGCACCGGCGACACCATCAAGATCAAGGCTTCGAAGAACCCGGCGTTCAAGGCCGGCAAGGCGCTGAAGGACGCGGTCAACTGACCTGCGCTTCATGTTGATCGAAAAGCCCGGCATCGCGCCGGGCTTTTCGTTTGCAGGCTTGCGCTGCGATAATGCGCGGCCCGGGCACTTAGCTCAGCGGTAGAGCGGCTCCCTTACAAGGAGCGGGTCGGGGGTTCGATCCCCTCAGTGCCCACCAGGAAAAATTGTTGTTGCGCGCTTCGTCGAAGCTCCGTACAATAGTCGGCTCACAGCGGAGTGGTAGTTCAGTCGGTTAGAATGCTGGCCTGTCACGCCGGAGGTCGCGGGTTCGAGTCCCGTCCACTCCGCCAGTTGTTCCGAAGCCCCGCAGGAATGCGGGGCTTCTTTTTTTGCGCGCGTGCCGGCATCGCGGCGCGCTAAACTCGCCCATTACGTTCCGGTTTCCATATCCCATGCTGCAGAAACTCCGCGACAAGACCTCCGGCTGGATCGCCACCGTCATCCTCGGCCTGCTGATCATCCCGTTCGCCTTCTTCGGCATGGAGTCGTACATGTCGCAGCAGGTGGAGACCTACACCGCGCGCATCGCGCAGCCGCCGTCGTGGTGGCCTTCCGCGCCGCAGGTGTGGCCGGTGACCTACCTGTGGACGACGCAGGACATCGACAGCGCCACGTTCCGCCAGCGCTTCGAGATCGCGCGCGCGAACACCCGCGCGGAGCAGGGCGACAAGTTCGATGCGAAAGCGTTCGAGTCGGTGGAGAACAAGCGCAAGATCCTTGACCTGCTGATCGACGAGCAGGTCATGCAGATGGCGTCGAAGCGCGACGGCATCGTGGTGAGCGACGGGCAGGTGGCGGAAGCGATCCGCCAGGTGCCGGATTTCCAGGTGGACGGCAAGTTCGACGCCGACCGCTACCAGTTGCTGCTGGCCTCGCAGAATCCGCCGCTGACGCCCCGCGAATACGACCAGCAGACCCGCGAGAGCCTGCAGGCCACCCTGGTTCGTTATGGCCTGTTCGAATCCGCGTTCGCGACCGATCGCGAAATCGACCGCGTCCTGCGCCTGCTCGGCGAGCAGCGCGACGTGAGCTTCGTGGCGATGCCGCCCGCGGCTGCGGACACCGCGCCGGTCACCGCCGAACAGATCCAGGCCTGGTACAAGGCGCATGCCTCGTCCTATCGCCGGCCGGAAACCGTGCGCCTGGAATACGTCGAAGTGGACGGCAGCACGCTGCCGATGCCGGTGATCGACGAGGCGTTGCTGCGCAAGCGCTATCAGGAACAAAGCGCGAAGTTCGCCACCGCCGAGCAGCGCGACGTCTCGCACATCCTGGTGCAGGTCGCGGCGAACGCCAGCGAGGCCGAGAAGAAGGCCGCGCAGGCGCGCGCCGACAAGCTGGCCGCGCAGGCGCGCGCGCCGGGCGCGGACTTCGCCGCGTTGGCCAAGGCCAATTCGGACGACGCGGGTTCCAAGGCGAAGGGCGGCGACCTGGGGTTCATCGCCAAGGGCAGCCTGCCGGGGCCGTTCGATGCGGCGGCGTTCGCGATGCAGGCCGGCGAAGTGCGCGGGCCGGTGAAGAGCGATTTCGGCTGGCACATCATCAAGGTCAACGAGATCCGCGCCGGCAACCAGCAATCGTTCGAGGCGGTGCGCGCACAACTGGAAACCGAACTGCAGGCCAGCGAGCGCGAACGCGTCTACAACGAAACCAGCGGCAAGCTGGTCGATGCGGTGTACAAGAACCCGACCTCGCTGGAACCGGCCGCGCGCGCGCTGGGCCTTTCCGTGCAGACCACGCCGGCGTTCAGCCGCGGCGGCGGCGCCGGCATCGCCGGCGATGCGAAGGTGCTGCGCGCGGCGTTCACCGACAGCATGATCCAGGACGGCACCGCCAGCGACCCGATCGAACTGTCGCCTAACCGCAGCGTGATCGTGCGGGTGATCGAGCATCAGCCGGAAGCCGCGCTTCCCTTGTCCAGCGTGTCCACCGCGGTGGTGGCGGAGATTCGCGCCGATCGCCAGCGCAAGGCCGCCGAAGCCGCCGCCGACGCGCTGGTGAAGGCGGCGCAGGCGAAGGGGTTGGCGGCAGCCGCCGCCGATGCGAAGCTGGCCGTGGCGGAAATGAACAACATCCCGCGCGGCAGCCAGTTGCCATCGCCGCAGGCAGTGGCGGCGTTCTTCGACACGCCGCGTCCGCAGGACAACCTGATCCCGGTGCACAAGGTCGATCTCGGCGGCCAGTACTTGGTCTTCGCGATCCGCGCGGTGCGCAACGGTGATCTCACCCAGGTCACCCCCGAAATCCGCAAGCAGTGGCGCGATCAGCTTTCCGGCGCGGACGGCATGGCGGCACAGAAGGCTTACGTGAAGGCCGCGCGCGCGAAGTACCAGATCAAGGTAGCGGAAGACCGCTTCTGATCCCGGCGCCGCGGTCGCGCAAATGAAAACGCCCGGCGATGCCGGGCGTTTTCGTTGGTGCATTGGCGGATGCGATCACTCGATCCCGCTCATCCCCATGATGTTGTAGCCGGCATCGACATAGGTGATTTCGCCGGTGACGCCGGCGGCGAGGTCGGAGCACAGGAACGCGGCGGTATTGCCCACGTCCTCGATGGTCACCGCGCGGCGCAGCGGCGCCACCGCTTCGAACTGGCTGAGCATCTTGCGGAAATTCGCCACGCCGGAGGCGGCCAGGGTGCGGATCGGGCCGGCGGAAATCGCGTTGACGCGGGTGCCTTCCGGGCCCAGCGCCATCGCCATGTAGCGCACGGTGGCTTCCAGCGAGGCCTTGGCCACGCCCATCGTGTTGTAGTTCGCCAGCGCGCGTTCGGCGCCGAGATACGAGAGCGTGAGGATCGAACCGTTGCGGCCCTTCATCAGCGGGCGCGCGGCCTTGCCCAGCGCGGCCAGCGAATAGGCGCTGATGTCGTGGGCGATATGGAAGCGTTCGCGGTTGATGCCGTCGAGGAAATCGCCTTCGATGGCTTCGCGCGGGGCGAACGCGATGCAGTGGACGAGGATGTCGAAGCCGTCGCTCCAGTGCTTGCCGAGTTCGGACATGCACGTGTCAATCTGCCCGTCTTCGGCCACGTCCAGCGGCAGCACGATCCTGCTGCCGTACTCGGCGGCGGCGTCTTCCACGCGCGTCTTGAGTTTCTCGTTCTGGTAGGTCAGCGCAAGTTCGGCGCCTTCGCGATGGAAGGCGTCGGCGATGCCGGTGGCGATCGAACGCTGGCTGGCGATGCCGGTGACCAGTGCGCGCTTGCCTTGCAGGAATCCCATGGTGTTCTCCGTGCTGTCGAATGCGAGGTAGAGCAAAGGCTCCAAGTTTACCGCGCGGGCGGTGTCGCCGGACGCGGCACCAGGCAGGCCAGTGCGTGCAGCTTGTCGGGATAGTGGCGGGTGATCGACGGCAGCCGCTTCGGGTTGCCCGAACGCTTCGCCGCGCGCGCCGCGCCTTCGCCGGCGTTGTAGGCCATCGCCGTCCAGCGCCAGTCGTTGCCGAACATGCGGTGCAGGCGGCGCAGGTAGGCCACGGCGGCACGGGTGGAGGCGTCCGCGTCCAGGCGCTCGTCGCGGCCCTTGCGCACGGCCAGGCCGTTGCGCCGCGCGGTCGCCGCGGTGAACTGCCACAGGCCGACCTGGCCCATCGGGCTGCGCGCATCGCGCCGGTAGCGGCTTTCGACGAAGGGGATCAGGGCGAATTCGCTGGGCAGGCCGGCGGTATCCAGCGCCCGCAACACCTGGCCGAAATCCGCGCGTAGGCGGATTTCGCGGGGACTGCGCAGGCGCTCCGGCACGTCGCCGTAGTGGTTTCGCCAGCGTTTCGACGCCTTGCCGCAGGCGGGATCGGCCAGATTGTCCCAAAACGCGGCGGCGGTGGCATCGAATGCGCTTGCGGGCTCCGCCATCGATGCCGGCATGGCCACGAGCAACAGGATGGCGAGGAAGATGGAGCCCGGCGGCTGCAAGTGCATGCGTTGTCCAGTCGTGACGGGCTGCGGCGTTTCCCTCAGAATCCGAAGATGCCCGTGCCTGCTTTCCGCCGTCAACCCGACCACCGCCAACCAGAGCCGGCCGCCGCCGCGGCGTGGTTCGCAAGCCTTGCCGGGCAGGCGGTCCTGGCCAGCGAGACCGACCTGCTGCGCCAGGCCGCGCAGGAGCGCCCCGGCCAGCCCGGCCTGTGGCTGGGCCCCAGCGGCATGGGCGAAAGCGAAGTCGAACTGCCCTTGCTGCGCCTGCGCGCGGCGGCGCATGGCTTCGAGGGCGATGTGCGTTGCACGCTGCCGCTGCCGCTGCCCAGCGACTGCTGTGGCGTGGTCATCGTCCAACATCTGGCTGACATCAGCAGCGATCCTGCCGCCTTGCTGGACGAATGCGCGCGCGTGCTGTTGCCCGGCGGGCGGCTGTGGCTGTTGGCCTTGAACCCGTTGTCGCCGTACCGCCTGCGCTGGCGCGGGCAGGGGCCGCGGGTGGCCGAGCCGATCAGCTGGCGTCGCCGCCTGCGTGCCGCCGGCCTTGCTCCTGACGCGGTCACCCGCGCACTGGGGCCGGTCTGGGGCATCGCGCCGGAACCTGCGCTGCAGGACGGCGCCGGCCTGCGTGCGGCCTTCCTGGTGCGCGCGGAAAAACGCCGCTCGCCGCTGACCCCCACCCGCCAGCCGGCCAAGCCGCGCTGGCAGGCCGGGATGCCCACCGCATGATCATTTCGTCATGAGCACGGCACGCAAGCAGGTCGAAATCCATACCGATGGCGCCTGCCTGGGCAACCCGGGCCCGGGCGGCTGGGCGGCGCTGTTGCGCTGGCGCGGGATCGAACGCGAAGTGGCCGGCGGCGAGCCCGACACCACCAACAACCGCATGGAACTGATGGCGGCCATCGGCGCACTGGAAGCCCTGAAGGAACCTTGCGATGCGGTGCTGCACACCGATTCGCAATACGTCCGCCAGGGCATCACCGAGTGGATGCCGAACTGGCTGCGGCGCAACTGGAAAACCGCCGGTGGCGATGCCGTGAAGAACCGCGACCTGTGGGAACGCCTGCATGCCGCGAACGCCAAGCACAAGGTCGACTGGCGCTGGGTCAAGGGCCATGCCGGCGATCCGGACAACGAACGCGTGGACCAGCTGGCCCGCGCGGAAGCCGTGAAGATCAAGGAGCGGGGAAGCTGATGCGCCAGGTCGTGCTCGATACCGAAACCACCGGCCTGGAATGGAAGAAGGGCAACCGCGTGGTGGAAATCGGTTGCGTGGAGCTGGTGGAGCGCCGCCCCACCGGCCGCACCTTCCAGTGCTACCTCAACCCGGATCGCGAATTCGAACCCGGCGCGCAGGAAGTCACCGGCCTGACCCTCGAATTCCTGGCCGACAAGCCGCGTTTCGCCGAGGTGGTGGACGAATTCCTGGCCTTCGTCGAAGGCGCGGAACTGGTGATCCACAACGCGGCCTTCGATGTCGGCTTCCTGGATGCGGAACTGGCGCGGATCGATGGCGCCGGCAAGTTGCTCGACCGTTGCACCGTGGAAGACACGCTGCTGCTGGCGCGCGAACGCTTCCCCGGCCAGCGCAATTCGCTGGATGCGCTGTGCAAGCGGCTGGGCGTCGACAATTCGCAGCGGCAATTGCACGGCGCCTTGCTCGACGCGCAGATCCTGACCGACGTGTTCCTGGCGTTGACCTCGGGCCAGGGCGAGATCGGGTTCGGCAGCGAAACGGCGGAGGCCACGGGGCCGGTGCTGGCGGTGGTGACGCCGACGGGCGATGCCTCGCTGCGCCCGCGCGTGCGCATCGACGCGGACGAGGCCGAAGCCCACGCCGCGCGGTTGCAGGGACTGCAGAAAAAAGCCGGGCGCTGCCTGTGGCTGGAGCTCGATGCCGCCGGCTAGCGGTCAGTGCCGGCGCACCAGCACCACGGTCACGTTGTCCGAGCCGCCGCCGTCCAGCGCGGCCGCCACCAGCCCATCCACGCATTCCTGCGCGCTGCATTCCTGGTGCGCCAGCACCTTGGCGATGCTGCCGTCGTCCACTTCCTCGGTCAGGCCGTCGCTGCACAGCAGCAGTTGCATGCCGGGGCGCAGTTCGCCGGTCAGGGTTTCCACGTTGAGCTGCTGTGGATCGGTCACGCCCAGCGCCTGGGTCACCACGTTGCGATGCGGGTGGCTGCGCGCCTGGTCGGCGGTGATCGCGCCCTGCGCGATCAGCTCCTGCACGTAGCTGTGATCCTGTGAAATCTGGGTCAGCGACCCCTCGCGCCACAGATAGACGCGGCTGTCGCCGACCCAGGCCACCTCGAAGCGATTGCCGTTGACCCGCGCGGCCACCACCGTGGTGCCCATCGGCAGGCTGTCGCCGCGGCGCTTGGAGCAGCGGATGATTTCCATGTCGGCGGTGCGGATCGCCTCCGCCAGCGGCGCGCCGCCACGGATCTCGCGGACGATGGCCTCGCGCGCCAGGGCGCTGGCGACTTCGCCGTACTCGTGGCCGCCCATGCCGTCGGCCACCAGCCACAGCCCAAGTTCGCTGTCGCCGTAATAGGTGTCCTCGTTCAATTCCCGGCGCAGGCCGACATGGGTCAGGTGTCCGAATTCGATCATGCGGGCGATAGTCGTCCGGGGCTTGAAGGGGGTAACGGAATCGTGCGGCGAAACAGGACGCGGCGGCCAGTATCGGTTCCGTGGATGTGGAAGCGGCGCGAAGGCGGCCTTGCGGATCGTGCGTTGGAAGATACGAAAAACGCCCCGGAGGGGCGTTCTCGCAACTGGCGGGAAGGGGGGGATTCGAACCCCCGGTACGCTATAAACGTACGCCTGATTTCGAGTCAGGTACATTCAACCACTCTGCCACCTTCCCGGAAAAACGTGGTGCAGCGGGCCGGCAATGATACGGGCAGCGCCGCCCGCGGGCAAGGCGCTACACTGGCCGCCCGCCATCGAATGCGCCGCCATGTCCGAAATCCTCGTCCCCGTGTCGTTCGGCGAATTGCTGGACAAGATCGCCATCCTGCAGATCAAGTCCGAGCGCATGAGCGACGCGGCCAAGCTGGCCAACGTGCGCAACGAGCTGACCGCGCTGGAAACCACCTGGGCGGCGCATCCGGCATCAACGCAGGACATCGCCGCGTTGCGCGCCGACCTGAAGGCGGTCAACGAGCGCCTGTGGGTGATCGAGGACGACATCCGCCTCAAGGAAAAGGCGCAGGCCTTCGACGCCGAATTCGTCCGCCTGGCCCGCGCCGTGTATTTCGAGAACGACACCCGCGCGAAGGTGAAGAAGGACATCAACCTGGCGCTGGGCTCGGCCTACGTCGAGGAGAAGTCGTACCAGGAGTACGGGAGCGGGCAGGGCGCCTGATCAGCCGGCGTCGGCCCGATACCGCTCGAACGCCGCCACGGCATCGTCGACGGTCACCAGATCCATCACGCCTTCGGCCTCGATCTTGGTGCCCCACTTGAGTTCGGAAGCGGGCTTGCCGCGGTACTTGCGCGCCGCATCGTCGTAGCGGTCCACGCACCAGCGGCGATCCGAATACGGGCCGCTGCGGTTCGGGTTGCTGGCGGCATGCAGGCCCAGCACCTTGGTGCCCATCGCGTTGGCGATGTGCATCGGGCCGGAATCCGGCGTGACCAGCAAGTCGGCGCGCGCGAGCAGGGCCGGCAATTGCTTCAGCGTGTCCTTGCCGATCAGGTCCAGCACGGCGTCGCGGGCTTGCATCGAGGCGAGGATCGCGTCGCCCGTGTTGCGTTCCAGCTCGCTGCGCCCGCCGCACAGGACGATGCGGAACCCGCGCGCCGCCGCGTGGTCCGCCAGCGCGGCGTGGCGTTCCGCGCGCCAGTTGCGCAGCGCATGGCTGGAGCAGGGCGAGACCATCAGGGTGCGGCGGCCATCGTCCTGCCATTGTTCGCGCGCCCATGCGTGCGCGGCGTCCGGCACCGGCAGGTGCCAGACGACTTCATTGCGCGCAAGGCCCAGCGGCTCGGCGAAGCTGCCGATCGCGTCCAGCACGTGGATGCCGGGGCGGTCTTTGATCCGTTCGTTGATGAACAGGCCGTGGCCGTCCTTGCTGCGCGACCTGTCGTAGCCGATCCGCCGCTTCGCCGGGATGAATGCGGACAGCAGGTTGGCGCGCGCGGAGACCTGCAATTGCAGCAACACGTCGAAGCGCTGGCCCAGCTCGCGGCGCAGCGCGCGCATGCCGGCAAGGCCGGTCTTCTTGTCGTATTCGACGAAACGCACGCCCGGCAATCCGTCCAGCAGGCGGCGTTCGCCCTTGCCGATCACCCAGGTGATGGCGACATCCGGCCATGCGCCGCGCAGCGTGTGCAGCAGCGGCAGCACGTGGGTGACGTCGCCCAGCGCGGACAAACGCAGCAGGCAGATCGAGCGCGGTGCGGCGGCTTCGGGCATGGGTTGTTACACTCGCTTGCGATGACGGGTTTCGATGCCAACGAACATTTGACACCGTTCCGCGATGCGCGCGGATACGGCGCGATTCTGTTCGACCGCACGCAGTTGCGGCAACCCGACCACGCCTGGTTCTCGCCCGAACACTGGGGCGCCGCCGCGCAGCCGGTGTCCGAAGGCGGGCGCGGCGGCGCATGGTTCATCGAAACCGGCGACGGCGACGCCGTGCTGCGCCAGTACCTGCGCGGCGGCTGGGCCGCCAGCCTGAGCCGCGACGGCCACCTGTGGCGCGGCATCAACCGCGTGCGCAGCTTCGCCGAGTTCCGCCTGCTGCGCGTGCTGCGCGAGAAGAAACTGCCGGTGCCGTTGCCGTTCGCCGCGTACTACCGGCGCGAAGGCGCGTTCTACCGCGCCGCGATCCTGATGCAACGGCTGCCGAACGTGCGTTCCCTCGCGGAGCTTGCGGCAAGCGGCGAGGCGCCCTGGGAAGCGACGGGGCAACTGATCGCGAAGTTCCATCGCGCCGGCCTCGACCATGCCGACCTCAACGCGCACAACCTCCTGTTCGATGCCGAAGGCCGCGGCTGGATGATCGATTTCGACCGCTCGCAATTGCGCATTCCCGCCACCCGCTGGCGCGACGCGAACCTGGAGCGCCTGCTGCGTTCGCTGCGCAAGCGGCGCGGCGAACGCAGCATCGAACAGGTGGATGCCGATTTCCGCAAGCTGCGCGCCGCCTACGACGCGGCGTGGCAGCGGGGTTACTGAGGTGGCCGCCTGGAGTTTGCGGCTGCATGGCGTCGGCAACGCCTCGGCGGTGGCGCTGGGCTCGGCGATGGCGACCATCGAGCGCGACGGCGCGCCATGGCTGACCATCGACTGCGGCGGCGAAGGCCTCACCGCTTTTGAAGCCGCATATGGGGACACGCCGCGCGCGCTGTTCATGACCCATGCGCACATGGATCACATCGCCGGGTTCGAACGCCTGTTCGTCGCCAGCTATTTCGACGAAGCGCGACGCGGCAACGTGCGCCTGTACGTGCCGGTGACGCTGCTGCCGCTGCTGCACCAGCGCGTGGCCAGCTATCCGAACGCGCTGGCCGAAGGCGGCGCGAATTTCTGGGATGCGTTCCGGGTGATCCCGGTCGGCGACCATTTCTGGCACGACGGCGTGCGTCTGGAAGTGTTCCCCGCGCGCCACCATTGGCCGGACACTGCGTTCGGCCTGCGCCTGCGCGGCAGCCTGGTGTGGACCGGCGATACCCGCCCGATCCCGGAAATGCTGGCGAAATTCGCCGATGCCGATGAACTGGTCGCCCACGATTGCGCGCTGCAAGGCAATCCCTCGCACAGCGGCATCGACGACTTGGAACGCGAATACCCGCGCGCCCTGCTGGCACGTTGCCTGCTGTATCACTACGCCAGCGCGGAAGACGGCGCCGCCTTGCGCGCGCGCGGGCATCGCGTCGGCATGCCGGGCGAGGTCGTCGCGCTGCGCGATCCTGCGGGTGAGCAGCCGGGATGACTGCCCTTTCGCCGCGCGATGCGCTGGCGCGGCCCTTGCGCGACCTGCGGCTGTCGCTGATCGAAGCCTGCAATTTCCGTTGCCCGTACTGCATGCCGGCGGACCGCATCGCCGAGGACCACGGGCTCGATGCGGCCTCGCGCCTGTCGTTCGACGAAATCGAGGCGCTGGTGCGCGGCTTCGCCTGGCTCGGCGTGCGCAAGCTGCGGCTGACCGGCGGCGAACCATTGCTGCGCAAGCGCCTGCCGGAACTGGTGGCGCGGCTGGCTTCGATCCCCGGCATCGACGACCTCGCGCTGACTACCAATGGTTCGCTGCTGGCCGTGCATGCGCAGGCGTTGCGCGACGCCGGTTTGCGACGCATCACGGTGAGCCTGGACACGCTGGATGCCGAGGTGTTCCGCGCGCTGTCCGGCGGTCGCGGCGAACTGCGCGACGTGCTGGGCGGCATCGAAGCCGCGGCGAAGGCGGGCTTCGCGCCGATCAAGCTCAACTGCGTGGTCCAGCGCGGCGTGAACGACGGCGGCATCGAGGCGCTTGCCGGATTCGCGCGCGAGCACGGACACCTGCTGCGCTTCATCGAATACATGGACGTGGGGACCTGCAACGGCTGGTCGCGTGAACGCGTGCTGCCGTCCGCGGAATTGCGCGACCGCATCGACGCGCGCTGGCCGCTGCAAGCGCTGGACGCGAACTATCGCGGCGAAGTGGCGCAGCGCTATGCGTATGCGGATGGCGCGGGGGAAATCGGTTTCGTCAGTTCCGTCACCGCGCCGTTCTGCGGCGATTGCCACCGTGCCCGCGTTTCCGCCGACGGGCGGCTTTACACCTGCCTGTTCGCCGCGCAGGGCATCGACCTGCGGCCCGCGCTGGTGCGGGGCGAGGCGGCGCTTGCGGAAACCGTTGCGGACGCATGGTCGCGGCGCGCGGATCGCTACAGCGAGATCCGCAGCGAAGCCGGCGCAAGCCGCAAGCACGTGGAAATGTATCTGGTCGGCGGCTGAGAAGGCGATAATCGCGGCATGGCACGCAAGACCGACAAGCTCACCCACCTCGATCCGCAAGGCCGCCCCGCCATGGTCGATGTGTCCGCGAAGGCGGCCACCGCGCGCGAAGCCCGCGCCGAGTGCCGGGTGAAGTTTCCCGAGGCCGTTGCCGCGCAACTGCGCGCGAACGCGATGAAAAGCGCGAAGGGCGGCATCGTCGAAACCGCGATCGTCGCCGGCACCATGGCGGTGAAGCGCACGCACGAGCTGATCCCGTTCTGCCATCCGCTGCCGATCGACGGTTGCCGTTTCGCCGTGGATTGGCACGATGCCCGCAGCCTGCGCATCGAATGCGCGGTGAAGACCGTGCACCGCACCGGCGTCGAGATGGAGGCGCTGACCGGCGCCACCGTCGCCGCGCTGACCGTGTACGACATGTGCAAGGCGTTGAGCCATGCCATCGCGATCGGCCCGGCGAAACTGCTGGGCAAGCGCGGCGGCAAGCGCGATGTCGGGGTGTCGCGGTGAGCACGAAGGTCGAAGTGCTCTATTTCGCTGCGCTGCGCGACGTCGCAGGCGTCGCCAGCGAGCAGGTGGAGACCGATGCCGCGGATCTTTCCGCGCTGTACGCCGAAGTGCAGGCGCGCCACCGCCTGCCGTTCCCGCAGCGGCAGTTGCGGGTCGCGGTGGATGGCGGCTTCGCCGATTGGGGCGATGCCCTGCGTGCCGGCAGCACGGTCGCATTCATCCCCCCGGTGTCGGGTGGCTGAGATGCCGCGTTTCCGCCTGTCCGGGACGCCGTTCGATACCGCGTCGCTGCGCGCGCGGTTGCTCGACGATCGCGTCGGCGGCTACGCCAGCTTCGAGGGCTGGGTGCGCGACCATAACGATGGCCGCGCCGTGACCGGCCTGCATTACGAGGCCTATGCGGAACTGGCCGAGCGCGAGGGCGAAGCGATCATCGAGGATGCGTTGCGGCGCTTCGACATCATCGATGCCGCCTGCGTGCACCGCAGCGGCGACCTCGCCATCGGCGAACTGGCGGTGTGGGTCGGTGCGTCCGCCGCGCATCGCGATGCCGCCTTCGCCGCCTGCCGCTGGATCATCGACGAGGTGAAGGCGCGCGTGCCGATCTGGAAGCGCGAGCGCTACGTCGAAGGCGATGCGGGCTGGCTGCACCCCGACGCCTGAGCATCGAAAGGCGCGCCCCGAAACGGGCGACGGCCCCGCCGGCTTGCCTCGGCGCCCGCGTCAGTCGATACCGTTGCTGCCTTCCGGCCCTGGCGGGGTTTTCGACCTAGCGTCGCGAGGGGCCGACGGGGCCGCCATAGAGACGTGGATTGCGACTGGAAGATGGCGGAGAGAGGGGGATTCGAACCCCCGAAGCGCGGTTTAGACGCTTACACACTTTCCAGGCGTGCTCCTTCAACCACTCGGACACCTCTCCGCTGGAACCGGAAGGCCGCGTCGCGACGGCATTCCGGGCCGCGCATTCTAGCGGGCGCGGGCGGCGGCCACAAGGAACGCCGGCAGGCCGGCCTGCGCATGCCACAATGTCTGCATGTCCTACCTCGTGCTTGCCCGCAAGTGGCGCCCCAAGCGTTTCGCCGAACTGGTCGGGCAGGAGCACGTGGTGCGCGCGCTGACCAATGCGCTGCAGACCGGGCGCGTCCACCACGCCTTCCTGTTCACCGGCACCCGCGGCGTGGGCAAGACCACGATCGCGCGCATCTTCGCCAAGTCGCTGAACTGCGAACGCGGCACCTCGAGCGATCCCTGCGGCGAATGCGAGACCTGCCTGGCCATCGACGCCGGCCGCTACATCGACCTGCTGGAGATCGACGCCGCCTCCAACACCGGCGTCGACAACGTGCGCGAGCTGATCGAGAACGCGCAGTACATGCCCTCGCGCGGCAAGTACAAGGTCTACCTCATCGACGAAGTGCACATGCTGTCGAAGCCGGCGTTCAACGCGCTGCTGAAGACGCTGGAAGAGCCGCCGGAGCACGTCAAGTTCCTGTTCGCCACCACCGACCCGGAGAAGCTGCTGGTCACGGTGCTGAGCCGCTGCCTGCAGTTCAACCTGAAGCGGCTGGACGAGGCGCAGATCCGCGGGCAGATCGGCAAGATCCTCGCCGCCGAGAACATCGAGGCCGACGATGCCGCCGTGCGCCAACTGGCCAGCGCCGCCGACGGCAGCCTGCGCGATGGCCTGTCGCTGCTCGACCAGGCCATCGCGTATAGCGGTTCGGGGGCGGGCGTCGGCAAGCTCGACGGCGCGACGGTGGCGGCGATGCTGGGCGCGGTGGACCGCAACCGCGTGCAGGCGCTGCTGCAGGCGCTGGCCGACAACGATGGCGCGCGCCTGCTGGACGAGGCCGCGCAGCTCGCCGAGTTCTCGCCCGACTGGGGCCATGTGCTGGAGGCCGTCGCCGAGGCGCTGCACCGCATCCAGGTCAAGCAACTGGTGCCGGCGGTTGCCGTCGAAAGCGATGCGATCGATGTCGAAGCGCTGGCCGCGAAGCTGCGTCCGGAACTGGTGCAGCTCTGGTACCAGATGGCGCTGAACGGCCGCCGCGACTTGGGTTATGCGCCCAGCCCGCGTTCCGGCTTCGAGATGAGCCTGCTGCGGATGCTGGCGTTCCGCCCGGATGCGGCGGGCACCCAGCAGGCGACGGTGCCGCGCGCGGCGGCTTCCTCATCCAGCGCGTCCGCCCCGGTGCGTGCCAGCGCGCCCAGCGATGCCGCGCAGCAGGCGCGCGCCGCGCTGGCCGAACCCGCGCCGCGCCCGCAGGCGCCCGCGCCGGCCTATCCGCCGCCGCAACCCGAGCCCGCCGCACGGATCGCCGACGCGCCCGTCGCGCCGTCGGCGCAGGCCGCCAGCGCGATGCTGGTCACCGATACCGAACACTGGCTGGAACTCGTCGCGCGCAGCAGCTTGAAAGGCCCGGCGCGGTTGCTGGCCGAGCACGCGGCGTTCATCGGCCATGCCGATGGCGTGCTGCGGCTGTCGCTGTCGCCGGGCGACGAACACCTGAAGTCGCCAAGCCTGACCCTGCAACTGGGCGATGCGCTGTCCGCATTGCTGGGCGGCGCGGTGCAATTGCGCTTCGAAGCCGGCGCGCCGCGCGGCGACACCGCCCGCGTGCGCAACGAGCGCGAACGCGACGCGCGGCAGGCCGGCGCGGAGCAGGGCTTCGCCAGCGACCCGGACATCCAGCGCCTGGTGCGCGAACACGGCGCGCAGATCGTGCCGGATTCGATCCGACCGCTGGGCAACAACTGATCCTTCGATACACGAATACGGAAGACGAGCCATGCGTGGAAACATCGCCCAGCTGATGCAGCAGGCGCAGAAGATGCAGGAAAACGTGCAGCGCGCGCAGGAAGAAGTGGCCGCGCTGGAAGCCACCGGCAGCGCCGGCGGCGGCATGGTCAGCGTGACCGTGGGCGGGCGCATGGATTGCCGCAAGGTGCGCATCGACCCGTCGGTGCTGGCCGACCCGGAAATGGCCGAAGACCTGATCGCCGCCGCGTTCAACGACGCGGTGAACAAGATCAACGCGCAGTCGCAGGCGAAGATGGCGGCGGCGACCAGCGGCATGCAGTTGCCGCCGGGAATGAAGCTGCCGTTTTGATCGCGTCGACGTGACGGTGTCCCTGCTCGAGCAATTGATCGACGCCCTGCGCGTGCTGCCCGGCGTGGGCCAGAAATCCGCGCAGCGCATGGCCTACCACCTGCTGGAACGCCAGCGCGACGGCGGCAAGCGGTTGTCCGAGGCGCTGGCGCAGGCGATGGAGCGCGTGGGCCATTGCACGCGCTGCCGCGACTTCAGCGAGACGCCGCTGTGCCCGACCTGTTCGAGCGGCGCGCGCGATGCGCATTTGCTGTGCGTGGTGGAGACGCCCGCCGACCGGCTTGCCATCGAACAGGCCACCGGGTTCCGGGGCCTGTATTTCGTGCTGCAGGGACGGCTGAGCCCGCTGGACGGGATCGGCCCGCGCGAACTCGGGCTGGACCGGCTTGCGGAGCGGCTGGGAGAGGGCGAGGTCCGGGAGCTGATCGTCGCGACCAATCCCACCGTCGAAGGCGAGGCCACCGCGCATTACCTCGCGCAACTGGCGCGGGCGCACAAGGTGCACCCCAGCCGGCTGGCGCATGGCGTGCCGCTGGGCGGCGAACTGGAATACGTGGACCGCGGGACGCTGTCGCATGCGTTCGGCAGCCGCAGCGAGATTGTTTCTTAAAACGCGTTTCATGGGAGCGACCGATGGCCGACACCATCTTCCACAAGATCATCCGCCGCGAGATTCCGGCGGACATCGTGTACGAGGACGATCACCTGGTCGCGTTCCGCGACATCGCCCCGCAGGCGCCGGTGCACGTGCTGTTCGTGCCGAAGGCGGACTTCGCGACGCTCAACGAGGTGCCGGAGGCGTCGGCGGTGGTGGTCGGCCGTTTGGCGACTGCGGCCGCGCGCTACGCGAAGCAGCAGGGCTTCGCCGAGGACGGCTACCGCATCGTCATGAACTGCAACGGCGATGCCGGGCAGACCGTGTTCCAGATCCACCTGCACCTGCTGGCCGGCGCGCCGCTGGGGCGCTTCGGCGTGCCAGCCCCGGCGCCTTGATCACCAGCCCCAGCCGAACCCCCAGCCCCGATTGCCGCCCCACATCCACGGGCTGGGACGGGTGACCACGTCCACCCGCTCGCGCTGCGGCCACAGATAGACCACGTCGGCGGCAAGGCGCGGGAAGGTGTAGTCGTAGTCATTGACCTTGCGCTGTTCGACGCCGTCCACGCGCCCGGTGAAGGTCACCTCGCGGTTGGGCTGGAACAGTGCCGGGTCGTAGAAGCCGCTGCGGCAGGCGATGAAGCGGCCCTGGGTGTCGTCGCTGGCCCAGTTCGGGCGGCCATCGGCATTGAGCCGGGTCGAGATCACCTCGAAGCAGGTCCGGTTCGGGCCCGGCTCGGTGCGGATGATGCGCCCGCCCCAGCGCACCATCGCGCCGGCATTGGCGCCCGTGGCGGCCTGTTGCGCGGTCAGCGCCTGGTACTGGCCTTGCAGCGGTTGCGGCACGCTGGCGCAGGCCGCAAGCAGGGTGGTGGCGATGGCGGCAGCGGCGATCCGGGTATTCATGGCGGTTCCTCGAAAGATGCGGCGGGCGATGTCAGGGGCGATGCGCGGCCAGGTCACGCAGCAGTTGGCGCAGCGTGCCGGGTTCTATGGCAGCGTAGCGCGCGTCGGAGAAACGCCGGCTGAGCGCATGCAGGTGTTGCCCCGATGTCGGGACGTCGGCGGCCACGCGCCGTGCCCACGCCTGCGCCGGCTCATGCGGCTCGCGGCCCTTGCCTTGCCGTGCGTAGCGGCGATCCAGGCGATGCCAGGCGCGCAGCAGCGGGTCGCGCTCGCGCTCGCCGCGCGCGATCAGCCATGCCATCCAGGCCAGCGCCAACGCGGCGATGCCGGCAAAGAGCAGGACCAGCCCGCGGCTGCCGATGCGGCCAAGGCCCAGCGGGCTGAGCAGGTCCTGCTGGCGCTTGGCGTTGAAGCCCAGCACGAAATCGTTCCAGCCGCGGCGTAGCCAGTCGCCGGTGTTGAACACCGGCACCAGGCCATCGAAACCGCCGATGCGGCCCGGTTGGCGGTCGGCCAGGGTATTGAAGACGCGTTCAGGCGCCACTGCGGCGGTCGGATCGACGCGCACCCAGCCACGCCGCGGCAACCAGATTTCCGCCCAGGCATGCGCATCGGAACGCAATACCAACCAGTAATCGCCGATCGGGTTGCGATAACCGCCGGCGTACCCGGTCACCACGCGCGCCGGGATGCCGGCGGCGCGCATCAGCACCACGAACGCGGAGCTGAAATGTTCGCAATAACCCTGCTTGCGATCGAACAGGAAATCGTCGACCTCGTTGCGACCGGCCAGCGGCACGTCCAGGGTGTAGGCGAAGTCCTTGCGGATCATCGCCAGCGCGCGGTTGGCGATGGCGGCATCGGCGCCGCCGTTGGCATCGTTGCCCGCTTCGGCGCGCCAGGCGTGGCCCAGTGCCAGCGTGCGCGGGTTGAAGCCGGGCGGCAGTTCCAGCGCGCGCTGGCGCAGCATGATCGGCAGTTTCGGTTCCGCCGATGCCGGCGCCGCCGAACGCATCCGCCAGCGCGTCACGTTGTTGAGCGGCTGCGCGGCGGTCACGCTGTAGTCGATGGCGACGAATGCGTCGTCCGGCACCTGCGCGGGCAAGTCCAATGCCACCAATTGCCGGTTTTCGGTGGGCTCGAGTTCGACCAGGTAATCCCACCCGGCGTCGGCTGCCTGTACCGGCGTCGCCGGCACGCGTTGCAGCCATTTCGCCTGGTGCCAGGTCTTGCCATCGAAATCCCACAGCACCGGCCCGCGCCAGTACATCTGCTCCTGCGCGGGCGCCTTGCCGAAGAACTGCACGCGCGCGGTGGGCGTGTCGTCGTTCATCAGGTCCAGCCAGCCGCCGGGCGTCATCGTGTCCGACAGGCCGGGTCGCGCGGTGGCGCGTTCGGGCAAGCCCCACAACGGCGCGGGCAGGCGCGGGAACAACCAGAACGCGGCCAGGGCCAGCGGCAGTCCCAAGGCCACCAGTTTCAGCACGCCGCCGGAGGCCTGCCACCAGCGCGCGTCGGCGGCGACGCGGACTTCGGCTTCGTCGTTCGCCAACTGTTGCAGCGCAAGCAGGGCCAGCAATACCGCCAGCAATGCCAGCAGCAGGCTGGCCGGCCCCTGGTCCAGCAGGAAGGTGGCGAAGGGCGCGAACAGGGCGAACCCCAGCAGGCTGCGGCCATCGCGCAGGCTGGCGGTTTCGGACGGTTTGAGCGCCAGCATCGCCGCCAGCACCATGCAGGCGGTGTCGCGGCCGATGCCTTGCGCCACCGTGGCGATGGCCACGCACATGCCGATGCCGAGCAACAGCCGCAGCGCGAACGGCAGCGGACGTCGTCGCGAGGCGAAGGCCACCAACGCGGCGGCGATGCCGAAACCGATGCCCAGCTTCGGCGGCAATTGCAGCAGCAGCGGCAGCAGGCAGGCACCGCCGGCCAGCAGCACCAGCGCATGCCCGCGCGGCTGCAGCGGCGCGGATTCGCTGCGTGCGAACAGGTCGCGAAGCTCAGCCATGCGCGGCATCAAAGGGCATCAATGCCAATGCGCGCAGGCAGAGATGGCGATGCGTCGCGCCCGAGCCCATCGGAACGGACGCCTGGCCGGGAAGGCGCAATGCGTAGCGGCGACCCTCGCGTTCGGCATCGTCGATCCAGCGCGCAAGCCGGCGGATGCGCTGTTCATGGGGAAGGCCTGCGGTGAGTTGCCAATCCAGCAGCAGTTGCTCGCTGCGATGCTGTTCGTATTCGCGCACCAGCAGGGTGTCGCGGCGCGCGGATGCTTTCCACGCCACGCTGCGCGGTGCGTCGCCCTGCCGGTAGTTGCGCAGGTGGTGGACGTCGTCGCCGGCGCGGGCCACTTGCGCGCGGCCCGCGTCGCCGGTGGCGGCGGGCAACGGCGGTGCCTGCGTTTCCGGCGCGGGATACACCAGCAGCGACTGCCGCGGCCACACGTAGGACCACGCGCGGGCCAGGCCCAGCGGTTGCACGGTGCGCAGTTCCAGGCGCGGGATCGGCAGCAGGCCGCGGCGTTGCGTGGGCAGCAGCAATTCGGCGGTGCCGCCGTTGTGGTCGAAGCTGGTATGCACGCGCGCATCGCCATGCGCGATGCGCAGGCCGCGGCGCACGCGCGCATCGCTGGCGCCGAGGGCGATGCGCAGGCGCAGCGGTTCGCCGGCGGGCACCGGGTCGGCGGCGACGGCATCGACGATCACGCCGGACAACTGCATGTGCGCGGCGATCAAACTGGCCTGCGCCGCGCCGGCCAGCAGCAAGGCCAGCAACAAGGCCGGGTTGTTGTTGAAGTTCAACGCACCCAGGCCCATCGCGCCGATCATCGCCGCGAAGAACAATCCGGTCGCGGTGGGCAGCACGTAGATGCGGCGGCGATCCAGCCGCACCGGCAGGGCTTCCGCCTGTCGTGGCCGCATCCACGATTGCAGACGAGTGCGCAACGCCATGGACATCGCTCAGTCGACGCGTCAGTCAACCGGAACCGCGTGCAGGATCTGCTTCGCAAGCGTCGCGGTCGAAGTGTCCGCATTGCCCACCAGCCGGTGCTCGGCCACCGCGGCGAACAGCGCCTGCACGTCCTCCGGGATCGCGTGATTGCGCCCCAGCAACAACGCATGCGCGCGCGCGGCGCGCAGCAGCGCCAGCCCGGCGCGCGGCGACAGGCCCACGCGCACGCCGGGATGTTTGCGGCTGCGCGAGACAAGCGCCTGCACATAGGCCAGCAGCGCATCGCCGGCATGCACGTCCAGCACCGTGCGGCGCAATGCGATCACGCGCTGCGCATCCAGCAGCGGTGCGGCCTGCGCGATCAGGTCGCGGCGGTCGCTGCCGGCCAGCAGGGCGCGTTCGGCGTGTTCGTCGGGATAGCCCAGCGCGAGCCGCAGCAGGAACCGATCCAGTTGCGAATCCGGCAACGGATAGGTGCCGGCCAGGTCGACGGGGTTCTGCGTGGCGATCACCAGGAACGGATCGGGCAGGGCATGCGTGCGGCCATCGAGGGTGACCTGGTGTTCGGCCATCGCTTCCAGCAGCGCGCTTTGCGTGCGCGGCGGCGCGCGGTTGATCTCGTCGGCCAGCAGCACCTGGGTGAACACCGGGCCGGGATGGAACTCGAAGCGCCGCGCCTGCGCCTCGTACACCGACACGCCCAGGATGTCCGCCGGCAGCAGGTCGGAGGTGAACTGCACGCGCGCGAAGCCGAGGCCCAGGGTGGCCGCCATCGCGTGCGCCAGCGTGGTCTTGCCCAGTCCCGGCAAGTCTTCGATCAGCAGGTGGCCGTCGGCGAGCAGGGCGACGAAGGCCAGCCGCACCTGCTGCGGCTTGCCCAGCACCAGCGTGTTGACCTGCGCCTGGGCATCGCGCAGGGCGCGGTGCAGCGCATCGGGTAGCATCGTGTCGGTTGCCGAAGGTGCTGACATGGGGGCCTCGGTGGTGATTCCACGGCAGTGTAGCGAGGTCGCGAGCGGTGCGGGACGAGCAGGAAGCAGGCGGTGCGAAGCGATGGTTCATCGGCCTGTGGCTTGCGCTGCTGGCATTGAAACTGGCGCTGGCCGCGCGCTTGCCGCTGTTCGTCGACGAGGCCTTCTACTGGCAGGAAGGGCGCCACCTGGCGTGGGCATATTCCGACCTGCCGGGATTGACGGCATGGTTGGCGCGTATTGGTGATGCGCTGGGTGATGGCACGTTCGCGCTGCGCCTGCCGTTCATCGCCATCGCCGCCGCCATCCCGTGGCTGGTCGTGCGCATGACCACGCGCGAGTTCGATGCGAAGACGGGTTGGCAAGCCGGCACGCTGGCCCTGTTGTTGCCGCTGGCCGGCGCGTCGGGGTTGCTCGCCTTGCCCGACGTGCCACTGCTGCTTGCAACCGTGCTGTGCCTGGATGCCGGCCTGCGCCTGTTGCGCGGCGTCGATGCTTTCGTGGCGACGGAGCTCGCGTTTGGCCTCGCCATCGGCGGGCTCACCCATTACCGTTTCGCCGCGGTGATCGCGGTGGGCTTCGTCTCGCTGCTCATGCTGGGCGAAGGCCGTCGCGCGCTGCGCGATCCGCGCGTGTGGCTCGCCATCGCCGTCGGCGCGCTTGCATGGCTGCCGCTGCTGCTGTGGAACCTGCACAACGCAGACGCGGGCCTGCGGTTCCAATTGCTGGATCGGCATCCGTGGCGCTTCAGCGGCGAAGGCATCCGGCTGGGGCGCATGCAGTTGCTGCTGGCCACGCCGGTGCTGCTGGCGGCGATGGCGGTGGCCGCGTGGCGCGGCCTGCGCGATGCGGCCTTCTGCAGCAACAAAAGCGCAGCGCGCTATCTCGCGGCGAGCGGCGCGATGATCGTGCTCGGGTTCCTCGCGCTGGGGTTCTTCGCCGACCGCGAACGCGTCAGTTTTCATTGGCCGTTGCCCGGCTACCTGGCGCTGTTGCCGCTGGTGCCCGCGGTGCTTGCGCACTGGTCGCGCGCATGGCGCGTGGCGACATGGCTCACCGTCGCGCTGGGGTTGGCCGGCGTGCTGGGCTTCCATGTCGTCGCCTCCGTGCCGGGGTTGCGCGCGCAGACCGCATCGCGCAATTTCCATCCCACCAATTTCGCCGGCTGGGGCGAGCTGGATGCCGCCGTGCGCGCGGCATTGGCGACGATGCCGGCCGGCACGAAGCTGCTGGCCGGCGATTTCAAGATCGGTGCCGAGCTGGGCTTCGCGCGCGGCGATGCCGACATCGCCGTGCTCGATCATCCGCTCAATGCGAAGCATGGCCGCGCGCCGCAGCTGGCGGCGTGGAACCTGCTGCGTGCTGGCCGCGCGTCGATGGGGAATGGGTCGCTGTTGCTGGTCGCGAGCAGCAGCGATGTCGACTTCCGCGGCCTGCTGGCGCATTACCACGCGTTATGCGCGCAGGTGGGCCCGTTGCCGCCGCCGCGCGTGCTGAACATCGACCATGGCCGCCAGCGGTTCCTGCTGTTCGCCTTCGATGGCGCGATGCGTGCGGGCGCGTGCACGGCGCCGGCATTGGCTTTCATCGATGCGCCGGTGGCGTCCGCGGACGTCGCGCGGTCATTCGATGTCGCCGGCTGGGCGTTCAAGGATGGCGTGGGCCTGCGTCGCGTCGAGCTGTTGCTGGATGGCAAGGTGGCGGCGCAGGCGCGGTACGGCGAAGCCGATCCGGGCATCGCCGGGTTCTGGAACATCAGCACCGACCCGAACCATCCGAACGTGTATTTCCGGGCGCGCATCGAAGGCGCGCCGGCGGGCGTGCATTGGCTGGGGCTGCGCTTGCACGGCAGCGACGGCAGCGTGGAGGACTGGAGCGAACAGAAAGTCACGGTGCGGTAAGGCTGCCGTTGCCGGGCTGGCGCTTGCGGCGAAATCAAGGAGGAGGCATCGGCAACGTCGATGCCGGGGGACATTCGCCGCAAGCGCCAGCCCGGCAACGGCTTGTGAGGTCAAGGCAACTCGAAGCCGGCCTTGCGCAGCAGTTCGCAGGTCGCGATCAGCGGCAAGCCGATCAATGCGGTTGGATCGCGGTTGTCGATGCGTTCGAACAGCGCGATCCCGAGGCCTTCCGACTTGAAGCTGCCGGCGCAGTCGAAGGGCTGTTCGGTATCGACATAGCGTTCGATCTCGGTATCGGCGAGGTCGCGGAAATGCACTTCGGTGAGATCGATGCCGGAAAACGCGCGGCCATCGGGATGCGCCAGGCACAGCGCGGTATGGAAGCGCACGATGCGGCCCGACATCGAACGCAATTGCGCGATCGCGGCCTCGCGTCCGCCGGGCTTGCCCAGCGCACGGCCTTCCACTTCGGCCACCTGGTCCGATCCCAGCGCCCATGCATCGCCATGCTGGCTGGCGACGGTGCGGGCCTTCGCCAGCGCGAGCCGCAGCGCAAGGTCGTGCGGCGTTTCGGAGGGCAAGGCGGTTTCATCGACCTCGGGGCGGGCGACGTCGAACGGCAGGCGCAGCCGCTGGAGCAATTCGCGCCGGTAGCGCGAGGTGGAGGCCAGGATCAGGCGCATCTCAGTGTCCGGCGCGGGCCTGGGCGACCCGTTGCAGCTGTTGTTCCAGGCTGTCGCGCGCGCTGTCCAGCGAGCGGCGCACCGCGTCCAGGTCGGCGAGCGCCGCGGTGTGCGCGTTTTCCTGCAGCCACAGGCGCTGGCGCAGGATCTCCTGCATGGCGCCGCGCACCGGGTTTTCATGGTCGCCGGCGATCGCCTCGATCTCGCCGCGCGCCGCGCGCAGGCGGGCTTCCAGGGCGTCGGCGGCGTCCAGCAGCGCGCGGATCGCGCGCTGGCGGCGGTGGGCGCGTTCGCGGATGCGCCAGGCCAGCCATGCGATGGCGACGGCAAGGGCGATCAGGATCAGGACTTTCATCCGTTCAGTTTGCGTCAGCAGTGCGGCCACGGCAAATCGCGGACGGCACGCATCGCATTGATTTGACAGGAGAGTATTTGACAGGGACAAGGGCGCCCCGTAACATTTTGCGGCTTATGTCCGACCAGACCAACAGCCGGGTGCCCGAAGTCGTGGATGCTTGGCGGATGGTGGCGGCGCGGCGCGAATTCGAAGGACGGATTCCGTTGGCGTCGATGCTCCGGTTGCGGGGCAGCCTGCTTGAACCCGAAGGCGACGCCCGCTACACGCTGGCGTTCGGCACGGATGCGCTCAGGGTGCCGTTCGCGGCGCTGCGCATCGAGGCCGAACTGCCGCTGGAATGCCAGCGCAGCCTGCGACGCTTCCTGTTGCCGATGGTGCTGGAGCAGCGGTTGGGGCTGATCCGCGACGAGGCCGACGAAGCGGCCTTGCCGGAGGAGTACGAAGCCCTGCTGGTCGAGGCGGACGGCATGCTGAAGCCGGCGGAGCTGGTGGAGGACGAACTGATCTTGGCGTTGCCGGTGGTTCCGGTGTCGCCCGATGCCGAAGCGGTGGAGCGCGAATTCGTGCCCACGGCGGAGGAAGCCGCCCAGGCCAACCCGTTCGCGGCGCTGGCGGGGCTGAAACCGAAATAAGTGCGACAATGTCGCGCTGAGCTGTAGTAACCGATTTGATTTTTGGAGTTTCCGATGGCCGTTCAGAAGTCCCGCGTTTCCCCGTCCCGCCGTGGCATGCGCCGCGCGCATGACGCCCTGTCCGCCAAGCAACTGGCCACCGACCCGACCAGCGGCGAGACCCACCTGCGCCACCACGTGACCGCCGACGGTTACTACCGCGGCAAGCAGGTCATCGCGCCGAAGACCAAGGTGGCCGACGAGGAGTGATCCGCGACCGCAAGGTCGTGATCGCTTGACGACGCCCGGCCGCGCCGAAAGGTGCGGCCTTTGGCGTTTCTGCATCCGAGATTCCGGAAGCGCGCATCTTCCGGTCCACTCGCGCTATCGTGGCGGGTCTACCAGGGCACGCCTTTCAGGAGCACCGCGCATGAGTCAGAACGATGGCCGCATCTACGCCCGCATCGCCGGCACCGGCAGCTACCTGCCGGAAAAGGTGCTGACCAATGCCGACCTGACCAAGTTCGTCGAGACCAGCGACGAATGGATCGTCGCGCGCACCGGCATCCGCGAGCGCCACGTGGCCGCCGAAGGCGAGACCACCTCGGATCTGGCCTACCACGCCGCCGTGCGGGCGATGGAGGCCGCCGGCGTGGGCGCCGCCGACATCGACCTGATCGTGCTCGGCACCACCACGCCCGACCTGATCTTCCCGTCTTCCGCCACCATCCTGCAGCACAAGCTCGGCGCCAACGGCTGCATGGCGTTCGACGTCAACGCCGCCTGTTCCGGCTTCATCTACGCGTTGACCATCGCCGACAAATTCATCCGTTCCGGCGCGGCGAAGACCGCCCTGGTGGTGGGTTCGGAAACGCTGACCCGCATGCTGGACTGGAACGACCGCGGCACCTGCGTGCTGTTCGGCGACGGCGCCGGCGCGGTGGTGCTGAAGGCCGATAGCGAAACCGGCATCCTCAGCACTCACATGCACGCCGATGGCGGCAAGAAGGAACTGCTGTGGAACCCGGTGGGCGTGTCCGCCGGCTTCAAGCCAGAGGAGAAGAACGCCGGCGTGCGCGTGCTGATGACCGGCAATGAAGTCTTCAAGCATGCGGTGAAGGCGCTGGACAGCGTGGTCGACGAAGCGCTGGAAGCCAACGGCCTGGACAAGCATGAACTCGACTGGCTGGTCCCGCACCAGGCCAACCTGCGCATCATCGAAGCCACCGCCAAGCGGCTGGACATGCCGATGGACCGCGTCATCGTCACCGTGGACAGGCACGGCAACACCTCGTCCGGCTCGGTGCCGCTGGCACTGGACGAGGCGGTACGCTCCGGTCGCGTGCAGCGTGGTCAGCTGGTGCTGCTGGAAGCCTTCGGCGGCGGCTTCACCTGGGGCTCGGCGCTGCTGCGCTACTGAGTCACTTCGCCCGCTTGAAATATTGGACTTCGCGCTCATGCCGCTCGGCGGCGGCGCGGGTGTCGAACGTGCCAAGGTTGCGCCGCTTGCCCGTGCGCGGATCTGGCTTGCGCGAATAAAGCCGATATTGGCCCGAAGGCAGTTTGCGGATCATCGCCCGGCACCTCTCCGCGCATGCGAACAGGGGGCCGGTAAGCGCGCGATGAAGGAATCGTGACGATACGCCCCGGTACAGACGCACTAGAGCAATTGCTCGTATCATGCGCAGCCCCGTTTTCCCGCCCACCAGGGACGCCATGAAAAGACAACTCGCGTTGCTTGCGCTGTTGGCGGTTGCGTCGGCCCGGGTTTCGGCCGGCAGCGAGGTCTTCCATCCCATTCCCTGCGGGCGGGAGGAAGGGAATTCGATGGTCGATGCGCTCATCGCCGCGGAAGGCGGCGCCTACAAGGAATCCTTGCGCGCGGTCCTCTCGAGGCTGAAGACGGGCCTCGACCGGGTGCTGTACGACAAGGACGGTGCGCTGACCCGGACCGATCCCGCGGACGTGAAGGCGCTGCTCAAGCAGGCCGCCTGCATCCGCGAAGTGGGCACGGGCATGCAGGCTTCGGACGCGTTCATGGAAAAGTACGCGGCGCATACCAAGGAGATCGAGAGGACGAGCGGTTTCAATTTCCTCAAGATGCCGGGCGATCCGAAGACCGTCGAGCAGGACAACATGGTGAACAATGCGAGGTTGCTGTACTACAACCGCGATGCGTTCGCCTTCGTGCGCACCTTGCTCGAATAACTCCCCGAGATTCGATTCCCCCTCGCCAATCCACAAGTCCCGCCGGATATCGCATGACTGCTGCACAACTCGCTTTCGTATTCCCGGGGCAGGGCTCGCAATCGGTGGGCATGCTCGCCGAATTGTCGGAACTGCATCCCCTCGCCAAGGCGGCGTTCGAGGAAGCCTCGGATGGCGCGGGGGTAGACCTGTGGGCGCTATCCCAGGGTGGTCCCGAGGAAATGCTCAATCGCACCGAGTACACCCAGCCGGCGTTGCTTGCCGCGGGCGTGGCGGTATGGCGTGCATGGCAAGGCGAACGCGGGCCGCAGCCTGCCGTGCTGGCCGGCCACAGCCTTGGCGAATACACCGCGCTGGTCGCGGCGGGCGCATTGTCGTTGAAGGACGGCGCGCACCTCGTGCGCATCCGCGGCCAGTTGATGCAGGAAGCCGCGCCGGCGGGCGTCGGTGCGATGGCCGCCGTGCTCGGCGCCGAAGACGCACTGGTGCTCGAGGCATGCGAATCGGTATCGGGCACCGAAGTGGTGGTGCCCGCCAATTTCAATTCGCCGGGGCAGATCGTCATCGGCGGGCATGCCGCCGCGGTGGATCGCGCGTTGGCGGTGCTGGCGGAAAAAGGCGTGCGCAAGGCGGTGAAGCTGGCGGTCAGCGTGCCCTCGCACACGCCCCTGATGCGCGAAGCCGCCAATCGACTGGCCGACACCATGGCCGGCCTGCACTGGAACCTGCCGGCCTTGCCGGTGGTGCAGAACGTCGATGCGCGGGCGCATGACGGCATCGAGGCCATCCGCGATGCGCTGGTGCGCCAGTTGTATCTGCCGGTGCAATGGACGGGTTGCGTGCAGGCGCTGGCCGCGCGCGGCGTGACCCGCGTCGGCGAATGCGGGCCGGGCAAGGTGCTGGCGGGCCTGGCCAAGCGCATCGACAAATCGCTCGACGCCCGTGCGTTGGGCACACCCGGCGATTTCGCCGGCGCCATCGAGGAGTGGACGTGAGCGAACAATTTTTGAAGGGCGAAGTCGCGCTGGTCACCGGTGCATCGCGCGGCATCGGCGCGGCGATCGCCGACGAGCTGGCCGCGCAGGGTGCGACCGTGATCGGCACCGCGACCTCGGATGCCGGTGCGCTGGCGATCGGCGAACGCCTTGCCGCGGCGGGTGGCCATGGGCGCCGCCTGAATGTCAACGAAGCCGGCGGCATCGAAGCATTGGTCGATGCGGTCTCGAGCGAATTCGGCGGCATCTCGATCCTGGTCAACAACGCCGGCATCACCCGCGACAACCTGCTGATGCGGATGAAGGACGAGGATTGGCAGGCGATCATCGACACCAACCTGACCTCCGTGTATCGCTCGTCGAAGGCGGTGATGCGCGGGATGATGAAGGCGCGCAAGGGCCGCATCGTCAACATCGCGTCCGTCATCGGCGTCACCGGCAATGCCGGGCAGGCCAACTATGCGGCGGCGAAGGCCGGCATCATCGCCTTCAGCAAGTCGCTGGCGAAGGAAATCGGTTCGCGCGGGATCACCGTGAATGTCGTGGCCCCCGGCTTCATCGCCACCGACATGACCGCCGACCTGCCGGAAGCCGCGAAGGACGCGATGCTGGGCCAGATCGCGCTGGGCCGCCTCGGCGAGCCCGCCGACATCGCCCGCGCCGTCGCCTTCCTCGCAGGCCCGAGCGCCGCCTACATCACCGGCGAGACCCTGCACGTCAACGGCGGCATGTACATGCCCTGATGTTTCAACCGCCGGGGGGTGATTTGCGCCGCCCGGCTTTCACGTAAACTAGCCACCAAGCCCGATTCCCGGGAGGAGCAAGCAGACATGAGCACCATCGAAGAGCGCGTCAAGAAGATCGTCGTCGAACAACTGGGCGTCAAGGAAGAAGACGTCACCAACAGCGCATCGTTTGTCGATGACCTCGGCGCGGATTCGCTGGACACCGTGGAACTGGTGATGGCGCTGGAAGAAGAGTTCGAGTGCGAGATCCCGGACGAAGAGGCCGAGAAGATCAGCACCGTGCAGGCCGCCATCGATTACATCAAGGCCCACGTCAAGGCGTAATCGGCCTTCGCGGGTTTCGACGCCGGGGCCGCAGATGCGGCCCCGCGCGTTTGCACCGCCGCAACACCGCATCTGATAAAGGAACCGCCATGTCGAAGCGCCGCGTAGTCATCACCGGAATGGGCATCGTCTCGCCGCTGGGCAACGACCTGGCCAGCAACTGGGACGGCATCGTCAATGGCCGCTCGGGCATCGGCCTGGTGGAAGGCTTCGATGCCGGCACCTATCCCACCCGCATCGCCGGCGAAGTCCGCGACTTCGATATCACCCGCTGGGTGAACCCGAAAGACGCGAAGAAGATGGACCATTTCATCCATTACGGCATCGCCGCCTCGCTGATGGCGAAGGACGACGCCGGCCTGGAAGTGACCGAGGCCAACGCCGAACGCATCGGCGCGCTGATCGGCGCCGGCATCGGCGGCATCTGGGGCATCGAGGAAACCGCGATCAAGCTGCACGAAGGCGGCGTGCGCAAGATCAGCCCGTTCTACATCCCCAGCACGATCATCAACATGCTGCCGGGCCAGCTGTCGCTGATGGCCGGCCTGAAGGGACCGACGTTCTCGGCGGTCTCGGCCTGCGCCACCGCCAACCACAGCATCGGCATGGCGATGCGCATGATCCAGTACGGCGACGCCGACGTGATGTTCGCCGGCGGCGCCGAGCGCGGCAGCTCGCCGACCTCGATGGGCGGCTTCTGCGCGATGAAGGCGATGAGCACGCGCAACGACGACCCGACCCGCGCCTCGCGCCCGTGGGACAGCGAACGCGACGGCTTCGTGCTGGGCGACGGCGCCGGCATCCTGGTGCTCGAGGAATACGAACACGCCAAGGCGCGCGGCGCGCGCATCTATTGCGAACTGGCCGGCTTCGGCGCGTCTTCCGACGCCTTCCACATGACCGCGCCCAGCGAGAACGGCGAAGGTCCCGCACGCTGCATGGCGATGGCGTTCCGCGACGCCGGCATCAATCCGCAGGACGTGGGCTACCTCAACGCGCACGGCACCAGCACGCCGCTCGGCGACCTGGCGGAAACGCTGGCGATCAAGCGCGCGCTGGGCGACCACGCCTACAAGACCATGGTGTCGTCCACCAAGTCGATGACCGGCCACCTGCTGGGCGCCGCCGGCGGCGTGGAAGCGATCTACACGATCAAGGCGCTGGAAACCGGCGTGATCCCGCCGACCATCAACCTGGAGAACCCGGGCGAAGGCTGCGACCTGGACTACGTGCCGAACACCGCGCGCGAGGCGAAGGTCGACGTGGTGGTGTCCAACGGCTTCGGCTTCGGCGGCACCAACGGCACGCTGGTGTTCAAGCGCATTTGACGAGGACCTCCTTCCCCGCGCGCGGGGAAGGGCCGGGATGGGCTTGCAACGATGATCGTCAGAACCCTTCCCGCCGATTTCGACCTGCTTGACCTGCATCGGCTGGATCCGATGCGCTACCCGGTGTTGCTGGAATCCAGCGCCAGCGGCGCGCACGGACGCTGGGACATGCTGCTGATGCACGAGGGCGAGGCCTTCGCCCTGCATCGCGACGGCGTGGTGCGCGACCAGCATGGCGCGCGCCTCGAGGGCCGTTTCCTCGATGTGCTGGACGCGCATTGGCAAGCGCAACGCATCGAACGTGACGCCGCCGCCGCGCTGCCGTTCGGCGGCGGCTGGGCCTTGTTGCTGGCGTATGAATTGGCGCAACAGGTGGAACCCGTCCTGCGCCTGCCGCAGGCCGAAGGCGGCATGCCGGTGGCCGCGGCGCTGCGTTGCCGCGCGGCGGTGCTGCGCGACAGAACGCGCGGGAACATCGTGGCGGTGGCCGAAACCGACGCGGGCGGACTGCTGGCAGGCATCGAACGCGACATCGAACGCGCGCATGCCTTGCCGGCGCTGCCGGAATGGCAGCCGCCGGCGCACGTCGATGAAGATGCGCCACGGGGGTACGTGGATGGCGTGGCGCGCGTGCTGGAGTACCTGGCGGCGGGCGACGTGTTCCAGGCCAACCTGTCGCGCGGCTGGCGCGCGCGCTTCGACGCGCCGCTGTCGCCGGCGGCCCTGTTCCAGCGCCTGCGCGGCAACAATCCCGCGCCGTTCGCCGGCATCTTCCGGCTCGATGCCGGCAGCGTGGTGAGCGCTTCGCCGGAGCGGTTGGTGTCGGTGCATGGGGCGCGCGTGGAAACGCGACCGATCGCCGGCACCCGCGCGCGCTTCGAGGGCGATGACGATGCCGAACGCATCCGCGAACTGGTCGGCCATCCGAAGGAGCGCGCCGAGCACGTGATGCTCATCGACCTCGAACGCAACGACCTCGGCCGCGTGTGCACGCCGGGCAGCGTGGTCGTCGATGAACTGATGACGGTGGAAAGCTATGCCCACGTCCACCACATCGTCAGCAACGTGCGCGGGCAGTTGCGCGCCGATGCGACGCCGGGGCGGATCATCGCGGCGACGTTCCCCGGCGGCACCATCACCGGCTGCCCCAAGGTGCGCTGCATGCAGATCATCGCCGAACTGGAAGGGGTCGGGCGCGGCGCCTACACCGGCGCGATGGGCTGGCTCAACCGCGACGGCGACATGGATCTGAACATCCTGATCCGCAGCGCGGAAGCCGAAGGCGCGGAACTGCGCTTCCGCACCGGCGCCGGCATCGTGATCGACTCCGATCCGCAGCGCGAGCTGGACGAGACCCGGGCCAAGGCGCGCGGCATGCTGCGCGCGCTGGGGGTGGCCGAATGACATCGGTCGCGTTCGCCGGTTGCGGGCGCGTGGAGGCGATTTCCACCGCCAATCGCGGCCTGAACTACGGCGACGGCCTGTTCGAGACCATGCGCGTGCATCGCGGCGAACTTCCCTTGTGGCCGCGCCACCTGGCGCGCTTGCGGGAGGGTGCGAAGCGGCTTGGCATCGCCATGCCGGAGATCCCCTTCGTCGAAGCGCGCATCGCGGACGCCATCGCAGGTTGCGAGGCTGGCGTGCTCAAGCTGCTGCTGACCCGCGGCGATGGCGGCCGCGGCTATGCGCCATCCCCGGATGCGCAGCCGGTTTGGGCGTTGAGCCTGCATGCGCTCCCGGCGGCGAATGCGACCGGCGTGCGCCTGCATTGGTGCGAAACCACGCTGTCCGCGCAGGTGCGGCTTGCCGGCATCAAGCATTGCAACCGGTTGGAACAGGTGCTGGCACGCATCGAAGTGCAGCGCGCCGGCTGCGATGAAGGCCTGCTGTGCGATGCCGAAGGCCGCGTGGTCTCCGCGACTTCGGCCAATCTGCTGGCGCTGCGCGACGGCAACTGGCTGACGCCGCCCGTCGACGCCTGCGGCGTGGCCGGCGTGCTGCGCGGCTGGCTGCTGGAAGCCGGCCTGGTCGCCGTCGCGCGCCTCACCCGCGCGGACGTGGAATCCGCCGAAGCGCTGGCGCTTTGCAACGCGGTGCGCGGTATCCTGCCGGTGTCGCCGCATCCTGCGGTCGATGAATTGCAGAGGCGGCTCGCGATGGCGTACCCGATGTTTCCCGAACCTGCGAGGAGTGCATGAAGCTGCGCCGGCTGCTCCTGCTGTTGTTGGCGATCGGACTGGTGGCGGCGGGTGTGCTGTGGCAACGCTACCAGGGCTTCGCCAACGCGCCGCTGGCCGGCATCCACGATGGCGACAGCCTGGTTGTGGCGAGCGGCGACAACCTCGGCAGCGTGCTGCGCAAACTGCAGGCGCAAGGCGTGCGAACCGGCGAGCGCGTGCAGTGGCAGGTGCTGGCGCGCGAACTGGGCGCGGCGGGCAAGTTGCAGGCGGGCGAATACGCGCTCGCGGTCGATATGTCGCCGCGCGCGTTGCTGCTGGCGATGCGCGACGGCAAGGTGGTGCGGCGCAACTTCACCATCGTGGAAGGCTGGAACATCCGCGACCTGCGCCGCGCGCTGGCGAAGGTGGAAGGCCTGGAGCACGACAGCGCGCAACTGGACGATGCCGCGCTGATGAAGGCGCTGGGCCATGCAGGCCAGCATCCGGAAGGCCGGTTCCTGCCGGAAACCTATGCCTGGGCGAAGGGCGATTCCGACCTCGGCTTGCTGAAGCGCGCGTACGCGGCGATGGCGCAGGCGCTGGGCGAGGCGTGGCGTTCGCGCTCGCCGGAGTTGCCGTTGAAGGACGAGGACGAGGCGTTGGCGCTGGCCTCCATCGTCGAGAAGGAAACCGGCAATGCCGACGAGCGCGCGCAGATCGCCGGGCTGTTCGTGCGGCGCCTGAAGATCGGCATGCGCCTGCAGACCGACCCGACGGTGATCTACGGCATGGGATCGAGCTACGCCGGCAACATCCGCAAGGTCGACTTGCAGACGGACACGCCGTACAACACCTACACGCGCGCCGGCCTGCCGCCCACGCCCATCGCGATGCCCGGCAAGGCCGCCTTGCTTGCGGCCACGCATCCGGCGCAGGGCGATGCGCTGTATTTCGTCGCGGTGGGCGATGGCAGCGGCCGACACGTGTTCAGCGCTTCGCTGGCCGAACACAACGCGGCGGTGGCGGCCTATGTGCAGCGCTACCGCGAGCAGCAGCAGGCGCGGCAGTGACGCGCGCATTGCAACGGCAAGCGCGCCTGCTCAGCATCGAAGGCGGCGAAGGCGCAGGCAAGAGCACGGTGCTGCGCGCGCTGCGCGAAGCGCTGGTCGCCGACGGCTTCGAGGTGGTGTCCACCCGCGAACCCGGCGGCACGCCACTGGCCGAACGCATCCGCGAATTGCTGCTGGATCCGTCGCACGAACCGGCGGCGCCGGAGGCCGAACTGCTGCTGATGTTCGCCTCGCGCGCGCAACACGTGCGCGAAGTGGTGCTGCCGGCGCTGGCGCGCGGCGCATGGGTGATCAGCGACCGTTTCACCGATTCCAGTTATGCGTACCAGGGCGCGGCGCGCGGACTCGATCCCGGGTTCATCGCCGAACTCGAGCGCAACGTGGTCGGCATCGAGCCGGGCCTGACCTTGTTGCTGGACCTCGGCGTCGGCCATGGGCGCGAACGCACGCGCGGGCGCGACCTGCTCGGCGGCACCACGCCGGACCGCATCGAACGCGAGCGCGACGAGTTCTTCGAGCGCGTGCGTGAAGGCTTCCTGGCGCGCGCCGCGCAACATCCGCAGCGGATCCGGGTGATCGATGCCAGCCCGGGCGCGGACGAGGTCGCGGCGAACGCCGTGGCCGCGCTTGCGGCATATCGGAAGGCCTCCGCATGAGCCTGTTGCCACCGCTCGCGCCTTGGCAGCAGCGCGCCTTCGAACAGGCCGGCGCGGCGATCGATGCCGGCCATTTCGGCCATGCCACGCTGGTCACGGGACCTGCGCTGATCGGCAAGCGCGTGCTGGCCGAGCACCTGGCGCAGCGCGTGCTGTGCCTGTCGTCGCGCGGCGATGGCGCGGCTTGCGGAACCTGCAAGAGTTGCACGCTGTTCGCGTCGCGTTCGCAATACGATCCGGTGGAAACGCGGCCCGACGGTTCGCCCGCGCATCCGTGGGGACATAGCGCGCATCCGGACCTGCTGTTGCTCGGCCATGAGGTCAATGCGAAGACCGGCAAGCCGCGTGCGGAAATCGTGATCGAGCAGATCCGCAGCCTGTCGGACAAGATGGGGCTGACTTCGCAACTGGGCGGCGCGCAGGTGGTGATCGTCGATCCTTGCGACGCGATCAACTGGAACGCGTTCAATGCGTTGCTGAAGACGTTGGAGGAACCGCAGCCGGGACGCTACCTGTGGCTGCTGTCGTCCAGCCCCACGCGCTTGCCGGCCACCATCCGCAGCCGCTGCCAGAAACTGGAACTGCGTCTGCCGCCGCGGCAGGAAGCGCTAGCGTGGCTCGCGTCGCGCGGGCATTCGGCGGCCATCGCGAACGAAGCGCTGGAGGCCGCGCGCGGGCATCCCGGTCTGGCGGACAGTTGGGCTTCGGGCGACGGTCTCGCATTGCGCCGCGCGGTGGCGCAGGACGCGCAGGCCTTACAGCGCGGGCAGGCGACGCCGGCGGATGTCGCGCAGCGCTGGGTGGCCGATGGGCGCGCCGATGAGCGTTTGCGTCATCTGGCGGAGCTGGCCTTGCAGGATGCCGCGGGCTTGACCGATGCGGCGCGAACCCGCAGGCTGGCCGCGCGCTTCGATGCCGCCAATCGCACGCGCGAGCTGCTGCGCAGCACGGTGCGCGCGGACCTCGCGGTGACCGAAACCCTGTTGGCCTGGTGTGGATGACACGTTCGGAAAAGGAAGGGGAAGCATGAGCAGTCCGATGGGAGCAGGCGGCGCACGGCAAGGCATCCTGTCGCTGGCCTTGAAAGACAAGGCCGCGCTGTACAACGCCTACATGCCCTACATCCGCGGCGGCGGCATCTTCGTGCCCACGACGCGCCGGTATTTCATCGGCGACGAAGTGTTCCTGCTGCTCACCCTGCCGGATTCGTCCGAGCGCCTGCCGGTGGCGGGCAAGGTCTGCTGGGTCACGCCCACCGGCGCGCAGGGCAACCGCGTCGCCGGCATTGGCGTGCAGTTCGCCGACAGCGCGGAAGGCGAAGCGGTGAAGGGCAAGGTCGAGAGCGTGCTGGCCGGCATCCTCAACGCGGAACAGCCGACGCAGACGATGTAAGTCCGCAGGACGCCATCGGACAAATAAAGAAGCCCGGCATCCACCGGGCTTCTTCGCATCAGGCGTTCGCTGCCGCGTCGGCGTGCAGCAGCGGCGAATCCCAACCCGCGCGCGGGGCGAAGCGTTCGCCGTATTTCGCTTGCAGCGCCTGAAGGCGTGCCAGAAGGGTGCCGGCGCCGGTGTCGCGGATGTATTGGATCGGGCCGCCGCGGAACGGGGCGAAGCCGGTGCCGAAGATCACCCCGGCATCCAGCAGTTCGGCATCGGCGACCACGCCGTCGTGCAGGCAGGCCACGGCTTCGTTGAGCATCGGCAGGATCAGGCGATCCTCGAGGTCTTCCGGCGCCTTGTAGTCCTTCGGCAGTTCCGGCTTTTGCGGCTTGCGGCCTTTCTCGGCATCGACCCACTTGTACAGGCCTTGGCCGTCCTTCTTGCCGCGCTTGCCGGCTTCCACCGTGCCCAACGCCGCCGGCACTTCGATGCCGAGGAACGGCGCCAATTCCTTCGCCACGCCGGCGCCCACGTCCAGGCCGACGGTATCGACCAGCTCGATCGGGCCCATCGGCATGCCGAACTTCACCGCGGCCTTGTCGATGGCGGGGCCGGGGATCCCTTCGGACAGCGCGGTCACCGCTTCCAGCATGTACGGGAACAGCACGCGGTTGACCAGGAAGCCGGGCGTGCCCGCCACCGGCACCGGCAGCTTGTCCAGCTTCTTGCAGAACGCGGCCAGCCGTTGCTGGGTTTCCGGGGCCATCGCGTCGTGGTGGATGATCTCCACCAGCGGCATCAGCGCCACCGGGTTGAAGTAGTGCAGGCCGGCGAATTGCGCGGGCCGCGCGATGTGCTCGCGCAACTCGGTAAGCGGGATCGACGAAGTGTTCGTCGTCAGCAGCGCCGTGGCCTTCAACTTCGGCTCGACGGCGGCGTACAGCTCGCGCTTGGCCTCGGGGTTTTCGATGATCGCCTCGATGACGAGGTCGGCGTCGGCCACGCCATCGCCTTCGAGGTCGCCCTTCAGCCGCGCGGCCACCTCCGGGCGCTTGGCTTCGTCCTTGACGCGCTTGGCGAACAGTTCCTGCGCGCGGCCCAGCGCGGCATCGATGAAGCGCTGCTCACGATCCTGCAAGGTGACTTCGAAGCCCTTGTAGGCGCTCCACGCGGCGATGTCGCCGCCCATCACGCCCGCGCCGACGACATGCACCTTGTGGATGCCGGATTCCTTGCCGCCGACGGCCTTCAGGCGTTCCTGCAGGAAGAACACGCGGATCAGGTTCTTCGCGGTTGGCGTGGAGGCGAGTTTGACCACGGCCTTCTTCTCGGCGGCGATGCGGCCCTGGATGCCGGCGCCGCCACTGCGTTCCCATGCGGCGATCAATGCATACGGCGCCGGGTAGTGCGCTTTCGGCGCCTTGCGCGCGACCTGCTTGACCAGCATCGGCGCGAGGAGCTTGCGCGCGAGGAAGGCATTCGTCGCCCAGCCCAGGAAGCGCTGCTTGAACGTGCGCTGCACGCCGCGCTTGAGCAGTTCGATGGCGGCATCGGCCAACATCGCCGGTTCCACCACCTTGTCCACCAATCCGATCCCGCGTGCAGCCGAAGCCGACAGCGTGCGGCCAGTCAGCATCATGTCGAATGCCGCCGGCGCGCCGACCAGCCGCGGCAGGCGCGCGCTGCCGCCCCAGCCGGGGAAGATGCCCAGCTTGATCTCGGGCAGGCCGATGCGGGCGTCGCTGGCGGCCACGCGATAACGGCAGGCCAGCGAAATCTCGGTGCCGCCGCCCATGCAGAAGCCGTGGATCGCGGCGACCGTGGGGCAGGGCAGTTCGGCGATGCGCTGGAAGGTCTGCTGGCCGAGCTGGATGAAGTCGCCGACTTGGCCGCGACGATCCAGTTCCTGCAGCGACTTGAGGTCCGCGCCGGCGGCGAACGCGGCCTTGGCGGAGCGGATCACCAGCCCCTTGGGCGGTTCCATCGCGATGCGTTCCAGCACCGCGGACAGCTCCAGCAGCACGTCCTGGCTGAAGGTGTTGACGGATGTTCCGGCGCGGTCGAAGGCCAGCACCAGTACCCCGTCCTCGCGGCGTTCCACTTGCCAATGGGCCAGGCGCAGCCCGTCAAAACCGGCGGTGATGTGGTTGGCGGCCATGCGCGTACCATCCGAATCAGTATGGGAAGGGCCGTATCCTATCCCGGCTCGATTCGAGTACCCGTTCAAAAACGACTTCCCGGGAACTTCCCGTGGCGGCCACTGTCACAAGGCCCGGACGCACGGGCCGCATCGTGAGGCACCGGCGCAATGGCCGAGGATGACGTGTCGCAAGCGCTGGACCAGGATCTCGTCGCCCGCGTGCAACGCGGGGACAGCGCCGCCTTCGACCTGCTGGTGCGCAAGTACCAGCACCGGGTCGGCGCGCTGATTTCGCGCTACATCCACGACTGGGCGGAAGTGCAGGACGTGGCGCAGGACACCTTCATCCGCGCCTACCGCGCCATCGGCGGCTTCCGCGGCGATGCGCAGTTTTCGACGTGGCTGCACCGGATCGCGGTGAACACCGCCAAGAACCACCTGGTCTCGCACAACCGCAAGCCGCCGACCGACGACATCGAGATCGAGGACGCCGAGCAGTTCGAATCCGGACTGCGCCTGCGCGACAACGACACCCCGGAACGCGAACTGATGCGCCAGCAACTGGAACAAACCGTGTTGCGCGCGGTCGAAGAACTGCCGCCGGAACTGCGCGACGCGATCACCTTCCGCGAAGTGGAAGGGATGAGTTACGAGGAGATCGCGGAGCGCATGGATTGCCCGATCGGCACGGTGCGCTCGCGCATCTTCCGCGCCCGCGAGGCCATCGACGCGCGCATGAAGCCGTTGCTGGACCACGACGAGATTTCGACCAAACGCTCGCACGCATGAATGTCAACGCCATGAATACCGACATCGTTGCCAACGACCTGACCCAACTCAGCAGCCGCGAACAGTTGTCCGCGCTGATGGACGGCGCGCTGCCGCCGGACCAGACCCGCTTCCTGCTGCGTCGCCTGCAACACGACGCGCCGCTCGCCGATTGCTGGGAGCGATGGCGCCTGTCCGGCGAAGTGATGCGCGGCCTGGCGCCGGCGCAGCGCCTGCCGTCCGATTTCGCCTTGCGCGTGGGCGCGGCGCTGCGTGGCGAAGATGCCACGGCGGCGCAAGCCACGAACCGCAGGCGCCCTGCGGCGTGGCTGCGCTGGGGCGGCGGCGCGGCGGTGGCGGCCTCGCTTGCCGTTGTCGCGCTGCTTGCGCGGCAACCAGCGCCCGATGCGCCGGCGGCGTCGATGCAGTCGATGCAAGTGGCCTCGACGTCCACCCCCGCGCCCGAAACCGCGCCTGCTCCGGACTCCACCACGCAAGCGCCAACCCCGGCAGGCACTGCCGCGCAAGCCATTGCCGCGACGGTCGTGGCGGTGGCGGCGCGTCCGCAGCGCGAAACTCGCGGCAAGTCCGAACGCGCCGTGACGCGGGCAACTCCGTTGGTACGCGATGACGCCGCCGCAGCCCCGGCCTCGCAAGTGGCGGCCATCGAGCCCGCCATGCAGGTACCGCAACCCGATATCGTCACCCGCCCGTGGCCGCGCTCGGTGCTGCCGCAATACGCCAGCGGCGGCCTGACCGTCGGCTTCGGTGAACACGGTACGGGCGCGATGTCGTACAACCCCTTCGAGGCGCGCGCCAGTTTCGGCAATCCGCCGGCGGCGGCGCAAGCCGACGAAGACGCGGCGCGGGAGCCGCAGCCCTGAACGGCGCGTTTTCCTGATCCACCCCGATCCCCTGATCCAACCTCGACCTAGGAATCGTCCACGATGCCTGCAAACACGCGTGTCTCCGTATTGCGCCCCGTCCTGCTGTCCGCTGCGCTCGCCCTTGCGGTAGGCAGCGGCGTCGGCTGGTATTCGTCCGCCCAGGCGCAGGTGCCGGTGGCAGCGCCCGCGCCGGAACTGGTGGTGGGCCTGCCGGATTTCACCAGGCTGGTCGACCAGGTCGGGCCGGCGGTGGTGAGCGTGGAGGCCGAAGTCGGCGGCAAGCCGCGCGTGGCCACCGCGCAGCGCGGACGCGGGCAGCCGCAGATGCCGGACGAGGACGACATCCCCGAATTCTTCCGCCGCTTCTTCGGCCCGGGCGGCATGCCGATGCCGGGTTCGCCCGATGGCGACGATGCGCGTCCCCGCGGCATTTCGCAGGGCACCGGCTTCATCATTTCCGCCGACGGCTACGTGCTGACCAACCATCACGTGGTGGAAGGCGCGGACACCGTGCGCATCAAGCTGTCCGACCGCCGCGAGTTCACCGCCAAGGTGGTGGGCAGCGACGAGCAATCCGACGTGGCCCTGCTCAAGATCGCCGCGACCGGCCTGCCCACCCTGCGCATCGGCGACTCCAAGATGCTGAAGTCGGGGCAATGGGTGGTGGCGATCGGTTCGCCGTTCGGCCTCGACCATTCGGTGACCGCCGGCATCGTCAGCGCGGTGGGCCGCGCCAATCCGTATGCGAACCAGCGCTACGTGCCCTTCATCCAGACCGACGTGGCGATCAACCGCGGCAATTCCGGCGGCCCGCTGCTGGACACGCGCGGCCAGGTGGTCGGGATCAATTCGCAGATCTTCAGCAATTCCGGCGGCTACATGGGCGTGAGCTTCGCCATCCCGATCGACGTGGCGATGAACGCGGTGCAGCAACTCAAGGCCACCGGCAAGGTGACGCGCGGGCAGTTGGGCGTCGTCATCCAGCCGTTCGATCGCGATGATGCGCGCGCCATGGGCCTGCCCGATACGCGCGGCGCGCTGGTCAACAACGTGCAGCCGGGCAGCCCGGCGGCGCGCGCCGGCATTCAGCGCATGGACGTGATCCGCAGCGTCAACGGCCAGGCGATCAACGATTCCAGCGACCTGCCGCCGATCATCGGCGCGATGGCGCCGGGATCCAAAGTCACCGTCGAGCTGTTGCGCGACGGCAAGTCGCGCACGCTGACGGCCACCCTGGACGCACTCGACGAACGCACGGCGAACGCTGATGGCGACGACGATGGCGCTTCCCCGCGTCCGGCGGCCGCCGCGCAGGCGAACGCGCTGGGCATCGTCGGCGAGGACCTGGACGCGCAGCAGCGCAGCCGGCTGGGCCTGCAGGCGGGCGAAGGCGTGCTGGTTTCCCGCGTCGAAGGCATGGCCGCGCGCGAAGCCGGCCTGCGCCCGGGCGACGTGGTGCTGGCGGTGGGCCGCAACGACGTCGGCAGCGCCAGCGCCCTGAACGCGCAACTGCGCGCGGTGGGCGCCGGCAAGCCGGTGATGCTGCTGGTGCGGCGCGGCGGCGGCAGCCAGTACGTCACCATCGATCCGGGCGCCGAATGACAATGCGGAAATAATCCGGAGAAGGGCGGCAGGCGTGCGATAATTCCCCGTTTCCCCGACGACTGCCCGCCGCCGCCCCACATGGCTTCCGATTCGATGCGGACGATCCGCAACTTCTCCATCATCGCCCACGTCGACCACGGCAAGTCCACGCTGGCCGACCGCATCATCCAATTGTGCGGCGGCCTGCAGGATCGCGAGATGGAAGCGCAGGTGCTCGATTCCAACCCGATCGAGCGCGAACGCGGCATCACCATCAAGGCGCAGTCCGTCTCGCTGCCTTACACCGCGCTGGACGGCACCACCTACCAGCTCAACTTCATCGATACCCCCGGCCACGTGGACTTCAGCTATGAAGTCAGCCGTTCGCTGGCCGCCTGCGAAGGCGCGCTGCTGGTCGTCGATGCCGCGCAGGGCGTGGAGGCGCAGTCCGTCGCCAACTGCTATACCGCGGTGGAGCAGGGGCTGGAAGTGGTGCCGGTGCTGAACAAGATCGACCTGCCGACCGCCGACATCGACAAGGTGAAGGAGGAAATCGAGGCCGTGATCGGCATCGACGCCGCCGACGCGGTGGCGATTTCCGCCAAGACCGGCCTCAACGTGCGCGACGTGCTGGAAGCCATCGTCCTGCGCATCCCGCCGCCGCAGCCGCGCGACACCGACAAGCTGCAGGCGCTGATCATCGACTCGTGGTTCGACAACTACCTCGGCGTGGTCTCGCTGGTCCGCGTGATGCAGGGCGAACTGAAGCCCGGCGACAAGATGCTGGTGATGAGCACCGGCCGCACCCACCAGGTCGATGCGGTCGGCGTGTTCACGCCCAAGCGCAAGGTGCTGCCGAAGCTGTCCGCCGGCGAAGTGGGCTGGATCACCGCCTCGATCAAGGACGTGCACGGCGCGCCGGTCGGCGACACCCTCACGCTTGCGAGCGACCCCGCGCAAAGCCCGCTGCCCGGCTTCCAGGAAATGCAGCCGCGCGTGTTCGCCGGCCTGTTCCCGGTCGATGCCGAGGACTACCCGGCGCTGCGCGAGGCGCTGGAGAAGCTGCGCCTGAACGACGCCGCGCTGCGCTTCGAGCCGGAAAGCTCGGAGGCGATGGGCTTCGGCTTCCGCTGCGGCTTCCTCGGCATGCTGCACATGGAGATCGTGCAGGAGCGGCTGGAGCGCGAATACAACCTCAACCTGATCAGCACCGCGCCGACGGTGATCTACGAGGTGCTGAAGACCGACGGCGGCATCGTGCCGATGGACAACCCGGCCAAGTTGCCGCCGGTGAACATGGTGCAGGAGATCCGCGAGCCGATCATCCGCGCGAATATCCTCACGCCGGAGCCATACATCGGCAACATCATCAAGCTGTGCGAGGAAAAGCGCGGCGTGCAGATCGGCATCACCTACATGGCCAGCCAGGTGCAGATCAGCTACGAACTGCCGATGGCGGAAGTGGTGCTGGATTTCTTCGACAAGCTGAAGTCGGTAAGCCGCGGCTACGCCTCGCTGGACTACCACTTCCTGCGCTTCGACGCGGGCCCGTTCGTGCGCGTGGACACGCTGATCAACGGCGACAAGGTGGATGCGCTGTCGATCATCGTCCATCGTTCGCACGCCGATCGCCGCGGCCGCGAACTGACCGAGAAGATGAAGGACCTGATCCCGCGGCAGATGTTCGACGTGGCGATCCAGGCCGCGATCGGGGCGCAGATCATCGCCCGCACCACGGTCAAGGCATTGCGCAAGAACGTGCTGGCGAAGTGCTACGGTGGCGACGCGACGCGCAAGAAGAAGCTGCTGGAGAAGCAGAAGGAAGGCAAGAAGCGGATGAAGCAGGTCGGCCGGGTGGAGATCCCGCAGGAGGCCTTCCTCGCCGTGTTGCAGGTGGACAGCAAGTGATCCCCATGGAAAACATGCCTTTGGAGAGCGCCGCATGATGGTGTGGTTCGAGACGATCCTGGTGGCGCTGACCGCGCTGACCGGCCTGATCTGGCTGCTGGACAAGCTGTTCTTCGCCAAGCGCCGGGCGGAAAGCTCGGGCTTGCTGGACGAAGGCAAGGAGCCCGTGGCCGTGGATTACGCCAAGGCGTTCTTCCCGATCCTGGCGCTGGTGCTCGGCCTGCGCAGCTTCGTGGCGGAACCGTTCCGGATCCCGTCCAGTTCGATGATGCCGACCCTGCTGATCGGCGACTTCATTCTGGTCAACAAGTTCGCCTACGGCCTGCGCCTGCCGATCACCAACGGCAAGTTCCTGGACAACGGCGAGCCGCAGCGCGGCGACGTGGTGGTGTTCCGCCCGCCGCACCATCCGCGCGAGGACTGGATCAAGCGGGTCGTCGGCCTGCCCGGCGACACCATCGGCTACCACGACAACAAGGTGACCGTGAACGGCAAGGAATTGCCGTACCGCATGGAGGGCGTGTATCGCGGCGCGGGGCAGGGCGCGCGCGAAACCGGCGCTGCCAAGCTGACCGAAGGCTTGCCCGGCAAACCGCATTTTGTCCTCGAACACGGGGATTCGCCGTTCCTCCCGCAAGGGGAGGGTGACTGGACGGTGCCGGCGGGGCATTATTTCGTCATGGGCGACAACCGCGACAACAGCGAGGACAGCCGGTTCTGGGGATTCCTGCCGGAAGCCAACCTGCGCGGCAAGGCGTTCCTGATCTGGATGAATTTCGACCGCAGCGCCGACCACTGGGTGGATGCATCCAGGATCGGCACCAAAATCCAATAACCGAGGCAACGAGGGGAACAGACATGAGGCGCACGCAAGGCGGCATGACATTCATCGGCTTCGTGATCGTGCTGGCGGTGGCGATCCTGTTTATCTATTGCGGCATGAAGATCGTGCCGATGTACACCGAGTACTACTCGGTCAAGAAGGCCCTGGCCGGTATTGCCGCCGAGCCGGACATCACCAACAGCTCGCGGGAAAATATCCGCGACCTGTTCTTCAAGCGCCTTTACATGAGTTATGCCAACAACGTGAAGACGGATGCGCTGAAGATCGAATCCACGGATCAAGGCTACAAGATGACCGTTGACTACGAACGCCGCGAACCGTTGCTTGCGAATCTCGACGTGGTCGGCAAGTTCCATGCAGAGCAGGACCTGGTGCGCGGTGGCGGAGCTGCGAAGTAACGCCATTTTCGCGGGGCATGATTTCGCCGATCCGGCGATCCTCGCGCAGGCGCTGACGCATCGCAGCGCCGGGTTCCCCAACAATGAGCGGCTGGAATTCCTCGGCGACGCGCTGGTCAACCAGTTCGTCGCCGAGGCGCTTTACCGGCACTGGCCCAAGGCCGACGAAGGCGCGTTGACCCGCGCCCGCGCCGAACTGGTGCGCGAATCCGCGCTGGCCGGGATCGCCCGCACGTTGAACATCGGCGAACAACTGGTGCTCGGCCCCGGCGAGATGAAGACCGGCGGGCATCGCCGCGATTCCATATTGGCCGATGCATTGGAAGCGCTGGTCGCGGCGATCCACCTGGACAGCGATTTCGCCACGTGCCGCGCCGTGGTGCTGCCCTGGTTCGCGCCACTGATCGATGCCTTGCCGCCGCCGAACAAGGTGGGCAAGGACGCGAAGACGCGGCTGCAGGAATGGTTGCAGGCGCGCGGCAAGCCGCTGCCGGTGTACGCAGTGCTGTTCGAAGGCGGCGAGGATCATGCGCGCGTCTTCCGCGTCAGCTGCGCGATCGGCGAACCCGCCATCAGCACCGAGGGCGAAGGCAGTTCTCGCCGTGCGGCGGAACAACAGGCGGCGGATGCCGCGTTACGGATCATCGAGACATGAGCAACGAACCCCAACGCAGCGGCGCAGTGGCCGTCATCGGTCGCCCGAACGTGGGCAAATCGACCCTGGTGAACGCCTTGGTCGGCGCCAAGATCAGCATCACCTCGAATCGCCCGCAGACCACGCGGCACCGCCTGCTGGGCATCGCCACGTTCCCGGGCGGTCAGTTGCAACTGGTCGATACCCCCGGCATCCACGGCGAGCAGGGCAAGCGTTCCGGCAAGGCGATGAACCGGATGATGAACCGCGCGGCGCGCGGCGCGCTGGAAGGCGTGGATGCCGCCGTGCTGGTGGTGGAGGCAGGTCGCTGGGACAACGAGGACGGCCTCGCCTTCGATGCCTTGCGCGATGCCGGCCTGCCGGTGGTGCTGGTGGTCAACCAGGTGGACAAGGTCAAGGACAAGGGCGCGTTGCTGCCGTTCATCGCCAAGGTGACGGAGGGCCGCGAGTTCGCCGCCGTGCATCCGTTGTCGGCGCTCAAGCGCAGCGGGCTGGAGCCGTTGTCGGCGACCTTGCTCGCGCTGATGCCCGAGGCCGCGCCGATGTACGGCGAAGACGAAATCACCGACAAGAGCCAGCGCTTCCTCGCCGGCGAACTGGTGCGCGAGCAATTGATGCGCCAACTGGGCGAGGAATTGCCCTATTCCACCACCGTGGAAGTGGAGAAGTTCGAGGAAGAACCCTCTCCGAAGGCGGGAGTGATGTACCGCATCGACGCCGTCATCTGGGTCGAGCGCGACGGCCAGAAGGCCATCGTGATCGGCAAGGGCGGCGAGCGCCTGCGCGAGATCGGCAGCCGCGCGCGCATGCAGATGGAACGCCTGTTCGACGCCAAGGTCTTCCTGCAGACCTGGGTGCGCGTGCGCGAGGGCTGGAGCGACGATGAAGCCGCGTTGCGCGCGCTGGGCTACCACGACTGAACATGCGCTACGCGGGCGAACCCGCCTTCGTCCTGCATGCGCGCGCCTGGCGCGAAACCAGCCTGTTGGTGGAAGTGCTGAGTGCGGAGCATGGCCGCATCGGCCTCGTTGCGCGCGGCGTGCACGGTCCCAGGCGCCACCTGTTGCGTGCCGCCCTGCAACCGCTGCAATCGATCCGTTTCGATGCGGTGCAGAAAGGCGAACTGGCGCAGCTCAACGCCGCCGAAGCGGTGGATGCCGCGCCCCTGCTGCAAGGCGATGCGGTGCTGGCCGCGTTCTACCTCAATGAGCTGTGCCTGCGGCTGGCCCCCCGCCACGATCCGCAACCGGAACTGCATGCGGCCTACGGCCTGGCGCGCGAACGCCTGCGCGCGAACGAACCGCTGGCATGGACGCTGCGCCGCTTCGAGCGCGACCTGCTGGATGCGCTGGGCTCGGGCTTCGATTTCGCAAGCGACGGCGACGGCGTTGGGATCGATCCCGCCGCGCGCTACCGCATCGACCCGGAACAGGGGCCGCGCCGCGTCTTGAGCGAACGCGCCGGCGAACGTCGCGAAACCGCGACCGGCAGTGCATTGCTCGCGCTTGCCGCGGATGCGATGCCGGGGATGGACGACATCGCCAGCCTGCGCCTGCCGTTGCGCGCGGTGCTTCTGCACCACCTCGGTGGGCGCGGGCTGAAATCGTGGGACATGCTGGGCGAGCTGGGACGGCTCGCGGCGGCGAGATCCTAGGATCGGTTCGTTCCGATCTGCGCCAGTAGATCTTCGACAGCGGAGCCGAAGTGCTGCAATCGCCGTGGATTCAGCGGCTCCGCCTGCAGGCCCCGCACCGTGTCCGCCAGTTTCGCCGCGCCCACGAAGCCGCAGCTTGCCGCCAATCGATGCAATTCCATGCGCATCGAGGCTTCATCCGCCGCGAGTGCGGCGGCTTCGATGCGCCGCCGCTGCAGCGGCAATTCCTTGCGGAACAGCCCGCGCAGGGCTTCGACATGCGCCTGTTCGCCGAGTGCTGCAAGCGCGGCGGCGTCGTCCCAGTCGGGTTGTGCTGCCGGGTCGGGCAAATGCCGTCGCAGGGCCGCGTGCAGGCCGGTCATGTCGATGGGCTTGCACAAGACGTCGATGAAGCCGGTGCCGCGCAAGCGCGCGTGCACGTCGGCATCGCCATCCGCCGTATGCGCAAGTGCAGGCGTGGCATCGCCGGTTTCGCGCAGTGCGCGCAACAGGTCTTCGCCGCGGCCATCGGGCAGGTTGGCGTCGACCAGCAGCAGGTCGAATGCCTGCGAGGCCATGGCCGCGCGGGCTTCGCCAATGCTCGCGGCCACCGCCACCTGCGCGGGCAATGCGGCGGCGACATCGCACAGGAAGGCGGCGCTGACCGGGTCGTCTTCGACCAGCAGCAGGCGGGGCAGGGCGGGATTCATCGCAACCTCGGCGTGGCTTTGTATGCTTGGCGCATGCTGCGATCGATCTTAGCCGCAAGCCCCCTCTTACTGGGATTCCTGCTGGGAACCGTCCCGATGGCCGCGTCCGCGCGCACGGCGCAGGCGAAGGTCGCGAAGCTGCGCACGGCGGTGGCCACGCTGGAGCAAGTGCGCGTGCGCATCGATTGGCCCGACGGCGCGGATGCGGGCGAGCTGCAAGTGTGGGTGGGCCGCGTGGATGCGCCCGATCTCGGTTATCGCTACCGCGACCTGCATTGGCGTTGCCCGCTGCGGCGTGCCGGCAATGGCGGCTGGCAGTGCAAGGGCGCGCTGCGTTCCGGCAAGTCGGCGCCGTTGCAGCTCGCGGTGCATTTCGATGCCGCGACCACGCAGGCATCGCTCGCCCAAGGGCGGGCGCGCATCGCGCTGGATCGAAGCGCGGCAACGCCGGACTTGACCAGCCTCGACCTGGCCCGCGTTCCCGTGCAGTGGGCGCATGCCCTGCTGGCGAAGGCGTGGCCGGAGGCGATGTTCAAGGCCGGCGAGTTCGACGCGCAGCTCGCCATCGAAGCGCCCGCGAACAAGCCGCTGCGCGTCAGCGGCCCGCTCGCGTTGCGCGGCATCGCGCTGGAAACCGCCGACGCCTCGATTGCCGGCGAAAAGCTCGGCGGCCGGTTCGCCATCGACTATCGCAGCGCATCGGCGACGTCGCTGGTGGGCGTCGACGGCGAATTGCGCGGCGGCGAATTCCTTGCCGGGAATACCTACGTCGCCCTGCCGGCATCGCCGGTGGGCGTGCGCATCGACGCCATGCAGCGCGCCGGTTCCGGCTGGGAATTGCCGCGCATCGAATGGCGCGATGGCGATGCCTTGCAGGCCACGGGCAGCGGCGCGTTCGATGCGCAGTCGAACCTGCGGACGCTGGACGTCGACGTGCGCAGCACGGACATGTCGCCGCTGCGCCAGCGCTACCTGTCCGGCTGGCTGGGCCTGTTCGGCCTGGGCAACGTGGACTTGCATGGCGCGATGGACTTGCGCGTGCAGTTGCGCGACGGCGCCTTGCAAGCGGCGGACGCCGCGTTGCACGGGGTCGCCCTGCGCGATCCGGATGAACGCTTCGTGTTCGATGGCTTGCAAGGCGACGTGCGGTATTCGGCGGGCGCGCCGGTGACAAGCGAACTGAAGTGGAGCGGCGGCAAGCTGTACGGGCTGGAGTTCGGCGCGTCGCGCCTGCCCTTCGCCAGCGAAAACGGGTTGCTGCGTTTCCGCGAGGACGCCACGGTGCCGATCATGGGCGGCAGCATGACCTTCCGCGGCCTCACCATCCGCCCGCCACGGGGCGAGGCGGGCGCGGACATCCGCTTCGCGCTGGCGCTGTCGGACATCGACTTCGGGAAAGTGTCGCAGGCGCTGGGACTTCCCGCGTTCCAGGGGCGCTTGAGCGGCGTGATCCCGCAGGCGCGCTATGCGAACGAACGCATCGACTTCGATGGCGGCTTGTCGATGCAGTTGTTCGATGGCCGCGTCGCGTTCTCCTCGCTGGCGCTGGAACGCCCGTTCGGCAGCGCGCCCAGCCTGAGCGCGGACATCGCCTTCGACGGCCTCGACCTGCTGCGCCTGACCGAAGTGCTGGGTTTCGGCAGCATCACCGGGCGGCTGGATGGCCGCATCGACGGCCTGCGCCTGGTGGACTGGACGCCGGTGGCCTTCGACGCGCGCTTCATCACCGACGCGGCGCCGGGCGTGAAGCAGCGCATCAGCCAGCGCGCCGTGCAGAACATCTCCAGCGTGGGCGATGCCTCCTTCGTCACCAGCCTGCAGGGCAAGCTGATCGGCCTGTTCGACGATTTCGGCTACCGCCGCATCGGCATCGGCTGCCATCTGGTGAACGACGTCTGCGCGATGTCCGGCCTCCATTCAGCAAGCAACGCCTTTACTATCGTCGAAGGCGCCGGCGTCCCGCGCCTGACCGTGGTCGGCTTCAACCGGCAAGTGGATTGGCCCACGTTGGTTGAGCGCTTGGTCGCGGTGGGCAAGGGCGACGTGGCCCCGGTGGTGGAATGACACGAACAGGAGCGATGCAATGAAACATTGGTTGGGGATGCCGGTCGCCGGCGCGCTGCTGCTCAGCGCCTGCGTGACCATCAATGTCTATTTCCCGGCGGCGGAGGCCAAGGAAGCGGCGAAGGAATTCGTCGAGAAGGTCATCAACGACGCCGACAAGGTCAACATCCACGACGAGAGCGGCAAGGATGGTTCTCCCGGCGGCGGCATGGCGGTGCTGGAGAAGCGCTTCGAGTTCGATCCGTTCGTGTTGATCGGCATCGGCAGCGCGCAGGCGCAGTCCGCGCCGGACATCAGCATCAAGACGCCGGCGATCCAGGCCATCCAGGGCCGCATGGAGGCGCGCTTCAACGGCACCCTGCGCGCGGGTTTCGACAGCGGCGCGCTCGGCTTCACCGGCGACGGCCTGATCGTGGTGAAGGATGCGTCCAAGCTGGAACTGAAGGATCGGGTGGCGATGAACGCCGCCGTGGCCGACGACAACCGCGACCGCAAGGCGGTCTACCGCGAAGTGGCGGTGGCCAACGGCCATCCGGAATGGGAAAACCAGATCCGCGACGTGTTCGCCAAGCAGTGGATTTCCAGTGCGCGCAGCGGCTGGTGGTACCAGAGCGGCGGCAGCTGGAAGCAGAAGTAATCAGGATTTCCCGCGATTCCCGGCAACGGCCCGCTTCGGCGGGCCGTTTGTTTTCCGGGTTCTGCGACAATACGCGGCCATCCGCAGTAGTTGTCCCCGTGGCCCGCCTCGACCAATCCCCCAAGACCGTTTCCATCCTCGACCTCAGCCACGATGGCCGCGGCGTCGCCCGCTGGCCGGACGGCCATGCGCATGCCGGCAAGGCCGTGTTCGTGGCCGGCGCGCTGCCCGGGGAGACCGTCAGCGTGCAGCAGACCGCGCGCTCCAGGCATTTCGACGAGGCGAAGACGCTGGAGGTCATCGAGGCGTCCGCCGATCGCGTCGAACCGCGCTGCGCGCATTTCGGCACCTGCGGCGGCTGCGTGTTGCAGCACCTGGCCGAAGATCGGCAGATCGACGCCAAGCAGCGCGTGCTGCTGGACAACCTGCAACGCATCGGCCACGTCGTGCCGGGTGCCGTGTTGCCGCCGCTGCGCGGCGACAGCTGGGGCTATCGGCGCAAGGGTCGCTTCTCGGTGCGCCGCGTGGAGAAGAAGGACAAGACCCTGGTCGGCTTCCGCGAGCAGGACCCGCGCTTCGTCGCCGACATCGCGCAGTGCCATGTGGTGGTGCCGCAACTCGGGACGCAGGTCGCGGCGCTGGGCGCGCTGGTCGACGGCATGGACGCGCGACGCGACATCCCGCAGATCGAATTCATCGCCGGCGACGCGGCGACCGCATTGGTGTTCCGCCATCTGCAACCGCTGTCGGATGCGGACAAGGCGAAGCTGGCCGCATTCGGCGAGGAACACGGCTTCACGCTGTTCCTGCAGCCGGGCGGCATCGATTCCGTACGGCCGCTGGTGGAAGGCGATGTACCGAAGCTCGCGTTCCGGTTGCCGCAATGGGACGTGGAGCTGCTGTTCCGCCCGCTGGATTTCATCCAGGTCAATGCGAACCTCAACCAGGCGATGATCGCCCGCGCGCTGGGCTTGCTGGACGTGCAGCCGGGCGAACGCGTGCTGGACCTGTTCTGCGGGCTGGGCAATTTCACCCTGCCGCTGGCGCGCGCGTCCGGCGATGGCGCGGTGATCGGGGTGGAGGGCGATGCGGGCCTGGTGGCGCGCGCGCGCTTGAACGCCGAACACAACGGCATGGGCAACGTGCAGTTCTTCGCCGCCGACCTGGCGCAGGACCTGGCCGGGCAACCGTGGCTGAAGGCCGGCTTCGACAAATTGCTGCTGGATCCGGCGCGCAACGGCGCGATCGAGGTGCTGAAGCAGTTGCCGCTGAAGGGCCTGAAGCGGATCGTCTACGTGAGCTGCCATCCCGGCTCGCTGGCGCGCGACGCCGGTTACCTGGTGAACGAGGCCGGCTGGACGCTGCGCGAGGCCGGGGTGATGGACATGTTCCCGCACACGGCGCACGTGGAGTCCATCGCCGTGTTCGATCCACCGAGGAAAGGTTGAGCATGGGCATCGAAATCGAACGCAAGTTCCTGCTCGCCAACGAGGATTGGCGCGCGCAGGCGCACAAGGCGGTGGCGCTGGCGCAGGGCTACCTCAACGACCTGGCGATGGTGGACGGCGGCGCGATGAACGCCTCGGTGCGCGTGCGCATCGAGGGCGATGAAGCGCGCCTCAACATCAAGTCGCGCGAGCTCGGCGCATCGCGGCAGGAGTTCGATTACACCATCCCGATGCAGGATGCGCGCGCGCTGCTGGCGTTGTGCGTGGGCGGCAAGATCGACAAGTTGCGGCATTACGTCAACCACGAAGGGCATTTGTGGGAGATCGACGAGTTCTTCGGCGACAACGCGGGCCTGGTCGTCGCCGAGATCGAACTCGAGCGCGTCGACGAAGCCTTCGCCAAACCCGCCTGGGCCGGCGTGGAGGCGACGCATGCCAAGCGCTACTACAATCTGGCGCTGGCGTCGCGCCCGTATTCGCAATGGCGCGATGACGAGCGCGCGGCGATCGATTTGAAGGAAACCACCTGATGCTGCAGATCGGCGTGTCCGGGCACGAACTCACCACGCGCGAGCGCGACTGGCTGCAGCACGACGCCTGCGCCGGGGTGGTGCTGTTCGCGCGCAATTTCGCCAGCCGCGCGCAGGTGGCGGAATTGACCCAGTCCATCCGCGAAGCGGCGCCGCGCCCGCAACTGGTCTGCGTGGATCAGGAAGGCGGGCGCGTGCAGCGCTTCAAGGACGGCTATACCTTGCTGCCGGCCTTGCAGGGCTTCGATGCGCTGTATCGCCAGGATGCGCAGGCCGCGCTGCAATCGGCGCGCGAGCATGCCTGGCTGATGGCCAGCGAGATCCGCGCCACCGGGATCGACATGAGCTTCGCGCCGGTGATCGACCTCGGGCGCGGCAACCGCGCCATCGGCAACCGCGCGTTTTCCGCCGACCCGGGCATCGTCGCGGCATTTGCGAAGACGTATGTCGAAGGCATGCACGAAGCGGGGATGCCGGCCACGCTCAAGCATTTCCCCGGCCACGGTTCGATCCCCGAGGACACCCATTTCGACGTGGCGACGGACGACCGTTCGCTCGACGAAATGCGCGCGACCGACCTGGTGCCGTTCGTCGCGGGGATCCAAGCCGGCGCGGACGCGGTGATGATGGCGCATATCACCTACCCGCAAGTCGCCGCGGAGCCGGCGGGCTATTCGCCGCGCTGGATCGAAGGGGTCCTGCGCAAGGACATGGGCTTCCGCGGCGTGGTGTTTTCCGACGACATCGGCATGGCGGCCGCGCATTCCGCCGGTGGCGTGAAGGCGCGTGTCGACGCGCATCTGGACGCCGGCTGCGACGTGGTGCTGGTCTGCCATCCGCAGATGGTGGAGGAAGCCTTGCGCGGGATGGACGGGCGCGCGTCCAACACGATGGCGCTTGCGGGGTTGGTCGGGCGCGGCGCGCCGGGTTGGGATGCATTGCTCGCCGGCACGCGCCGCGCTGAGGCGCAGGCGCGGCTGGCAAGCGTGCGGGAATCGGGTGTGGATGCCGGCGCGACGTCCGGCGCAATCAACGTGGGAGACGTGGCATGAGTGCGCCGAAACTGTCCGATGCCTTGGCGAATTCGCACGTGGTGCACGACAAGGCCACGCTTGAGGCGGCCATCGCGCGCATGGCCGGCGACATCCGCGCGCAGTACGCCGAAGGCGAGGTGCCGCTGTACATCACGGTCATGAATGGCGGCCTGCCGTTCGCGGCGCAGCTCGCGTTCGCGCTCGGCGAGCTTGGGCTCGACCTGGAGTTCGATTACCTGCACGCCACGCGCTATCGCGGCCAGACCAGCGGCAGCGGGCTGGCGTGGCTGCATCGCCCGGCCACGCCGATGCGCGGGCGCAAGGTGCTGCTGGCGGACGACATCCTCGACGAGGGCCATACGCTGCTGGCGGTGAAGCAGTGGTGCGAGGACCAGGGCGCGGCGGACGTGCGCATCGCGGTGCTGGCGGAAAAAGTGCACGACCGCTGCGTGGCGGGCATCCGCGCCGACCACGTGGGCGTGCAGGTCCCGGATGCGTACGTGTTCGGCTACGGCATGGATTTCCATGAGCAGGGGCGCAATCTGCCTGCGATTTACGCGTTGGGAGAATAAGGCGGGCATGCCCGCGCCGGTGGCGTTTTGCCGGACACGCCGTGAATACGTCCATGTAGGCTTCTCGGCGACATCCATGTCGCCGAGAGTCCGGCAAAACGCCACCGGCACGTGCATGCCGTGGCAGTGAACCGAGGTAAGGCAAGAGCATGAATATCGAACTCGCGGTCATCGGCGGCACCGGCGTCTACAAGCTGGGCGAACTTGCCGACGTCGAAAGCCACCAGCCGGTCACGCCCTACGGCGCGCCGTCCGGGCCGATCCGCGTCGGCACCTATGCCGGCAAGCGCGTCGCCTTCCTCGCGCGCCACGGCGAAGGCCACTCGCTGCCGCCGCACAAGATCAACTATCGCGCCAACCTCGCGGCGCTGAAGGCGCTCGGCGCGACGCGCGTACTGGCGATGAATACCGTCGGCGGCATCACCGAACGCTTCGGGCCGCGCGTGCTGGCCTGCCCGGACCAGCTCATCGACTACACCTGGGGCCGCGTCTCGACACTTTGCGAAGAACCCGGCAGCGACGTGCTGCACGTGGATTTCGGCGAGCCGTACACGCCGTCGCTACGCAATCGAATCATTGCAGCAGCAAGGCGCGCCGGCGTCGCCCTGGTCGATGCCGGCTGCTACGGCGCGACCCAGGGCCCACGCCTGGAAACCAGGGCGGAAATCGCGCGCATGCGCCGCGACGGCTGCGACCTCGTCGGCATGACCGGCATGCCGGAAGCGGGCCTCGCGCGGGAATTGGGCCTCGACTACGCCTGCCTCGCCATCGTCGCCAACTGGGCGGCGGGCGCGGGGCCGGATGTCGATGAAGTCATCACCCTGCAGGACGTGCTGGACAACGTGGCCGCGGCGATGGATGGCGTGCCGAAGCTGCTGCAGGCGATGTTGGACGACTGAAGGTTCGGCTGGCGTTGCGTCGCCACGCGATTGATGCATACTCGCGCGGTGCCGCGCGGCGGCACCATCGCACATGCATTCGCAAGAGGTCATCGCACCATGCAATACGGTACCGTGAAGTGGTTCAACGACGCCAAGGGCTTCGGCTTCATCTCGCCCGAGGACGGCAGTGCAGACGTGTTCGTGCATTTCTCCGCCATCGACTCCAAGGGCTTCCGCAGCCTGCAGGAAGGCCAGCGCGTCAGCTATGAAGTGCAGCAGGGCAACAAGGGCGCGCAAGCCGCCGGGGTCAAGCCCGTCGAGTGATTGCCCTGCGTCGCAGGATTTTCGAGCCCCGCTTCGCGCGGGGCTTTTTTATTCGTGCGCGCGTCAATCCAGGAACTGCAGTTTCGCCAGCTCCGCGTACAGGCCGCCATGCGCAAGCAATTGCTCGTGGGTGCCCTCGGCGACGATGCGGCCCTGGTCCATCACCACGATGCGGTCCGCCTTCAGGATGGTGGCGAGCCGGTGGGCGATGACCAGCGTGGTGCGGCCCGCCATCAGGTGTTCCAGCGCGGTCTGCACGGCGTGTTCGCTTTGCGCGTCGAGCGCGGACGTGGCTTCGTCCAGCAGCAGGATCGGTGCGTCCTTCAATAGCGCGCGGGCGATGGCGATGCGTTGCTGTTGGCCGCCGGACAGGCGCGCGCCGCGTTCGCCGAGTTGCTCGGCGTAACCATTCGGCAATGCGCCGATGAACTCGTGCGCTTCGGCGGCGCGGGCGGCGGCTTCCACTTCGGCGTCGCTGGCATCCAGGCGGCCGTAGCGGATGTTGTCCATCGCGCTTGCGGCGAAGATCACCGGCGCCTGCGGCACCAGGGCGATGGCATCGCGCAGGCGTGCGGGATCGGGTTGCCGGATGTCGATGCCGTCCAGCGAAATCATTCCGGTTTGCGGGTCGTGGAAGCGCAGCAGCAGCGAGAGCACGGTGCTCTTGCCGGCGCCGGAGGGGCCGACCAGGGCCACGGTTTCGCCCGGTTGCACGCGCAGGTTGAAATCCACCAACGCCGCCGTGTCGTTGCGCTGCGGATAGTGGAAGCCGACGGCATTGAAGGCGATGTCGCCGCGCACCGGCTGCGGCAACGCGCGCGGCTGCGCGGGCGCGACGATGGCCGGCGTTTCCGCCAGCAATTCGGCGATGCGGCCCATGCCGCCCGCGGCCTTCTGCAATTCGTTCCAGACCTCGGCCAGCGCCGCCACCGAACCGCCGCCGAACAGCGCGTACAGTACGAACTGGATCAGCGTGCCGGCGCTCATGCGTCCGGCGATCACGTCGTGCGCGCCCGACCACAGCACCAGGGTGATCGCGCCGAAGAACAGGGTGATCGTGGTGCCGGTCATCAGCGATTGCGCGCCGATCCGCTTGCGCGCGGTGCGCACGGTGTTCGCCACCGCGTCGGCGAAACGGCCGCGTTCGTGGGCTTCGCGCGCATGCGCTTGCACGGTGCGCACCGCGCCGAGGGTTTCGCTGGCCAGCGCGTTCGCATCGGCCACGCGGTCCTGGCTGTTGCGGGCGATGCCGCGGATCCGTCGCGCGCCGAAGATCACCGGCAACACCGCCACCGGGATGCCCACCAGCGCCCATGCCGCCAGGCGCGGGCTGGTGACGAACAGCATCACCAGGGCGCCGACCACGGTGATCGAGCTGCGCAGGGCGATCGACATCACGCTGCCCACCACGTTGCGGATCAGCTCGACGTCGGCGGTGAGGCGCGAGACCAGTTCGCCGCTGCGGTTGCGTTCGTGGAAGGCGGCGTCAAGGCCGATCAGGTGCCCATACAGCCGGTTGCGCAGGTCCGCCACCACGCGTTCGCCCAATAGCGAGACGAAGAAGAAGCGCGCGGCGGTGCCCGCCGCCAACACCAGCGCCACCGCGAACAGCAGCCCGAAGGCGCGGTCGATGCTGCCGGCGCTGCCGCTGTTGAAGCCGTCGTCGATCATGGTCCTGAACGCGACCGGCAGGCTCAGCGACGCGGACGACGACACCGCGAGCGCCGCCAGCCAGCCGACGAACAGGCCACGATGCCGGCGCACGAAGGGCCACAGTGCGCGCAGGGAACCAAGGGGCGCCTTGGCCGGCACCGGGGTTGGGGAGGTCATGGGCGCAATGGTAGCGCCCGCGGACGCGCGGCTCTGGCTTGTCATCCGGCTGATGTGGGACTGCCGGGCGGCGAACTCAATGCGTGAGCGGGAGCAATTCCTTCGGCAACTCCGCGTCGGGGTAGCGGCGCCTGAACTCCGCGAGGCTCGCCTTCGCCTCGTCCTGCTTGCCCTGCTTCAGCAATTCGCCGATGCGGCGCAGCCAGGCGTCGCGCACGTCGGGCGAATCCGCGGTGGCCGGTGGCACATCGGTGCCCGGGTCGTCGGTTTCGCCGGCAACCGCATCCGCCGCCATCGCCGCGGCATCTCGCTGCACGCGTTCCGGCGCGGCGCGCGCGCGCGGACTGTCGATGACGCCGGCTTTTGCCATCGCCGGCACTGGAGCCGGCGCTGCGGCGGACTCCGCCGTTTGCGCCGTAGCCACCGGCGCGGCGATTTCGGCCATGACGGGCGCGGGTGGCGGCGGAGGCGGCGGCGGTGGTGCGGCGGGCGCAGCCATCGGCGCGGGCGCGATTTCGACCGGAGAAGGCGCGGTTGCGACGCGCGGTACCGATGCCGCGACGGGTTTCGTCATCGGCGTTGCCGGCGCTTCCACGGCGCGCACCGCGGCGACGTCGGCGTTTTCGGCGATCCCTGCGGTCGAAGCCGCTTCCGCGGCGGGCGCCGGCACCTGCGGCACGGGCGAGGGCCGCAATTGCCAGGCAAGCCCGATCGCCAGCATCAGCGAGGCGGCCACGCTCATCGGCGCGATCCAACTGCGCCGACGCGCCTTGCCGGCAGGCGCCTGCACGGCGGCCTGCGCGGCGGCCAGGATGCGCGCGTCGATCTCCGCGCCGGGTTCGTTGCGGCCCGGCGCGCGTGGCAGCTGCGCGGCCAGCGCGCGCTCCTCGGCGTCCAGCGGCTGCGGAGGCTGGCGGTTCATGCGGGCAACCTCGCGCGCAACTTGTCCATCGCGTAGCGCAATCGCGACTTCACCGTTTCCCGGCCGGCGCCGGTGATGGCGCCGATCTCCTCCAGCGTCAGCTCCTGTTCCAGCCGCAACAGCAATACCTCGCGTTGTTCCTCGGGCAGGTCGTCCAGCGCCAGCTGCAACTGGCGGCGGCGTTCGAATTCGGACAATACGCGCTCCGGCGTGTCGGGGTCGGCAAGGCGGGCCATGCGTTCATCCGCGTCCGTCGGCGCGGCGGGACGGTGCTTCAGGCTGCGCCAGTGGTCGCCCAGCCGGTGGTGGGCGATGGTGTAGAGCCAGGTGGCGAAGCCGGCCTCCGGCTTCCAACTGCCGCGCGCGGCGATCACCCGCTGCCACACGTCCTGGAAGAATTCGTCGGCAAGCGCGTTGTCGCGCAGTTGCCGCAGCAGGTAGCGGTACAGCTTGCCGCGATGGCGCGCGTACAAGGTCGAGAACGCGGCGGCGTCGCCTGCCGCGTAGGCAAGCATCAGGGATTCGTCGCTGGCATCCGGGCCATCCATGCGCCAAAGCCTACGGACTGGCGACGGCGCAGGGAAGGGCATGCGGTGGCGGACCGGCACGGCGTGGACGGCATTCATGCCCCGGTGAACGTGCGTGGAGGCGATGCGGGGTTGCCGATGTCCGCCCCGGATCGCGTTCTAGGCAGTATGCTCGTTGCCATGAAAGGGGGCCGGATCGTGCAATTGGCGCAGGGCGCAGGGGAGTCGCGTGCCCGCCGCGAAGGGCTGGATCGGGACGAACTTGTCCACCTGCTTGACGTGGCGGAACAACGGGTCGAGTCCCTGCGCCGCAACGAACGCCTGCAACTGGCGCTGTACGAGATCGCCGATCTCGCCGGCGGCAGCCTGGACATGCAGGACATGCTGCGCCGGATCCACGCGATCGTCGGCGAGCTCATGTACGCCGAGAACTTCTACATCGTCCTCTACGACGATGCGCGGCAGAAGATGCGGTTCCTGTATTTCGTCGACAAGCTCGATCCCTACGTCAACGATCCGGACGCCGAACTCGATTTCGACGAAGCCGAGGCCAACCTCACCGTCACCCTGCTGCGCGGCGGCACGGCGATGCGCGGGCCCTCGCGCGATCTGCGCGAACGCCACGACATTCCCCACGAGGACAGCAACGGCCCGGACAGCGCGGACTGGATGGGCGTGCCGATGCTGCGCGACAACCATGTGGCCGGCGGCATCGTGGTGCAAAGCTACGACCGCCCGAACCTGTACAGCGAAGAGGAACGCGTGCTGCTGGCCTACGTGGCCCAGCACATCCTCACCGCGCTGGATCGCCACTACACGCGCGAGCAGCTCGAACGCCGGGTGGAGGAACGCACCCGCGAACTGCTGCAGGCGAACCTGGACCTGCAGGCCGAAGTGCAGGAACGCCAGCGTTCGCAGGAATTGCAGCGCGCGCTGTTCCGCATCGCCGAACTGTCGATGACCAGCGAGACGATGGAGCGTTTCTACGCCGAGATCCACAAGGTGGTGGGCGGGTTGCTGTACGCGCGCAATTTCTACGTCGCGATGCAGTCGGACGACGACAGCATGCTGGAGTTCCCGTATTCGGTCGATGAGCGCGATGCCGTGCGCCGGCCGCGCAAGGTGGCCAAGGGCCTGACCGAATACGTCCTGCGCAGCGGCAAGGCGCTGTTGGCCGACCGCCCGCGCATCGCGCAACTGGAAGCCGCGGGCAAGGTGCGCAGCCTGGGCACGCTGGCGTATTGCTGGCTGGGCGTGCCGTTGCTGCACGACGACCGCGTGGCGGGCGTGATCGCGGTGCAGAGTTATTCGCCCGAGGTCATGTTCAGCACCCGCGACCAGGAATTGCTGACCTTCGTGGCCTACCACATCGGCAGTGGCCTGGCCCGCAAACAGGCGCAGGACAGGCTGGTGCAGGCGCATGCCAGCCTGGAACAGCGGGTCAGCGAACGCACCCGCGAGCTGGCCGAAGCGAATGCCGAGCTGGTCGAACAGATGGGCGAGCGCATGCGCGCCGAACGCAAGCTGAGCCACCAGGCCAGCCACGACGCGTTGACCGGCCTGCCCAACCGCGTGCAATTGCTCAGCCGGCTGGCGCGCGCGATCGGCAATGCGCGCAGCGACGCCTCGGCCTGCTTCGCGGTGCTGTTCCTCGATCTCGACCGCTTCAAGCTGGTCAACGACAGCGCGGGCCATGCCGCGGGCGATGAAATGCTGGTCGAAGCGGGGCGCCGCATCGTCGGCACCGTGCGCGGCACCGACATGGTCTCGCGCCTGGGTGGCGACGAATTCGCCATCCTCGCCGAAGGCCTCGACGGGCCGGCGATGGCGGAGGATCTCGGCCGCCGCGTGCTGGCCGCGCTGGGCGCGCCGATCTGGATCGCCGGGCGCGAACTGTTCCCCACCGCGAGCATCGGCATCGCCATGTGGCAGCCGCGCTACGGCAACGGCGAGGACATGCTGCGCGATGCCGATGCCGCGATGTACCGCGCCAAGGGGGCGGGCCGCGACTGCTGCGCGCTGTTCGACGAAGCCATGCGCGAGGAAGCCACGCGCACGCTGGACCTGGAAGCCGACTTGCGCCGCGCGATCAACAGCGATGCGTTCGAGCCGCACTACCAGCCCATCGTGCGGCTGTCCGACGGTGGCGTGGTGGGCCACGAAGCCCTGCTGCGCTGGCGCCATGAACGCCGAGGCCTGCTGGCGCCCGGTGCGTTCCTCGACGTGGGCGAGGAAAGCGGCCTGATCGAGCAGGTGGACTGGCTGGTGTATGCGCGGGTGGTCGCCGACATGGCGCGCAAGGACATGCCCGGCTACGTGGCCATCAACGTCTCGCCAAGGCATTTCCGCTCCCCGGATTTCGCCGGGCGCCTGCTGGGCCTGCTGGATGCCGCCGGGGTCGAGCCGGCGCGGCTGCGCATCGAGATCACCGAAGTCGCGCTGATGGACGATGCCCCGCGCATCAGCCAGAGCCTCGACTTGTTGCGTTCACGCGGCGTGCTGGCGCAACTGGACGATTTCGGCACCGGGTTCTCGGCGCTGTCGTACCTGCACCGGTTCCCGATCGCCGCGCTGAAGATCGACCGCAGCTTCGTGGCCGATCTCGATGGCGCCGCGCGCGCGGAGAGCGTGGCGGTGATCCGCGCCATCATCGCGTTGGCAGGCAGCCTCGGCATCGAACTGATCGCCGAGGGCGTGGAAACCCAGTCCCAGCGCGACCGCCTGCTCGAACTCGGGTGCACCTACGCGCAAGGTTTCCTCTACGGGCGGCCCGCGGCGCTGGACTGAGCGGGCTCGACGGGCGCGGACGCGTCCTTGCCTTCCACCCGCACGCGCAGCAAGCCGTCGTGCAGGCGCGCGTCCAGCGTCTCGTCGATCCGTGCGTCTTCGACGGTGCGCACCACGCGGCCATCCTCGTGTTGCAGGATGCTGTAACCGCGGGCCACCGTGGCCAGCGGGCTGATCGCATGGAGGGAGCGCGCAAGCCCGCGCAGGCGCAATGCTTCGCGCTCGAGGTGTTGCGCCAGCAGTGCGCGCGGGCGGTGTTGCAGGGCCAGCAGGCGCTGGCGCGAGCGTTCGATGCGGCGTTGCGGATGCATCGCGCGCAGCACGGCATCCGCGTGGCGCAACGTGGCGCGTTCGCGTTCGAGCTTGCGCTGCATCGCGTTCACAAGGCGCAGCCGCGCCTGCGCCGCGCGTTGCGACAACGCTTCCAGCCGCGCCTGCGGGCGCAAGGCGTGCAGGCGCAGGAAGGCATGGTCGATGCGCTGCGCGCGCTGGCGCAGCGCGTTCGCATGCAGGTGGTGTGCGTGGCGATGCAGGCCGCGCAATTGCGCCGCAAGCGTGGCGGCATCCGGCGCCAGCAGTTCCGCCGCCGCCGAAGGCGTGGGCGCGCGCAGGTCGGCGGCGAAATCGCTCAGCGAGAAATCGGTCTCGTGGCCGATGGCGGACACCACCGGCGTGATCGACGTGGCGATGGCGCGCGCCAGCGCCTCGTCGTTGAACGCCCACAGGTCTTCCAGCGAGCCACCGCCGCGCGCCAGCAGGATGGCGTCGTAGCGGCCGCTGGCATCGGCGCGTTGCAGCATCGCGCGGATCTGCGCCGCCGCGCCTTCGCCTTGCACCGGCACCGGCAGCAGTTCGACGTCGATCAGCGGGAAGCGCCGGCGCAGCACGCTGGCGATGTCGCGGATCACCGCGCCGCTGGGCGAAGTCAGCACCGCGAGGCGTTTCACGAAGGCGGGCAGGGCGCGCTTGCGCTCCGCATCGAACAGGCCTTCTGCGGCCAGTTTCGCCTTCAGTTCCTCGAACGCCCGTCGCAACGCGCCTTCGCCTGCCTCCTCCAGCGAGTCGCAGACGAGCTGGTAGTCGCCGCGCGCCTCGTAAAGGGTCAGCCTGCCGCGCGCCAGTACTTTCATGCCCTCGCGCGGGAGGAACTTCAGCCATTGGCTCTTGGGCTTGAACAAGGCGCAGCGCAGCTGCGCGCGTGCGTCCTTGAGGGTGAAATACAGGTGGCCGGAGCCGGGGCGCGACAAGTTGCCGATCTCGCCCTCCACCAGCACCAGCGGGAACGCGCCCTCCAGCAGGTCGCGGGCCAGGGTGTTGAGCTGGCTGGGGGTGAGGATGGGGTCGCGTTCCATGCCGCCATCGTAGCGCGTCGCCCGCGCCGGCTTGCCGGAGGGTCCATGTGCTTCGCCGCTTAGGCTCCGCATCCGGCTCCGATGCGCGGCCGCGCGCCATCCATGGCGCGCTCGAAGCACATGGACCCTCCGGCAAGCCAACGCGGTGGTGAGACTGTCGAGGCCGTAAAATGCCCGCATGACGCAGCACAGCCCAGACCAGTTCGGCCCCTCGCATCGCAACGCCACCCGCCAGGTTTCCATCGGCGGGGTGAAGGTGGGCGGCGATGCGCCGGTCGTCGTGCAATCGATGACCAATACCGACACCGCCGACGTCGCCTCGACCGTGAAGCAGGTGGCCGACCTCTGGCGCGCCGGTTCCGAGCTGGTGCGGGTGACGGTGAACAACGCCGAATCCGCCGCCGCGGTGCCGCGCATCGTCGAGAAGCTGGCGATGATGGGCGTGAACGTGCCGATCATCGGCGACTTCCACTACAACGGGCACACCCTGCTGAGCAACGAGCCGGCCTGTGCGGAAGCATTGGCGAAGTACCGCATCAACCCGGGCAACGTCGGCTTCGGCAAGAAGCGGGACACCCAGTTCGCGCAGTTGATCGAGTTCGCGATCCAGTACGGCAAGCCGGTGCGCATCGGCGCCAATTGGGGCTCGCTGGACCAGGCGCTGGCCGCGCGGTTGATGGACGAGAACCACGCGCGCGCCGAACCGTGGGACGCGGGCCGCGTCTTGCGCGAAGCCTTGATCCGTTCCGCGCTGGATTCCGCCGAGCGCGCCGTCGAGATCGGCCTGCCGCGCGAACGCATCGTGCTCAGCGCGAAGGTGAGCGGCGTGCAGGAACTGATCGCGGTGTATCGCGACCTGTCCGCGCGCAGCGATTTCGCCCTGCACCTCGGGCTCACCGAAGCCGGCATCGGCAGCAAGGGCATCGTCGCCTCCAGTGCGGCGCTGGGCGTGCTGCTGCAGGAAGGCATCGGCGACACCATCCGCATCTCGCTGACGCCGGAGCCGGGCGCGTCGCGCACGCAGGAAGTGATCGTCGCGCAGGAACTGCTGCAGACCATGGGCCTGCGCGCGTTCACGCCGATGGTCACCGCCTGCCCGGGTTGCGGACGCACCACCTCGGAGTTCTTCCAGGAACTGGCGAAAGTGGTGCAGGAACACGTGCGCGGCAAGATGCCGGAATGGAAGATCACCCGTCCCGGCGCGGAGAACATGACGCTGGCGGTGATGGGCTGCGTGGTGAACGGGCCGGGCGAATCGCGCCACGCCAACATCGGCATCTCGCTGCCTGGGACCGGCGAAGCGCCGTCGGCGCCGGTGTTCGTGGACGGCGAAAAGACCGTGACCCTGCGCGGCGAGAACATCGCGCGCGAATTCGTGGCCTTGATCGACGAGTACGTGGATCGCAATTACGCGCGTTGACCGCGCCGGATCACTCGCCCGGCAGTTTCGCTTCGCTCGGCGCGGTGGAGGCCGCGCGGCGCGCCAGCACCGCTTCGCGATGGGCGATGTAGAAGGTGGCGGCGAGGATGATGCCCGCGCCCAGCATCGTCATCGCGTCCACGGGTTCGCCGAACAGCAGCCAGCCGGCCAGGGTGACGATGGGCAATTGCACGAAGCTGATCGGCGTGAGCGCCGACACTTCGTCCAGTTTCAGGGCGCGCGTCCACAGCAATTGCCCGGCGGTGCCCAGCATGCCGCACAGCGCCAGCCACAGCCATTCGATGCCGTGCGGCGTCCGCCACACGAACAGCGCGGGCACCAGCGAGATCGGCACCCACAGCACGTAGGTCCAGAACACGATGGTGTCGGCGCGGTCGATGCGCGAGAGCTGCTTGATCTGGATCGCCACCAGCGCGGTCAGCATCGCCGCCGCGATCGCGACAAGCGTGCCGGTGGTGAAGGCGTGCGACCACGGCCGCACGATCACCAGCACGCCGATGAAGCCCACGGTCACCGCCAGCCAGCGCCGCCTGCGCACGGTTTCGCCCAGCCACAGCGCCGCCGCGATGGTGATGAAGATCGGCGAGGAATAGGCCAGCGAGATCGCCTGCGCCATCGGCAGGTTGGCGATCGCCCAGAAGCCGCAGAACATGCTGACGAAACCGATGCCGCAACGGACCACGTAGCGCCGCAGCTGCGCGGTGCGCACGTTTTCCACGAAGGCGGCCAGCGGGCGCGGCTCTCGCAGCAATGGCCACAGCAGGATCGGCAGCAGGGCCAGGAAGCCGAAGAAATTGCGGAAGAACGCCACTTCGAGCGTCGGCGCGGCATGCGAAGCCAGCCGGATGCAGACCGCCATCAAGCCGAAGGCCACGGTACTGGCCAGCATCAGCAGCGCGGCGCGCAGATGCGTGCTCACGTCACCAACCGGCCCCGATGATGCGCGGTTCGGGTTCGATCCCCACGCCGAAGCGCTCGTGCACCGAGCTTGCGATGCGGCGCGCAAGCGCCAGCAATTGCGCGCCGCTCGCATTGCCGTGATTGACCAGCACCAGCGCATGCGACGGCGCGACGCCGGCATCGCCATCGCGGTAGCCTTTCCATCCGCATTGGTCGATCAGCCAGGCGGCGGACAGCTTGCGGGTGTCGTCGCCCGCGCCGCGGAACATCGGCATCGATGCATGCCGCGAAAGCAGCGCTTCCGCCTGCGCAACCGGCACGATCGGATTCTTGAAGAAGCTGCCGGCGTTGCCCAGCACCGCCGGGTTCGGCAGCTTGCGCTGGCGGATGCGGATCACGGCCTCGGCGACCTGCGACGCGCGCGGCGTACCGTCGATGCCCATCGCCTGCAGTTCTTCGCCGATGCCGGCGTATTCCAGTTTCAGCGCCGGCGTGCGCGACAGCGCGAATTCCACCGCGGTGACGATGTAATGCTCGGGGTCGCGCTTGAACAGCGAATCGCGATAGGCGAACGCGCATTCGTCCGCAGTGAAGCGCACGAACGCGCCGCGCTTGCGGTCGAAGGCGTCCACCGCGTGGATGCGGTCGCGGACTTCCACGCCGTAGGCGCCGATGTTCTGGATCGGCGCCGCGCCGACCGTGCCGGGGATCAGCGCGAGGTTCTCCAGCCCGCACAGGCCGTGGCCCAGCGTCCACAGCACGAAGTCGTGCCAGACCACGCCGGCATCGGCGCGGACGATGGCGGCATCGCCGTTCTCTTCGAGGAGATCGATGCGCTGCGCCGTGAGCGCCAGCGCCGCGCCCGGCGGATCGCCGGCGAACAGCAGGTTGCTGCCGCCGCCGAGCACCAGCACCGGGCCGTCGCGCAGCATGGCGTAGCCGAACAGCTCGGGCAGCGCGGCGGCATCCGACACTTCGACCAGCATCGGTGCCGTCGCATGCACGCCGAAGGTGTTGCGCGCGTCGAGGCGCGCGTTCTCCACGATGCGGTAGGCGCCGCTCATTCTGGCGGCAGCGTCCCGCGGCTGGGAGCTTCCTTGCGCCGGCGCAGTGCATCCACGCATTCGCCGATCAGCACCGGGCCGCGATAGACCAGGCCGGAATAGACCTGCACCAGGGTCGCGCCCGCGGCTTGCTTGGTGGCGGCGTCGGCACCGTGCAGGATGCCGCCCACGCCGACCAGCGGGATCGCCTCCGGCAGGCGCGTGCGCAGCATGCGCAGCACGGCGGTGGACTTGCCCATCAGCGGCGCGCCGGACAGGCCGCCGGTTTCACCCGCGTGCGGGGATGCCGAGGGGATCTCGCGGGCGATGGTGGTGTTGGTGGCGATCACCCCATCGACCTGCAGGTCGCCGAGCACGCGGCCGGCGGCGTCGATGTCGCTTTCGCTGAGGTCGGGCGCGATCTTCACCAGCATCGGCACCCGCTTGCCGTGCCTGGCCCCGAGTTTTTCCTGCGCCTCGCGCAGGGTGCCGACCAGCCGCCGCAAGGCCTGTTCTTCCTGCAGTTCGCGCAGGCCGGCGGTGTTCGGCGAGGAGATGTTGACCGTCACGTAGTCGGCCAGCGGATACACGCGCTCCAGGCAGTGCAGGTAATCCGCCTCGGCGTCGTCGTTCGGCGTGTCCTTGTTCTTGCCGATGTTGATGCCGAGCAGGGCGCGGCTGCGGCGCGCGCGTTCGACGTTGCGCACCAGCGCGTCCACGCCTTCGTTGTTGAAGCCGAGCCGGTTGATGATGGCCTCGTGTTCCGGCAGGCGGAACATGCGCGGCTTCGGGTTGCCGGGTTGCGCGCGCGGCGTGGTGGTGCCGATCTCGATGAAGCCGAAGCCCAGCGCCATCAACGCGTCGATGTGCGCGCCGTTCTTGTCCAGCCCGGCGGCAAGGCCCACCGGATTCTGGAAGGTCAGGCCGAAGGCCTTGGTCGGCAGCGGCTTCGGCGGCTTGGCCAGCAGCGGGTTCAGGCCGCTGCGGTAAGCCGCTTCCAGCGAGGCGAGGCCAAGGCCATGCGCGCGTTCGGCGTCGCAGGCGAACAGCAGGGGGCGGGCGAACGAATACAAGCCGTCAGTGCCCGAACATCGCCGCGAACCAGATCAGGCCGCCGAAGAACAGGAAGATCGCGGCCACGAACAGGACGCCGAGCGCGATCGACAGGTAGCCCAGCACCAGCCCCGCGATGGCCAGGCCGTCGCCTTCCAGCCGGTCCGGCGCGTTGCGGATTTCGCCGCGCGCCATGTGGCCGAAGACCACCGCGGCGATGCTGCCGAGGAACGGCAGCAGCGTCCAGCCGAGGATCCCCGACACCAGGCTGATGATGGCGAACGAACTGGTCTGGCGCGTGGTGGCGTTCATCGTCTGCCCTTACAGGTCGAACTTGATGCCCTGCGCCAGCGGCAGCGCGTCGGAGTAGTTGATGGTATTGGTCTGGCGGCGCATGTAGGCCTTCCATGCATCGCTGCCGGATTCGCGACCGCCGCCGGTTTCCTTCTCGCCGCCGAACGCACCGCCGATTTCCGCGCCCGAGGTGCCGATATTGACATTGGCGATGCCGCAGTCGGAACCGGCCGCGCCCAGGAACGCTTCCGCGCGCTTGAGGTTGGTGGTGAAGATCGACGACGACAGGCCCTGCGGCACCGCGTTCTGCATGTCGATGGCGTCGGCCAGGTCCTTGTACTTCATCACGTACAGGATCGGCGCGAAGGTCTCGTGCTGGACGATCTCGGCGTCGTTGGTCAGGCCGGTGACGATCGCCGGCAACACGAAATTGCCGGGACGGTCGAGCGCGGTGCCGCCGGTTTCGACCTTGCCGCCGCTGGCCTTGGCCTTGGCGATCGCATCGAGGTAGGCGTCCACGCCGTCCTTGCTGTTGAGCGGGCCCATCAGGTTGGCCGGGTCGGTGGGATCGCCGATCCTCGACTCGACCTGCTTGTAGGCGGCGATCAGCTTGGCCAGCACGTCGTCGTACACGGATTCGTGCACGATCAGGCGACGCGTCGTCGTGCAACGCTGGCCGGCGGTGCCGACCGCGCCGAACGCGATGGCCGGGATCGCCAGCTTCAGGTCGGCGGTTTCGTCGACGATGATCGCGTTGTTGCCGCCCAGTTCCAGCAGGCTGCGACCCATGCGCCGCGCCACGTTCTCGCCGACCATGCGGCCGACCTTGGTGCTGCCGGTGAAGCTGATCAGCGGCACGCGCTTGTCGTCCACGAACTGCTGGGCGAGATCGCTGCCGGCGTCGTTGAACAGGAAGAAGATGTCGGGGAAGCCGCCCTTGCGCAGCGCCTCGTTGCAGATCTTCATCGAGGCGATGGCGGACAGCGGGGTTTTCGGCGACGGCTTCCAGATCGAGATGTCGCCGCACACCGCGGCCACGAACGAATTCCACGCCCACACCGCGACCGGGAAGTTGAACGCGCTGATGATCCCGACCAGGCCGATCGGATGCCACTGTTCGTACATGCGGTGGCCCGGGCGTTCGGAATGCATGGTCAGGCCGTACAGCTGGCGCGACAGGCCGACCGCGAATTCGCCGATGTCGATCATTTCCTGCACTTCGCCGTCGCCTTCCGGCTTGGACTTGCCCATCTCCAGCGCGACCAGCGAACCCAGCGCGTCCTTGTTGGCGCGCAGCGCGTCGGCGCACAGGCGGATCGCCTCGCCGCGGCGCGGGGCCGGGGTGGTGCGCCAGACCTTGAACGCGGCTTGGGCGCGCTCGACGATGGTGTCGTAATCCGCCTTCGACGAGGCTTGCACGCGGCCCAGCACTTCGCCGGTGGTCGGGTTGACCGGTTCCAGTACGCCGGCATCGGCGGTCTTCGACCACTCGCCGTTGCCGAGGTAGGTGCCGAATTCGACGGCCTGCAGGCCGAGCGCGGTGAGGACGGGGTGCGACATGGGGAACTCCAGAGCGGAAGCGGAAGATGGCGACCCCGGCGCGATTCGAACGCACGACCTGTCCCTTAGGAGGGGACCGCTCTATCCAGCTGAGCTACGGGGCCACAAGCCTGCAATTATCGCAGCCGCACGGGCGTTCGCGCCAATTTGCCGGCGGCCATCTTTTCATGGCCGGAGGGCGTGTATGGCGATCTGCCGCTTTCCAGCACAGTGGGATCCGAAGCTTGGAATTCACGTGACTTGAAGTCGCGGC
>JADMIO011189591.1_pt1 | contig 78743 bp, 131 predicted proteins | sample 8958161 | NCBI WGS metagenome assembly JADMIO01 (sample SAMN16585339, study PRJNA669376) | soil metagenome | isolation source: Crop rotation soil | place: USA: Cullars Rotation, Alabama | collected 2011 | reverse complement strand
CGACAACTTGTCCACGTGGAATTCTAAGCTTAGGATCCCAATGTGCTGGAAAGCTCCATCTGGAAACCCCTAGTAGGATTTGTGGTGTGGGGGTAGCCCCCACGTCGAATCAACAACTTTAACTTTTAATACTAATAAAAATGAAATCAACTACAATTATCTCAGGAAACTTTGCAAAATCAGCTGGTAACAAAGGTAACTTCACTGGTTACAACACAGCAAGACAACAAATCTTCATCTCTAAAGCTATGATTGAAACTCTTGGCATCAAGAAGGATGCTGACTTTACGCAACCAATCTATGCACTAATAGAAGAGCGCATGATTACACCATGGGATGAGAATGGTCAACCATTAGCACCTGTAATGCGCTTAGAAGCATTGTGCGTCTTCAAAACTGAGCAGGAAGTTATCAAAGCTAAGAATGCTGATGCTAGACTTGCTATTCTAGAAAGACAAGACTTGGAAGAAGCAGTTAATTCTGCTAACTTATCAGAAGCATCAATTAATGCTTTGCTTAATGCAAGCTCTCTAATTTAATCATTAGAGGGCTTTGCTCTCTATATATAAAATAGATTTAAAAAGAATAAATAATTGTCCTATATATATAGGTATAAATATTAGTTCCAGGTAAACACATGATGATTATCTTGATGTAATATTGGACTAATTGAGGCACACTTGATTCTAATAAATAGAAAAAATGAGTGTTTTTAATCAATTCTCAGTAAATGAGAGTATTTATTGTATTATTCATAATTGAAAAAAGTTTAAGCGGGGTATTTTTAAGTTCAATTGCGAATAATGCAAAGAAATGTATGCAAAAATAATGGGGAGATATACATCTGAGAGTTATTCTTGTAAGACAATTAGTGATGAAAGGGACTATACAATGAACTTTTATCGCATTAAGACACTAAATAAAGTATTGAAAGTATAATAACAACGTATTTCTAACAGTAGTCATTCTATTTGGGGTAGATTATTTAGAGTTTGTAGGTTATTCTCTTCGACTATTGTTAGAAGTTGTTATTTATAGCACTTGGATGTATTTACACATCCATTGTTTGATTGTGTGTTGTTTGAGAAGAAAGAAGAGAGTAGTTAGCTATTGCTCTCTTCTATTCTTTATACACATAATTTAATTACCAGATAAATGAGGATATTTCCTCGAACAAATGAAGTATTGACACACAAACACAAATAAATTATGAACGCACTAAACACAGAAGAAACTGTAAAATATGTTAATATGAGTAATACTATTGCTTATACTATTCATAAAGCTTCTCTTGAGGCTGTTACTGAGATTAAAGAAGTAGATCATATTGATATGTCTACTTCTAAGGCTATTAGCGATAGAATAGCACCTATTGTATTAGCTAAAATGCAAGAGATTACTAAGGATTTAGATAGAGAACAATTAATTAAGTTCTTTACTCAATGTATGTCTGACAATGCAGTTACAACTATGATGCTTGATTCTAATTATTATAAGAGAATTGATAAAATGGCTAAAGAATGAAACAAATATATCTATTAATACTATTATTTAGTATTACAGTTCAGGCTCAATATTCTGCAAGAGAATTATATGCTGAGAATGTAGGCAATTATAAGCCTGGTTCTCAGCTATCCTTATTAGTAGGGAAGAACTCTTGGGAAATAGGTTATTCTTATACAGACATATTTACTTGGGGTGCTTCATTTGAAAGAACTCAAGATGATAGAGTTAATGATCAAAAGCCTTTTTATGCATTATATGGCTCTGTAGGTGCAGAATTTGGTAGAATAACTGTAACAATTAAATCTGGTGCAGTTAAACTACAACAAATGGGCTCAGATGAGCAAACTATTCACTTTACTTATGGTGGTTCATTAGAATATAGAATAATACCAAATTTGGGTATTGTTGTTGGTTCTGATGTTACTGTAGATAACATACTATTAGGAATTAATATTCACTTAGGTGATAAAAATTAAACAAACTATAAACCAAATCCCCTTAAAATGAAAAAACTTATATTACTACTATTATTATTAACTGTCAATTTGATGACAGCTCAAGAAAAATGGAGAACATTAACTGTTAGTAGTTTGACTGGAACTACTTTTACTGGAGCATATTTACAAACAGTCTCATTATCACTAGATTATGAGATAAAGAATAATTGGTCTATATCTAGCTGGACTGGTGCAAATTATAATACTTCATATAATGGAGGATGGATTTCAACCAGTGCAATGATAGGTAAGAAATTTTATGGGCTAAACATGAACGTTGGTGTCATGTATGGAACAGGCAATGTGAATACACCATTGCCTGATAATGTAGTTTCTAAGGACTTTTCTGTAGTATTTGCTGTAAGTAAGAGATTCAAACTATGAGAGTCTTGATAACATCATTGATAGTTTCTTGTATAATTACAAGTCTATCATATTATATAGCATTAGATTGGATAGTTGATATCCAGAGAGAATTAGGTCAATTTGTATGGGTCATATTATTTGGAATGGTATTTATACCTTGTTTTGCCACAATATTTGTAACAACTACACTATTGTTTAAACAACAAAGGAGAAAATCAGAATATAATAGTTATCCACCTATTTCTATTTTAGTAGCCTGTTATAATGAACAGGATAATATTATAGATACAATTCAATCTATATTGGCACAGAACTATAAAGGAGAGTTTGAAATTATAATTGCTGATGATGGTTCAACAGATAATTCAGTATTTAATATAAATAAAATGTTATCTGCATCCAGTGATTGGCTTGAATCTGTTGAACTTATAGAGAATAGAATTAACAGAGGTAAATCAGCTGTATTGAATGATGCTCTGAAACTAGCTAAATATGGTATTATAGTAACCATTGACTCTGATACAATATTACATAAAGAGGCTTTGCATAATCTTATAGATAAATTTATGTCTAATGATTATGCAGCTGTTGCTGGGACTATTAGAGTAAATAACTATAGAAAGAATATTGTTACCAGACTGCAGTATTGGGATTATATGTTAGGTATAGCATCTATTAAACAAGCACAAGGTATTTATGATAATACATTAGTTGCTCAGGGAGCATTTTCTTGTTATAAGAAGGAATATCTTGAGAAACTAAAATGGTCTAATACAATGGGAGAAGATATTGTGTTGTCTTGGGATATGTTGAAATTAGGTCTTAAGATAGGACATGCTAATGATGCTATAGTGTTTACAAATGTTCCAGAGAACTACAGAAATTTCTTTAAACAAAGAAAGAGATGGTCTATTGGTCTTATTGAGGCATTTAAAAGAAATGGAAAGTTATTAATAACACCTTCTAAAGGATTGCCATTTATATGGTATAATCTGTTATTTCCTTACATAGATATATCATACATGTTATTCTTTTTTCCTTCTGTTATATTGGCTGTATTCTTTCATTATTATTTATTAGCAGGAATGTTGACACTATTGTTATTACCACTAGGATTAGCTTTGAATTTAATTATTGTAATTATACAAAATAGAATAAATAAAAGAGTTGATTTAGGGTTTAATAATGATTGGGTTGGATTCTTTCTATTTATTGTATTCTATCAACTAATACAAACTCCTGCTACAATTGCAGGTTATTTATCAGAATTATTTAGTCTTAAAAAGTCCTGGGGTACCAGATAAATATTAAGTTCTCTATTTATTTAAGTAGAGAACTTATTCTCCAGGTAACAGATGCTTGTTATCTGGAACAATTAAACCTATTAATTAATCAAACACACACACATTATGAACAGAGTAGAAAAAATTTTAGCTAATTATGATAGAAATAATATTACTTTCAATATTATTACTAATGGTTGTATTCAAGTAATTATCAACGTTAAAAATGGTGTTAAAAGAATAGTATCATTAACTATGGAGGAAAGTGATCTATTTATACAATCTATTTAATCTAGGCCACAGAAATGTGGCTTTAAATTTTAATGTATGAAAGGAGAAGTTTTAAAATTAGTACTAATTCTTATTGTTTATGTAGTATTTATAGCATGGCTACACAAAGGCATAGATGATAGAGATAAAAAGAAGTTATAATGGCAAGAGTATTATTATTTAAAAGAAAAGGGATTGAGAATGTTTACACTTATGTCACTAGAATGAATGATAAACATGTTATTCCTAGAGATACAGACAGATTATTCTTTTGTGAGGGTAAAACTGATGGAGATGTCAATGATACTTACATACCTCATAAAATAATCTTAGAAAATAGGTTACTTGAACCCCATAAAGGTAATACAGGAGAGTTTATACCTGTTTAGCATGACAAGAGTATTGATGTGCTGGATTGTAGGTGATATTCTTAATAGGTATATATTTATATCAAGAATATCAGAGGACTATATTATTCCTAAGTTTACTGATGAAGTATATTTTATGGAAGGTAGGATAATACATGGATCATCTGAAAATATAGAAGGTTATATCATAGAACTTACACTTAGAGGAGAGATATTATCACACTATAAAGGTAGAGAATTCATAGTTATGTAGTTATTAACAGTTTAATGCTATATTATTAAGACATGAATAAAACATTATATAAAATAGTACTATTGTTCTTTATTGTAGCAATAGGATGGGAGGGGTATAATTACATAGAAAAAAAATTATATGTTTCAATACTTCTTTTGGTTATATATTCTATGAATATTATTTTCATTCTTATAATGTATAAAATACTAAATAAGAAATGAAAGTAACTGAAGAGCTATATATTGCTATTGTTGTAGAAATAGCTAGATTATCAATGCTTATCATTGATGAGGCAACTGAAAAAGAAAGTAAGGCATTAGCTATTCTTATTAATCATTTGGCTGCAATACTGGCAGGAGAACAGGATATTTCTGATTTTCATGATCAAATATCTAACTTTCCTGCTTCAACAAGAGAATTTTATTATAAACTTTTATATTTAATTAAATGAAATACTTAATTGTTTACATCGTATTAATACCAATAGTTTTAGGCTTTATTGTTTACAAATTGATTGAAGCTATAATAAATGGAATATTCAATATTTCCAATGTTAAAGAAAAATGGCATTTCCAGCTAAATATATTTAGTTTAGAAAGAGTTATGATTACTAAAATTGATAATGGTTGGAAAAAAATATCATTATAAAACTTAAACACATGAATCAAACAGAACAAAAAGAAGGTTGCTCACTTAGAGTAGAGATTGAAAAATTAGATGGAGGATATATTTCCAACGTTACAGGTAAAAGAAGAATCTTTAATAATCCTTTTGATATTGATGATGCTATTGATATGAAGAGTATATTATCTCAAATAAAAGAGAATGAATATATATTATCTATTGATCTTGTTCCTAAAGATAAATATCAAATTCCTTTGATAGAAGAGGAGAAAGTAGAGGATATTTCTCCATTATCTATTCTTGAACAAGCTAAAAGAGATGGTATTATTCAACCTGCTGAGAAATTTAATCCAGAATTCTCTAAAAAAGGAGTAATAGAAGATAATTCTATTGCTATTACAGTAAATAATTGTTATTCTATTGCTGAATTACAAGCTATTAACTGGACTAAATATGATAAAGAAATACCTTTATCTAATAGTGAAAAATCTAAAATTAGTGGTATAAAAGATTCTACATTTTATAATTTATGGGTAAAAGTTGCTGCTGGTACATTTCAATGGCAATCTGTAGGTACTAGAATAGGAATGACTATTCTCGCTAAATATTATGAGAAAATCATTGAGAAGAAAGAAAAGAAATTTAGTATTCCTCCTCGTAATGATAAACGTTTATTAGAGTTAATAACTGAAATTGAGCTATTAGCTAAAAGTAGTGTTGTTAAATCTAATGTTCTTTTAAAGAAAACAGATCAAATTAAAAAACTATTAATCCAATACTAATCAACTTTGGGGGAGAAATCCCCCTTAATTTTTATTGTAATGGGAAATAACAAAGGAAATACTAATCTTAATCGTGCTACACAGCATAAATGGTCTAAACTGTCCAGCTCACAATCTAGATGTTTATATTGTAATATTATTAGAACAGCTTCTACTACTAAACATGTTAATACTACAACATATCAATTAACAGATACTAGTATAGTGACTGAGTATGTAGAGTGTACTGGAAAGCCTAATAATTCAGAATTTTATTAAAACTTATTTATTATGGATTTTATAATTTGGTTTTTTCATTGGTTCGCTTGGGATATTGTATTCTTAGGTTGGGCACTATTTTTTACTATTACAATAGTAGAAAATATGGTAAGAGATGCTAGTATGAAAGATGATACTATGGCAGATCACATATTAATTGAGAAGTTTGGCGCCTGTGTTTGTTGGGCATTATTTTATTATTTTACACATTAATTATGACAACAACAATTGTTTATGTTTGTTTAAAGTCTTTTCAAGTATGAGAGAAAATCAAAAATTACAGAAGGGTATATATTCCTTTTTAACAAGACAACGATTATCAGTATCTGGTATGCATCAGGTACTGAAATTGTATGCAGAATCCAGAGAGATGAGTAGGCCTAAGAAGAATAGACTTGAATGGTACTCTACTATATCTCATTTGGCACAAGCTGATTTTAAAACCTTTAAGAGGATTTATAATAAGAATAAAAAGAATCTATCTTACAACAACTCTCAATCTTATGAAGACTGGTGGGATGAATGTAACACTGATGGTTCATTTGCGTATAATGGTGTAACTGAAGACTTTTAAATTATGACAACAGCAATTATATTATTTATTATAGGTATTTTATGCCTATTACTTGGGGAAACTAAAAATCCATTTTGGGATATTATTGGATTTATTTTAGTTATAGGAACTTTTGTTTATGTATTAATTAAATATTATTCATTATGCCAGTAGTATCAATAGAAGAATTTATAGATAGTCATAGACATTCTGTTTTTTTAGATAATGAGCCTGTTAGAAGAGCTGCTCTTATAATAGCTCAAGAGTTTGCTGAAGCTCATAGACAAGAATGTCTTAATCAAGCAGCAGGTAAAGCAAGAACTCAACATGTTGTTACTAGAGGTGCAGATTATTATATTGTTAATAAGGATAGTATCTTGAATGCTTATTCTAAAAAGAACATAAAATGAGTATAGAAGAGCAAAAAGAAGAAACTTGTAAAGTAATAATGACCCATGACATGAAAAATGTGGGTAAGACTCATAAATCTCGATGCATTAAACCTATTTATAGGGAGGGTATGTGTAAAAAACATTATACTAATTACAGGAGGAAAACAACTCCTTGGGGGGAGCGTAGAGATTACAGGGTTATTACCCTTGCAGAAATGAATAAGGGTAAGTATTTTAAACCAAGATATACTCATGTTCATAGATTATTGAGATTACGTACTGGTGTTATTCAGGAATACCATCTTCATACTGATTCTTGGTATGATACTAATCTTGAAATTAATCCTGAAGCTTATTGCGTAAAAATTTAACAACATAAACACAATTAACAATGAAAGTACTCGAAGAGAAAGACTCACAAATTTATTCTGATTTTATGGATGATACAGCTTGTACTATTTTTAAAGAATCTATGAAATCTGTAGTAACACTTAATAAAAATGGTACTGATCCCTTAAATCTTGTTGATGAAATTGCTGTAGCTATGGGACAAGTTGTTTTAGATGATATCATCGAGCGTACTAAAAATATGGATAGAGATACTTTAATAAAGTGGTTTGCTGAGGTTTGTATTGCTGATTTAACTGCAACAATGGTTAATCATTCTGAATATCAATTAAAAATAATGTTAAAAGCTAGTATTTTATGAAAAAAATAATAATGGTTTTAGAGTCAGGAGAAGAAATCTTCTGTGGTTATGCTACTAATATTTATAAATATTTATTAGGTGTTTATAATATAAAGTATGTTCCTCTAAGTGGAAATAAACAATATGTTCTTATCAGGAATTTATATAATTCAGATAAAAATCAATTTGTATCCTATAAAGCAGAATAGTAATGAGTAATGCCCATGAAGTTCTTGGTATATCCAGGACAGCTACTAGATCTGAAGTAAAGAAAGCATATCATAAGATGTGTTTGATTTATCACCCTGATGTGGGTGGAGATGAAAAAAAGTTTCTTAAAATTAAAGAAGCTTATGATGAGCTTAATGTATTTAATCCTAATAAGACACATAACATTCATGTTGATAACAAATGTAGACCTTTTGAAATTAGAATATTACGTGAGTCTTACGACAAAGGTTCAGGCGTGATTACTCAGCATTTCTTTGTCTATAATATTACTAACGCTTTTACTACTAACTATGAATATTCCTGGAATGTAGGGGCAAGTTCTTTTTTACAAGTTAAGATTCCTTTAAAATTTTCTAGAAAGAATAATTTTAAGTATAAAATTCATTTTCTAACTGTAGATGGATTTACACACTCTATAGAGTTTAGCTTTAAGGACCCAAGAAGTAAATTAAGAAAACTTTGGGATAGATTATTTAATTAAAATTTTACAACACATGAAAAAACTAATTGTATTAGCAACACTAGCTTGGTCTATGACCATGGTTGCACAGACTAGCACTTATAGTGCTACAGAAAAGAAACTTATTATTAATGAATCCACTAAGACTATTGATCTTGATGCTACAGATGCAGTTCCCTCGTACAAAAGTACAGGGTATACTGCTATCTGGAAAGGACAAAGCTATCCTGTATATGAATCTTCCAAAGGAAAGAAATTCATATTCATGGTTTCTAAAAAGAGTGGTAAACAATATAGAAAGTATATTGGTTAGATTATGGAACCTTATAATCTAGTACCAGTATTATTCTGGTTAGGATATGTATCTAAAGAAGGTGACTTAACATATCAAATTAGACTTGGTGGGGAGAAAGAGGATGTTACGCCATTAAGCTTTATGAATACTATAATTAATGCCAATATTTTGTGTTATCCTATAATTTGTTTAAATTAATACTATGGATATGAAAACCTTCAATATTTTTCATCCCACAAATGGGGAGGAAAATAATACATGTAGTTTAATAGATTTTAAATATGAGTTTATAACATCTATTGAAGCCACTACTTTGGTTAAAAGTTTTTATATGTCTCAGGGTAAATTGAATCCTGAGTATATGAAACTTGGTAAAAGAGATACAACTATTGGTGATTTAATCACTGTAGATGAGAAATTGTATATGGTTAAGGGAAATGGAGACTTTAAAAGAGTTCCTTCTACTAAAACATTGTTTAAAGAAGTTATGGAGCTAGATGAAGTAATTATTGAAGTCTTATCCAGAAGAACTCTTTCACAAGATGATATTAACACCTTAATTGATAATTGTTTTTAATTGCTATACCAGGTATAGACAGACTATAACTGTAATTAATATGAGAAAAAATTCGTTTGCTTTTAGATTGTTTATGTGTTTTCTAAGTGTGCTTGTATTAGCAGTGTATATTATCTTAGAAATCAAAGGGTACCATGTAGGCTTTAGTAGTTGGATTATGATAGTTTTTGCCATAGTAATGTGGTGTTGGCTATCTTATTCAGAATATAAACAAAGAAAATAATATTTACCATGGAAATAATACTATATTTTATATGTATATTGGTTTGTTGGTAATGTTTGCTGGGTTATCTGATTAAAATAAAAGTTTAAAATTAAGCTACTCACTGAAGATAAATAGTAATACATGACAACCAACAAGTTGACTATGAGTGTATAAAACTGTGGTATTACAGTCATGCTAAGATGACGTTATTTATTGTAAGATATAAACTTTAATCCCTTCAAAGGAACAAGTCACTATATTCCACTCTTAGAAATGTGGATGAGTAGTTTTTAAAATATTAGACCTAATAATACTAGCTTAATACGCTTAATCCAACAAGAATTAGTAGTCGGTAGAAATACTTATTATTAGGCAAATTAAAAGTTTAGAATTGTACTTAACAATCAAGTGGACTGAACATCGAAAACCACTTTAAAAATTGGATACTAATCTTGAATTGACAGGATATATAACAACCTGCGTGAGTTGTGAATTTCAGAGCTACGAAGAACCTGAAAGTATGGAGTAATCCTAGATGTGTTGTTTCATGTGAGATATGGAGTTAAAATTAAGTAGGATAATTGAAAAAAGAATAAAAGGTGTAGAAATCCTGTATTTATACAAAATACTAAATTACCTAACAACACAAATGAGTTCTCAGCAAGTAATTACTCTTTAGAAATAACTGCTACTGTTTACCACACTGGTAAAATATGTAGATTAAGTAATTACATGACCCTACTCTTGTTAGTAGTCCTGCACTAATAAGACAAGAGGGTGCTAAATAAATTATTAATCTTAAAAACAAATGTTATGGAACAGTTTAAAAGAGCAAAGGTAATAATGTTACCTACAGAAAATCCAAGTAATATTATTACTGATAGTACAGAATTAATGTATCTATATGAAGTAAATGATGATCAAAATAAATGGGGAATCAATAGACATTTATATATTATTTCAGATGATGAAATAAAAGAAGGAGATTATGGAATGGGATTTGCCTTAGGTATTAATAGTATAGAAAAAGGACATTATATATTTAAAAATGATAACTCTAAAGTAGCTAAATTAAATATATTATGTGAAGGAAGTAAAAAGATTATAGCTACAACAGATACTTCATTAACTAAAAATATTAGAATGTTATGTAAAAGTTGTAAAGGTTCTGGTGGTGGATTTTCACCTAAATGTACAGCTTGTAAAGGTAGTGGTATTAGAATTGAACATGATTTATTATCTCAACCATCACAACAATTCATTGAAAAATATATTGAATCGTATAATAAAGGTGAAGTTATTACTGATGTATTAGTTGAATATGAAGAATATGAAAGGTTAGACCATCCTAATATGTCTAATTGGACACAGTTAAAAGTAAACCCTAGAGATAATACTATTACAATTAAGAAATTAAAAGATAGTTGGAATAGAGAACAACTCCTTAAAGCTATGATATGGGCGGAAGATAATGCTGGTCGTTATACTGGTGATGATAAAGTAGGGCAATTAAAGCAATTCAACAATTATATTGATAATCAAATCTAAAACACATTATTATGAATTTATCAAGAATAGCTATTATACTTTTAGTAGCACTTTTTTTCAGTATTTTATATTTATTTATTATGCAGAATTCATCTAATGTGAAAAATATAAAGTCATTACCTATCTCATTACCTGAAGAAATATCCCAGGTAAAAGATGGTGACACATTGTATGTTACAAATGTGTCAGATAGTATTTATATTGGATTTAAAATTAAATAATCATGAGTAAAAACAGAAAAAAGACTAACTTAATTCATGTGAAAAATAAAATTAAACATGAAATTTCCAAAGATGTGAACATTGGAAAGTATTACATCAAAGGTACAGATATTGAAATTCCTGAAAATAGACTATGTAGAAGTAATCAAAATCCTAAGAAGTTAAATAAAACTCATAATTATGATTTTAGTAAACCCTATATAGCTCAAGATTTAGGAGATGAGTGGTCTGATTATGCATGGAGTGCTGATGACTTTTAAAATTAAATACTATGGAAGAACAATTAATAAGTTTTGAAACAATTAAATTAGCTAAAAAGAAAGGGATTGATTTTAGAGATAATATTTTTAAAAAAGTAACTATAAATAATAAAGCGGGAACATATCATGCTTATGTAACTCAATCTTTACTCCAAAAATGGTTAAGAGAAGTACACAATATATCTATCAAAATAGATGATTTTCATTCAAATTCTAAACTAAGATTTGATTATTCAATTAGTATTCTAGGTAGTCAAGAGGATAATCCTCAAGGAATTTTTGAAACTTATGAGGAAGCTTTGGAAGAAGCTCTACAAGAGGCATTAAAAACTTTAAAAGATAAATTATGAAAAATTATTGGTTTTCATTCTCCTCAAGGGGAGGAAATAATGGAGTGTGTATTGTTCAAGCAGATACACCTGAAGAAGCTAAGGATAAAGTTGAGAACTTAAAGCTTATGCCTGATCATGACCATATCTTTTGTTGCGAAATAACAGATAAGAAAGAATTAGAAAAATTTGAATTTAATAGGTTGTATACTCCTAGTGATATGTTTAAACTAGGATATATGACCACAAAAACTACACTATAAATTATGGAACAAATTTCAATTTGGTTAAAAGAAGCTACTCCTTTAGAGCTTTTTATGGGAGTTATTATTGTTTCTGTATTAATAAGAGCTGTTTATGAAATTTTAACAAATAAATAATTATGAAAGTAGAAATTGTAAGAAACGAGAAAAATCAACCTGTAGGTTGGGAAATGAAGGGAGAGAATGAAGAAGAGATTAAGAAATTGTCAATCATAAGAGATTTACAATTTTGGGGAGTTGAAGAAACAGTTATAACTTATGAAGGTAGGAGAGAGTCTGATGATAAGAATAATAATCCTGGTATTCTTACCTGGAAGCAGAAAGGAGAAACTAACTCCTTTAAGCATCCTCAACAGGTACATTAATCCTGTTTATTGAAAATAATTGATTTTATAAAAATAAAGTATAAAAGCCAAAGCATTAGTAGTCCTAGACTTGGAGGACAAGAAGATAGTGGAAATAATGTTCGAGAATAAGTGTCTTAATAAATCAACAGGTATGGGGCAAATAAAGGCTTTTATCAGAAGAAGAATTCTTAATACACCTATTCAAAATTTTACAGCTAAAAAACGTGTTCTTGTAAATGTATGTAAAGTATTCTATGAAATACAGATGGATATAGATGTCTTTCCTGTTATCAAGAAACTTGAGAATTCTGAAAAGAAAATACCTTACAGCTGTAAATTATCTCCTCTACCTAATACAAAAGAGGTCTCTGAAATTGATTTTCAAGAATATGAACGACTTCACAGACCAATTGTATATAGATCTACTTCTTTATCTCTGTAACATTTAAGTCTAAATATTTGGCTTTTTTATTAGTACGCTGCCAATTAAATGTTTGACTGTTTTCACTACAGGCAATAAATCTTATAGGTTTATCTGTCAGTGGTGGTGGTATTCTACGTTTTTTCATGTTTTCTAAAAATTTAAAAGAAAAAGTAAGCAAAAAGAAAAAGACAATAGTAGCCTTTTTATCTTTCAGATAAGAAGGTTTCTGTTGTTTCTGTCCTCTGGTCAGAAGCAAAAGACCTTTAGCGAAGTTACAGTTTTTATTTTTTATAATCAAGTTAATTAGAATTTATCCTATATATTTATATTCATTATAAATAATAATCAATTTGATTAGTATGGCCTCTTTAGATAGATTTGAGAGTGTAAGTGTTAATGCTCATACAATATTTCCTTACCATGAAGAAATAACTAAACGAGAGTATAGAAGAGCTTGTACACAATATTTTATTAGAATGAAAGACATGGATTATCATTCTAAGATGGAATTCTTTAACTCTACTTATTTTAGCAAAGATGGGATTATCTGGTTTATGTTCAATAACTATAGATATTTCTCTATATTTTTAAATTCTGGTTCTCTTAAAGAATACGCCTATTATGGCAAACAATCACGTAATTTTTAACCCTTTAATATTTAAACTATGGATCATTTCAAAAAACACATGAATCACAGCAAAGTTCAAGCAAAGGCTGCTTTAATTAGTCTTATTAAAATGAATTTAAGGAAGTATATTTCCTTACAACTCACTGTAAATCAAATGCTTACAGATGGTAGAAAATTAACTCCTACTTCTAAAAAGAAGAAGAAAAAAGGAGATTGTGGATTTTGCACAATTAATGAGTTATTATTGAAAATGAGTTCTTATGAGGCTATTGTTAGTGAAGCTCTTAAGACATCCAGGATTATATTTCCTGGAGAGGAAATTGATATTGATCTTTTGACTGAAGAATGCGCTAAAGAAGCAGGATTGTTTAAAAATAAAGTAAAAAGTGAAAATTCTCCTTTTAATAATAATAATATTAGTATTCCAGAAGATGCTCCACAGGAAGTACATGATATTTGTTCTGCTATTACAGAAAAATTAGGATCAAAGGGAGACATTAAAATTGAAGTCATTGACATGAAAAAAGGAAAGTATGGTTTAAATCCTGAAGATTTTGAAGATTTCCCTTCTTTTTTAAAAGCAATGACTACAGCCAGAGATGTTGAAAGAGATATACAATCTGGAGATAAAACTGCTGAAGAAATTTTAACAGAAAGTATGTTACACAATGCTGAAGAAAGTGTTGATCGTACTGATGAAAAGTTAAATTAATACCACAAACCAAATTTAATCTGAGAGGCTCCCATTTTATGGGAGCTTTTTTACCTACTAATACTATGATGAATTCTACATCAAAAAAGATTCCTTCTCAATTTTATACAAAGTTGAATACTCATAGAGTACTCGAAAACGCTAAAAAAGTAGCTGATAATTATAATTCTACAATTGAAGAGATAGAACAACAGATGAGAAATCTATATTTTCACCCTTATATCTACCCTGAGATAGTGGAAACCTATAATAAACTTGAAAGAAAATGGAAGGTTTTAACAAAATATGTTGAATCTTCTAGAACTCCTGTCTTATGGGAGGAAAATAATTAACAACTAAATCAAATAATATGTTTCAAACACTTAAAAAACAAATTAAAGACCAGTTCGACTTTATGGTAGCAACTGGGGGAATGTTATTTATTACAGATGCTGATAAGGATGTAATGTGGGACAGTTATCTGGGTGCTTTTGAAGACCTAGATGAACGTCAATACCATAATTGCAACTGTTGTAGGCAGTTTATTAAAAGATATGGAGCTGTAGTGGTTATCCATGAAAATAAACTAATGACTGTGTGGGATTTTCTTTCTGATGATCCATTATTCGTGGATGCAGTTAATACCTTGGGAGTTATTGTGAGAAGTTCTGCCATCAGAGATAAGTTCTTGAATGATACCTACAAGTTGGGTACAGATAAGAACTATGATTTAGAAAAAGATTGTACATGGGAACATCTCTATGTGGAAGCTCCTAGAAGTATAGTTGTTCCATCCAAGGATAGAGATACTCAGCTGTCAGACTTTAGACAACTTAGACAGGTTTTTAAGAGAAGTTTAGACGAGTTAACCATAGATGCATCTGAAGTTGTCCTTGATTTAATAGCTCAAGGATCTCTATACAGGGGTGCTGAATTTGAAAAGATGGTTAAATTCTTTTATTCTTGTCAATTAACATACAAGACTCTCCCTACAGATCAAAGAGCTAACTATACTTGGAGAATATGTGGAGAAGTGCTTGGTAGCGCTTTAGGTATCAGAAATACAGCTATTGGAACTCTTTTAATTAATCTGTCTGAAGGTATGGAGTTAGACCATGCAGTTACAGCTTGGGAGAAAGTAATGGCTCCAACTAACTACAAACGTCCAACAGCTCTTGTTTCTAAAGGACAGGTTGAAGCTGCTGAGAAGAAAGTGGATGAATTGGGCCTTAAGGACTCATTAGGTAGACGATTTGCTGTTCCAGAGGATATCAGTGTTGATAATGTAATATTTGTCAACAGAGACGCTAAAAAAGCTTCATCTGTATTTGAAGAGTTAAAAGAAGATGTGGCAGTTTCTCCAAAACAATTTAGTAAAGTAGCTGAAGTAACCATTGATCAATTTATCAATGAAGTGCTTCCAACAGCTACAGGAGTAGATTTACTTGTTGAGAATAATCATCTTTCCAATTTAGTGTCTTTAGTCGCTCCTCAAGAACCTACAGCACCAACATTATTTAAATGGAACAATCCATTTTCTTGGTCTTATGTTAATGCTCTTACTGATTCAGCTATTAAGGAAAAGGTTAAAGCTGCTGGAGGAAATGTGAATGGAGTTATCAGAGTTTCATTATCCTGGTATAACTATGATGACTTAGATTTATGGGTTACTGAACCTAATGGTAATCAAATTGGTTACAGGACATTTAGAAACCCAAATATGGCTCCATCAACAGGACAATTGGATGTTGATATGAATGCTGGTAGTGGTAAAACAAGACAAGGAGTTGAAAATATTACTTGGACTGATATCAAAAAGATGCAATCAGGTACATATAAAGTGTATGTTAACCAGTATGCTATGAGAGAAACAAAGGATATTGGATGTGTTGTTGAAATTGAACATAATGGAGAAGTATTTACTTTCGCTCGTAATGAGAAAATGTCTGGTAATACGCTTATTTGTGAGTTCAATTATGACAAAACTAAAAACGAGTTAACCATTACTGGAGATACACATAGCCCTGCTTTGAGATCTGTGGAGAAATGGGGAGTAGCTACCAATAAATTCCAAAAAGTTTCTATGATTATGAATAGTCCTAATCATTGGAAAGAACAAATTGGTAACAAACATGTATTCTTTATGATTGAAGGTGCCAAAAATGATGAACCTGTTAGAGGCTTCTTCAATGAATTCCTAAAAGATGATTTGACCAAAGAGAGAAAAGTCTTTGAAGTTTTAGGTGCTAAACTAAAAGTAGAACCTAGTGATAGACAGCTAACTGGAGTAGGATTCTCTACAACTCAAAGAAATTCCATTATCTGTAAAGTAAAAGGAAGTTTTGATAGAGTTGTGAAAGTAAATTTCTAATGGTTAGATTGGAAGATTTGAAGGTTGGTGATAAAGTACATTACCAACCCATTCATTATCTTAAGGAAGATAAGTGGGAGAATGGTATAGTTAAAGAAATTCCTGAATTCTCTCTAAGCTCTGTTAGAGTTGTTTACAATTGCTTAGGTGATTGGCAAAACTATCAAGATTATACTTCAGCGTTAACAGACGTATTAGATCTAAATATAGGATGGAGAGCAGGAGGAGATAAAAATTTAAACCCTAAAAAAGAAGAAAATGAACATTTTTGAACAAGCATCAAGAAATAAAGTAAGATTTACAGGGCCAGGAGCTAATGGTACCTTATCAACTGAAGATCTATGGGGACTAAAACTAGAAAACCTAGATTTAATGGCAAGAGGTTATAATAAAGCAATAAAAGACTTAGATGAAGAAAGTTTTATTGCTAAAAGATCTACTGCCAATACAGAATTGACTCTTAAGTTTGAAATAGTTAAGCATGTTATTGCTGTAAGGTTAGAGGAAACAGAGAAAAAGAAACTTGCTAAAGAGAGAGCAGAGAAACGTGCCCAACTTATTGAGTTAATTGGTAAGAAAGAAATATCAGCTCTAGAAGGCAAGTCTATTGACGAACTGAAGAAAGAGTTAGCCAATTTAGATGAAGTTTAACCATTAATTAAAGTCAAATGCACCCAACAAGAAGTCCTTAGAGTAACAAAACTTTAGTAAACAGAATTTTTTAAACAAACAATTATAAACAATAAAAATTAGAAAACATGTCAAAATTTCAAAACATTTTAGCAGCAACAGGTCAAACAGTATTGGATAAAAGAGCGGCAAGTATTGTAAAACAAACAAAAGCTGCAATGATCAAAAAATTGAATGATCTGAATGACAAAAAAGACAACCTCGAATTAGAAATCTTGGACTTGACAGATTTGTCTGTTGAAACCAAAGATTCATTGCGTCCTGGGGACAAAAACTATAATGCAACTGCTTGGGTTGATACCCTTGTTGCCAAATCTCTTGAACTAGTATTACTAGATCAAGAAATTGAAATAGTAGAGGCATTGAATGCTGAGTATTTTGAAGAAGAAGCTCCTGGTATTATAGCAGAAGCTGCTAAATAATAAATAACTATGTCAAATAAAAAAGTCTATCTAGCCAAGCACACCTTGGCTAGTGGATTTGATGTAGAGTATGTCAAATCCCATCTATCCAGGATACCAGGGATTGTTATAATCGAACCTGGTATGGGTATTCATCCTAAAGAATGTGCTGCTTTTGTTATTGTTCCTGATAAGAATTGTAAGTTTGAAATGTCTCAAAATGTCTCTTTAAGTAAAAATGTATGGCAGGACTTAGAAAGCTTTTTAAATGATTATCAAGGAGAGGATGAAGATCCAGTAAATTATATTTACATATTTTCTGAACAATCACATAAACAAGATTCTGCTTCAGATGTTGAAATAACTATGCCAAGAGCATATTATTCTACTGAAGATTCTTATATAGATGTCTCAGATTCAGATAACTATGATTATTATGGTTATATTACTGTTGAGCTTCTTAATGAAGAATCAGAAGAAAGGGATGATACTTCTCTTTTGTGGAATATAAGTGAGCATATTGAAGTTTCTCAAAAAGCATATTGTCAAGTGCCAAGACATCACGCTCCTAAACCTGAATATGCAGTGCCTCCTGTACCATCTTTGGAAGAAAGAAAACTTAAACAGTCTATTGCTGTAGCAAAAACAGTAGAAAGATTGGAAAAATTCTCTATCAGTTCTGATAGAAGAAGATTACTTCTATTAAGAAGAAAATAATTCTAAATGCTCCCTGAAAAGGGAGTATTTTTTTAAACAATAAACAATTTAACGAGAAAAATTGAACACATGGCTAGAACGAAACCAGTAGAGAAAAAACAAATAGAAAAAGAAGAAGAAGTAATAGGATCATTATTAGATAATTATGTTTTCATGGACAAAACATTTGCTGTTTTGGAAGCAGGTATGAAAACAGGTAAAAATGTAATATTGTATGGTCCAGGAGGTCATGGTAAGTCAGAGTATTCTACTGAATATCTATATGAGAAAAACATTGCACCTTATGTTATTACTATGGGTAAAGGTATGACTGCTGATAGATTATTTGGTGGATTGGACATTAAAGAGTATGAATCTTCAGGTAAGATTGAATATCTTGTTCAAAACAGCTTCATGAATCATGAGTATGTAATCTTTGAGGAATTAATGGATGCTCCAGATTATATACTAGAACAACTAAAAGACATACTTTCTTCAGGACAATTCAGAAATGGTAGTCAAGTATTTGATATCCGAACTAAATTTATTGTTGGTTGTACCAATAAAAGTAGAGAAGAATTCTCCAAAAATGACTCATTAAGAGCTTTAATGGAAAGATTTCCTTTAGAAAACAATGTAGTTTGGGATAATTATACTGAAGCTGCCTATAAAACTCTTTTAGAAAGAAGATTTGGCGTTAATAAAATTGATCCAATTATTCCTTTCTTGTTACAAGAGTATTCAAAAAACAATATTCTTATTAGTCCTAGGATTGCTCTAGATTGTTATGACATCTATGAAGTTTGTGGACCAGACAGTTTAGTTTATATTGCTGAATTTGCTAAAAAACCAGCTCTTATTACTGCCAGTTTGTCTAAGTTCCAAGAGACTATTAAATTCAAGCAAATTGGTTTAGAAATACAGGATATTTTTACTACTCTTGATTCTATACCTGCCAATAAAACCATAAAGCAAAAACAAGATTTTATTGATGCCTATAGACAACTTGACAATAAAGTTAAAGAAGTTAAGAATATGTCTGTAACAGATGAAATGGCTCAAGAACATGCTGCTTTACTTAAAATTGGTAATGATAATCTTGAAAGTATGAAAGAAAGGTATAGAGCTGCTGTTGTCGCTGTTAGTAGTGCAAAGGATGCTGATAGTAAAAAATCTAAAGAAGCTGAAATGCCTGTATCAGCTGGTGTAGATGATTTTGAAGATGAAGAATTCTAATGGCAGGATTCAGACCCAAAGTTAATTGGTTTTCACCAAGAGCTGTAAAAGAGCCCACTTCAAGAGTAGTGGAGGAAAGAATTGGTACTAATTCTTTCAGGTTTAAGGTCAAAAGGAATGTTGAATCCAACAGACTTGAGACTCCTATGATGGATCAAGGTTTGAGATATGAGGATTATAAAAAACAGAAGAAAAAATCAGAAAGGAGAAAAAACAGTCCTTATTGGGGATATGATGATGATTTTCATGGAAACAATAATACTGAACAAGTCGTTCATTATAATAGAAATCCATATGAATGGACTCCTACTAGATGGTCTAACTGGAATTATACCTCATTTCTAAATACAAACAGTGATGATAATGTTGATATGTTTGTAAAAGAACCTGACAATTATCTTACTCCTACATCTGATCAGATTAAAGCAAAAACAAACTATTGGACTTATGATGACATTAAAAGAATCAAAGAGTTATCCAGAGTTTGTTATTTAAAAATGATTGATGACAAAAAGTATATCTCTGAACAGTATGAAGATATTGAAAACATTAATATTTCTCCAGAAGAATGGAGAAAGAAAAAAGAGATGTTTGATAATGTCTACACTACTTATGTTCCTGGATTTACTCCTTTAGAACAAGCTATTGCTATTAATCATAAAATCAGAGATACTGAGTCCAAATTAAGAGCAAATAAACACAAGGAGCAGTTTGGAAGATCAAGTACCTTCTATGAATTTAGAAGATCTGATTATGCTGATCCTACTATAAACTATCAGTTAGATCTTTGTAAAATTGATAATGATTTTAGACTTGATGTACTAAATAATATCTCAGTAATGGGAGATTTGGGAAGTCAATTTAAAGTTGAAAGAGATGTAGGAGAAAAGCAGGTAGGGTATTCTGATAATCAAAAACCTGAGTTGATGACTAGTTATGACCAGATAACAAATATCTCTATGTATCAAAGAATGTTACATGGTTATAATATAAAGTTCTTAACTAAGAATCTTGTTGTTAATGTTCCTGTGGAAACTTCTGAGAAGAAGCAAAAAATTGTTATCTTGTTAGACTTTTCTGGAAGTATGAAACGTACATATAAACAAACTTGGGTTAATGCTATTCTTGCTGATAGGTTTAGATATGTTATGAAAGGAGAGGCTGAAGTGTATATTAGTTATTTCGTTAGCAATCCTTCAGATTTGTGGTTTCGTCATATTAAGAACGAACAAGATGTTACTGAATTCTGGAAACAACATGATAACTATCCTAATGGTTCCTATACCAATATTGGAAGAATAGTGGAGTATACTGCTAAATGTATTAAATCAGGTTCACTTCATAACTTAAAAGATGTTGATTTGTCTAAAGAGCTTCCTGAAATTCTTATTATTAATGATGGTGAGGATGAAGTTGGATACAAATCTTTTCCTTATAAAGTAAATGCTATTAGTCTTATGATGCACAGTGTTGAGTTACAAAACTTATGTGTTGCTTCAGGAGGTAAACAAGTTTTTATAAAAGAGGATAAAAGTATTTATGCTTATTCTTCACAAGGAATGGAAATAATTTCTAAATAGTTAATGCCCCTTCAAAAAAGGGGCTATTTTAATTAATAACATACACACATGGCTAGAGTAAGAATTAAAAGGGGAATTTTAGAATTCTCAACAAATGCTGCTTGGAATAAAAAAATTAAGAAATATATTATTGAATGCAGACATACAGCAGGAGAAAGTCTTTCATATGCCTATGTTTTATTAGGTAAAAAACATAAATCAAATGATACTAAGTGAAGATTTTTTAAAGAACCATATGTGGATACTAGTTATTATTATACTGGTATTTACTATATACGTAGGGTATATTTTGAACAAGAACATTGACCCCTCTGAAATTGAAGAGGATAAAGATGAAGAAGAAACTAATTTAAACAACACAGATGAAAACAAGTAAAGAAATTTTAGAGAGAATTAATTCTCCAGAGTCAATAGACTTTTTTAACATACAAAGAACCCAGTTAATTTCATTATTGCCTTATGAAGAGGCTAAACAGTTTCTTCATGAATCATACACAAGTGAGTATGATAATCTGCCAAAGGATGAGAAATGGGAATCAATAGATCCAGATAAAGCACTTAGGGACTCCTTTCCTATAGCTTGTAAACTAATGGACAGAGATAATTTTATGGAAACTAAAAAACATCTACTCATTATGAAAGCTTTATTATGGGTAGTTGATGAAGAATTTTACAATTCTGTGCAGTCTTTTTTTGAAGAGCCTGTTATTGCTAATATGGAAGAAGGTCTTAAACTTATCTTTAAACATTTTGGTTATACACCTGTTATAGAGAATATTGACTTTGAAGAAATTGAAGATTAGTATGCAGACAGCTTTGACACCAGCAATTCTTCTTACTCATGGATTTGTTGAATTAGAAGAAAAAGACTTACTTGATAGACCTATCTATAGATTGAGTAACATAGTTTCTCAATATGGAAATTATGAGTTTAATATTGAAATAGTATTAAACCCTCAATACAAACAAAGTAATCCTAATTGTGGTATAGTATGTCTTCATTTTGAAGAAACTACTTATTCTTGTATTCCAGAAGATTTAGTATCTAAGGAAGAGTGGACTGATGAAGATAGAACTAGAGTTGATAACCATTTTGAAGTTATTCCAGAGTCTAGACAACCTATTGCTTGGCATGTTACCACATATGAAAGATTAAGAGACATTGTAAAATCACTAACACTAAAAGATTTAGAATATGGCAAATGATGCTAAAGGAAAAAGAAAAACCTTTTTCACAACAGGAGGTAGAGGATTAAAACCAGATGTTGATGTAAAAAATGTATCTGGTGGTATGTTTACTAAAAAGATTAGAAAGCATAAAGCTATAATAGGAACAAACTAATTAATGAAAATCAGATATGTACTTCTATTTAATAGTAATGATTTTGGTATTTAGCTGGATATTTGTAATTCAGCATGTTTTAATTTCAAGGCCCAATTGGGCTGTAAATCTTTTTGTAGAAATATGGGGTAAACCCTATCCTAAAAAACACACTATAACTAAATGGTGTGTAGTAGCAGCGGTAGTTTCATATTTTGTAATACTAATACTTTCAATTATTGATAAATACTAACAAAATGACAGAAGATCAACAAAAAGAATTAAAGAAAGAATATGATAACCTCGATGTTATTACTCTAAATGAAAAAGTTAGAGAAGCTATGATGGTTATTGTTACTACTCCTGAAGAAAGTAAAGAAGATGGATTTCCTTTATATGAGCATGTCCATGAGAACTTTAATCATTCACAATTAGTACATTTAGCATGTACCTTTATTGCAAAGGAGATGATTGATAAATTAAAAGATAGCTCTGAGTTTCTTGAGACAGTTAGAATGCTTAGATTTCTTAATAAAATGCAACAGAAAAAATAATTTAAATCAAACATTATGAACACAAAAACCAATGCAGAGATGTTAAAATCTCTAAAGCAGTATAACAAAACTGCTAGAGAAGACAAAGCTAAAAAAGAAGGATTTGCAAGTGCTACTATTATGATAGCTTATTTACAAAGATTTATAGATAATGGTGAGGGTAGTAAGCCTTATGTTTCTTTAGTAGATACTCCTAGTGTTATTAAGAAGACACCTAAGGCTAAAGTTATTACTCCTAAAGAGAGAATTACTATTCACGTTGTTGATATTCTTGATTCAAGTGGTTCTATGTCTGGTTCAAAGTATGCTGCTGCAACAGAAGGTATTAATCATGGTGTTAAAACTTTGAAAGAGGATGTTTCTCCAGTTAACTACACATATACTATGTGTGATTTCTCTACTACTAATATCTTCAGACATACTTTAGCTTCTCTAGACGAAGTTGAAAACTTTAGAGGTTACACCAGAGATAGCACAGCATTGTATGATGCCATAGGGGATACTGTTAATATTATACGTAGAAACAAAAAGCCTACAGAAAAAATATTGGTTAACATCTATACTGATGGAGAGGAAAATGCATCAAGAAGATTCAGATCTAATGATATCTCTCAAATGATTGAAGATCTTGGTTCTCAGGGTTGGACATTCACATTCATTGGAACTGAGAAAGATGTTAAGTTTGCTCAAAGCAAATTAAAATTCCACGATTCTAATACTCTTGTCCATGATAACACTGGAGCAGGTATTGCCAGAGGTATGTCTGTTAACAGTACTGCAAGAACTTCCTATTCTGCTAAAGTGGCTGCAGGAGAAGATGTTAGTCTAGGATTTTACAAAGATATCGAGTAATTAATTAACCTTTTAATATTTCAAACAAATGGCTACAGCAACAAAAAAAGCTCCAGCAGTTATTAGTGTAACAATTGAACCAGGTAGTATTCTTTCTGAAACATCTTTTTATGTAGTAAAAGAAGTTCAAAAAGACAAAATCGTTGTAATAGATGATTTTGATCATACTATTAATCTTAGTAAGCGATATGTAGAAGAAATTACAATTTCTGCAGATCATTTTGAGACTGAGGAGAAAAAGTCAATGACAGAATTGGCAGATATCTTCATTAATAGTAGACGTATTGCTATGACTGTATGTTTTGTTACCAAAGATACAGAGAAAACTAAAAAGGATTTCGAGGCTGAGAAATTGGCTAAGATAACTGAAATTCAAAATGCTTCTCTTAAGAATGCTGAAGCTCTTTTGAACAACCTTATTGAGAATCCTATTACAAAAGTTATTCCTGGTAAGGAGAGAGTGATGAAAGGACGTCACTATGGTAACATGGATGATTTGGGAAGAGTTCATTTCATTGATATGGAGATCAAGCGTGATCCTACAAAAGATTATGATACACGCTCACGTCAGTGTGACCCCCGAACAATCAAATACTTAATTGTTAACAAAGTTAAATACACTTTAAAATAATGAAAGTACAAGTAGAAGGTCATGCTTATGAGCTTGATAATTTTGAAGAAAAAGATAGTCCAGGACAAGCATTACAGTTTATCCATAAAATGCCTATAGAGCCAGGATCTAGTGTTTTGTACACTGTCCACGATGGAACTACCAATGAGGAAGTACTAGAAGTGCTCATCAACAGAATGAACTATCTTCAGGCTAAATTTCCTTGTAGAGAGAATGCTATTGTTATTACTAAGCTTGAAACTGCTCTAATGTGGCTTGAAAAAAGAACAAAAGACAGAATTAAAAGACAAGTAGAAGGTACTCAGCAAGTCTAATTATTAATAGCCTTGTCCTAATAAGACAGGGCTTTAAATCTTAAGTTATGAGGAGAGAAGAAAAAATCTATGGCTTAAAAAATGAGAATCTTCCAGTTTTTCCTACTGTAATATCCTATGGAGATGAAGATTTTACAGGAATGCCTATTATTAATCAAAAACATTGTTATGGACTAACTAAAAGAGAATATTTAATTAGTCAAGCTTTCAAAGGGCATATTGTTAGACATGGAGTAGTAGACTTTACAGAAGAAGATGTTCATAGAATATTAAAAGCTGTTGATTTACTAATTGAGAGTATGTAATACTTAAATTCTATATCATGACAAAAGAAGAAATTTTTGAAGAAGCACGTAAAAGAGGATTTGATAAAGCACGTTCTTTTACTCCTGCTCATTTGAAACATACTGACAACCCTCCAATAATAGACATACCTGAAGATGCTTTTATGAGATTATATGATACTGATTTATATTATGATGATCCCTCAAAAGTATTATTAAAAGGTTATTCTGCTTTAATTTATAAGGGTAAAGATAATGTTTGGGGAGATATTGCTTCTTATAAGGAAGAAGTAAAACTAATTGATGAAGTAATGTCTAAAGAGTCTGCTAAACCTGTTTTAAGAGATTTTCCTGAAAATGGAGTATGTTGGGAACCAACTAAAGAATTGCTTGAGTATTTACAAGCAAGAAAGAGTTGTCAAAGTGGCTTTTCTATTCCATTTAGTAAAATAAAAGGAGGAGTAGCTTGGACTAAGATAAGTATTTGGAATGTTGCAAGTAAAAGTGCTCAACCAGAATACTCTATCAAACAATTATCTCCTTTCTTTTCTAAACCTAATGAAGTTGCTCTAAGACCTCTTACTCCTTATGAGTGTTATCCCCCTGAAAAATGGTGTGTTAAAATCGCTCCAGATAATCAAGATCTATTAAATGAATTCCTTAAAGAACATAAAAAAGAATGGGCAGGATATCGAGATGGTTGGGTAGTATATGGAAATGGATATTTTCATTATCCCCCTCCAAACCATCTTTGTCATACTGATTCTAGAATAGAAGAGGGCTACACATTAGTACCAGTAGATAAAATAATGCACGTTCTTACAAATAAAAATGATGTTCAGGAGTTAACTGATTTTCCAAAGGCAGGTTATTGTGAAAATCCTTCCACTAGAGTACTTGATTATCTAAATGCAAATTACAAAAAAATGCGTTGCTCAGGTACTAAAGGAGTTAAATGGGTAACAAGTGTTTACCAATTTTGGTTATCTAGTGGTCAAGAACCTAATAGTGGTAATATGGAGACATATACTTCTGAACAATTAGAGAAAATTTTATATAATAAATCTTTAAAAACAAAACAAAATGAACACCAAAAATCAAAAAGAGAAACAAGTGAAATCCCAGGAACCCTCAAAGTACAGAGACCTAATCTCACAGTCAGAAGGGGAGATGAAATCAGAGCAACTACAATTAGATGTTCAAAAGGCAAAATCAGGATTGGAAGTGTCAATAGCACAAACAAAGCTTGAATTAGCTAATGCAAGACAAAGATTGGCAGAAGCTAAAAGAGCTAATCCTTACAGTATTGAGACTGAAATTACTGCTATTCAAGCAGTATTAGATCTAGAACAAGGTTTGGAATATGCTGAAAGTGTTTTAGAAGAAAGATTCTAAAATATGCTGTTAGATTATAGTAAAGAGGGGCTTCCTATCGAATATGATGAAGCCTCTTCTGAATTAGTCTATAAGGATAATAGAGTACCATTTTCCTTAATCCAAAAAGCTAAAGAAAGTGGATACAATAGATATTCTTTAACAGATAATTTAGAATATGAGGTTAGTGGAGGTTTTGTAACTTTTGGTTGCCTAGAATTAACAAAAGAAAAATTTAATCAATTATTTACACACGTATGGAAACTATCAAGAATGTACAACAAAGTTGGGAAGTAGAGAAAAAGAATGAATTAGTAAAATTAGGAAATAGTTCAAAACCTTATAATGAGGTATTAGCTTATCTTCAAAATGAAATAGCTAATTCAGAAAGAATGACAAACTTCGACTACAGGTTGTCTTGTTTTATGAATGATGGTGTTTATCAATTAAACAGAGCTATTGAAGAGATTATTGGAGTAACTACTGTAAATCAAGATAAAGGTCCTTCTGGTCAAGACAAACCTATGAACACAGTAGATGTTGTTCTTGCTGGGGGTATTAGAAAAAAAGTACCTTATGGTGATATTGCTCTTCCAGACATGGGAGAAGATGCTGCCATTAGAATTCAATATGATTTTAATGAAAAGAAATTATATGTTAGAGGTAAATGTCAATTTAAATTTCAAAGTTTGATTGACAGAATCATAGACAAAACTAGATTTTTGTTGAATACTGATAGTATTTACAAAAATCAAACTTTTGAAATTGATGCTGATGAAGAAAAGGGTCAGCCAAGATTGTGTGATTTATCTAATATTGACAGAGAACTAATGATTCTTTCTGAAAAAACACAATCATCATTAAGTCCTCTTTATGCAAGAATTTTACATGCAGACAGATGTAAAGCTACTAAAATTCCAATTAAATATGGAGCTATTTTAGAAGGGCCTTATGGGACTGGCAAGACTTTACTAGCATTTAAATTAGCCAAAATGGGTAATGAGAACAATTTTGCTGCTGTTTATCTTAAATCTCCTGAATTATTGGCAGATACTTTAAGAATGGCAAAAACTTTGGACAACAATGGTAGTGGTATTATTGTATTTGTGGAAGATATTGATCAAGTTACAAGTGGGGAGAGAGACGCTGCTCTTCAAGATATTCTTAATACTCTAGATGGTGGAGATACTAAGGATATGAATGTTATTGCTTTGTTTACAACAAATCATCTAAACAAGATTGATCCTACTTTCTTAAGAGGAAAAAGAATTGGTACTATTATCTCTATGGGTTTCCTAGAGGCTAGTACAGCACAAGAATATATTACTTCTTTCTGTGATGGAATTAAACTTGAAGGTGATTTTGAGCCAGTTTATCAAAAAATTGGAGAAAGTAAAATTGCTCCTGCATTTATGGCAGAAATAATCGAAAATGTTAAATCAACAATGGTTATTAGAGGAGATAACACTCTTTCTGCTGCAGAATTTGATTCTTGTATTGAATCTTATTTAAGACAAGTTTCTTTAGCTCAAACTAAAGATAACTATATTTCAAACGAACTAGCTCTTGCTAAATCTTTAAAAGCTGTTCTTCACGACACAGGTTATTATGAAGATGTTAAAGAGGTTGTGGAAGAAGTTTGGAATCGTTAGTTTAACTCAAAACCTCCAGGAGTAATATCTTGGAGGTTCTAATTCTTTATATTATGTTAAGAGTATTAGAAATAGCTGTAATTGTAGCCATTGTTATTTATGGTTTTATTAAGCTTATTGAAATGTTTTCTGTATCGAAAGCAAATAAAAGGAGAACTCATCTTGATAAACTATCTGAAGAAGCAAAAAAGATTAAAAAACAGAAAGATACTATCTTGAAAGAAACTCAAAAAACCAAACAAACAATTGATAATATTAACAAAAACTTAAAGTAAAAATTATGGAAAATATCATTTCAAACATTAAAAAATTTGGTCTTATAATTGGAGGAATAATTCTTGCAATAATATTAGCTGCTAATCTTTTTGAAGATGTAGCTGCTGGGGAAATAGCAGTAATTCAAAGTCCTATAACAGGAGAAATGACAGTTGTAACAACTCCAGGATGGGCTTACCAAGGAGGAGGTACTGTTACTAAATACCAAAGAAGTAATCAATTATGGTTCTCTAATAAAGAAGATGAAGGTGGAAAAGGGGCTATTAAGATAGGTTTTAATGATTTTGGTGAAGGAGCAGTATCTGGGTCTGTAAGATGGTATATGCCAACTAATAGAGAACAGGTATTAAAACTCCATAGTGATTATGGAACTCAAGAATCTATTGAATTCAAACTTATTAAACAAGCTGTTACTAAAGCTATTTATATGTCAGGAACCTTAATGTCTTCAAAAGAAGCAGTGTCTGAGAAAAAGACAGCTCTATTGACGTATACAGAAGATCAGGCAAATAATGGTATTTACAGAACAAGAGCCATTGTTACTAAAGACACAGTAGCTGCTGATACAAACAGTAAGTTATTGGAAATTGTGTATAAAAATGGTAAACCTGAAATTATTAAGTCTTCTGATGTTGCTGTTTATGGTGTTGTTCTTTCTAACTTTACTATTAATGAAATTGTGTTCTCTGGAACTGTTACAAAGCAGATTGCTGATCAACAAAGATTGGTAATGGCTGTACAAACCAGTAGAGCTAATGCTCAAAAAGCCACACAGGATGCTATCACTACCATGAAACAAGGGGAAGCTGATGCTGCTAAAGCTAAATGGGAGCAGGAAGTTATCAAAGCAAGAGTTGTTACTGAGGCAGAATCAAGAAATAGAGTTGCTGAATTAGATGTGAAAACAGCTGAATTAAAGAAGCAAAAAGATATTCTTGAAGGTCAAGGTATAGCAACCAAGAAACGTTTGATTATGGAAGCTGATGGTGCCTTGGATCAAAAGCTCCAGGTATACAAAGAAGTTTCTAAGTACTGGGCTGATGCTTTCTCTAATTACAAAGGAAGCTTAGTACCACAGTTTCAAAATGGTGCTATGAGTGGTTCAGGAAATGCAGGAACTAACTTTATGGAGTTAATGACTGCAAAAGCACAAATGGATTTAGCTTTAAATCTAAAAAACAAAAACTAATATAGTTACTGAAGAGACCGACAGGTAATGGCTTCATTGCGTACTTCGTGTAAGTAGAGAATGGGAGGTGGTTCGATTCCACAAAGTAACTATGGTAAGGATTAGCTCAATTGGTAGAGCCTGACTTTATGTCAGAGATAGAGGTTCGACTCCTCTATCCCTAACAAATAACACTAAATCAAATAACTATGGAAAGACCAAATTTTTATTGTTCCAAGGACATCAGACAAGGACACACTGAATGTCAACATCAGTGTGAAGGATGTAAAGTTATAGAAAGAGAAGAAATTCTTCTAAGAAGTGGGACATATACACCCACTCCAATGATGGTAGAAGAAAAAAGAACTTTTTCTAAAGAACAAATGCTATTATTTGGAGGCTTTTGTGCTGCAAAAATGAAAATGAATCCTGGTATGAGAGGTTCTGAAATATGGGATGAGTGGGAGAAAATCATTACCTAATGGAAGAGAAATCTTCTGCTGTTAAAAGAGAAATACTAATGTCTCTTGTTCAGCGATATGGAAACAAGCCTCCCAAAGTGCTGGTATCTAAAGCCAAGGAGAGAGGACTGTATCATCTTTCACAAAGTGATGACGAAATCTACACATTAATGGAAAGATTTGCTAAATTTCATAATCTTCCTTTTGGTTATCAGGAACCTCCTGAAGTCAAGGAAATTATGAAACTAATTGTAAAAGAGAATGTTGATCCTATTGAGGAGGCAGACCCTTTTTATGCATCTTTACTAAAGGAACATTCTATATTGTCTAAAAGAATATTAGCTTTAAACAAATTAATTGAAACTTATAAACATGAGTGAAGCATTAAATAAAATAGGAGAAAGAGGTCTTGATAGTGTATTGGATAATCCTTTTGCTAAGGCTAGTATAACTCAAATTTATGTTACTTATAAACAGAATACTTTCTCTAAAGAGTGGTATGCTTATGGTACAGTTGAGTTTAAGAAAAACAACACTAAAGGAGAAGTCAGATTTGATGGAAAAACCTTTGATGAAGTTGCAGTTCAAATTAAAAACTTTATAGAAAATGAACTCTGAAGAATCATTAGAAATAGCCTCCTTAAAATATTGTTTTACATCTTTTAGATGGCCTAACAATAAAGAAGGAGAACCAATTAGTATTCCACCAGGCCAAACTGTTCCTAATGGTTTTACAAAACATAAGAGGCTGGTTAAAAAAGCTTTTATTGAAGGGGCTTTATGGCAAAACAAAAGGAGCTATTCATTGGAAGAACTAATAAACGCTTTTTCAGAAGGACATAAAAGTGCTAGAGAAAAAGGCAGTTATAGATGTAATGGGACTTATCAAGAAGACTTGGATAAGTTTTTAGAGCAATTTAAAAAATAAACTTATGGACTATGATACGCAAAGAATGGAGGAATTTTTTAAGTGGTTTATTACCCTAGAGGGTAATATATATGATAAGTATAGCTTGCACATAATGGACAAGTTTATAAGAGAGAAACCTAAGGTAAGTTCTTTAAAAATAAGAGCTGAGGAAATTAAGAACAGATTTAATCACAAATTTAATAACAATGGAGAATAGACAAGAGTTTATAGATTTATTGACGAACACAACTGGTGCTTTTGTTCAGGTAGAAGGTTCTACTGACTGGAGTGATGGTTGGAAGATTTCTGTACAAGGACATACTGTAGAAGATGCTGTAGAGCTTGTTGAAAGATTAGGTAATTTATTATCAGGAACTAAAGTTTACTTTAAAGTAGGTACTCAGAGGCTAATTGATGCAAAATCTGAACAATCTACTAAGCTATTGACAATTTATCTCCCTAAGAATGTAGATACTAGAAGCTATTGTGAGCTTGTTAGAATAAATCTTGAGGGATATAAAGGAGCTGATGATATTGAAGAGAAAAGAAGCTATACAAAATATGCTCCTGGAATCTTTTATAGAAATGATAGAGACGTAAATGGTGAGTATATACCTGCTTAGTCATGGGACCTCTGTTCACTTTTATTAGTAAGTGTATGCTTAATACAAACAATTTTATACAAAAACACATTTATTTGTTTTTAGACTTGTATATAGCTTTTAATCTTTTAATTATAATTCTCTGCATTGTAGTTATAATTTATAATCTTTTGTTTAATTTTTAACAACACATATATGGAACAAGAACAATATTTAATTGAAGGTGAATTCATCTTCAGTAGTTATGACCCACCTAAATTAATAGGGGGAATGTCATTCATTACCAAGTTATCTTCTTGCTTACCTGAACCTGAGCTTTATTACTTCACTATCGAAGATACTCCGCATGAAGAAGATGTTTTTAAGATATCAAATGGTCCTCCTGTAACAATGAATATAATTACTACAGGAACAGATAATGAAATTATAGCACTTCAGGAAGAAATAGGAATATTTGATGATGGTAATAAAAATCTAAAACCAATTACTGAAGAACAAATCAATATCATAATTAATAAATATGGTGGAGTTATGAATATTGAATCTGATGAAACTGGAGACCCAATTCTTTATGATGGTAAAGTAATTATTTCGTATATTAGTAACCCTGAAAATGAGGAGGAGGAATCATGATTACTGCAAGACAATTAGCAGAAATGATAGATGAAGAATTCTATCTTGAGAATCATTATTACTGGTCAAAAACTGAACCTACAGCTTTTGCTGAAGAAGTGGCTATAAGATTTGCTAAAATGATTGCTCAGGCAGCATTGAAAGCAGCTAGTAAAGGAGTTAATTTACCTTATCAAGAAAGGACTAAATTTATCTTAAATGCTTATCCTATTGAGAATATAAAATAATTCTTAAAACCAACTACATATGAATTATATAGTTACAAAAAATCCAGAATTTTTTACAAAGATCCTATCTGTTTCAATTAAATTGGGACAAGTAGGATTTTGTAGTTTAGAGGATATGGTGCTTCCAGATAAAATAGCAATAGATACAGAAACTACTGGTCTTGAAGCTAGAAAATGTGATATGTTCTGTGCTCAGATTGGTACAGGAAAGAACAATTATATTATTGATTTCTATACTGGAGGTGAGGACAGTTATACATTTAATGATTTAGTTCCTTATATAGATGATAAAATACTTGTTGGGCATAATATTACATTTGACTTAGGATTTATGTACAAGTATAATTTCTGGCCTAAAGAAGTAAGAGATACTATGATTGCAAGTAAAATTCTATATAATGGAGATCCAAGAATCAGACATGATTTTGGTGCTGTTATGAAGAAGGAACTTGATGTTGTTTATGATAAAACAGAGCAGAAAAATATTCATATTGTTAAGTTAAGCCAGGTAAGTACCATAGAGTATTCTTTTAATGATGTAGATAGGCTTATTGAGTTAGAAGAAAGAATGTTTGGTAAAATTGTTGATGGAGGCTTTCTTCCAACATATCTTCTTCACTGTAGGTACACTAGAGCGCTTGCATATATGGAACAATGTGGTCTTCCACTTTCTTCTAAAAAATGGAAAGATAAAATGGATCAAGACATTAAGGATACTTTTCAATGGAAAAAAACTATTGAAGATTATATCTACGATAATATCCCAAAATTTGCTGATAATCAACTTGATATGTTTTCAGAAGACTTAAAGAAGATAACTATTTCAGTTAACTCTCCTCTTCAAATGCTTAAGGTTTTTAATTATTTTGGTATTCCAACAATAGATAAAGATGGCAAAGACAGTATTAATGACAATGTTATTAGTAAGTCTAAACATGAATTTGTTGATATGTGGCTTAAATATCAGAAAGCAAACCATAGAGTAACAACTTTTGGAGATAAAATCTATCAACAGATAGAAGATGATCGTATTTATACTAGTTTTAACCCTGCTGTAGATACAGCCAGACTCTCTACTAGAAGAGGAAATATAAATTTCTTAAATTTCCCTGCAGATAAAATCACTAGATATTGTTTTGAAGCTAAAGAAGGTAATGTTGTGATTGTCTGTGATTACAGTGGACAAGAAACTGTTATTGTTGCTGATTTATCTGGAGATGAGGCTATGACCAAATCTGTTGTTGAAGGAGCTGATTTACATTGTTTATTAGCTAGAGTATTATTTCCAGAACTCGAAGGACTTACTGATGAGGAAATTGTTAAAGATCATAAAGCAAAAAGAAATGCTTCTAAAGCACCAAGATTTGCTATGTCTTATGGAGGAAATGCCTTTACTATTCATATGAATGAAGGTATACCATTAGCCAGAGCACAAGAAATAGAAGAAGGTTTTAGAAATCTTCATGCTGGTTTATATGCTTGGGGAGATAGAGTGTTTAAAAAAGCTATTAGTGTTGGTTATATTGAATCTGTTGATGGGTGGAAATTAAAACTTCCTTTCTATGATGAGTTCATAGATATGAAAGCTAAAGTTGATGGTATGACTCAAGATGACTGGACTAATTACAAAATAGGTAAACTGGAGTATAAAAAGAAAGCTGAACTACTTGAAAAAGGAATAAATTACAATTATCAACTTCCTAACAGTGTTGATTTCTATAAAGAGAAGAAAGGTTCAATATCTAAATATTTCAAATTAAGATCTGAATACTTTAGACTTTGTTTGAATAATCCTGTACAAACTAGAGGTGCTCATCAGATAAAACTTGCATCTTGTATATTGTTTGAATGGATAGTGAAAAGTAATCTTCAATGGAAAGTACTAATGTGTAATTCTGTACATGATGAACTTGTTGTTGAATGTATAGATGCTATTAAACACACAGTAAAAGGAGTTGTTGAAACTGCAATGCTTGAAGCAGGTAATCATTATTTAACTAATTTAATAATAAAAGCAGATGCTTCAATTGGCAATTCTTGGGGTGAAGCTAAGTGATAAATATTATGGAAAAGACAAAAGAAAAACCCATTAGAGCTTATATCTATACCTCTTATGGAACTTTAAAAAAACCAGGTAATAATAAGTGGCATATCTTCCCAACTTTAGAAGATGGATTATCAAAATTCAAAGAATTACTTCCTAGGTATGAAGGTAAACAGATAGTTTTTATTGATTATAGCTATTCTCCAAGTAAAATAATTCATATTTTAAATCAATAATTATGGACTGGTATATTTTAAAAGATAAAGTTCCTGTAAAAGTAGGTAGTATTTATGAATTTATTGAGAATAAAACTGGAGATGAATCTAATATTGTAAAACGAGATTATATTGGAGAAGTTTGTATTTCTACAGTATTTCTTGGATTGAATCATAATTGGGCAGAAGGAACTCCTATATTATTTGAAACTATGATATTTGGAGGAGAGCATGCTAATTATCAAGAGAGATATAGTACTTGGGAAGAAGCAGAAATAGGACATCAAAAAGCAGTAAACCTTGTTAAAATTAAACTATTAGGAAATGGAGAAAACTAAAATAAATAGAACACTTAAAGAATTATATGAAGTAGCCTTAATTAATTATAGAGAGAAAATAGAGTATCAATATAAGGGCCTTTGTTTTTTAATAAATCAACTAAGTTGGGATGGTATTATTAACAATAAAGAATGTTATCTTCTTCTAAAATCTTTTAGAAGAAACAAACCAACAAAATGGTTGCACAAAGAGTTATTTAAAGATGCAAGATTTAATGGGCAATTTTATTGGTGGGCACCTGGTTCTGTTGAGCCTAGAATCTTATTTTTGGAGAAAATGATTAAGTATGTAGAACTACCTTGGTATATTAAACTATGGGAGAAATTAAAATAAATAGAGATAATTGTGCTAGACATCTGGTTGAGAAAGAGCTTGAAATGGTAGGTAAAACTATGATTGACACTCTTGATGATATGGAATGGTATAAAAATATTACCATGACTAAAGTTCAACATGATGAGTTTAAGAAATATTCTATAGCTCTGATTAAGAAAATTTATAAAGTAAACAACACTAAAGCAAAATCAATATTTGATTGGTTTAATTTTACATATGGTTTAAGAGTAAAAGATTAATTATGGAAAATATTATAGGAGTAATAAGGATGTATCCCTCTTCTGGATCACGTAAAGCAATAAGAATATACTTTCCAAAAAAAGTAGTAGCTATATTAGGTAACTCAATAGTTTTTAATATTAAAAAAATGAAAATTAGAAGAGCTTCAATTGATGATGTTAAAACATTCACAATAAGTAACTTACACACATCCACAGCAGTTGAAGATCCTAATATTTACTATGGACATTATAATCTTGTTCAGAAAAATGAGGATGAATTTAAACTTAAAAGGATTCCAGATGAATTATGTGGATCAAGTTGATTGGGAAAAAGAAAATGAACTTCAAAAGTATAAACTTGAAGATGGTTCTAATTTCTTAGGTAGTGAGAGACTACCAGCAAAACTCATAGTAATAATTAAATTGGATAAAGATGACAATCAAACTGACAAAAGAACACTATCAAGAATTGATAAAAAAGAATCTCAGCCTTGATTATGTATTTATGCTTATGCTTATCAAAGAAGGACATGATATTCCTTCACTTATTAAAGATAGCATGAGATTAGAAGGAATACATCAAACTTTACTTAGGAAAGCATTAATTACAGAGGAGAATAAACTAACTATTATTGGACACGAATTATTAGATTTCATGTCTAGTAAACTTGCTACAACTATAGTTAGAAATAAACCATCTACTAAAGAGTTTGATGAGTGGTGGGAAGCCTATCCAAGTACAGATCATTTTGAGTATAAAGGAAGAATTTTTACTGGTAGTAGAGGAATGCGAGTTCAAAAAGAGAAATGTAAACTTAAATTTAATTCTATAGTAAATGAAGGAATTTATACTGCTAAACAAATTATTGAGGCTACTAAGTATGTTGTGTTTCTTAAAAAAGAAAATTCTTTTAAGAAAAAATCGAATGAATTAACTTATCTTCAGAACAGTTTTACATTCTTAGATAAAGAACATTATGTTCCTTTTATAGAATTATCTAAAAAAGGAATTAAGGAAGAAGAAAGCCCACAAATATTTAATGGCACTGATATATGACACTAACCAATCAACAAGGAAAAGAACTTGAAACATCTCTTATTGAAAAAGGCTATAAAAAGTATTCTCAGAATTTTAAGAACGCAGATTTTATATATTGGAAGAACTTTGATAAAGATAAGAATAAACAAGGAGGATACTCTGTTGGATTTTCTTTTTATGATTGGAGTGCATACCCCCAATATAACCTAGAAAAAACTATTGGCGTATCTTTGTCTTTCTTACTTGGAAATAATCAAAGAGTTGATAGCATGGATCTAAGTATATCTGATGATAAAATAACTATTCAACAGTTTGAAGACTTCTGTGCAGAGTTTTACAAATTCTTTATTAATCAAAAAATTATAACAAATGAAGAGAAAGAAAATTAAAATTTGGCACATTTCAGATACTCATGGAGATCATGAACTATTGAAGGTACCTAAAGGTATAGATGCTGTTATTCATTCAGGAGATCATAGTAATTTTTATGAACTATATAAAAATGAACCAGAAGCTTTATCTTTCATTAAATGGTTTGGAAATCTGGATATCAAACATAAGATTCTTATAGCAGGTAATCATGATGCTTTTGCAGCAAAATGTCCTCAAGAGTTTAAAAAATTATGTTTACTTTATGATATTATTTATCTTGAAAATAACTGGTGTGAAATTGAAGGTATTAAAATATGGGGAAGTCCATTTACTCCTACATTTGGTAATTGGTATTTTATGAAGGATAGATCTAAACTTGATGAAGTATGGAAGCATATTCCTGAAGATACAGATATTGTAGTCGTTCATGGGCCACCAAAAGGTATTCTAGATTCTTCTTATAGATCTGATGGAAAAAGAGATAAATGTGGATGTGTATCATTAAAAAGACATATATTGGAAAGAGTAAAACCAAAACTAGTACTCTTTGGACATATTCATAATAATGGAGATCTAATAAATGCAGGACTATTAACACTATCAGCACATCCTACAATATTCAGTAATGGATCTGTAGTTACTGATGGTAAGTTTGGAAGATTGAGTAGTAATGGTAATGTAATAGCAATATAATAATTCACACTATGAAAATAAAAAAATTAATTAGAGAAAAAGTTTGCTTACTAATCCAAGATAATGAGTATGAAGTTATTGAGGATAAAAAAGAATTAAACAGTCTTTATAGTCTTAAGGTAAAAGAAGAACTTGCTGAAATTCAAAAATCAGAGTATAGTGATATTCTAGAATTTGCTGATTTGATTCAAGTGGCTTATGATTTTGCTGAACAGAATGGTTTCTCCAAGGATGAGATTGATTTAGCTATCCTTGGTAAATTCGAGAAGAAAGGAAAGTTCTCAAATATTGCCCTTAATAATCTAAATCCACACAATCCTAGTAATATGCTTTATTTCACTGAAAACTATAACACTAAAACAACTTAGATAAGTAACATTTAAAACTAAATATTATGGCACTAGAACAAATCACAAAGTATGTAATTCCTCTTACTGATATACCATTTAAATTAATTAAAAATCATTGGTTATCTCTATATCCTGAACACGCTTTTGTCGAAGTTCATATAGATGAGATTAAAACAGAGGATCCTTTTGATGCTTGGATAGAAGAAAAATATCCTCAGTTAAAAGATGAGGAAAGCTTCTTTATTCATATAAATGAACCTACTTTAGCATGAAAGTAGAGGAAGAAATAACAGATGAATTAAGAGCCTTTCTAACAAAGGAAGGCTATAAAGAACTCAAAGTAATTCCTGGAAGAGGTGTATGTGGACTAATGGGGTTCATGTACACTGTAGGATTAGTTTGGGGATTAGATCGTTATAGTTATAAAGGAAGATGGTGTTATCCTCGTGAATTTGCTCCTCAAGCTGTTATTGCTTTGAGAATTTGGAATGGGGAAGGCGATCCTTTGTTTAATTGGATTAAGTATAAAGGAAACACTGAGTATAGTAATCCTAATTTTATAGAAAAATGAGTTTTAGTGATCTTAATGATGAAGTAAATAAAGGGCGTGAAGGAAGAAATGGTGGAATACCTATGGGTTTCAACAGACTTAATCACTATATTGGAATAAGAAAAAGTATGTATTATCTTGTGGGAGGTTTGACAGGTAGTGGTAAAACCTCCTTTGTAGATGATGCATTTATTCTTAATCCTGTAGATTGGTATATTGCTCAGAAAGGTAAATCTAACATAAAGCTTAAGATCATCTATCGATCCATGGAGAGAAGTAGAACTTATAAGATTGCTAAATGGGTGAGTAGGAAAATCTTCTTAGATCATGGTGTTAGTATTCCTGTACCAAAACTTCTTGGTTGGAATGATAGAATGAATGATGAAGAGTATGCTCTATTTAAATCCTATGAAGGTTATATCAAACAAGTAGAGGAAATTGTAACAATTATTGATGGTCCTGAAAACCCAGTAGGTATAGCTAAAGAACTCAAAGAATATGCTCTTGAACATGGTGATATAGTACAAGTGGACAAATACAACAAAAAGTATGTCCCTCATGATGAAAATGTCATTACACTTGTAGTTATTGACCATATTGGTTTGTTGAAAGCAATTAAAGACTATCCAAACAAAAAAGCCCTAATTGACAAAATGTCAGAAGAACTGCGCTATGCAAGGGATTTTTATGGTTTTAGTCCAGTAGTTGTGAGTCAATTTAATAGAGATATTGCTAACATTACCAGAATTAAAAATGGAGATTTGGAACCTCAGTTAGAAGATTTTGCTGATAGTAGTCAAACTCAGAATGATGCTGATGTTGTAATGGCTCTATTTGATCCAATGAGGTATAAAGTAGAAGATAAATCTGGATATGATTTAAATAAACTCGTTGACAGTACAGGAGCTAAATTCTTTAGATCTATAAGAATCATTAAGAATAGTTATGGCCCTGATGATATTAGGGTTGGTTTAGCATTTTATGGAGAAATAGGAATGTTCAAAGAACTAAAAAAGAAAAAGGACATGACAGATGAAGATTATGCCGATGTCCTTAACAAAAAGTGGTTTATACAATAAACCCCTAGTTTTACCTAGGGGTTGCATATTACATATTCAGATATGAATTGGGATTCACACCTTTTTCTTCGAAATATGCTATTAACATGGAGTATGCTTTAGCAAGATATTTGATATGTTCTTGTCCTTCTTTGTGCTTTTTATACTGCTTTTCAGCAGTTTCAAGCTCTTTATGGATCTGTTTAATAACGAACATTTCACTAAACTCCATTGGAAATTTTACGAAAAAACTTCTAAATAAGGGTTCCATAATTTTATCTATTACCTCTTCCTGATTGACCTCCTGATTGACCTCTACCTTGACTACCATCCTGTCCTCCTGCATTTCTAGGGTAGAAATTAGGATCTGGATATCCTCCTCTTTCGAAAAGAGGATAAATGGGAAAGTAGTTATATCCTAATCTATCTGTAGTTTGATAAGGATCATATTTTTCTGGAGAACCATGATGTTCTCTACCATAATTTTGTGCGTGATTATAGCTTTTATGCTTTTTAGGTTTGAATTCAACTCCTTGTGAATCTTGAAGAAAATCATCTATCATTCCTGATAGAATAGAAAAATCTTGTCTTATATTGGAGTCTCCTCTTTCTACCTTCTCTTTAATAGCATACAATGCTTCACACATCATCTCTACAGCAAGGGAGGGTTCATAATCCCCCCCATACTTGTCAAAAAAAGCTCTCATTCTTGTTTAGAATTTACATTAGTTGAAGTTGGAGTTTGGGTACCACTAGCAACCATTGTTCCTAAATTCACAATGTCTTGATTGTTACGATTGTTTTGAGCAATCAAAGTCTCAAATCTACGATTGTGTTCCCAGTCTCTAAGTGTTTGAGCTTGAGCTTGGGCTTGTAATTGAGATTGAACTTGAGTATTAGTATTGATGTTATTTATTTCGATTTCTCGATTATCCCATCTTCTACGATATTCATCTAAATCTCTTTGCAATTGGAATTGAGCTTGAGCTTGGAATTGAGCATTTGTGTTAGTGTTAGTGTTTTGAATTTGTATCTCTAAATCAGAACGATCTCTACCTCTACGAGATTCAAACAATTGATCACGTAAATTTTGATTTTCTACATCATTGATACGAGCAAGGATTGCCGCAGTCTGGTTCACGCCAGCTCTTTCTAGGTCGTCAAACCTGCGATCTGCTACAATTGCTATATTAGCAGCTTGGTTTTGTATATCCTGTGCTAATCTGGCTTGTTGAACAGCATTTGCATGAAATTGATTTAAATTATTTACTTCACTTTGGCAAATAGCAGCAGCTAATGCACGCCCTTCTGAAATTGTTGTTGCATTATTAGCTGAAAGAGCTGCTAATAGTGCATTTTGATCAGCATTTTGATTTATCAATAATGCTGTTTTAGCTGCTATACCATCAGCATCTAAACTAGTTACACTACCACAACTATCATCGCATCCATTACTGTGTCTACGACCATCTCTATCAAATAGGTTATTTAAACCTACTAAACCAACTAGGCCAATTCCTCCGATACCTGCTCCTCCACCGAATGAATTACCCCAAGAGGCTCCTGGAACTCCCCAGCCTCCAAAACCTCCTCCAATACTGTTTACTTCTGGTGCATTTGTTAACATGACTTTTAAATTTTAAGTGTTAATATTAATTTACACTGTGAAATTAAAGCCGCTAACTTGATAACTGGTAGTTTTAGGAAAGTAGTAAAATAATAGTACGTTTATACTGTATAATTTGAATAATGCGCAGAAAAGTGTAAAAATTATTATATATATAATATAAAACTACTTTTTTAGTAATTTTGTATATTACCTTTTCCGAAAAATAATACCATGGAAAATTTTTGTGAGGTTTCTAAAAAGGAGTGTCATAAAATAACTGAAGCTCAGTTAATTACAATAGGTAAAAATGTAAAAAGACTGAGAATAAAAAATAAATTGACACAGCAAGACGTTAGTTTTTTTATCTTTTCAGATAAAAGTTTAGTATCCAGTTTGGAAAGAGGAGTCCAGAAAAACATAACTTTGTTTACTTTAACAAAATTGGCAGAATTATTTTCTGTCAAAATTGGAGAATTATTAATTAATACATGATTTAAAAAATGAGGGATAAAAATCAAATACAAGAAGAAATAATTGATAAAATTGTAAGTAGTGACTTAAGAGGAATAGTTTTATCAAGTGTTAGATCAGGTAAAACTAGAATTCTTCTTTCCTCAATAAAGAAATCAGGATTAGAAAACCCAAAAGTATTAGTGCTATATCCTAACATAGATGTTAAAAATGCATGGATGGATGAATGTAATTTAATAGGTTGTCCTTTTGAGATTACCTACAGCACTTTTATGAGTATGGAGAAAGTTAAAGATGGAGACTGGGATGTCATTATATTTGATGAAGCACACCTTATTCCTCCTGATAACAAACTCCCAGTTGCAGGTTATATGGCCAAAAAGTACAAGCATGTAATATTTGCTTCTGGTACTTACTCTGTTAATACACTAGCTGACTTAATTATTCAAACAAGTTTACCTACCATTGTTAAATATACTACAGATGAAGCTATTTCAGATGGTTTGATTAGTAATTACACTGTTTATATTCATCAGTATCCTCTAAACTCAAAAGAGGTAAGAACTTTTTTATCAGGTAATAGAAAATGGAGAAGTACTGATGTTAATGAAATGGCAAGACACAATAAAAGAGTAGAGAATTCTTTTGGAGAAAAAAAGAAATTTGCTGCTTTAGCTAGAATGAGATTTGTCAACTCCAATGATAGCTTATTAAGTATTGTAAAGAAATGGCTTGTTGTCAATGCTGATAAGAGATGTCTTTTATTTGTGGACAATGAAATGTTTGGGTTTAAATTTAATATTCCAATGTTTACCAGCAAGAGTAAGGACGATAGTAATTTAATAAAGTTCCAGAGTGGTGAGATAAATAAACTCTGCCTCATTAAGAAGGGTTCTGCAGGAGTAACATATCCTAATCTTGACAATATTGTCATTACTGCTATTAATTCCAATGGAGAAACTCTTGAACAAATGCTTGGAAGAAGTCTACTCACTGATACTGAGCATTCCAATATCCACATTTTCACAACAGACAGACAATTCCAGATTAAATGGCTTAGTAACGCTCTCTCTAATATTTCTGATGATAAAATTATTTGGGTAAAACATACCTAAATTTTTTGATTTTTAAGTAAAAAACATTACTTTTACACTTAGAAATCTAAAAACACACTTGCTTTATGGAAAATGAAGGAATAAAAGTAGAAATGGTTGATGCGGGTTATGGACCTGCTACCAGAACCTATAAACAAACTATTATTAATTTTGGTTCTCTGGGAAGAGAATTAAAAATTAGTCCAAAATCTCATATTACAGTTAACAAACCTGGTTATAAACAAGAGTTTTTTGTTGAATCAGTAAGTTTATTAGTAGGTATTGGGAAAGATCATACAGCTGACATTACTATGTCTAAAGAAGCTTGGGAAGCATTTAAAGCAGGAGAAGAAATCGAAATTACTACACTTAAGGAATTCAAAGAGAAATTTTTATAACACTAGAAACATGGAAAAAACGAAAGAAATTGAACTACCAGATGTAATTACAGAAGTAAAGAACACTAATCCTAGAGATCTTGTTGTACTTTCAATCCCAAAAATGGGAAAAGGTACAATATTAGGATCATTGACTACTAAGAAGAATGCTATTGTGCTTGATTTGGAGAAAGGCGGTTATGAATATATACCTGCCAGAAAAATGTCTACTTATGTTTCAGATCAAACTACTAGATGGGAGAGTTTTCAAAACTATATTAAATTTAGAAATGCTTTGCTTGATCAAAAAGGAAAGTATGACTTTTTAATTATTGATGGTCTTTCTGATTTAGATGATTTATCTGAAATAGGGGGTACATTAGCTTACATGAACACTATTATTGGGAAAAAATTCAATAGAGAAAAAGGTGTAGAAACAGGGAGAAAGTATGAACCAAATGAAGCAGAATTTAAGTCTGTACTAACTCTTCCAGAGGGTGCTGGTTATTTACATACCAGAAATTGGTTCATGCAACAAATTGATTTCTTTAGACAAATCGCTCCTTATAGAATATATGCTGCTCATATTACTGACAAGTACATTAAAGATAATGGAAAAGAAGAGATTATGGGAAGTGAAATAGCTCTAACAGGACAGTTGAAAAGAATTTTTGCTTCAAAAGTTACAGCATTAGCTAAACTTATTGCTGATAGTAATGAGAGATATTTGAATTTTGAAGTTCTTAATGACAGCATTGTTGCTGGAAGTAGAGCTCCTCAGCTTAAAGGTAAAATCCTTATATCTAAGCAAGATGCAGATGGAAATACAGAAACCTTTTGGGAAAATATTTACAAATAATAATAATTAACAACTAAAAATTAGAAACATGAGCACAATTGGTGGTACAAGAAGAGAAACTTCAGGAGATTTTGCAAAACGTGTAGGTTTATTTACTGGTAAAGTAATAGCTATAAACCCAACAGAGAAAGAATACAAAGATATTCTGGGAATGGAACTAAAAGAAGGGAGCAAAGCAGCTGAATATTTGTCAGAGAGAGATGGAAATACAGTGTTAAGAATTGACTTTTGGTTAGAAAATACAAAAGATAATCCTGATGGAGCAAAAGACAAACCATATAAAGTGTCTTTCTTCTTAGAGGATAGAGTAAGAATGAACAAGGACAATACCAAAACACAATATATCAATAGTGTTGGTAGTTGTTCTTGGGCAGAAGATGAAGATAAATTACCATCTTGGTTTAGTGTTCGTGATTATAGAAAAGCTTATTCTGGTGAAGAAGATTTGTATGAATTTCTAAGAAGCTGGTTGAATAAACTAGATTATAGAAATAAAAAAACAGAACTTACATTAGATTGGAAAAAGTTAATGAAAGGTGATGTTACAGTATTAAAAGATCAAATTAATGATGAGTGGGCTGGAGAGATTGGCTGTTTAGCAACTGTCATTGTTAAAGAGGTTGAAGGAGAACCTAAAGAGTACCAAGGTGTTTTCAATAGAGCTTTTGTTAATGTTCATAGTATGAAACATTTCAGACTTGTAGACTATGACAATGATAATGTTATAGCTGCTTTAGCTACAAAAGACTCCAAAGATCTTAAAGGCTATGAGAGATTTGTTCTTAAAGTAACTGGAGAATATGGCTGTAAAGATTTCTTTATTTTGAAAGATATAAGAGATTATGATTCTTCAGAAAATCCAGTAGCTACAAACGCACCTTTAACAGATGGAGGTGCTGATTACTAATATTTTTGATTATAATTTTAACCCTAGTCATTAATTTGGCTAGGGTTTTTAATTTTTAAATTATGATAGGAGGAAACAGAAGAGTAGAACTAACTAAAGAAGTTATATTGCAAAGGATTACTGAATATGACATCTATAGGCATTTCTTTGGTGATTTTAAGATTAATAGTGTAACTCATAATAAATTTAGAACAGACAAAACTCCCTCTTTTATTATTGGTAATAAGCTAGGACATTTAACCCACAAAGATTTTGCTAATGACTACTGGGTTGGAAATTGTTTTAGTTTAGTAGAGCAAATATATCGTATTTCATATAATGAAGCTCTTATCCTGATTGATAAGGAGTTTGGTCTGGGATTATCTGGAATAGAAACTCATACAGGTATCTATAAGCAAATAGTTTCTCAATATAAACAACCAGAAGAACTTGGAAAAAGGTACACTAATATCCAGGTAGTACCAAGAAAGTTCACACAAGAAGAACTAGCTTATTGGAATGAGTATTACCAGGATATTCAAGATCTTAGAGATAATAATATCTTTTCTTTAAGTAGAGTATATCTAAACAAACAACTATTCACATTCAAACCAACAGAACTTAAGTTTGGTTATTTCTATAATGGATACTGGAAAATCTATAGACCTTTTGCTGATAAGAAGAATAAATGGGTTCCTAATAATGTTCCTAATACAATCATGGAAGGGTTAGAGAATTTAAGACCAGACAAAGATGCTTTTATCAATAAGAGTAAGAAAGATTATATGGTTGTAAAAAAGTTATTAGAAACAACTTGTGCAGTCCAGAATGAGGGTATTGGCTGTTTCTCTGAAGAGAATGTAACATTTCTTAAAAACAATTCAAAAAGACAAATATTATCATTTGATAGTGATATTGTTGGCGTTGAAAAATCTCAACAAATAACTAAATTATATGATTTTGACTATGCTAATGTTCCAAGAATATATCTTCCTGAAGATATTAATGATTGGGCAGGTTTAGCCAGAAGTAAGGGTTTACAAACAGTAGAAAGAATTTTTAAAGAAAAAGGACTATTATGAGTGATATAGAAGAGTATCTTATAGATTGGTTAGAATTATATCCTCATTTTTGTTTCCATCTGAAGAAAACCCCTAAAGAAATATCAGATGAAAGAATTTTCAAGGAGTATTTCACTTTTGAAAGATGGAAAGAGGGGTTTTGGAGATATAAAACCAATAAACTTTTAGATTTTAAATACTCTAAATTAGAAGGAATACCTATAAAAAGTGGTTATATAGAATTCGAGTATAGTTTATTTCATATGATACCTTTTAACATTAAAACAAAATACTATGAGTACTAGAGAACTAATTGAAGCTATTCGATCAGATACAGAATGGTTAGCAACTACTGAAGAAGAAATTGAATGTATTTCTATAGAAAATTTAGAAGGCATTCTTTCTCTATTTTTAAAAACAGAAATTAAAATCTCAGAACAATGAAAGATAATATAAAAGAATTAATAGACAGCTATACTCGAAGAGTAGAAGCTCTTAAACAGTTGTATTTAGAAACTAATGACAACTTAAGCAAAGTTAGACTAACAGCAAAAAGGTCTGTTTATGAAGATGTTATCAGAGAACTTAAACACTTAGTTGAAGATGGAGAAGACATCCCTGGATCCTAAAAAATTCGCACCTCTCTTTGGGACATGGTGGCCTAAGATTAAACCATTTTTTGATAATTCTGGATTTGATCCAATATATTCTTTTCTGAAAGGACAATCACAAGCAGGTAAACAAATAGCTCCCGCATCTATGCATACATATAGAGCTTTCACAGAAACTCCAATAGAGGAATTAAAATGTGTTATTGTTTGTCAAGATCCTTATTTCAAGTTTATTAATGGAAGTCCAGTTGCATCAGGTGTAGCAATGGATTGTAGTATTACAGCCAGAACACAACCTACGTTACAACACTTTTATAATGGAATTGAAACAGAACTGTTTAATGGTTTAAACTTAGAGTATATTAATACCTATGATCTAAGTTATCTTAGTTCTCAAGGAGTATTAATGTTAAATGCTGCTTTAACTGTTGAGAAGGACAAACCAGGAAGTCATATGGCTATCTGGAGTCCTTTTACAACATTTTTACTTTCAGAAGTCATAGCATCTACTGGAGTACCTATATTATTTTTAGGAAAAGAAGCAGCAAGATTAGCTCCATTGGTTGAAAAGACCAATAATGTATATAAGTTATCACATCCAGCTTCAGCAGCTTATACTGGAAGTAAATGGGATACTAAAGGCACATTCTCCCAGATATCGAGAGATATTTACAAGAGTAACAAAGAAACAATAATGTGGCTTCATATCGACGCCCCTTTTTAGCAAACTATGATAGATAATTTAGAAAAAGTATTGCCTTTCCTAAAATTTGAATCTTCCGATGATTTCTATTATCTACAGATTCTTCAGAGAAAGAAAGAAAACCCACAGTTGGGTAGCAATAGTAGAGTGATTAAGAATTATTACATAAAGTCTGTTGAGTATCTTTTAATGAGGTATCCAGAGATAAAGAAGTTATGTGAGGTGAATAATGCTAGAGCTATGATTAGACTTAATAAAAGATCCTTTGAGAAAGTAGGATTTAAGGCTATGGTAAACTTGGCTAACACTATGATGAACAAGGAATATCCTTTTCTTAGTAAAATATATGATAGAGCTTGTGGATTAGGTCATAATGACTCTGAAAAAAAGTGGATACTTGATATAGATTTTCATCCTAATGAACATATGATGAAGACTCTTACTCATTACATCACTAATATTGAACCTAAAGGAAACAAGATATTGGAAATTATTCCTTCATTAGCTGGAATACATCTAATAACCAGTCCTTTTAATTTAGCAGAGTTTAAAATAAAATTTCCAAGCATTGAAGTGCATAAGGATAATCCTACAAATTTATTCATCCCTTAATATTAAACAACATGGAAGAACAAGAAGAACCAACATTATTAGACCTTTTTGCAGGTATAAGTTTATCAGGAGTAGTAGGTAGAGCTTCAACACTTGATACTCCAGAAGATATAGCAAAGAAAGCTTATGATATAGCAGAATCTATGATTAAAGAACGTAATTTAAGAAAACCAAATGAGTGTAACAGTAGCAGTAACTCTTAGAGAGTTACCTAAATCATGTGATAGCTGTCCTTTTTACTCAGAAAGACCATATACTTGTCATAATGAAAGAGGAGATGAAGCACATTGTGCTTTAGGATACTTTAGAGGCACAGATATGAGAGACTGGAGTTATAGAAAAGGAAAAAGAGCAGGAGAATTACATTTTAATTGTAGACTAAAAGACAATTTAATATGAAAGCAAGAATAGAAGATTTAAAAAAAGGGGATGTTATTTTAGTAGCATCCTCTAAAGGATTGTTTGAAGCTAAAATATTAAGACAACCATCTTTGGCCACTCAAGGTAAACTTACTACTTGGTGGGGTGCCCCAAGATGGAAATCTGTTTTAATAGCTATCAGAGAAGAAACCACTGTTAGAGGCTATACTAGTTGGAATGGTAAAGTTACCAATTACAACTATACTAAAGCTGTAATAGCTGATGGTAAAGAATACACTAGAGAAAAAAGAATTGATTTATCAGATGCAGATGTTTGGATAATTAAAAGAGAAAATTTATGAAAGAAATAGTTTTAAATATAGGAGGAAAACTTGAAACAGGAGATGTTGTAGGGATTGCCTATAATAATTGTACTTACTTTGGATGGTATGTGGAACCTGGCCTATATGGTTCCCTAAAGTATCTATCTTTTGCAGGAGTTGTTCATGTAGCGAGTCTTTATGATGATTTTACTAGTGGAAAAACTGTAAATTCAATGCAAGCAAAAAGATTTTCTAAAGGACTGAATTATAAATCTTTTTATAAAGATTATATACTGGCCTTTGGTCCACAAAACAACAGAGCATTCAAAGTTTCCAATCCAGAAGAATTTTTTAAAGGAGCAGGAGAAACAGAACAAAAATATCTAAAAGGAAGAGAAGCATTAAAAAGTATTAAATTCCCAGCTAAATAACAGAAATTATGATACAAGAAAATCAAATATTAAATACAGTTTTAGAAGAAGGTCAATCACAAGCTTCCATTGGTATGAGTTTAGATATGGAATCTGCACAAGTTTTAATGCAGATGCTTTCCAAAAATTTATATTCAGATCCAATCGGTTCAACTATAAGAGAGTGTGCATCTAATGCTCTAGATAGTCATAGGAGAAGTGGATCAAAAGATCCTATTATTGTTTCCTTAAAAGTGAATGAACAATCTAACTATGAATTCTCTGTAGAGGATTTTGGTACAGGGTTAGATGCTGATGATGTGGAAAATATCATTAGTAAATATGGTAAATCAACAAAAAGAAATACTAATAATGAATTAGGAATGATGGGGCTTGGATTCAAGTCCCCATTAGCCTACTCAAGTAGTTTCTTCTTTGTTTGTAGAAAAGATGGAGTGGAGAGAAAATATACCATGTATGAAGGAGAAGATGTGAATACTATTGATCTACTTTATGAAGCTCCTACAGATCAACCAAATGGTGTAAAGGTTATTGTTCCTGTTAAATATCAAGATAGAAACACATTCTTTTCTAAGATTAAAAATCAACTTGCTTATTTTGAGAATGTTTATTTTGATGTGAATGTAAATAATAATTTAATTACTAATAGTTTTAATATTCACAGATCCACACATTTTCAGTTATCTGATATGAATACTGATACATTTGTTCACATATGTTTGGACAATGTCTACTATCCTCTTGATTTTAGTAAATTAGGTATTACTCCTATCAAGATGCCTATTGGATTAAGATTTAATTTATCTGATGGACTATTTCCAACTCCAAATAGAGAACAATTGATTTACAGTTCTACTGCTATTAAAATTATTAATGAAAAATTAGCACTAGTAGCAGATATTTTTGTTGAAAAATACAATGAGAAAAGTTTGGACTGTAAAAATATCCATGAAATCTTTAAGTACTATGCTTCTCCAGATAGATGGATTACTATTGCAGGTACACAGATAAATGTTATCAACATTAGTGGTTTATCTAAAAAAGTGTTCAAAAAACCTCAGTATGCTCAATATACAAATACTGATTTTCATGCATTATACAAAAATAGAGAGTATATGTTCTATGGATATAAGAACCATATGCAATATTCGAAAGGAAGATTTATGCAACTTAAAAGTAGTTGGGATACAAAAGTAAGTTATAATCAGTTTCTTGAACCACATAGATTATTTACTTATGATGAAAAATTTGTAGGAAATAAAAAATCCTATATAAAATCTTTATTACCTCCTAGTACTTATGAATCATTCAAATTTATGAGAAAAGACAAGGAGTTCTCTCTTTTTAATAAGGATAATAATAATCTTGTAGATAACTATGTTTATTTACTAGCTCTTAAAAGATACCCTAAAGACCAATGGAGAGTAAAAATTCAAGAATTTCAATCCATTCTTAAAGAATTCACTAAGGATATTAGAGATGTTGATTCTACTCAAATTTCTCAAGCTTGGCTTGATGCAAGAAAGAAAACTAGAATTTATGTTTCTAATGGGGGGACTAAGAAGGTAAAACTTCAAGGAGAAATTAATTGTAGAAGAGCTGATATGCTTCAAAGATATGTAAACAATAAGAGTAGTAAACTAACTCCTTCTGTAATAGCTATGGATAAGATAGAATCTACTCCAAATTTATTTGTTTATGGAAGAGAGAAGAACGATGTATTGATTGATCAATTATACTCTGTTTCTAGCAAACAAAAGATAACATATCTTGTCTTATCTGAAAGAGAATGTAAAGTAGTAGAAAAATTAGATTTACACAATTTTATTTCAATTGAAAACTTTATGGAAGGAGACAGTAAACCATTTAGAAGAATTATTACCAGTTATTTAATACATAAACTTATAGAGAAGTATTCTGATACCTTTAACAAAAGAAACGTTATAGAGTTGGTAAGTAAGTCTATGTATGAACACATGAATATATTATTAGCTTATCATGATGCTAACTATTATAGAATGAATGATGAAGATATTTATAAAGCTATGCTTGTAATAGCAGAAAATCACAATTTGTTTGATGAAGTAATTTATACTGAATATAAACAAATGAAAGAGCTTTTAGATACCTTCCCATTTATAGAAACTGCTATGGATATATTACCCTATAGTGCGGCTAGTCCTGAGAACAAGCATCAAATTACTATGTTAACTGACTTATTCAAATATCATAGAATAAGAATAGACTATACAAATTACAATTTAAAACTTAATACAGAAGAACAATTAACAGTAAATATAAATTAAGATGGGAAAAAAAGAAGAATTTTTGAGTTTAGAGTGGTTTAAAGCAAAAGCAGAAAAATCAATTGACAAGTCTATAGAAAAATATGTCAATAAGATTATGGATAAGGATTTAGTAGTAAAACCCTATCTATCTGTTAAGTTAGTAAATGACTCTTTGATTGTAACTATGCATGGGGGAACTATTTTTACTAAACCTAATGCTACAGTTGGAGATTTTGAATTGGTAGCAAATTCTACAACCAAGGAAGAAATCCTAGATATTATTCAGGATAAGGTTGTTGCAAGAGAAACTATTAATGATAAAAAAAAGGCAGATAAAATGGTGTATTTAGCTGAGGGATTTCAGCTTTTATCTGGACTTAATGATTTTATTGTTAAAGACAACCATATATTCCTGAAAGGAACTAATAGAACAATTCCTTCTCTATTAATAGATAAATTTGCTGAGGTTGTAGGTAAATATAAAGAAGTGGATAAACTTGAAGAATTATTAGAAAATGATGATGAATATCAAGGGTTGAAGAACTTCTTTATGTGGTGTTGTTTAAATCCTAGAGCTGAGGTAGCTGATAGTTTATACAACTTTCTTCACCAAAATGGTATGAAAATCACTAAACAAGGCTTCTTTGTTGCTTTAAGAAATGTTGTTAAAGTAGATAATACTGATAATTATGATCTTGTTGAGTTTATTACTAATTCCTATAATAAAATTAAAGCTGTATGGAAGAAAAATCCAGCTGATTTCAAAGTGGTAACCATTCCTGATAGTGGAGAACTTGAGGTAAAGAAATCAGACTTCAATGTAACAGACACTAAATATGTTTGTCTTGGAGATTTGACTTTCCTTTATAAAGAGTTACCTCTTATGAAGGAGAACAGATATACTGATAATTGGACACGTACTTTTGACATTAGAATAGGCCAAGTTGTTAGTATGCCTAAGGAAGAAGCAAACTGGAGTACTCAGGATTGTGCTACAGCTGGTTTACACTTTGCGGGGCACACAGCACCATATGTATTATGTGGTGATACTACTGTTTTCACTCTTCACAATCCTATGAAAGTAGTTGGTATAGGAACAGAGAAAGGTAGATGTTGGGAGTATTTACCATTTATGACAACTAATGTAGCAGAAGCTAATGCTATTATGAACTCAGAGGATTTTGATTTTATGCAATTGGATGAAGAATATGCTATAAGAGAACTTGAGGATTTGACTGAAAGAGTGAAAGAAGGCTTCACAGCAGAGTCTAACAAACACGAGTTCAATTTACCTAGCATTTCTACTGATGAAATCAGAAGTATTGTAGCATCTTTGGAGAAAATGAGAGAGTCAATAACTAAAAGAGTTAATTTAATTGACTAATTATAATCAAGAGCATTAGAGATTTTTGTATCTTTAATGCTCTTTTAATCTTTTTAGTTATGAAAAAACCATCAAAAAGACCCTCTAAAGTTACTAAACCTTTTGCTGATGGTACTATGACTTCCTCAGCCTTTTTTACCATGCTTAGAGCAGCTCTACGTCAGAAATCTCGATTTTATATAAGTATAAGAAATTGTAAGGAAAGAGCTAAAATAAAATATACAGGGACTAATAAAAGAAGGAAATGGAGCTATGTTTGTGAAATATGTAAGAAAGAATTTGAGAGTAAAGAAGTAGTTGTTCATCATAAAGATGAAGCTGGAAAATTAAACAATTTTGAGGACTTGCCTGGATTTGTAGAAAGATTATTCTGTGATAGTAATAAATTATTATGTATTTGTAAGGAGTGTCATACTAGTATTCATCAAATTAAAAAATAATATGAAAACTAAATACTATTTATACAGACATATAAGACATGATAAGAATGAACCTTTCTATATTGGTATTGGTACAAAAATTAAAAACTATACCTCAAATCCAACAGTAGAGTATCAAAGAGCTTTCACTAAAATTAAAAAAAGAAGAAACACTATTTGGTCAAAAATAATAGAAAAAACAGATTATAGTGTTGAAATATTATTTGAATCAAATAATTATGACTTTATTAAGGAAAAAGAAAAAGAATTTATAAAGTTATATGGAAGAATTGATTTAAAAACAGGTAGTTTATCTAATTTAACAGATGGAGGAGAAGGGTCTTTAAATGTAAGTTATAATCCAATTAGAGCAAAAAAGATATCAGATAAAAATAAAGGGAGAATAAAATCTAAGGAAGAAAGAGAGGGGATACGCTTGAGACAAATGAAAAAAGTAGTACATAAGGAATCAGGAGAAATATTTAATTCTATAATTGAAGCTGCTTTATATGAAGGGATAACATCTAGTGCTCTCTATCAACAACTTTGGTCTTCTTCTCCTATATGTAAATTTAAGTATCTAGATTCTAGTATATTAATTTCTAAAAACATAAAAGGATGAAAATAGTAATAGAAAAAGAAAGATTTAAGTTAGTAATAGAATCAGAATCTTATATTACTGATTCTACAATAAAACTCTTAAAAAAGTTAATTAATTCTTTAGAAAAATGACAACATTGTACCAATACTGTAACCACTGCAAGACAGAAAGAAATTTTGATCCTACAACTATGACATGTAAAGTTTGTAATAGAATTAGTAAAACATACAATTTTAAACCATCATGAAAAAAAGAGTTAAAACACTGTTTCAGAATGATACCTTAGTTTCTGTAAGAGACTATGAGGTTGAAGAATGCATCAAGAAGAATGATGCTATGCATATTAGTTTTGAGGATAAAACTATGACATTAGATCCCCACAGTCTTAAAAACAAAGTTGTGATGACTTCCAAATTGTTTAAAAGTACAGCTGGAGGTAAAGATTATAAATTAATTACATTTAAGTGGGACCCTAATATTGAATATGATGATTAAAGGAATTAACAAAACAAAAGAAGAGGCTAATTATAGAGCCATAGATGTAGACTCCTCCTCTAGTTTGAAGGAATTTAGTATGGATAGACGAAAATACTATAAAAAGTATTATCTGAGAGAAAAAGTAGAGGAGAAGGAAAATCTTGCTATTAGTATGGGTAAACTGGTTGAAACTTTATTACTTGAACCAGAAGAGTTTGACAATAGGTTTTATATGTCTTCCACTGTTTCTGCTCCAACAGGATTAATGTTAGAATTTGTAGAGGCACTGTATAAGATAACTGATGAAGCTGCTAAAGATGGTGTAGTTGCAAGACCAATGAATGAAATGGTAGATGAAGCTTACAAAGCATCTGGTTTCAAAATCTCCAAAGAGCAAGTAGTGAATAAGTTCCTTGGAAGTGCAGCTGAGATATATTATAAAGAGATTAGAGAGGTGAGAAGCAAGGGTTTGACTATTGTAACTTCTCAGGATATCACTAATGCTGAACGAATTGTTGAAGAGTTACGTAATAATGAATTCACAAGGGAAATTATCAATTGTGAAAGTGATGATAGATTTACTGTAATAGATCAACTAAAAATTCATGGCTATTTTATTGATAATCATAAGTTTAAATCTATGATTGATAAAGTAATAGTTGACCATGAACATAAAAAAATCTATATTTATGATTTGAAGTGTGTATGGTCTGTTGAGAACTTTTATAATGATTATTATCTTTATAGACGAGCTTATATTCAAGCTTATCTCTATTGGAGAGCTATGTTATGGTTAATTATGAACGATGAAAATTATCCTTGGTCTGATTATGTTATACAATTTCCTAGATTCATTGTCTGTGATAGTATTAATTATTATAATCCTCTTATTTACACTACCACCTCTGCGGATTTGATTAATGCATATGAAGGGTTTATGATCAATGACAGAGAATATCCTGGGGTAAAAGAATTAATATTAGACCTAAAATGGGCCCAAGAAAATGATGTTTGGGCTATCAGTAGAAAAAACTATCGTAATAATGGATTAGTAACACTTAAATCAAATGGAGACTAAAAAAACAATCTCTTCCACTTTCTTTGTACCAACTTTAAAAATAGGAAAAGATAATTTACTGAAAGCAGGGTATCTTAATGCTTATTTTAAAGATGAAGAAAACAATATACAGTATGAAGATTGTGTATATCTTTTGTTTAAGCCAAAGAATCTAATGGAATTCAGACAGTTTATTACTGAAGAGTATGAAAGAACAATAAATATAGTAGATGATTATGATTATGGAGGAGGAATTACTGTTGTAGTTTATAAATTAAATCCTAAGTACAAAAAGGATTTTGATCTTATAAAAGCAGGAAAATATTCTGAAACTTCTAAAGCTTTTCAATCAGAGTTTCCTAAAACAATCAGAATAGTTGAAGATAATTCTTTTAAAGAAGAAGTTTCAATTCAATTCAGGATTTTTAATAAAACAAAAGATCTAAAAGATTTTTGGGAAAAAAAATTAGATGTAAGGTTTAGAGATGACCAGGAAGTCTGGTATAGTTTTGATGATGAGAAAGAAACGTTAACTCTTAAAAAACTAGAAGAATTTGTATAATGGGAACAAAAAAACAATCAGAAACAGAAACAAAAAGTAAGTTAGAAGAAGCCATAGATAAACTTAATAAAGCTTATGGAAAGGGCTCAGTTCTTACATTGGATGACAAAACAACAGGTGACTATGAAGTATTTAGTACTGGATCAATAGGATTTGATTATATAGCATTAGGTACTGGTGGTTTTGTAGAAGGTAAAGTATATGAACTTATAGGATGGGAAGGAACAGGAAAATCTACAATATGTGGTCATGCAACAGCAGAATGTCAAAAGAAAGGAGGAGTGGTTGCTTATATAGATGCAGAACATGCTGTAGATAAAAACTATTTTGAAGCGCTTGGAGTTGATACAAGTAAAATGTTATTTGCTCAACCATCTTCAGGTGAAGAAGGCTTTCAAATTGCTCTTGATTTAGCTAAAACTGGAGAAGTAAAACTTATCATAATTGATAGTGACTCTTCTCTAATGCCTAAAAAAGTTGTTGATGGAGAAGTTGGAGATAGCGCTATTGGAAAAAAAGCTGTTCTCAACAACAATGCCTATCCTAAACTAAAGAATGCTTGTTCTAGTAATAATGTTTGTCTTATTGTTATCTCTCAATTTAGAGAGAAAATAGGAGTTATGTTTGGAAATCCTACAACAACTCAAGGGGGGCATGCTTTAAAATTCTATACTGATGTTAGAATAGAAGTAAGTAAATCTCAATTAAAAGATGGGGATGACATGATTGGAAATGTAACCAAAATAAAGGTTATTAAGAACAAAATGGGAGCTCCATATAGATTATGTTCATTTAATATAGTTTATGGTCTAGGAATAGATAAAGCAGCTGAAATTTTAGATTTAATGAATGAATTTGGTATAGGTAAGAAGTATGGCCAGACATTCACATTTAAAGATATTAAATATCCTTTAGATACTTTCATTGATATGCTGTCTGAAGAAGAGTTTTATAAAGAAGTAACAGAATCAATAATTGAAAAAATTAATCATAAAAACTTAGTAGAAAATGAGACTGAAAGTGAAAATCAAGAAGTTAATTCCTGAAGCAATTATTCCTAAATACATGAAAGAGGACGACAGTGCTATGGATTTAGTAGCAACTTCTAAAACTTTTGACGCAGATGGAAATTGTGTATTTGGTACTGGACTGGCTATGGCCATACCTAAAGACTATGTTGGGCTATTATTTCCAAGAAGTAGTAATGCTAAAAAGGATTTAATACTTTCTAATTCTGTGGGAATTATTGATCCAGGATACAGAGGAGAAGTTACATTGAAGTTTAAACCTTCAGGATACTTCGCCAATGATATAGATTGTATCAATCAAGGAATAGAGTCAGAAACTTATGATTATATCTGTTTTGGTAAAGAGAGTATTGATGATGAAGATAATGTTGAGCTGTACTCTATTGGAGATAGAGTAGGACAACTTCTTATCATTCCTAGACCTTTTATTGAGTGGGAAGAAACAGATGAACTTTCTGAAACTGAAAGAGGTGCAGGTGGATATGGATCTAGTGGTTCATGAAAACGTGTAATGTAGATGGGTGTAATAATCCTGTCTGGAGTAAAGGGATGTGTAAGATGCACATCCCTAAAACTCCAATTAGGAAAGTTTCTTTAAAAAAAGCAGATAAGATTTTAGAGAGAAAAGAGAATACTATTAGATTACATACTGCGATGTATGAATGGTGGAATTCTTTTGGTTCTAATAAAAAATGTGAATCTTGTGGCTGTTTACTTCCTAAAGAATTTTCTACTGTTAATGTTCATCATTTATTGCCAAAACAAAAGTATAAAAATGTTGAATTTAAAAGTAAATATTGGTCCTTACTTTGTTTTACCTGTCATAACCAATGGGAGACATACCCAAATAATGAATATATACAAAAAAAAACAAAGGAGGCTCTTGAAGATTATCATAGAAACTCTTAATCTAACAGTATGAAATATTTTATAAGAAGAATAAGTCTAGATACTGCTAACTTAGAAATATGTAATAAAATCTATATCATTAAAAGTTCTGGAGAAATACTAAATTCTAAAAATAAGGTATTATCTGGTAGAGATAATGGTAATGGGTATAAGACAATTTGTATCAGTAATGGCAGAAAGAGAATAAAAAATTTTTATATTCATAGACTTGTGGCTGAAGCTTTTATACCTAATCCACATAATTATAAAACAGTAAACCATAAAGATTTAGATAGAAGTAATAATGCTTCCTATAATTTAGAATGGTGCTCTTTAAAAGACAATGTAAATTACTCTGTCATATTAGGTTCATATGCAAATTTAAAAGCTATTAAACCAGTTATTCAATTGTCTTTAACTGGAGATCTAATAAAAAGATGGGCTAATGCTTCAGAAGCAGCTAGTGTTATTGGAAGTACAAAAGAACTCATACAGCAGGCTTGTAGTCAAACTAATTTAAGATGTATAACTGCTAAGGGATTTATATGGGTATATGAGAAAGATTATAGCAAAGGTAATCTTGATAAATTCAACAAAACACTAATTAAATACAGAAAAAAGATTAACTTTGTTATAACTAAATTCAATGTGTCATGAAAGACCCAAATAGAGCCAGAAAGGGAGACATCCACTATAATGTTACCCTTAATGAGGAACAAAAAGCAGCTAAACAGTTGATTATTGATAATCAAATTGTTATTGTTACAGGGAGAGCTGGTAGTGGTAAATCTCTTTTGTGTGCCCAAACAGCACTAGATTTCTTAATGACAAAGCAATGTGATACTATCCAGGTAACCAGAGCTGCCATTGAAGTAGGTAATTCTCTAGGATTCTTACCTGGAGATTTAAAGGATAAATTCAATCCTTACTTAGAAGCTTTTCAAGAAAATCTTATGACTTGTTATGATAATAACAAGATAATCGATTTCATTAAAGAGCAAAAAATCAAAGCACTTCCTGTTCAATTTATCAGAGGTAAAACAGTTGATGATGTTCTTGTGGTTGAAGAAGCACAGAACTTAACAAAAGCTGAAATGCTTGCTATTCTTACTAGATTAGGTAAGACAGGCAAAATTATTATCAATGGAGATAATGAACAGAGAGATATTAGAGAAGAATATAATGGACTAAGCTATGCAATCGAACTCTCCAAAAAAATTGAGGGTATTGAATGGATTAAGCTTAAAGAAAATCACAGAAGTGATCTTGTAGGTAAAATTTTAGAATATGAATACAACTAACTATGGAGACTTATAAATCTACTGTAGAAAAAATGTATGAATTACAATTCTATAATAATCTTTTGATAGAAATTTATAATTTAAAAGCAGAATTAAACCAATTAGAAACAAAAACTATGAGAAACCAATTTTTCTACACGTATGAGTACACTGTTGCTCCAGAAGCTCCAACAAGAGCAAATGTTGAACCTATTGTTTTAACAAAGATGGCCTCTTTCAATATTGAGAAGGTTATTAGAACAGTGGAAATAGAAGATGGAAAATTAATTGTTATTCTTGATGATTTTCACGAAGAAACAAGACAAGGAGTAAAAAATAATGCTAATGGTAAGCCTATTGTTACTCAAGAGAAAGTTATGTTACAATCTGAAATCCATCTTAATATTGAAGATAAAGAGAGATTCAGAAAAGTAACTTCTGTACCATTCCCTTTATCACTAACAGAAATTAATAATTTAGAAGTTATAACTGACAATGGAGTTTAAAGAGTTATTAGGAAGAAGAGTTTACCTGGAGATACCAGAAGAACCAAAGTCTAGTTTATCCTACTTAGATGAGGAAACTAAAGCAGCTTTAGAAGCTGAGAGAATGAAGAAATTTGGAAGACTAGTAGTTTATGCTGTTGGTAATGATATAACTGATCTCCAAGAAGGAGATGAGGTTATGGTTGACCCTTCAGCAGTTTCTAAAGTTTTCAAAATACCAATAACTCCTGATAAAGAGGTTTTGATGGTTAGTTATTATGATATTGCTCACATTTGGTAACCTAATGCCCCTAGAAATAGGGGCTTAAATTTTTAATATATGAAAAAGAGAATAGGTATAGTAATATTAGCTACCAATGTTTACTTTGTGTTGGGATTAAGATTTATGAGAAGATTTATACACTTCTATAAAGGAGATTGTGAAATAACGTTTTATTTCTTTTCTAATGAGGACCCAAGACCTTATATTCCAGATAACATCAAAGTTAAGTTTTATAAACAGCACCACAAAGACTGGAGATCAGGAACCAATTCCAAGTTTAAGAATATAGTGAATATTCAGTATGACTTAAAAGAGGAAGTTGATTATATTTACTATTTCGACGCTGACACCAATGTTAATAAAGACTTCACTGAAGAGTGGTTCTTAGGAGATTATGTTTCTGGAGAACACTATGGTAATAGAGGATGGTTAGCTGATGGTGCAGGGTTTGATAGAAATCCCATAGGTCATTCATATGTTCCAGTAGATAGTAATCTCCCATATACATATAGATATGGAGCTTTCTTTGGAGGTACAGTTGCTTTCATGCTACGTATGTGTGAAATATTAGTAAAATGGCAGATTATAGACACAAATATTGGTTATGAGCCTCCTAACAATGATGAAGGCTATCTAAATGCATATTTCCACTATAATCCCCCAACTCTAACTGTTCCAAGTGATAAATTTGAATTTTTAATTTCAGATAAAGGAGGACTTGAGGAAGTAGTAAGACATCCAGAGATAAGCATCTCAGAGATGAAAGAAGAATTGTTAGCTAACAAAGACAAATTGTTTAATCTAGTTTATAAAAAAATAGTTTATGAGTGATTTACATGACAATTGGAAACAAACTTGGTGGGATGAAAATCTAGAACAAAGATTCGAAGAGTTTGAATCATGGGTAGGTCCTTCTGGAGCTTTAAGTAAAGCATATTTTAGAACGTACATAAAAAATAAAGAATATAAGAGTCTTATTGACTTAGGTTGTGGCCCTGCTACAGAATTCTTTGCTTATGAAGATGAATACCCTGAGTTAAAATATGTAGGAGTAGACAGTAGTAAGTTCCTATATAGACGTAATACAGGTATTGGTATTCCTATGATACTATCTGAGGCTAATAATGTTTCTTTACCAGATGGTGATTCAGAAGTTGTATTTTCTAGACATGTACTTGAACATCAACCTACATTTAAACCTGTACTAACTGAAATGATTAGACTTGCTGAGAAAGAAGCTATACATGTATTTTTTCTTATACCTGGAATTGGAGAAATCATTAATTATGATCCTACACAGAACTTATTTCACAATGTTTATGATAGGGAGGAAATTGAGGAATTTCTAAAAGCTCAGAAAGATGTAGAGTCCTTTTCTTGGATTCCATTAACCAAAACAGAAGAAGCACTTTCAATAATTAAAAAGCCCTCTAATTAAGAGGGCTTTTCATTGTGAACAAACAAATGGGAAAGATGAAAAAAAAAGAGAAAAATTTATTATTTCGAAAGGCGTTTCTTTGTCATTGGAGATTGAGGATTACTTCTTTTCAGTTTTACATCACTCTCTCTCATATAATTGGGCTTATCTTTTGAAGGAGGAGCCACATAAGGTGCTTTCTTTTTTGTATTATCTTTCATAGTTAATTACAGCCATATTTACACTTACTCATGCTTCCTCCATGTTTAGCACCTCCTGAATTAGGTTTTGCTTTATTAGCAGTAGGAGAATATTTTGTAACAGTTGTTTTCTTAACAACCTTGTTACCATTTTGAGCTTTTTTCATGATCCTTTTCTTTTACGAGCCATTGCTTTAAATGTTCTAGCTAATGCTTTCCTTTTGGGAGTACAGGTAGATTTACTCATTGGTGTACAGTAACCTTTATGTTTAGGATTAACTGCACCTTGAATCCAATTTTTTTTCTTAGGGGTTGCCATGATATTAAACTTTAGCTAATTTTCTATTTTTAGTGGCAACTTTACTTTCTTTTACTTCTTCAAAATCAATGTCTGGTACAGGTTCTGTAGGACCTTGTGGCTGATTTTCAACCACTCTACCATCAAGAACAGCTACAGACATAAGGTCTTCAACTCTTTTGTTTAATTCATAAACTAAAATTGTATTCGTTGCTTCTTTAGTAGAAAGAATACCTCTTAAAGCATGTAACATTAAACTAAAATCTTGTCCAGAAAGAACAAATTTTGTGTCTGGTCCCCATGAATAGGACTTGTTTGGATCATAAGTTGCCATATTTAGTTTTTTATTGGTTTGAGTAACAAAGTTATAAAAAATAATTAAATAAATTACATTATAGGATGATATATCCCTCTTTGTCACGTTGTTTATTAATCAACAATCTCCAATTACTAAAACCTATTTTATCAAAGTGAGGCATGTCTTTGAAAGAAGACCAATTGCCTCCCCAATTCCAACCATACTTAGCAAAAACTTTAACACATTCATCCCAGTCTGAGACTTTATCCCCATCCCAGTCTTTCTTAGTATCCCAACTAGCTACTTTACCATCAATAATAAGAACAATATCAACTGCAAAACCATAGTTGTGTACTGATTGTCCTCCTTTGGCATTAGTTACTTTGGGTTTTTGTTTATATAAAGCATCTTGCTCTGCAAAGGTTCTTAAGCCTTGGGAAATTCTAACCTGAGAACGTCCTGTTAAGTTTTTATTTATCTCATTAATTATGAGAGTTACTTCATTTCTTACACTTGGGTGTAACTTACTTATTTTATCTTTAGTTGGTGTATCCATAATATTTATTTTTGTTCCTCTTTTGGTAGGAAGTCTTTTAAGTTACCTGATTTTTCAAAATTATAAAGATTTTCCATTATAAACTTAGGTGGAAATTCTTTATTAGATAATATATAAAGATTTTTTAGAGACTTACTCATTGGATATAGAAGTGTTGATACCTGGATAACTGTTTTAAATCCATCAGCTAATACATTTTCACCAAAAGTAATTCTTAACATTTCTAACATACTATAACCTAATGTAAGAACAAGAGCCATTAAAGAGGTCTTTAGAATAAATTCTATAAAAGAAAAAGAACCCACCTTAAAATGATACCAAGCACCAATAAACAAGTTTAGAATTAGAGCTATCATTATACAATCTGCAAACTGCCTGTTTACATAATACCAACCTGAGACATATTCAATAATCCATATAACTGGACCTAAAGTTAAAATAACACTTAAATAATATCTGATCTTTTCAATAAATAAAGGTCGAGGGTCTGCCATTAATATTATAGAACAAACCAATATACTAATTACTGAAGGGGTAAAGACTAGCATATTCATTAAAGTTTTTTTCATCGTTGCATATAGAATAAATAATTTTTAGTATTATACTAAACGTCTATAGTAATTTTAAAAGAAAGAACTGCAGTAGTTTTTATACTCTTACTCATGTTTAATCTCACTCCTATTAAATTATGAAACTTTATAAGTTCCTCTATAATCAAATTAGTATATTTTGGTACACTGGGGATTAGTCTAAATAAATATGCCTTGGGAGTTTTAATTATCTCCAAAGAAGCTAATTCATCGACAGACTCTATTACACCTTCTAATGCTGCAAAATAAACTGCTTCATTATCAGATATTATAGAAGGAAAAAATTTCTTGTTTATTTCCATTAAGGGATAGTAGTTGTAGTAGTTGTTGTTACAGGAGTACTGGATCTACCAGCAATACCATTTATCCTTACTAATTGTTTTAAAATTTGCTGTAGTAAGATAGATTCTTGTGACCATCCTATCTGTTTTGGAGTATATCCCATAATATTTATTTTAGTGTTAGTAAATATTTAGTTTGAGCTGCAGCTCCAGATAATGACTGAGCGAGATTCTCAATGTCACAATATTGCTTAGATTCTGCCCACTTCTCTAATGTATAAGCAAAACTAATTATAGAACTTACTAATTCTTCACTAGATGACTTATCTAAAGAAGGTATAGCAAAGGCTCGTACTCGTGTATTAGCATAACCCATAAGTTTCTCCATTACTTCATCTTTAAAATCTAACACAAAAGAATGTAATTTATCTAGAGCTTTATGTTGTGAGAAACTTGTAGTTTGCCAGTGTATTAACTGCAATTGCAGTTGGAAGTATGTAAGCTTTGAAGCAACATCTTCCAACGACAATTCAGACTTCATCATCTCTTTAGGAAAAATTCCTGATCCATCATTAAGAGTCATGAGATTAAGTAGTTGTAGTAGTGGTTGTTGTTGGTGGTAAAGTAGTTGTGGTTGAGGTTGTTGGATTACAACACTCATATGCTGGAATCTCTTGCCATTTTCCTACTTTGGGTTTACTCTTTCTCAAGATTAAACTCCCTGCTACAATTCTACCAGAACCATCGATTCTGACAAAGCCTTTAAGGTCTTTCTTACTATTTGACATGATAATAATTGTTTAGGGTTAATATATTAATTGGTACTTTTTATTTAATTCTTTTAATTTCTTGGTATAAAACCAAGTACAATGTTTTTGTGAATTCTCATCATTGAGAACTTTATCTAAATGAGAGTCTTGCATTGGATCTTGTCCTGTGTGATATTTTCCTTTATAGAATGCAGGATAACCATTTCCAAATTCAGAAACAATACCTGCATTATGATAGATAGTAGTTGTTTCTAGCTTATCTATTGGATCAGTTGCCCAAGAAAAGTTTAATTCTGGTATGACTTTTGTTTCTTGATCTCTTAACCAAATATTCCACAATACAGAAAACATATCAGCACACCAACTTTGAAATCCTGCGTTTTCATCTTTAAAGAACTCTCTATTTATTTTCTGAAGATAGGTTCTTATTATGATACAATCATTCATAACCTTTGACCAGAAATTACTGTCTGTGTTCTTTAATAGATATTGAGCTCCACCAGAATTTAAATTATTTTCTACGCATACATCTCTTGTTATTCCAATCAAACTGGTCACTTCTGCTAGTATATCTCTGGTTTTATACTCCTCCAATTTTTCAGGAAGAACATCCTTGATTTTACTATCAAAGTAACTAGCATTGATATAACTGTTTGTGTCTGACAAATAATTAATATCATCTTCTAGAAAAGCATCAACATTAAAATCCTCAGTAAATAGAATATCACTATCACAGTAGAATAATGCTTTACTTACATATGTTGGATTTTCTTTTAAAAATCTCCACATAACATAAGGTCTTAGTACAGGAATATAAATACCTAACAAAGGAGAAACAGTGTTGTCATCATCTTTGTAAAAATTAAACACAGCCTCTGGATATAACTCCACAACCTGTGTCCACTTAGGGTTTAATTCCCTAAAGTTAGGAGTAAAGACAAGAACTACTGCTTTATCAGAGTGACCTAACTCTTTTAAACTTTCTAGCCATAAATGTACTTGCCATGTAAAGTACACATCATCTGGACAACATGTAATAAATGCTAATTCTCTCATATGTAGTTGGTTTTAATTAAAATAGTTATTAGAAAGTCGCTATTGCTGCTCTTTGCCAAACATTAGTAGCAACACACACATATATAAAACCATTCACTATTCTTATTTCTCCTAATACACCTGCAGCTGTTGCTGAAGCTGGAGCAGTATTTAGTGCAGATAGTCTAAATTGTGTACATATAATAGGTGATGCCATAGTCCAGTTAGTGCCATCATGTTGTGCTCTAATATTACCTACACCATTTGCTATTACAACATTATTAGCAAGAGAGGCTGATAAACCAGTTACTTTACCAATGATTACATTACCAGAACCTGTTGTTATGCCTGTAATATTACCAGTGTTAGGAGCTACAATTAAATTATTTGATCCTGTAGTTATACCCCCAGAAGTAGTAGCAGAAGCTGATACAATAGTGTTACCAGTTCCTGAAGTTATTCCTCTTCCAGCATTCCATCCTATAGCAATATTACTTTCTCCAGTAGTATTTACTTTTAGTGCAAATGCTCCTACAGCAGTGTTCCATTTTCCTGATGTGTTTGGACCTAAAGCACCAGCACCAATGGCAACATTTTCATTTCCAGTATTAGGCCCTTCCAGCGCATGTGCTCCTATAGCAGTATTACTTGTACCTGTAGTACCCTCTTGTAACGCTGCTGATCCTAGGGCAGTATTACTTGATCCAGTAGTATTTTTATATAAAGAATATGCCCCTATAGATGTATTTTGTGTACCTATTGTATTAAAGTAAAGTACAGAGTTTCCTATAGCAGTGTTATAATCTCCTGTAGTATTACTAAATAAAGTATCTATACCTAAAACAGAATTTGAATCAAAATTTCCAGAACCTCTACCAATTCTTAATCCATTGATTGTTTTATCTACACCTCCTAATTCTTGTAAGGCAGTGTTATTAACAATACCAGATACAGTAGATGACACAGGAGGAATAGTTGTTCCACTACCTCCAACAAGTCCCTGCAACTTTACTAATTCTTTAGAAATGCTATATAAAAGAATGGATTCTTGGCTCCAACCTATTTGTTTGCTAGGAATTCCCATGATTTTTTATTTATTAAATTATACAAATATACAAATTATCTAAAGCCATACTGACCTTGCATTTTAATTCCTAAATCTTTTGATAAATCAGGGTAGAATAAGGGAAGTAAACTAGCTGCTTGAGTTACAACAGGAAAAGTTCTCATCCAGTATTTTACTGTTTGATTAGAATCTACTAACTCGTCATCACCAACAGATAAACCATAAAGTTCTGTCATTGTGTGACTAAGTACTCTTTTATAATCGTTAATCAATCCTATTGAAGGAAAGATTCCTGAACTAACTAAGGAAGTTAAACTTGTAGGATCATAAAAATAACTAATCTCATCTGTAAATTTATCTGTTGCTTTTAATGTAAAATTAAATAGATTTTTCACTTTAGGGTCTTCATCATCATCAGGAGCATTCGCTTTAAGAGTCAAAAGAATTGCCATTAAACTTCCAAATATCATTACATCAAATGCTTGATTTTTAACATTTTGTCTTACTAAGTCTATGAATTGATCTTCTGTAAGCTCTAATGTCTTACCAGTTTCCATTTCATATTCTATTTTCTTCTTATCATATAATTCTCTAAGATACTCTATACCTTTATCATTGGCAACAATAGTATTGTGCAACCTTCCAATAGCTTTTAAATAATCATCAGCTACAATTTTAGTTACAGTGCGCATTCTACCCCATTCATAAGCATCTGAAGCAGCATTATATTTAAGGCCACCCATTCTAACATCTACTAATCTAGGAATCCAGTTCTTAAAAATCATAAAAGAGTTACCATAAACTGTCATATTTATTGCTCTTTTATTTTCCTCAGAAGCAGAACCTAAAGCATCATTAGAAAACTGTTGAACTTTTCTTCTCAATTCTACAACGCTATCATCTTTTTGATCTATACCTGGAATAACAAACTCACCATCTACTACAGTACTTACATTTAAAAGCCCTTGTGTTTCATTTAGTCTTTTAACTTCAGCTTCAAATCTTTCAGATTTTTCATTTCTTTCTGTTTGTGTACCAGAGTACATTTCACTGAATTCAGGCGTTGTTCTAAGATATTCTCTAGTATTTAATATTTTACCATCATGTAAAATTGAATTTTTAAAGAAAGTAAAAAAGTTAGTAGTTTGGACAGCTTCCTCCCCTTTTCTCATCAACACCATTAAAAAATCCTGTACAGCATTATCATCTACCTTAGCTAATGAAAGTTTATTAGTTGCATTTTTATTGTAGTCATGTGTAAAAGGCATGAAATAATCTAAGGCTGCCAACATTTTTTGTTTGTCAGAACCTCCCAGTTTATTAGCCAGTAACCACATTTCAGTAGAAACAAAATCTGCTTTAGTAAAATACTTACCTGAATTAATAAGAGATTGTGTTTTACCTCCAAATAAGTTAGAAATAGAGGATAATGGATTTAATCCAAGTGTTTTTAATTGGAAGACATTATTCAATGTACTAATAGCTTTATTGGCAGATATTTGTCTATTACTGATGTTCTTTGGAAGTAAATCAAATCCTAATTTTTTATTAATCTTTTCTGTAGCATTACCTAACTTACCTAATAACTGGTCAAAGGTTTCACTTTCAATATATTTTTGTTGATATATAATGGCCTTAACCATATCCTCAACAAGTTTAGAGTTCTCAACATTGTTTGGATTAAGGTTTAGTTCTCCAGTTATCTCATCTATGCTAGTGCGTCCAAAAACAGAGGTAGCAATAGCTTTTTTGTTCTTTTCAAGTCTGATAAGAGCTCTTGATTGATTCTCTATTTCAGACATGTATCCAAATTTGATAGCCATTTCGTTGTATAGACCAATAGTTTTGAATAAGTCAGTGCTACTGTCTTCAATTTCTGTTGTGAAGTACTTAGGAAGAGAATCAATAGGTTGTCCTGTAATTGGATCTATCTTACCATAGCCAGTATCACTCTCATCAATAGAGATATTTCTTAAGAATTGCTCTCCTAGAGTGACTTTTCCATTAAAAATTATCTGTTCAGTGAAACTTTTTCTTATCCAAGGCAAAAATTTACGTGCTGAAGGATTGTTTATATAACCAATGCTGGCATAATACTCATTACGCTCTCTGATATAGTTATAGAAGTCTAAAGCAGGCTTATTTGCTGGTTTATGGAGCTCTTTCCATTCATCAGATTCCCATTTTTCTTTATTGGGAAACTTTTTGATCTCACTTTCCAGCAACCATCCTATTGAACTAGGAGTAGAAATGTTATATTGGTCTCTAGCTTTAACTCTATCACGTTCTTTAGCAAATTCAACCTTTTTTTCATCACCAGGATAGGCTTTGTTCTCTATTCTCTCTAATTCTTGCTCAAGTTTTTTGTCAAGGTGTTCTCTATAGGCAGCTTCATCAATATTATCCTTGATCCAAGCATAATCCTTAGTTTGTGTTCTTTTTCTAAGCTTAGAATAGAATTCAGGGTTAAACTCATCTATAAGTTCATTTTTATCTTCTTTTTTGATAATATTAAACATATTAGTTTTATTCAGACCTTTTGAATTAGCCCATTTTTGATAAGAATTTTTGATCTCATTTAACTTGTTAATCTCTGTTCTAACATCAACACTGGTCAAATAGAGTGCTTTATAGGCTTTTTTATACAAATCTTCAAGAGCTTTCAACTGAATAGTGGCAGTAGTACCAAACCACTTAGTAAACCCTCTAACAACTTTCTCAGCGGATTCTGTACCACCAATAAAATCAACAGTGAATTGTGTATACATGTCAGCAATGCTGGATTTATAGTCTCTTACATCATCGACAACATTTCTAAGTTCTTCTTTTAGGTCTTTTTCTTCTTGAGTAAGTTCCTTTCCTTCAAACATGAACTTAAGTTCAGTGCTAAGTTCTTTATAATTATCCAAAACTTCTTCTGCAAGATGGATTTCTTTGGCAAAATCATCAATTTGGTTTCTAGTAAAATCAGATTTGTCTTTCCCTTTGAAAACATTGTTATATTTATCCATAATCATTTCCATCTGCTTATTCAAGGTTTTAGCTTGAGTAAGAAGAGGTTCAATGCTTTGTTTCATCTGTAAATGGCGAATGGCTTTAAAAAGAGCATTCAATTGCTCACGTTTATTGGCCACTTCCTCTGGTAATACCTTTTGTTCTCCTAATTTTTGATAAAGAGCATTCAATTTCTCCAATAATTTGTCCAGTTTTACTATTCCTGTCTTTTGTGATTCCAAACCTACAGGAATAAGATAGTCATCTGAGATATTTTTGATGTTCACATCACCAATTTCTATCTCTTGCAATACTGGAAGCTTATTTTCTTTAGGATTTATCTTAGTATAAATAGCTCTAATAGGAATCATCATAGTTTGTCTAAAATCATTTGATTTTACACCATAATTAGTTTGAATAATAGCTTTATACTGACCCATTTGTCTATTCCAAGACAAAATATTATACCAAGGAATGTCCTCATAGATGTCAGTATTGATCACCTTGAATTTCCAGTCAAGTATATCAACTTTACCATCAGGCATAACAGCCAAGAAGTCCACTGTACCTGCAACATCTCTCTTAGGGTCATAAACAGTTACTTCAGATAGTATTCTTGTACCTGCAGGATAAGTGTTTATTCTAGTCTCATAGTTCTCTTTGAGTAGGTTATACATAGCATTGTCAGTAGGATTCAACCTAGACTGATAATCACCATCATCTAACATAGTCTCTCTTCTATAACCATCCTTATCAAAGAATAATCCATGGATATACTCTAAATCTTTATGACCATCTGTACCCTTATCAGCTCTTAGGGTGTTTAGGGCTTTTTGGTACTCTGAATCTGTTAAAGCATTTTCAGCATTTAGTTTGTCATACCAGGTTTTGATAATATTACTAACACGTTTACTAATAACTTTACCATTAATAAAATATTTTTCTTCTTCTCCTCCCTCAGGATTTTTTACAGTGTCTATCTTTATACTTCTACTAACAGAGAGTAACTTGTCCACAACTTCTTCTTGTTGTGATTTTTGAAGATAAACACTATCTGAATCAATATCTTTGGCAGTTCCTATATCCTCTCCAGCTAAAAGTCTCATAGCAGTAGCATCAAAACCACTAGTTAAGAATAGTCCTTTTAGGAATTCTAGTATCTTATCCCACCAGTTCTGTACTCCAGTTATTCTCTCTGGAGACTCATTTGAGTTTTGGTTTTGATGAATAATAGTTTCAGCAAGCACTTTGGCTATAGCTTCTTTTTTAAGCTTTAAGATATCAGGTTTACCATCAGGAGCAGTATATAGAGGATCTGTACCATAGTCTTGAAGTACATCCTTGTAAATAGCATAATTGTTAATCTCTGACATTAGTTTTTTAAACAGAGCAGGATCTTTTTGAGCAATTATCTCAACAGCAAAGTGCATAGCTTCCTCAGGAAGAGCTTGAGCTTCTTTACCATTAACAACTTGAACAAGATTTTGTGCCATTAAAGCAACACCATTGGCATTTTGCTTAACACCATCAATAACAATGGTATTTACACCTTTAACATCAACTCCTATTCTAGTTAAGAAGTCTTTTACTCTTCTAACTGTATCTGGAGAGGCTTCAGTAGGAGTATTTAGTTTAACAATAATATCAGCTTCTTTTGGAAAACTATCCAAACCATTTTCTTTTTGCCACAAAGAAATCTTAGCAGCAAGAATTACTGGGTTCATTTTAGTTTTCTCTACCAATTCCTGAAACTCAGGAGAGTTTTTATTGATACAACTCATGATCTTATTCTTTTAATTAAATTCCATTTAGATTGATCTACTAGAAAATTAAATTCTTTCCAACTTCTTCCAGCCAACACTCCTAATATAGTTTTTCTTTGTACTAAATATCTAGAGGCTAATACAGAAATATCCTCTCCATTATTGAATTCAGTTATTAAAGAGTTTACTATAGCACTATTTAATTTGCATAAAGGATGCTTATCTCTAGTACTTTTCCATCTTTCTTTCATAATATTTTTACTTACCTCTGATAAAAGGACATTCTTTTTACTATTAGAAAGTTTAATTAGAGATTCTTTATTAAATTTAATATCTGGATATGAGTCTGCTTTCTTACTTTTATTATATTCAGGTAATACAGTATCAATATAATATTGTTCTCTGGTTTTAAGAATACTTCTATCACAAGTTTCTAATACAATAAATTCAAAAGACTCTTCTTTATGTTTATTCCAAGAATTCTGTAAATGGTTATTGGAATGTTTATTATATCTCAACTTAGATTTATGATTTCTAAATCTAGTTTTTATATTAGAAGTAGAACCAATATAACATTCTTTTGTTATTATATTAAATATTTTATATATTCCTGAGTTCATAATTAACAGTTTTCACCTTGGTCTATTATTTCTTTTTGTTCTTCAAATGAGAGATCATTCCATTCTCTCTCAGTAACTCCTAAATCAGGTCTAATAGCAGTCTCTGTTTTAGCATTAACTATATTTTCTCCTCCAAATATTTCAACAATTGTAGAGTCAGGAAGCTCAGTTTCTACTTTAAAGCTGGCATTATCCATCACAGATTTTCTGTTATCTGTATAGTATTCAACAGCTCTGTTACCATCCCCATACAAATTTACTAATTTATATACATATTGTACATCTCCTTGATAGTTAGCAGTCAATAATGGTTCCCCATTAGTAAGTTTTACTTTTTGATATCCAAAGAAATCATTAAGTGTATAATCACCAACTTTTTTCATTTCAGCATACATAGTATCAGTAATTGTTTTACCAGTAAGCATATCTACTCTTTCTCCAGTAGATTTATTGGTAACAACTCTAGGAACTTTTACTAAGTCAAATTGAACTGCTTGTGAATTATATCTTTCACTTAATACCAATATTTTTCTGTCTGAGGCTTTTATTCCTCTCAATTTGAAGTTAGGGAAAGAAGATGTTTTATAATGGAAAATATCATTTCCATATTTGTCAACTCCTTGAGCAACATCTGATATTTTTCTAAAACCAGGATTAATTATAGGGACAATACTATTGTCTTTAAACTGGTTTTTTTGAAATACACCAGTAGTGAATACCTCTAAAGAAGGATCAGCTACTAGTTGAGACATTATTGGACCAACTATGTCAGCATAATCCTCAAGAGGTATAATGGTTCTCAAACTTATAGGAGAAGGAGATACTCCTTGAATGATAGAAACTTTCACAAGATTTTTATAGAAAGAATTAAGCTCCTCATTTTCATCTCTTAGTTCACGTAACATACCAGTATATCTATTCTCATCATAAGCATCATTAGTTCTTACAGAAAGCTTGATACTTTTTGCACCACCAGGTCTTTCTCCAGATACAACTTCCAACTCTTTAAGAATAGATACATCTGGGTACTTTTGTTTTAGCCCTGTTAATTGATTAACAACTGCTGTTTCAGAACTAACTACCAAATCATAAAGTTCTTCTCCAATAGTAGATTTGTTTAAGATTACAAAGTCTAAGAAAGAAGATTTAATTTTATTAGCTATTCTGTTAAAATCATCAGCACTCATAAATGGTTTAATACCATAAGGTTTTAATACTGTTTCAGTTATTGCTCTTAGTTTTCTATCCTCTAATTTGAGAACAGCTCCCATAGCACTCATTAAGTTATTTAAAACTCTTTCTTGTCTTCCAATAAAGGTAGAACTAAGTACATTGTTAACACTTGATATAATATTTTGTTTCTCAGCTATTTCAGTTTCCCATTGTTTCTTAGCAAAGAAATCACCATTAGTAACACGAGTAGTATCATAGTTAATAGCTTGAGAGAATTTAAAAGCATATTCTGACATTTTAGCATATTTTAAGAACTCATCTAAAATATTAGATTGTTCAGTTATATACTCTGGAGTATTAGCTCCCTTTTTATCAAATTTATAATAGTTTTCTATGTTTTCTTTAAGTTTAGTTTTATTGAAAATACCATCTCTTTGACCTATATGCTCTTCTGATATTCCAAATTCTGCTCTAATGGAAGCTATACTATCTTCATTGAATAAATTACTTTTACCTTGTCCACTAAGCATTTTTACATACTCAGAAACAATAGGTTGATTAAGGAAGAAAGCAGATTGAACTCCTGCTCCAATATTTTCCAAGAACATAAATATACCAACTGTCAAATCATTTTCAATAATGTCCATAATAAAAGGGTCTTTAGCCACATCCACAAAGGCAGTAGCATAACCAGAATATCTATCTGATAATAGTACATCACTCTTAGAAACTTTGGTTCCAGATAAAGACACTTTACCATTCACACTATTATGATCTAATTGTACTTTTCCATTACCTAAAAATCTTTGGTCATCTAAAGGAAGATCTCTAAATCTTTCTTCATCTATATACACAAGAGATTTTTGTTTTAAAGACAAACTTGTTATATTCACAGCAGCTATACCAACCCATTTTTTAGCCACAACAAATGAGTGTCTAAGCTTGGTCATATAGTTTCTGTCAAGAAGTCTATTTTTAATCTTGGTTTCATCATAACCTCTCAAGTCATTAAGTTCAGCAGCCACTTTAGAAAGACCAGCATCATCTACAGGTTTAATCAATTGGTCAAACACTTCAGGTAAGGTTACTAATCTCTCTAGAGAGACATAGTACTCATTCTCTAATGCTTTTTTATACATGTCCTTAACAAAATCCTCTTTAAACTGTTTATTTAATGAGGCATCTACTATTTTAGCTAAATAATCTGCAGCATCTATGTCTTTAGCATAGGCTATTTCCATAATCTTATCGATTATTTCTCTGTTTTCATCAAAGAATTTATAATCATCTTGGTTTAAAGCTTCAATAATATCTTCTTCAGTCTTTTCTTGAGCATCTGTTTCTATACTTTCTATAGTGGAAAGAACACTTATTAATTTTTGAGCATCTGCTTTTTTAGTTAATCTGTCAATTTTGGCTTTATAAGAGTCATCAAACACTTTACCATAGAAAGCTTTGGTGTTTGATTCACTTCCATGCATTCTAATAAGCTTAACCTTTCCTTCAGCATCAACATAAACTGATTTTAAATACATGTTCAATTTATCAATATCAAAGTCAGATCCTGCTTTAGATGTAATCTCTGAAGGAACAACCACTGTACTCCCCATATATTGAGGTAAAAATCCTTTTACTCTAAATACCTCTACTGAAGAAAGGGATTGAGTAGGAATACGAAATCCTATACCAGTAAGAATTTCTCTTCCTTCTTTAGAGTTCAAGTATTTAAGAATACTGTCTCCAGTTGGAAATTTACTGGTAGGGAATTTATCTTTAAACCAATGAGGCAGCATAATCTCACAATATGGGTCTTCTTTAGTATAGAACTTAAGGGTGTCATCTGTTAGAACAACTTTTGCTTTTTCCTCATCTGAAAGTTCTTTAAACTCTGCTCTGGAGATTTGTTTATAACCATCTTCAGTTTTAAGAGCTAAACTTCTTCCTTTGGCAGCACTCTCAAACATAGTAACAGGTACTTGCACATGTGCACCTCCATGCATTTTTGGAGAAACAATAGCTTTGTCTACCATAGAGTATAATATACTTCTTATTTGTGAGTATGCTGGAGAAGCTTCAAAAGGTATTTTGAATTGATTATTTTCATCTAACTCAAGAGTATCTTTTGTATTGTCAGAAACAACACGTCTTAACATCTCTCTCATTAGAGTTTCTGATAGCTGGGTTCCATCTTTCATTACATAATCATCTCCCAAATCCTCAATACCAAAATCAATCAAAAGCTCATTATATGCATTATCATGCATGTCATCTAATAACTTTTTATTGTGCTCATACTCTTTTTTGATATAGTCTTGTCTCTCTGGAGTAGCTCCAATAACATTACCATTGTCAAACAAGTTCATACTTGACATCTTGGTTAACTGGGAACCTCTTGTTTGGGTTTTTTCACCCTCTTGAGTAGTTTCAACTTGTATACCATAAGCTTTCCAAGGCACTTCCAACTTATTATTAAAAGGCTCTTTATTAATAGTTCCATCCCCATTATATAAAGCATGTGTATTTTCAATACCTACCTTAGCTCCAGAAGCCACAATAGCATATCCAATTTGTTGATTAAACATTTGAGTGTATAATCTCTCCATAGCAGTTCCCTCTACCATACTGTAATAGATAGGCATTTGGGCTGTTTTAAGCAATACATTATTAATTATAGACTGATTATGCTTATTACCTGTAATAATTGGTTTTAGTACCTCTATTTTATGTTTTGGAGCAGGTTCTGATACTCTCTCAACATCTTTTTCTCTTAGTTTTTCATTGGTGTATTTGTACCCAGGTAGGTTAAGCCTAGTATAAGCCATCTGCCATTGATGCCAATCTTCAGCAGTCTCTGACCATTGTTTATTTCTAATCTTAATTTCTCTATAAGTACCATCCATTAACCAGGAAAAAGCATCAGATTCATCTGTATTACCATAAACTTTATTCGTTTTTGATAGCGAACCATAAATGTTATTATCTTTTAATACAACAACATTTGAAAAAGATTTAAAGTTAGTGTGACCAGGATCTTTTTCAGTAAGTTGAATTCCCTCAACAGAATTCATATTTTCATTTAAGAAAGTATTAAACCCTGGTGAATCAAAAGAGGTACGTCTAGGTGATAAGAAGGATTTGATACGTTTTGTCTCATCCAACTTACCATCTTTTTCTTTAAACTGATAAGGATCTCCAAATAACACCTTGTGGTATTCAATATTGTTTATTATATAATTAGTGTTTATAAAGGTTAAGATGTTGTCTAATAGTTCTGTAGATATTTCACTATTTTTTATATTATTTTCCTTAGTGAAGTTAGTATCCAAAGAAGGATAAGAATAAGAGTTTTCACCAGATATAAGCAATTGGCTATTATCTAACAATACTTGTTTAGTATTTTCATTCATGTTATTGATGAAATCAAAAATAGCATTATTTATAGTCTCCTTGTTTTCAGTTATATAATTGTTTATATCAGTAAATGTGGACTTACCATCATTAAGTTTTGAGTTCAACTCAGTTAGAACATCATCATACTCTTCTTTACCAGAAAGAATGTCTTTGAAAAATCTCAACTCAGTTGCTCTTTTTCTAACATTTTCCAGTGTTTTTCTGTCCTCTAAGGCAAGCTTAACATCATCTACCAGATAACCATTGAAAATATCTAGTATTTTGGTACTAGATTTTCTATTTCCTTTAGTATCAAATAATTTAAAGTCAACAACATTACCTAAACTCATCATCCATTCTGTTGTACCATCTGCGGGGATAACAACGTAGTAGTTACCATTAACATTTTGGTTAATCTCTTGGACAAATCTGTCACCTAAACTAAGTTTACTAGTAGTAATCCCTTTGTTGTCATCAATTTCTTTTGTTCCCTGGATATATTTAACCTTAATCTCTTTGATTCTATCCCCATCTTCATTAAAGAACAGTCCTCCTCTTTTCAATATTTGGCTATTGGCAGAGAAAATATCATTCAATTCAGGGCGTTTCTCCAATAACTCATCTAAAGTATCTGATTCATTGAATTCATTCTCAAATACAGATGTAAAGTTATTTTCTGAATAACTACCAACTCTTTGTCCTTCAACACCATAGTAAGTTGGATCCTGATTAGGATTAGTAACTTTTACATATAACTCTGCCAAAGTAGTTAAATGCCCTGATATATCAAGTATCTTACCAGATATAGTCATCACATTAGGATTATCTGCTATGTGTTTGTATATAGCAGAAGTGGCTTTAGCAAAAGAAGCTCTGTCTTTCTCTTTTAGTTTGTTATAATCTTTTCTGGAAAATTCAACTCCCATAGCCTCTAAAAACAATATCATATTTTTTGGATTGTTTATAGAGTACTTTTTAAGTATGTCTTTATCAATCTGATAATTTTTAGTCTGCCAGTCATACTTAATAAGATCTTTTTTGGATTGAGCAATAGTTTTCATATTCTCACTCCATTTATTTTTCTCTTGCTTAACAGCATCAAATAAATTAGCAGCAGCAGTAAACACTTCAGTTCCCTCTTTGTATTGAATAAGAGCTTCTGGTTTTTGTTTAGAGAAAGTTTGCCAGTTATCTATAAAGAATCTCCAATCTGTAAAATCAAAGTTTTCAAAAGGAACTTCCTTAGTATTCATATCACCTCCAAGTTTTTGGAATGTACTTACATAATTTGCATCATTATTTGCAAGATTTACCACTTTACTAATAAATTTATCAAGACCTGTTGTATTGGAAAACTTAGCAAGTTTAGTAGAGAAAGCCTGATTATAGTTCATTAGTTTATACCCTCCTAAAGCTGAAATTTTTGGAGCAGGTAAAGTAAAAGCAGAAGTTCTCTCTTGATTAGTTTCAACTCTTTCAATCATAGTGGAAGTTTCAAACTTCACAGCACGAGAGGAGTTACTTTTACCCTCAGGAGCAAAAGTATCTTTTACATAATCATTTTTATTTGCATTCTCCCCATTGATGCCTTCTTCTACAGTCTCAAATGAAATACCTCTAGTTCTTAAAGCATCTTTTGTTTTAAGTTTCAAAGCATCCCAAGCATCATCAGAAATAATATCAATTATTCCTTCCTCTTCATACATCTCTTTGATTTGATCAAACATCTCCTCACTTGAGATTAACTTAGGAGAATACAATAGTTCTTTTTGATCAGTAGAGAATAATATTCCTGCTGATCTTGCTAACATATCATCTATTAAAAGATGTGTTACTTCTTCACTTAAACCTTCAACAGCTCTATACTGAGGAGCTAAAGAAGTAGAATCTCCAGATAACTCTCTCTCAGCATATTTACCAGTTTCTATGGCTTCAAATAAGTCATTCTTTAATGTAGGTTTATTGATGAAAGCTTTGAAGAAATCCATTATTCTTTTAAAGAAATTACGAATAGCTTGGCCAATAGATCTAGCAGGAAGTTTACCAACTCTATAGTCAGCAAAATCATCAGCTATTCTTTCTTTAGCTTGCTCATCAGTAGCATCACTATAACTTATTTTCTTTCCAGTAGCTCTATCAGTAAAGGTTCCTGTTCTTCCTTTGAATTCTTCTAGTAATGCTTCTTGTTCACTACTATTAAGCATACCATTGTATATGGCCTCAAATACCTCATGGTATTCAGTACCTCTCAAACCTCCTTTTACAAACTTAGCAACACCATCTTCAAATACACCCCATGCTTTTTTACCATCATGAGTAGTTATCATACGCTCCAATCTTTCCAGCACAGTGGGATCCGAAGCTTGGAATTCACGTGACTTGAAGTCGCGGC
>JADMIO010996548.1_pt1 | contig 78746 bp, 61 predicted proteins | sample 8958161 | NCBI WGS metagenome assembly JADMIO01 (sample SAMN16585339, study PRJNA669376) | soil metagenome | isolation source: Crop rotation soil | place: USA: Cullars Rotation, Alabama | collected 2011 | reverse complement strand
CGCGACAACTTGTCCACGTGGAATTCTAAGCTTAGGATCCCAATGTGCTGGAAAGAAATTTTGTGCCGAGGGGACAACAAAGTTCGCGCTGGATTACTTCGAACCCTACAGCATGCGGATTCGGTTCAACGAGGACTACCTCAACGTGACCTCGGGGAACAACACCCAGGTGATGGAAATGGGAAAAAACGTTCGCCGGGTGCAATCCTATTTTGGAGGTGAGAATTCTCTCGGCAACGTTAAAAAGAACTTTGAGATTACCGTGCAAGACGGCGGCCGGGACTATTTGATGAAACTGATTCCAAGGACAAACACTTTTCGCCAAAAGATGAATTACATGATTGTGAAGCTGGCCAAAAAAGATTATCTGCTGCACTCGCTGGAAGTCGACGGGAAGAGCGGCGTGAACAGCGTGTTCGTTATCGACGTGGACTCGATGAATCCGAAAATCCCGGCGGATAAATTTGAGGTGTACAGACCAAAGTGATTAGATCCAAAGCTATGGGGCGAAATGAAATCGAGACGCTGATTCCTCATCGCGCTCCGTTCCTCTGGATTGACCGGGTGGAAGAACTGGTGCCGGGAGTTCGCTGTATTGCGGTAAAGGTTGTAGATCCGGCGGACCCAATTTTCACCGGCCATTTTCCCGCAACGCCGATCCTGCCCGGAGTTCTTCTCATCGAGGCCGTGGCCCAAACCGCTGGGGTGATGATGGCAGCGGCCGCGCCGCCAACGGCGGATAAGAGTGCAGGAGTATTGCTGGGGGCGGTGAACCGCTTCAAGTTCCTCAAGCCGGTGAGGCCTGGACAGGAGTTGCGCATTGAGAGCAGCAAGCTGACCGAGGTTGGGCAAATGGCTTGCATCGGCGGCAAGGTTTGGGTGGACGGAGAGATCGTCGCAACGGGCGAGTTGTCGGTGGTTTCGGGTTAATGGAGAAGAGCCCAAGCATTACGGCCCGGTTTATGCGCCTAGTGGGCGGCTTGGTCGTCAACCATCCAGGCCTGGTCGTGGTCCTCGGCATTGTCGTTTCCGTGTGGCTCTATGCGAGCATTCGCAATCTGCGAACGGGGACCGATCTAGCGGACTTGTTCGGGAATCGCGATCCGCAGTGGCGCGCGGCGAGCGAAATCGGCAAGGAACTGGGCTACGGCAATCAGCTTTTCGTCTTAATCGAGGCGCCGGACGGAAACTCGGACGCCACCGGCGAGATGGAAAATCTGGCGGACCGTCTCACAGCCGACATGCGGGCCAGTGGCTTGTTCTCCGATGCTCGATGCGGTTTACAGGATGAAGAGCTGCTCAATGTAGTGCGGTTCTTCACCTGGAACTTCCCGGCATTTGCACGAGCCGAGAATATAAAGGACCTGAAGCAGCGGCTCGATCCTGAACAGATTCGGCAGAACGTCCGCCGCGCGGCATCGGAACTGGTCAGTCCTTTCTCTTCTCTGGGCACCAACTACTTCGTCGCCGATCCCTTAGGCTTGATGCAGGCAGAAACCGGCAACGGCCAGGGATTTTCGCAGTTCGCCAATTTCGATCTCAACTGGGGATCGGGAAACCGGTTCTTCAGTAAAGACCACAGGGCCCTTCTCGTAATTGCGGAACCGCGCCAGTCGGCCATGGATTACAACTTTGCCGAGGAGGTAACGCGGTGGATGCGGGCCCGCATAAGTTCAATCACGGCAGAACCGGAACTAAGGGCAGCCGGCGTACGAGCCACTCCGGCGGGGGCTTACGTTTACGCCGAAGTGGAACATCGGCTTATCGAAGCCAACATCCGCCGAATTTCGTTGATTTCCATTGTCGGCAATCTCCTTCTATGTCTGCTGATCTATCCCAGAATTCCTCTTCTACTTTTGTCGTTGCTGCCTGCCAGCCTGGGCATCATGTGGACTACGGGCATCGCAAGTTATTACCCTGGGCAAGTAAATCTGATCAGCTTGTCGTTCATCGCAATTCTGGCCGGCCTGGGAGACGACCAGATCGTACATTTCTTCAATCGGGTGCCGCAGGAATGGAGCAAGGGGGGCAAGCTGGATGAAGCGGTGTTCCGAACCTTCGAAACCACCGGGTTTAGTGTGTTCCTGTGCATAGCGACAGCGGCCACCGCGACTGCATCACTGGCCACCGCGAGCTTTAAGGGTCTATCGGAATTTGGGTTCATCCTGACGGTGGGAATGTTCATGATGCTCCTCCACACCCTGTTAACGGTACCTGCGTTGCTGCGCCTGTGGTGGCGAGTTTCCAAGCCGCGCGCGCCGGAGACGATTACCTTTCGGCTGCTGCCCTTCGTGGCGCGCAAGTCCGTCGATTTTGTGGGCCGGCATACTCACCTTGTGATTGGCCTGGGTTGCGGAGTTTTTCTTCTGTCCCTCGTCTTCCTTCCCACGATCAAATTCGAGAAGCACTTCGAGATCGTCGACGCCGACAACCCCGCTGTAGTCGCGCAAAACCTCCTCTCGGCCAAGTTCGGTATCGAGGGGAGTCCGCATGTGCTGTTGGTCGCGGGCGGCGAGCAAGAGGTGCTGAGGCGAGCGGAAGAGTTAACTGCCAAGCTGGCAAATTATAAGGACCGTGGCGCCATCAAGACTCTTTTCTCGCCGACGTTTCTGCTTCCCTCCGCCCGAATGCAAAAGGAGCGGGCCAGTTTGCTGTCTGGTGTAGATTTTTCAACTTCGGCCCGCGTTCTGGGGGATGCGCTTCGGGAAAACGGTTTTCGGATCGAACCGGTGCAACCCTTCATCGATCGACTGCGAGGTTTAGGACAGAGTGGAGGGCCGGGCGCTGATCTCATCACACTGGAAACGGCCGCAAGACTCCTGCCGCCAGGTGTGCTCAACAGCAGCATCCGAAAGACGGGCGAAGGCAGCTATGTCGCGGCCCTCACTTTTTACGGCGCGGACCCCAATGCTGTCGAGATAGTTCCGGAGGGGGTCATTGAGTCGTGGCGCAATCAATTCGGCCCGTTCGTTGAGTTTTCCTTCGACAAGATGAATCGCGATCTCCAAAGGCAAGTGCTCCATGACAGCAGGAGAGCATTGCTTTGGACGGCTGCCGGGATTGTGTTGATCGTTTATCTCTGCTTTCGCAACCTCCGAGTGTCGCTCATTGTATTGATCCCGATTGTATTCGGTGTGGTTGCAACCTTCGGCCTTTTGCTGCTGACGCGGCATCGCTTCAGTTTCATGGCGATTACGGCGATTCCGCTCATCATCGGGATTGGCATCGATAATGGTATTCACTTGGTGCGTCGATACCAGGAGAGCGAGCATAACGAGATTCTCGCGATTGCCAAGGCTTCGGGCGCGGCCCTGATTCAATCGAACCTGACAACCATCGTGGGGTTCGGCGCACTCATGACTTCCACTTTCTCGCCTCTGGTTGAAATGGGTCTGGTAACAGCGCTGGGAGTTGCATTGGCGTTGGCCGGGGGGTTGCTGTTGGTGCCTGCTGTCATTTTGCTGAAAGAACGCCGTCGGACGATTTTGAACGCGTGAATGGCTATCCGAGTCACGATCGGTTTGTGATGAAGGCTTTACTTCTGCTTTCCGGCTTCCTGTTCTTGCCGCTCGCCGCGGAGGCCGGCCTGCCGCGGCTTGCGATTTCGATTCCGACGGACGCGGGTTTCTCTGCTGAATTGCAAGCCGCAGTGCAGTGCGACGCTCCGGCCAAAATCATCGTGCTGCCACCGCAGGGTTTCGACTTTGCGGGTAATGACGCGCCGGTTAAGTCTTACAACGATCCAGCTCTCCGAAGCTTGCCCGAAGAATCAGAGGTCTGGCTTCGCGTGGCGGTGGAATCCGGTTCGCTGACAGGCAAGGAATCTGAGCGAGAACTAACTCAGCGGGTCGATTTGTTTCTAGGATCGCTTCCGCTCTCAACTCCTTCGGTGCGTGGTTTGGTCCTAGAGGTTAAAGGGACCCCCAACAGTTCCGAGCTGATCGGGTTTGGGCTTGTGCATCTTGCGTTAAGCGCAAAGAGCAAAAGACCGGGCTTGCGACTGGCGTTTGTTTTCTCGCGGGGCTTCATTGAAAACCACCACGACCTGGTAAGAAGACTTGCCACTTATGCTGATCTGCTGGGGACCGACTACGTCGAGGGATGGCGCCACGACGCCGAGTGGATTGCCCAGCAGGCTTTGAACAAGCCGGTCATCCTCAAATTGGAGACCTCCGCAACTCCCTCGTCGTTTTTAGACGCGATGTTTACGGCTGGTCAGACGGTAGAGATCGTCTGGGCGGAACCTGCGGTCGCCAAGGGCTTTACCCCGTTTTGCTCGGTCGCCGGCACGCTGGGCCGCGCCATCCCAGGTAATACGTCGGCGACGGATTGGGCTGGTTCGCCTTTCAACGTTTGGGTGAATGGCATTGAAAATAGCCAGCACCATCGGTTTGTCGCCGGGCCGTCGGATGTAGTGATTGTGGCGCGAGCGAATGGCAGCCCCTCTTCGCCAAAGACGGTCGAATTGCGAAGTGTCAGACCCGGACCATTCGAGATTAGGTGGCAAGACCCCGCCACAGGCGCCGAACTCCCGGCAGGCCAGGTGATAAGAACTGACAAAGGCTTCGAGCAGAGCTGCGAGTGCGGCAGTGAATATGCGCTAATCTCGATCCATCGACCAAGTGAGACCGATCAAACGCTCTACGACACACTGGAGGTGAAGAGTGGAGTCGAACTGAGCGTTGAGGAGATCATCGCCCGCTGGCAGCAAAATCGCGAAGTCCAGAAGCAGAAGCTGGAAAACTATGTGGCCTCAAGCTTCATCAGCTTTCATTTTCAAGCCACTACCCTGGACCCGGGATTCGACATTTCGATGCAGCTTAAACAATTCTTCCAGCGGGACGGCCAGATGGAACTGGCGCAGAAGGAGTTCTACTTAAACGGAGTGAAGTTCGGTAAGAACCGAGAGTTTCCGTTGCCTGAAATTGAGCCGGAAAAAGTAATGAGCCAGCCCCTCGAATTGAAGCTCAATGAGCGCTATGCCTACAAACTGCTCGGAACCGAGAAAATAGCTGGAGCCATGTGTTTCGTTGTGGGCGTCGAGCCCAGGACGCGCGACGAAGTGCTCTACAGCGGGAAGATCTGGATCGACGCAACCACCTTTCGCGAGGTACGACAGTCGCTGACTCAACGTGGCGCCAAAGGCAACGTGCTGGTCAACACCGAGACCCAGAATTTCGAGCTGATACGCGACGCAAAGGGCAATCAATTCAACTTGCTGACGTCGATTTCCGCACAGCAATTACTCAACGCCGCAGGGCGTGATTTCGTATTGCAGAGGACGGTGCAATTTTCTGATTACGTGATCAACGGACCGGACTTCGCCGCAGCCCTTGCAGCGGAGCATAAATCCGAAGATCCGATGTTCCGTGACACCGACCAGGGATTGCGTCCGCTGCGGAAGAAGAACGGCGAACGTGTTCTGGTAGAGCAGAATGCAAAACGAATCAAGTCCCGCGTCAGCGGACTAATGTACGGGGGCACCTTTAACTTTCCAATTCCTTTCCTCGGCACCAGCACTGTGGACTTTAATTTCCGCAACACCGGCGCACAACTCTCTACGTTTTTCGCCGGACCTATCCTGATCTCTGATCTTTCGAAGCAGTTCAGCCCAAAATTTCGCTTGGCAGTGGATCTGGCGCTCACTGCGGTACCCGGCCAGAACAGAATTTACAGCAACAATACAGAATTATTACAAGGAGAGACCTGGACCTGGGAGCAAAACGTCGGCGTGCGGGCCTCGTGGCAGGCCACGACCCATCTGAGTGTAACCGCCTCCAATTATTTCGCCTATGACAATTTCCTGCGGACCGCTCAGGCAGATGAGCAGTATGAACTACCGCGAAATGGGTTGAATATACTTCCGGGCCTGGAATTAAAGTACAGCCGGAAAGGTTATGTATTCAATGCGCAGGTTACACGGGGATTCCGCATTGGCTGGAGGCCGTTCGGGTGCGTGTCGCTGGACCAATCTACAACAGGGTGCGGGGATTCGTCGCCAACTCCACCGCCCGGAGACGCACTATTGGTTCAACCACCCCAAAATGCATTCACAGTTTACAGCGCCGATTTGAACAAGGATTACTACATCAGCAAATTCACGAAAGGCGGATGGGACGTCGGCTATTGGGGCGGAAATCAACTCGACCGCTTCTCGCGCTATTTTCCCTCGTTTCTCACCTCGCCACGACTTCACGGTATTCCGCCCGGGACAGATTCCTTTGACGCGCTTGCCATGGCCAATATTCACTACGGTTTCAATGTAATGGACTTCGTAAAGGTGGAGGGAATGTATGCCCAAGCGCGAGCACGCAACCTGGACGAGTCTCTAAGATTTCGCAAATTTGACGGCCTGGAACTCAATCTCAGCACTCCGGGTCCCTGGGGTACGTTAATGCAAGGCACGGTTTCCTACGCTCTCAACGGAAACATTCCGCGCTACAACTCGCGTTGGGCGGTATACATTTTGCTTTTCAAGCCGTTGCACTGAGATTCGAGAATATGACGGAAACGGGTTTAGGCGTTCGCACCCCGGACCGACGGGTGGCATTGATCACGGGAGCCTCGGGGACCATTGGCGCTGCCATCGCGAAGGGCTTGGGAAGTGCGGGCTTTCGCGTGGCGGTGCACTATCGTCACGGAAAAGACGCTGCGAATGAAGTAGTGCAGCACATCGTGGCCGCGGGTGGCGAGGCGTTGATGGTGGAAGCCGACCTCGCGCGCCAGGACAGCGTAACCGCCATGTTCGATACGGTCGAAAGGCAATTCGGCGGAGTCGATTATCTGGTGAACAATGCAGGAATCAATCGCGATGTACTGCTTGCTTTTATGTCCGACGAACAATGGGATGAGGTAATCGATACGAATCTGCGCGGCACATATCTTTGTTCGCGACTGGCCCTGGCAGGCATGATGCGACGAGGCGGAGGAGCGATTTGCAATATCGTGTCGCCAGCAGGGATTCGCGGCCAAGCCGGCCAGTGCAATTACTCGGCGGCAAAGGGAGGCATCATTGCGTTCACCAAAGCACTCTGTCGTGAAGCTGGGCGGTTCCAGGTTCGAGTGAACGCGGTTTGTCCCGGCGTGATTCCGAGCCCGATGTCCGCGAAATTTATTGCTAAAGAGGAAAAGCGCTTGCTCTCCGAAATTCCTTTAGGGCGCTTCGCCAAGCCCGAGGAGGTGGCTGGGCTGGTCGTGTTTCTAGGGTCCGGGGAAGCGAGTTACATTACCGGACAGGTGATAGCGGTCGATGGAGGGCTCCTCTAAGTCTGCAGAAGTTTGGAAGAAGGCATCGTACGGCACCGAACATCAACGGCCTTTCGCCAGCGCCGATTTGAAGTTCTTCCGCGGTTCCTGCAAGTAAGGTTTGTGTTATGCTTCGGCTTGTAGAGCCTATGGCAAGTGTAAAGGACCAACTTAAGCCCATTATATTGAATAGTTTGCGGATCACCGATCTTGCCCCTGACGATTTGCGCGATGATCAGCCGCTGCTCGGCGGAGAACTGGAAATCGATTCTATCGACGTGCTTCAATTGGTCCTGGAAATTGAGCGACACTTTGGAATCAAGTTGGTGCAAGGCGGCTTCAATCAGAAATATTTTGAAAGCGTGAACGCGCTGGCGGCGATTATCGAGACCAGAGTGGCGGAAGCACGGGCCTGATCCTTAATTGTTATTCCTGCCCATCGTTATCTGACCCCCTCATGCGGCTGCTATTGAGCAAAGCAATGGCTCACAGTTTTGGCGAAGGCATCATGGCTGGCGGAAAGTGACCCGCTGGTACCAGCATCGTTTTCACAACACAACAGCGCTGCGGATGATATTCGTCATCATGCCCAGGCTGCCCCGCTTTCTTCATCCTCCTGTTGCGGCAGTGACGGCGCTGATCTTCTTTCTTCTGCTGAAAAGGGAACGCGGAGCGGTGACGAGAAACCTCCGACGAGTTTCGGGCAAACGTGCGTTCGCCTTGCAATGGAAAGTCTATCGGGTGTTTTATTCCTTCTGCGACCTAATGGTTTCGTACTGCTACGTGCCACAGGCTACACACTCGGAGCTGCTCGGCATGCTTGTAGACTCCGTGAGCATAGGTGCAAAAGTTGAGCAATGCCTGGCAGCAGGCAACGGACTCATCGTCTGGACGGCGCATATTGGAAACTGGGAATTCGCGTCGCGTCTTCTCGCAATGTTCGGCATCGTCAACGTGGCGCGGGTTGTAGAGAACAATCCTGCAGAGATCACATTGCGGAATCTGATGACAATCGAGCGGATCAAGACCGTGGACCTTAAGCAAGGAATTGATGCCACCTTGGAACTTTTAGGGGCCTTGCGCCGCAACGAGATCGTCGCGATTCAGGGCGACCGTGTTTATCAGCGGCGCCTTTGCGAATTGCCGTTCTTCTCCCAGCCCGCACGCTTTCCCCTGGGGCCTTTCGTTCTTTCGCAGGTATCGGGAGCGCCGGTGCTCCCCGCGTTTGTCATCCGCCGAGGCTGGCTGCGCTATCAAAGCCTGATTGGAGATCCCATCCCGCCGGCGCCTCCCGCCGGAAATAGTGGCGATACCGACAACGTGGTCGGGGCCATGAGGGAAGCAGTTAGCTTCCTGGAACAAACGCTGGCCACTTACTATGACCAGTGGATGAACTTTTATGATTTCTGGTCCGTGGATCCAGAATAGAAAGAGGTGTTCTTTGGGTCACAACGCGTCCGTCTGAAACGCATCGCCGAGGCTATGTCCGACAGTCGGCACTGGACGGATGTTTAAATGGACCGGAACCGCTGGAACTGCCTGCGACGCGATGTTTCCTGCTGAGCTTCTATCTTGCTAAAAACAGAGAACCCGTTTCAAAAAACAAGTCAGTACCGTTCTTTCTTTTCTGCGCGGCAAGCTGTCTTCCAGTTGCTACGCATAACGCGCCAACGGCCAATCCTCCGATTCTCCCAAATCTTTCGATCGGCGATCGTTTGTGTTAAATTTTCTCGACAGCCCAAACGCGGACCAAATTCCGCTTAGAAGTTAGTTCCGAGAAGCCAGCTGCTAGGATCACTCGAACTTCTTATGAAGATCACAAAAGTAGAGACAATTCAGCTCGCGCGGAGCACAGAATGCTATACCGGCTGGCTTAGCTGGCTCTGGGTGCGCATCTATACTGACGCGGGGCTCATCGGTATAGGTGAAACTTACCCCAGTGCCGAGTCAGAAAAACCGATTGTACTAGAGGATTTATCCCCCGTTCTCTTGGGACGCGATCCAACCGATATTGAAGCTTTATGGCACGACATGTTTTTGAGGGTTCATCCCCGAGGATGGGCCGGCGCGGAAATGCGAGCTATCAGTGCCGTGGACATGGCTCTCTGGGATCTCCTGGGAAAAATCACAGGCCAACCCTTGTACGTCCTGCTTGGCGGCAAATGCCGTGACACGGTCCCTATCTACAACACCTGCTACGACGATGTTTTTGACTTCAATGAAGAGCCGGCGAAATTGGCACAAGATCTCTATTCAAGCGGTATTACTGCCATGAAGATCTGGCCCTTTGACGCAGTTGGAATCGCCAATCGCGGGCAGCATATCTCCCGGTCGGAAATGGATCGTTGTATGGCACCCGTTCGCAAGATTCGTGAGGCGTTGGGTGACAAGATGGAAATTGCGATGGAGTTTCATGGCCTATGGAATCTGCCGTGTGCCATCAAGATCGCTCGTGAACTGGAATCGTACGACGTGATGTGGCTGGAAGAGATTCTGGGCCAGGATAATCTGATGGGCTACAAGACCTTGTCGGAGCACACTGCATCGCCGTTGTGCGTGAGTGAGCGCCTTTTCACCCGCTGGAATTACAGGGAACTGTTAGAAAGTCGTGCTGCCGGGATCATCATGCTTGACGTCGGTTGGACTGGAGGTTTGACCGAATCGAAGAAGATCGCCAATTTCGCCGATACCTATTACCTACCGATTGCACCGCATGATTGTGGCGGCCCCGTCAGCCATCACGCGGTCTGGCATTTCGCAGTGGCGACCAAAAACCTAATGATTATGGAAACGGTACGCCGACATTACGATACGCTTTATGGGGAAATCGCAACTAGCCCGGGAAAGGTGAGCGGGGGTGTGCTCGGGCTTCCCCACGGCCCTGGCCTGGGGGTCGAACTTCGTTCGGACTTCCTGACGAGCGGCAGGGTGGTAATCGAGTCCGTCTCTGAAAAGTGGCCGACAACTGGCAAAAACAACCGAGTGAAGAACAAGTTCGGTTCGGCGGACTCCATTCCGCCGTCCTAGCTCAACGCCAGACCAACAGTTATTCCAAAAGGTCGCGGTTCGTTAAGGTTGCAATCTTTTCGTCGCGGAGTGTACCATTTCTGGCTGGGGGCCTGCCCCCGGAGGCTTGTTTGCAGAGAAGGATGACTAAACTGGTAAGACTTAAAAAGAGAGCGCCCGAGAATACGGGTCGCGACCGGAGTGTAGTGGATGTTGGCAAGAAGATTTTCACCGTGCTAGAGGCACTCACCAAGAGTCCCAGAAATCCACCATCTCTTGAACAAGTCGCCGCATCCGTTGGATTCGCTAAAACCACGGTCTATCGGATGCTCAACACCTTGAAAGAAATCGGATATGTAGACCAAGTTGCCGCCGGCGGCTATGTCCTCACCCCAAAATTTTTTGAACTTGGCCGTCCTGTGGTGCTGCATCAGTATCTGGTTCCCGTGGCTCGAACCTGGTTGGAACAACTCCGGTTGCGTACCGGCGGAACAGTTAGTCTCGGTGTCTTAGACCAAGGCTCCCTTCTTTACCTCGCGGTTATGGAGAGTCAGAACCCTTATCGCTTCGCAATGAAGCCTGGCGATTACTACTATGCGCATGCCACCGCCATGGGCAAGTGTTTGTTAGCATATCTTTCTGACGACGAGATTGACGCCGTAATTCGAAACCATGGACTTCCGAAGCTAGCTAGCAAGACAATTACGACCGGTACACAACTCTTCGCTGAATTAGCAAAGGTCAAAGAACAAGGCTATTCGATTAATTTTGAGGAGAATGCCGACGGCGTTATGTGCGTGGGCGCTCCAATCTGGGGAGCTCATGGGGCGCCCGTAGCGGCGATCAGCATTTCAAGTCCGACCGCGACTATGCAGGGAATCATTGACTCGATGAAGAATGAAGTTTTGCGTGTGGCTAGACAACTCTCGCTCATGCTTGGCTACGGCGACAACCCTTGCGTCCCAGACACTACATTAGGAAAGACAAGAATTGCTGTTGAAGTCCCTGGTTTTGCCGAGCCATCACCCAAAAATGACTAGCCGGTAGGCGTTTCTTAGCGGTTACGATCGTCCTGTGGGTGAGGCTGAATCAGAAACCCACGGCTAGACTCTTAAGCATGCGGGAAGTGCGCTTCCCCAGATCCCAATCGGGTTTTTGATCAATAAGATGCAGTTTGGGCAGCCGGCGTATTGTGGTACCGACAGCGATAGATGCCTCTGTCCGGGCAAGCGCCGCGCCAACGCAAAAATGGACGCCATATCCAAAAGCTATGTGACGATTCCTGCGCCGTTGGATATCAAACCGATCAGGATCAATGAAATGTGCGGGGTCTCGATTTGCAGCATTCAACATTTGAAACACCACCTGCCCTTTTTCTAGAGTCTTGCCTCCGAGTTGAATGTCGTTCTTAAGCAAGCGAGCTTGGCGTGATACCGGACTTTCATACCGGAGCGACTCCTCAATCGCCGACTCCAGGAACTCTGGGTTGCGCCGCAATAACTGTAGTTGCTCAGGATTGGAAAGCAGTGTGTAAATCATGTTGGATATGAGTGCCAGTGTAGTTTCATGACCCGCGATAAAAAGAGTGACGCATGTATTGATCAGCTCAGCTTGCGAGAGCTTCTCGCCAGCGGATTCAAAGGCGACGAATTTACTCATCAAATCCTGCCTTGGCCGTCGCCGACGCTCTTCAATCATCCCATGAATATATGGGCGGATACCCATCAGCCCGTGCTGCGCACGCGATAGGTCTGCTTCGCTCGGCTTATTTACCCCCTGGAAGCCCAGGATGTCATCTGTCCATATTCTAATAAGGTGACGATCAGACGAAGGCACGCCGAGAATTTCAGCTATTACGCCCACTGGCAATGAGGTTGCTAAATCCGACACGACATCCATGCGTTCTTTTTCCACTACCGCATCGAGAAGCCGATCGACAATTTCCTGGATTCGCGGCCGCATTTGCTCGACGACTTTAGGAGTAAATTCTTGAGTCACGAGAGCTCGCAATCGCGTGTGGTCGGGTGGGTCAGAGTGGATCAGTCCCTTGGTTGCATAGTGGTCAATGAAAACCTTGTAACTTGATCGTTGTTCGACAGGGAGGTATTCGACTGTCTTGGATAGGCGGTTTTCGTTTGAAAAAATCGCGGGATTTTTGAACGAGGCAACGATGTCATCGTATTTCGTTAGCAACCAGCCCCCGATTGATTCACTCCAGTACACCGGGTCTTGATCGCGCAAGGCTCTAAGGACCGGATAGGGATCAGCCAAGAAACCGGCGGACATTATTAGATTCTCGAAGTTTGGACTAGTCGAATTCATAAATCCTTTGCGCCGCCTTGCTCTGGCTAGGCGATTGCTTGTTGATACTAGAACTCTCCGCCGATCTTGCTGAAACTTACCATTCACGTATTGACCTGTCAAACGTTTACGCTGTAAGCGGTTTACAGTCCGACTGTTCTAACAAAACAGCTCTATACTAAGTAGCACAATATAAACGGCTTATATCTAGATGTGTATGAAAGCGGAATATAGTCCGCAACAATAAACTTGACAATTCAATTTCCTACGCCATACGATGGCCGCGAATTTAGCAAGTCGGCATATCGATTTCAATTCGCGAAAAACTGGCGCTCGTGAGTTCCACTCAGCCTATCGATGGGAGGATGTTTGATGAAAATATTCTGGTGCAGTCGCATAACACCTAGGGTTCCGGCCTTCCTTGCTTTATTGTTCGCGCTATCAGGCACCGTTTGGGGTCAGGGAAGCGGCGGGCGCGCCTCCATCAGTGGCACAATAACGGACCCCTCTGGCTCCGTTGTTGCGGGGGCACCCATTACCGCCCGCAATGCAAACACGGGGCTGACCATAACGGTAACTACGAATGAGTCCGGGAACTATGTCTTACCGCTGCTGCCTCCGGGTAGCTATACGCTAACCTTCGAAAAGGAAGGATTCAGAACGGAAACTCGCGTCGGTATGGTGTTAAACGCGGACGAGAAAGCGACCGCCAACGTGGTCCTGGCGATTGGCTCAACGGGAGAGAAGGTCACCGTTAATGCTAATGCGGTCACACTAGAGACGGAGAGCGCCGCCCTCCGAACAGCGATTGATGAAACTGCCATCAAAGAACTCCCTCTCAATGGCCGAAATCCCGCCAGCTTGGTGCTTTTAACGCCAGGGACAGTGGATGTGCTGAAAACTAATGCAGGCTACAACCAAAGTTACACGAGCCATCCCGATCAGTCCGGTGCTTCTTCCAACGGAGGACGGCAAGGCAGCACCTATTATTTGCTGGATGGATCGAACAACATGGATCCTTATCAGTTGTTGGCCGCACCATTTCCTAACGCCGACGCCACGCAGGAATTTAGTGTCATTGGCAATAATTTCGATGCGCAGTATGGGTTTGCTCCAGGCGCTGTGGTTAGCATTGTCACTAAATCAGGATCCAATCAATGGCATGGGAATGCATTTGAGTTTTTTCGCAACTCTGCGCTAAACGCTGCCGATTATTTCTCCCATGAAGTGGACGGGCTAAAGAGAAATCAGTTTGGTGGGTCTCTAGGCGGCGCAATCATCAAGAACAAATTGTTCATTTTTGGGAACTTTCAAGCGACTTTGCAGGCCATCGCTTCCAATAGCAACAGTGCCTTCACTCCCACGGCCGCGATGCGAACCGGCGATTTTTCGTCCGTTTGTGTCAATGGTTTTGACGGTAACGGGATATGCAATGACCGGGACGGCGCCGGAAATGTGATCGACCAGATCTACCGCAATACAGATCACACCAACGCGAATGCCTATCCTGGCAATCTGGTTCCATTTGATGAGCTCGATCCAGCGGCTCTCGCCATCATCAACCAATTTGTCCCGGTGGGTGCGGATCCTAATGGTCAAGTCTTTATTGATGGCTTGAACTACAAGAAGGACGACTATCAGTTCACGATCCGAGCAGACTACAATTTCAGCGAACGGCACCGTTTTAGTGGTCATGTTTTCCGCGATATGTACCGCCAACCGGCAATCACCGGGAGTGGGAACCTCCTGGCGTCGGATCGTTCGTGGAACAACGACTACAGCAACTATCAAGGTACCTATACTTGGACGGTCAATCCGACGATCGTAAATCAAGCGACTTTTTCATTTGGCAAGCAATACTCTACAAGCCTTTCCGGCCAAATAGACACGCAGGGCAATCCCATTTGCCTGTCTCAATTCATTCCGAAGCTGGCGGATCCCCCGGGCGGAGGATGTGCGATTGAGTCATTCCCCTATGTTAACGGGCAGACACCGAGTTGGTATCATCGGCACGTCTGGAATCTCACCGACTCGGTAACGATCAGCAAGGGTAAGCATCTAATCGTGGCTGGAGTCGATGTACAGCGGATGGAAATGGCTGACCCCTCGGGCTGGCTATCCGAACCAATCATCAGTATGGACGGCAATTACACTGGCCTTTACGAGGCCGACGTGTTGTTGGGGCATGTAGCCTCTATGACTCAGGGAGCCGGGTCTAACTCAACCTACACAGGTACCCAACTCGGTTTTTATGGCCAAGATCGTATCAGGGTTACCCCTAACCTTACTTTATCAATCGGCCTACGTTATGAGCCGTTTCTCCCCCCTGTGCCATACAAGGGCCGTGCCGAGTATTTTCGGCCCGGACAACAGAGCACAGTATTCCCCGGAGCTCCGTTGGGTACGGTCTTTACGGGAGATAAAGGAATTCCGGCTGGAGGGGTTCCCAATCGCAACTATTTCAACCCACGTATAGGATTGGCTTGGGCTCCTAGCTTCTTACCAAATACTTCCGTTCGTTCGGCTTTTGGTCTGTTTACTCAACCAATTGATTACTCTCATTTCACCCATGCCGGTGACAATTTTCCATTCAGTCCGACCTATAGTTTCTCCCGCTACGATCCCACAGTCGGTTATATCGATTTAAGCGATCCGTGGGCAAACTACGCGCCGACCGGCGGCGTAAGCCCCTTTCCTCCTTTCGCGTCGCAAGGACCCGGATTGCCCGTATATTACCCTCCCTCCGATATCGTATTCCCGTCGTCGGACTTCTTTCTTGGATACAGTCTTCAGCCAAACTTTAACCTGGGGCAAACTGCTAGCTGGAATTTATCGATTGAACATCAACTTAAGTCTAATTGGCTTTTCCGAGCGGCATACGTGGCTAGTGCGACTTGGCACCAGGATCTCGTAGTCGAGCAAAACCCAGGAATCAACAACGTCCGGCCAAACCCAGCGTACGGGAGTGTGATTGAAAACAATTCAGTTGGTACCGCCAACTATCAGTCGGGACAATTTACGGTTCAAAGGAAGTTTTCCAACGGATTGCAGTTTGCCGCCAACTATACCCGTTCCAAGATAATCGATGAGAGTTCCTCAGGAACCATTGCTTTTAACGGAAGCATCCCGAACCCGTTCGATGTCGCATTTTTTCGAGGGATCTCCGATCTAAATGTTCCCAATGTCTTAACGGCCAACTGGGTCTATCAAATGCCGACGCTAAAAGGAACCAACGCGGTTGTCCGCAGTTTACTGGGTGGGTGGGAATTCACCGGAATCTGGCGGGCACAGAGCGGCCCGCCCTTTTCCATCGTGGGAGGCTTTGGCAATAACAACTCGGGCGCCTTAGTGGGTGGGGATGTGGCCGACAAGGTTCCAGGGGTTTCGCCCGCGCCGCATCTCGCAAAATCCACTACCCCCGGAGCGCTCAGCTACTTTAATCCCGCAGCATTTACAACAAACGCGGTCGCAACTTTTGGCAATTCGGGGCGTAACTCGCTTCAAGGTCCGGGAGTCAATACCTTCGACCTCGGTTTCGCCAAAAACTTCCCCATTCGCGAAACCGCCAACCTGCAATTCCGGTGGGAAATGTTCAACGCGTTCAATCGCACAACCTTCGGGAACCCGGACAACAATCCGGGGAATGGGAGCCGATTCGGACAAATATTTAGCACGAACGCGAACTACCCAGCGCGGGTGATGCAAGCGGCCCTGAAACTCAGCTTTTGATCTGAAGCATGGAAGAAGGAAGTCGAACTCGGACCTCAATGTCAATGAATCAGAGAAGCACTTCAATATTTGGGCCAATTTTCCTCGTCGCCTTAACTCTTTTCATGGTAGGGAGTACTTCTTCGGGGCAGAATACTTCTGCCAAGGGAATTGACCTTATCGAGTGGGCTGGTAACAAATTTCTGTACGGTACCTACTATTACCCTGATCATTGGCCCGAAGAAATGTGGAAGCAAGACGCGCAGATGATGCAGGACGCCGGCATCAATCTGATCAAGACAGGGGAGGGAGCATGGGGGACCTTCGAGCCTTCGGAAGGAAAATTTAATTTCGAATGGTTGGATCGCGCTATTGAGATTTTCGCTGCCCACAAGATTCGGGTCATCCTCGGAACTCCGAGCTATTCGCCACCGGCATGGCTGTTCGCCAAATACCCTGATGTCGCCGCTATGGACACGCACGGAGTACGCTACCGGTTTGGGGTGCGCCAAATCCACAACCTCTCCAGTCCCAACTACATTGCCGCAGTGAAACGGATTGTCACGGCAATGGCGGAGCACTATGCCAAAAACCCCAATGTACTGGCATTTTCCATCGATAACGAAATCGGAGGACAGTTTTCTTACGACGATCTGGCGCGTGCGGACTTCAACGAATGGCTGAAAAAGAAATATGGCTCCATTGAAAACGTCAGCAAATCCTGGGGAGGGGAATTCTGGGGAATGCAACTGTCGGCATGGGACCAGGTGCCCATTCCTTGGAACGACGAAACCCCCAATCCGAGCATGGCGCTGGACTTCCGGAGATTCCACAGCGATCAGACCAATGATTTCGTCGCGATGCAGGCTGAGATCCTCAACAGGATCGCTCCAACCAAAGCCACTACCCACAATGGTATGGGCCTCTATGATGACGTCGATTACTCAAAGCTGTTTGCTCCCCTGACGTTTGCCGCTTGGGATCACTATCCGCCGTATGCCTCTCAAACTTTCGGGGACTATTTTAGCGGAGACATCGGAAATGATCTGACCCGTGGCTCCAAGCAACAAAATTTTATGGTGATGGAACAAATGATGGGGATTGGTGCATGGGACAACTATTTCTCCATGAATCCAGATCCTCCCCTGTTTCGTACATGGAGCTATCAAGCTATCGCGCACGGAGCTGACATCATTAACTACTATCGCTGGCGGCAAAACCCTTCCGGTACCGAACAGTTGAGCATCTTTATTTTGAATTGGGACAGTTTTCCCGGTGAACGCTACAAGGCGGTAGCGCAGATGGGCAAGGAACTTCCAATTATTACAAACCTACTTAAAGGCTCAAGAGTTGTTTCAGACGTGGCCTTACTGTTTTCTCCCGACTCTCGTTGGTCTTTTCGGGTCCAGCCGCATACCAAGAAGTTCAGCTATGACAAGGTCGCTCTTGATTACTACAAAGCTCTGCGCCAGCTTCGCATCAATGTCGATGTGGTTTTCCCTGAGCAAGATCTCTCACGATACAAAGTCATAGTGGCTCCAGCACTACTAATAGTGGATCAGCAGCTCAGCACCAAATTGACGGACTTCGTGAGAGGCGGCGGTGCTCTGATTCTTACTTTTCTATCGGGATACAAAGATCAAAACAATTGGAATACGCAAACCACGATTCCAGGACTGCTCAAGGACGTAACGGGAATCGCTGTACACGATTTCGACCCACAGATTGAACAACGTCAGGAAATCGTGATGACAAACGGCAGGCAATATCCAGCCGAAGTCTGGTATGACGTGCTGACTCCGGAAAAGAGCCAGGTGCTGGGCACTTACACAAGACGCTACTACAAAGGCCGAGCGGCGATCACCAAGAATCGTTTTGGCAAGGGTGTAGCGTATTACATTGGAACGAAGCCATCCAACGAACAGTTCTACCGCGATATTGTGACTGATGCTCTCAAGGACGTTGGCATGAAAGCTGGTGAACTGTTGCCATCCGGGGTACAGGTTGCAACTCGAGAAAAGCAAGGCAAAACCATCTATTTTTTGATGAACTACGAAGATAAGACGCAGAAGGTGTCCATGGGTGCAAAGTTTCTCAATGCTTTTGACGGAAAGGAAGAGCCGGAAAACGTGGAAATCGCGCCTTACGACGTGAAAGTTTTAGAGTCTCGCTAGATTCTTCAACTGAGTGCTTCCGGTGGCTCGAAAAACCGGAACAACCGCAGACGGAACTGACCCCAATCCCGCCACTGGGAACAACCTCACCAGCATCACCGACGCCAACGGCCACCCGACGTCGTTCGAATACAACGCCCGCGGATGGGTGACGCAGACCAACTTCCCATCGTCGCTGGCCGAGACTTACTCTTACAACGCCATCGGCAACCCCGACATTCTGGCCCTAAGTCCCTATACTCGAATCTCAAGGAGGCGCAGCCGGACGTGCACTTTAGATCTAAGACCTAGTCAAAGCCCGTTCCGACTCGCCGAGGAACTCGGCTAATGCCGGACCTGAATGATGCGCAGGCAGAATACCTTGGGAAGCAGCGCATCGATCCAGTCGACGCTCGAAATAAAAAGCAGGGTTTCGAAATATCAAGCCCCAGGGCCGTCGGCGCCCTCTCGCTCAGAAACTACTCGACGTTGAGCCGGCCCGGCTGGGCCGACGATCATCCGTCGAATAAACAACGCCATTTTATCAGTAGCTTACGGTCGTTTTTGGTTTCCGGGCCCGGGACCCTTTCGGCTGCCGCGGGGGGTGCAGCGATCCTCTTTCCCAAAGGAAAAAATAGTAACTGTTCGCAATATTTCGAAACAATTCGATTGACAAGTGCTGGCGATGCCGTATATCAGAGTTGGCACAGATTCGAACGTTCCTCAAGGTCTGCCGGATCGTTCGTGCGTAATCGTGCGTGTATCCGTGTGGGGTGAGCGGACGAGTAGGTCGGTTCCATCCGCAAGTGTTTTGATTTTTCATTGGTCAACTTAAGGGGGGGAGGGAGATGAAGTCTCTGCTTGGAAATTATTGCAAACGATGGGTGATGTCACTGGCGCTGTTTCTCCTGAGCTTGTGCGCCACGGTACCGTTTGTGGCACAAGCTACATACACTTCTCAGTTGACGGGAGTGGTCAGCGATTCTTCGGGGGCGATTGTTGCCGGCGCGAAGGTGACCCTAACGGATGAAGGTACCAACATTGCAGCCACGAACGTTACCAATGGCAGCGGAATTTATCTGTTTACCGGAGTGCGTCCCGGAAGCTACACCATTCGCGTGGAATCGTCCGGCCTTACGACCCTGGAACGCAAAGGGCTGACCCTGGCGGTAAGTCAAAGCGCGACGCTGGACTTCACGCTGCGGCCGCAAGCCGCCTCGGAGGTGGTTACCGTCGTAGAGCAGGCCCCATTGCTGGATACCGGCAATGCATCGCTCGGCACTGACATCACCAACGAATATGTCCGTGACATTCCGCTCTCCAATCGCAGCATGTTCGGGTTGGTCTTCCTGGCGGGAGGGGTGACGGAGACGGCAGGTCAGGGCACGAACGATTCCTATCCCTCGGGCACGAATTTTGTTTCCAACGGCCAACGCAACGCCACCGCGGAGATCCGGCTGGACGGAGCGCTGACCAGCGCGCCGGAGCAAGGCGAAGGCGCCACCACCAACGTTTACTACCAGCCTTCGGTAGAGACGGTGCAGGAATTCAAAGTGGAGAACAACAGCTTCTCCGCCGAATACGGCAATAACGGCGGCACGGTCGTAAACATCGTAATGAAGCAGGGGACCAACCGGTTCCACGGCAGCGGTTGGTGGTTCGGGCAGCGTTCCGCGCTCGATGCCAATGAACTGTTCAACGCGGCAAGCGGAGGCGCTAAGCCTGACCACGCCCGCGACCAGTACGGCTTCGCGCTGGGCGGCCCGCTCAAGCGTAACAAGACCTTCTTCTTCGTGGATTACGAAGGGATCCGGCAGAATGACCCGTTTCAGATTGATGCTATCGTCCCCACCGAACTGGAGCGCACCGGCGATTTCAGCCAGTCGTTGCGTCCGATCTTTAATCCGTTTGTAATTACCGGCGTAGATTCGGACGGCTTCCGGGTACGCGCGCCTTTCAGCACTCCCAATGTCATTGACGCGGGACTGATCGATCCCATGGGACAAAAAATCATCAACATGTATCCATTGCCGACCGATCCCAATGCGCCGCTGGGAGAAAACAATTTTCACCAGGCCGTGCTGAACAAGAATACCGGCCGGCAGTTTGATATCAAGATTGACCACAACTTCAGTGACCGGAGCCATTTTTCGGGCCGCTACAGCAAACTGCATAGTGAGAACAGCGTTCCCACTATCTTCGGCAACGGCGATTGGGGTTGTTGCGGGGACGGCTTGAGCGGGACCACGGATGTACACAACGCTTCGTTGGAGCACAACTTCACGGTCACACCCAACGTGGTGTGGACGACCCGGTTTGCCCTGGACCGCGCGGTCTCTCCCGTGAACGAAGACTATCCTAAACTCAATACGGTGTTCGACCAGCCGGGCGACAGCTTTCTGTCAGAAGCGAACCACCTGGACCGTTTCCCCACCATCCAGACTGACGGCGACGCCACCTCGCTGTTCAATCAGTGCTGCACCGACACCGGATTTGCGCACACCCTATATTCCTATAGTTCAGCGTTGTCGTGGGCAAGAGGGCGGCAACTGTGGAAATTTGGCGGGGAGCAACGGCTGTTCTTCAATAACTTCTTCCAGCCGGGGAACCCGACGGGGCAGTTTTACTTCAGCCAATTCGTAACCGAGCAGTTAATCGGCAACGGCGATGACTCGCAGGGCAGCTCCTACGCGGGCCTGCTGCTGGGCTATGGCGACCCTGGCGAATCCTTCCTGGATACCAATGGTGCGGTGAGGAACAAGTCCAAGGAAACCGCATTCTATTTTCAGGATGACTGGAAAGTAACCTCAAAGCTGACGGTGAATCTTGGCCTGCGTTATGAATGGAGCACACCCTACTCCGAGCGCAACAATCAGATCCAGTTCAGCAACTTCACCGGCGACAGCGGCGTCGCAGTACCGATCGTTGTAACCGACCCCAATAATCCCGGCGTTACCTTGGTCAACCATACGGGCAATCTTCCGGGAACGGTTGAGTTCCCAGATTCCGGGCGGCGTAATATCCCGGTGGACCGGAACAATTGGGCCCCCCGGGCCGGCTTTGCCTATGCGTTGGGGTCGAACACGGTGATCCGCGGCGGGGCAGGCATGTACTATGGCCTGAATGTCGCTACCAATTATCAAAGCCCTGGGCCGGCATTTGGAGGTTCCAATGGGATTAATTTCACCAAGGATGATTTCAATACCCGGCATGCCACCCTGGCCAATCCATTTCCTGATGGATTTGCCAGTCCGCAAGGCCAGACCTACGGGAAGCTGGCGATGTGGGGCTACGGCAACGGCAACACTCTAGGCATCACGCCAGCCCGCAACGCTGAGATTTACCAGTGGAACCTGGGCGTGCAGCACCTGTTCACGGGCGGCATCACCATCGGGGCTGACTACTCCGGAAGCCAGAGCCGGCACTTGCCATTCAGTTCCGGATCGAGGACGGGCAACAAGAACTTTCTGCCTTCCGCCATCCGGCAGCAGATCGTAGCCGACTCCAACGAGTGTTTCGCTACCAATCCGGACCCGGCAAATAACTGCCTATCGCCGAACGACACGCTAGCCAGCCAGGTCGCCAACCCCTTCCAGCCGTTGTTTGTGGGCCCGGGCGCAATGTTCAACGAGCCCAGCTCGATTTACAACGATGCCACCATTCCGTTGCTCAATCTGCTGCGGCCTTTCCCGCAGTTCGACGGGACTTTCTCCGGACTGACGGCCCTGGCCGCCAGCGCCTCCTACAACTCGCTTCAAGTTCGTTTCCAGAAGCGTCCGAGCCACTATGTGAGTTTTGAAGGAAACTACACCTGGGCCAAAGCCATCGATGACTCGTCGGCGGGAGCGAATTCGTTCATCACCGACGCGCTGAGCGGCGGCAGGCGGCCGCAGGAACTCGACAACATCAGGGCGGAGCGTTCCATCAGCGCCAATGACGCGACCCAGCGCATGGTGCTGGCGACCATCGTGAACCTTCCTGTGGGCCGCGGCCTATGGATCGGTCGCGACATGAATCGCGTGCTGGATACGATTGTAGGCGGCTGGTCGGTTTCCACCATCCTGACCTTCCAGTCCGGCACACCCATCCACATCGGACTGAACTCTCCCCGGCTGGCCGACGGCACACAGCGTCCTAACGTCGTGTGTTCGCAGGTTTCCTCGGGAGTCAGCTACCATGATGCGGCCTTCAATCTGCTGAGTGGGTCGGGAAATCCATCGGTCTTCAACGATGCATGTTTCGCGGAGCCCGATGCGCAGGTACCTGGAAATGCGCCGCGGTATTTTTCCAACCTCCGGACCGACGGCATTCACAATTCCGACGTGTCCCTGAGCAAGGAAATCTCCATCCGGGAAGGAAAGAAACTCCAGATTCGCGCCGAGTTCTTCAACTTCACCAATACTCCCAGATTCGGGCTGCCCGTGACCTCGGTTGGGGACTCGCAGTTTGGACAGGTCACCAGCACGGCGAACAGCCCGCGCCATATGCAGTTCGGAGCGCGGTTTGAGTTCTAAGGGAAACGACAACTGAAGGTATTCACCGTAGCCAGGGCGGCTGGCAGTGCCAGCCGCCTATTCTTCCTGCCAATCCGTCTGTCCTCTGACGGAAGAGGAACGTTGCGCACATCAAATTGAACCAACAGCCCTAATCACCCAGAAGAAGGTGCGTCATGAAGCTCTCATCGATATTCGGCTCTCTCGTGCTGGTATGCAGTTTGTGGAACCAGGTGGCCGCCCAGGAGCCGCAGCTGAATTGGACCCACACCGTCCGCATCGGCGGCTACGGGTTGGACCACCATAATGTCACTCCGGAAGACATCGTTCGGAACGCAACCGAAGACCACGTCTTCGGCATCGAGGTCGACAACGACATTCCGGGCCGCTATGAAAGCTTTCTCGATCCCACGGCCAAGCTCCAGACCCTTCGCAAGGTCGCGGAACTGGCCCACAAGGCAAACAATACGGTGTACGTGTACATCGCCGGTACAGAGTGCATTACGGCGCACGCCGACAAGGCGGCGCACTCGGTAGTCAAAGACCATCCCGACTGGCTACAGCGGAAACTCAATGGAGACCCGGCGGTGTTTACCGGCGGCGCGGCGTTTTGGATCCGGGAGGGCGATGAGGATGTCTGGATCACTCCCTACGCCAAGGAATGGCGCAAGCAGTACATGCAGCGGGTGCGCGAGATCGCAGCCACAGGGCTCGACGGAATCTATGTGGACATCCCTTATTGGATGACGCACTTCGATGGTTGGGAAGACAGCTGGGCCAGCTTCGACGACTATACCGTCGCCGCTTTCAAGGAAAAAACCGGCCTCGATGCCAAGAAAGACGTGAAGCTGGGCGATTTTCAGGACCCCAACTTCCGCAAGTGGCTGGACTTCCGCATCGATACCCTGACCGATTTCGTCAAGGAAATCCGCGACAACGCCCGCTCGGTGAATCCGAAAATCATGGTGATTCCGGAGATCTATCCCGGGATCGAAGAAGAAGCGACGCGCGTCGGTTCCGATGTCTATGAAATGTATAACGTGATCGACGTGATCGCGCATGAATATGCGTTCGGCAGCGGCGGGCACACGGCGGCGATGCGCTCGCCCATGACCTGGTTTCTCTACCAGGCCGGCATGCTGTCATTCCGCGCCTTTGCCGAGGGCAAGGCTTCCTGGATTTTGAATTATTCGTGGGACGGGCAGAAAGAAGTCGCTCCGCAGGAACCGATGAAGAACCTGGCCAACTCCATCGTGATGGACGGAGCAAACTTCTGGGATGCGCCGGGCCATTCGATGGGCGGCTCGAATGATCGTGCCACTCGCAAGGTGATCTTCGAGTGGATCGCGAAGAACGAAAAAGAGTTGTATTCACCGCGCCATCCGCTCAATCCCATCGGGGTGTACTTCTCGCCCAAGAGCCGGGACTACACCGCGAAAGACTTCCTGCCTTCCTACCGCGGGACGATGGTGCTGTTGCTCCAGCAGCACCGGGCGTTGCAGGTGGTCACACCGCGGACCCTTGGCGAATATCAGGGCAAAACCCTGATTCTGCCGGCTGCAAGCATCCTGAGTGAAGCCGAGAAGAAGAGCCTGAAGGCTTTCGCGGACCGGGGGGGCGAGCTTGTGGTGCTGGGTGCGGATGCTACCGGTTTGCCACAGTCTGCGAAGAAGATTGTGCTGCCTAATGATCCGGGCAAAGCCTACTTCAAGGCGCTGGAGAGTGATTTCGCGGCGGGCTCCGCGAACCCGCCTGAGGACCTGCTAGAGGCTGTGGGCGCGAACAGCGATATTCAACTGGATGCGCCGGCCACGGTGGCAGCGAACTTCGCAATGGTGAACGGCAAGCCCCACGTCTACCTGGCGAATTTCAGCGGCTTGGCGCCCGGCAAGGTAGTTACTCCGTCGCCGGCCAACATTCGCGTGAAAGTACCCGCGGCGATGGGAGAAACGCTCTCCTACCTTCCGTTCCTCGGTGAAGCCCAGCTGGTAAAGGGCGTGAAACAGGGGGATAAGGTTGAGTTTGCGTTGCCGCCGCTGGAAAGAGGCGCTGTACTTTCGATGGAGAAGAAAAAATAGGACGGAATAGCTTCCTCGGTTCCGGCTGTTCCCAGGGGCGACGGCGTAACCCGCCTTCGCCCTTTCCGCTTCCCTCGAGGCTCTGGGCCGCAATCTTGCGCCGCTCCGCAGCTAACTAGGCTGATCCTTCCATTCGCGGACTGCATCTCCGGCGCCGCTCAGGTTCTCCAGCCGCATTTCGGAATACTTGCGGGACAAGATCACTCCCGGCGCACCTGCCCGAAGGGCGGCGGACACGGCGTCTTTCACACTTTGCCGGGTGCGCTTGCTGTTGGGAGCTTCGGTCGGGATATCGACATCGATGCCTGGCCAAATCTGGGTCTTGGTGCCGGCAATTCCTGCCAGTGCGCGCTTGGTTTCGTGAGTGACGTAGTCGGCCGAGAGCCCGGTATAAGGAATTTGATCGTAACTGCGCTCTTTGTAGCCCATCACTTCGTAAGTGAACTCGGTCAGCTGTTGCTTAGTGAGGTCGCCGTAGAGCGTCGATCCAATATTGTCCACATACAATGCCATGCGCTCGCCGCCGCAGTTGTTGTACATCACGACTTTGATGAAGTCGGAGTACTTGGACAATTCTTGCCAGTCCTGCTCAGCCCGATAGATGGGGTTAAAAGAAGTGTTGTGCCAGACGTGCCAGCCGATAGGCAGCGACGGCTTGGCCGTCTTGACGGTTTTGTACAGTGCCGCGTAAGTTTCGCGGAGGTTGTCGGTAAAAAACATCTCCCAGGCGGCCAGTTCGGGATAGCGCAACAGAAGCCGCCAGAACTCCACGAAGTAACCGTCGGAAGGGCGCTTGCCGCTGCGAGCGGCGCGAACGAACTTTTCCAGCGCCAGAAATCCCTGTTTAGCCCGATCCGGATTGATTCCACGCTCTTTGGCCTTCTTCAGACAAAACTCGCAGAAACAGGTCACGTTGCCGGGATCGATAGGCGGAGTGTCGTGGGTTGCTCCCAGGCTGTCACATAGCGCGCCCTGACGTTCCGATCCCCACATAATTCCGTCGACATCATAGGAACGGGCAAAGTCTTCGACAAGTCCGGTAAAGAAGTTCAGATAGCTGGGATTGTTCAGGCACAGGGTTTCCATGTTGCGGCCGTACAGGTCCTTTTCCTGGACTTTGTCGATATTTGCCAGCTTGGGGCTGAAGACGTCTTCCATCCAGCAGATGACCTTCATCCCGCGTTTTCTTGCCGCCGGGATGACCTCGGCGAGAATGTCCAGATTGCCGTGATCCGGCGCGTGCTCCGGCGGGATGACCGTGTTCATGTAGTACTGCGGGTGAGGCGTGGCGAAGTTGCCACCATGATAGTTGAGGTCATACTCCTGCCTGCCGTGATCGGGCAGCGGGTATCCGGGAATCTGGCGGCCGGCGATACCGCGGCCATAGGTGAACACGGCCACAAACAGAGTGTTTACCCCGGCACGTTCCTGGAGGATGTCGAGCATTTTCTCGGTGCCTTCGTCAACAAAAGAGATTGCTCCCACCTGGATGCCGATCATCGGCGAGGAAGAGGAAGGGCCCGCGGCCTGTGCGAAGGACGGCAGAGCCAACGCCGCGCCGGCGCCGGCGGTGACTTTCACGAATTCACGGCGGGTGACGTCGGGATTCAGCATCAGGTTCTCCTATTGTCTTTGGTAACAGCCGAGATCAATCTTGCCGGATTTGAATCGAGGCAAGCCATCGAGATCAAGTTCTCCCATCTGGAACTCAGTCGCACCCGCGCCGATCGCAGGGGAGTCCGGTTGCAGGTGGAAGTTGCCGGTAGTGGCGTTAGCGAATTTTGGATCCAGAAATCTAGAGTGACGGTCGTTTCCGGTGGATTCCACATACGTGTCGTAGCCGGTCACCGTGCTTGAAACTCCGACCCAGGTGGCGGCCTTAGCTCCGGCGGCACAGTAGTAGAGGTTGTGATCGATAAGCGCAGGCGGTTGGCTCTTGTCGACCTTGGTTTTGATCACCGAGATCTGGCAGCGGGAACCCGCATAGACGATGTTGTTGGCAAACACATTGTCCGACATGTTCCATTGCATCTGGAACTCGCCGCTGCCGGTTGCCGAGGTGTCGTTGTCATACAACGTGTTATTGACCACCGTGCAGTGTTCGGTGTGTCCGCGATTCGGGTCGTAGCCACCGATGGAAACACCTGCCGTGTGGCCGTGGTAGATCAAGTTGTTCCGCGCGATCACGTAGCTGGTCAAACGGTCCTTATGTTCGCTGGCCAGCTCAATTCCGAAATCGCAATCGTGAATCACGTTCTGTTCAATCAGGATCCTGGTGCCGCCATCCACGTAAATTCCGTCCGAGTTCTGTTCGTTGCCGTAAGCGGGATTGCCTTTGGAAGTGATGTTGTAAACCAGGTTGCCGCTTACCACGCCATCGCGGGCCTGGTCGACCGCAGGATCGGGCGCCGTCCGCTCAAAACCGATGATGTCGATACCAATGTTGTTGTTATCGTGAACCACGTTGTGGGTGATGCGGAAATTGGTGACGTTGCCGTTCACTACCAGCGATTCGCTGGAGCCGGTCTTCAGGTGATGGACCTCGTTGCCGTCAATCACCAGGTCAGTGATCGGAGTTTTGGCGTCCGTGCCGTACACCGCGATGCCAAAGCCGTTAGCGCCGTGGCCGGGAGCGTCGCGGCCGTCGAAGGTCTGCTCGATGTGGTGAACGTTGTTCTTGAGCAGCTCAATGTGCGAACCGGCCCCTCTTACGTCAATGCCCAGGGGCGCAAGGCGACGCTCGGCGGTGCGAAAATTGCGAATCTCAAAGCCTTCGATTCGTATGTAGCTTTGATTATGAATGGTCAGTACACCCTGCCTCCCGGAAGGAGTGATGCGGCCGGCCTCAAGCACAGCCGTCTCGCCAGGGTAGTTTTTGAAAGTGATAAACCCGTCGCTCGCGTTGCCGGAGGCATGGATGCTCACCAGTTCCTCGTAAATTCCGCCACGGACAAGGACGGTGCTGCCCGCGCGCGCGGTGTCAGCGGCATACTGAATCGTGCGCCATGGCGCGGCCTGAGTGCCGGCGTTGGAATCACTGCCGGCAAGCGAAACATAGTAGGAGGTGTTGACCTGGCCAAAGCAGGCGCAGGTAAACAGCACAAGCAAGGCTAAGGATTTCATTCGTGCCTTTCAGTGACCGAAACTCTGTTGCACCACAGGCGTGACCTAGCCCGCTTTTCTTCCCCGGGAGTTCAGAATCTTCTCCGCATTCCCCCTATAGAGCTTGCTCAGCAACTTGCCGGGAAGGCCGAAGCCGTTCAGGCTCCAGTGATATCCGAACATGTCGTGCTCGTAGAAGTGCTCGTCCGATGACTCGAGAATCCTGAAAGTCGTCTGGTACATGGCTTTTTCGAATCCCATGTCCGTGCCGTAGAGCAGGCGGTCCGAGTACTTCTCATAGAACTTGGCTACAAAACGGGGAATGGGGGCGGTTTCCGCATACCTCGCGGAGATGTCCGCGTGCAGGTTGGGATGCCGGTCGAGCACCTGGCCCAAGCGGGTGAGATCGTATTCGAGATTGGCAAAGTGGCACGCTATGAACGTCGTGCTGGAGTGTTTCTTTACAGTGCGTTCGAGGATGTCGATCATGCCCGAGTGACCCACGATGTCCGGCTGATTGTCGAGCCGCCAGTGGAAGGCATTCATCAGTCCGTCGTTGCGCTCGTCCATGGGCTCGTACATCCAGATGGGATCGGCCACGTGAATATTCACCGGCATGCCGAGTTGGCCGCAGCGATCGAATAACGAATCCATGCGCGAATCATCGGGGTGCATGCCAAAGGCTTTTACTTTACGGGCGACAAGCCCCTTGCCCTTGTCATGCAACTCGCCGACTCCACCTGCGCCGGACTGGTGGCACCACTCCAACTCGCGGATCGCCTGCGGGCCGAAACCGGACTGATCGAAGCCCGTGTAGTCAAACCCGCACCAGATTTCGAAGCGGCCGGGATATCCCGCAAACTGCCGTTTTACATCCTCAAAGTCCTGTCCTGTGGTTTCGGTCAGTAGAATGGTTTTCTCGATTCCCACTTCGTCCATGTTCTTGACCCATTCGGCGATTTCCTCCGGCGTTTTTGCGTATGCGTGGGAGTGCATGTCGATGACGGGGAATTTCGCCTTGTGAACTTCGGTGATGGGGACTTTGTGGAGCGACTTGGGACGATAGTCCTTGAGCAGAATCTTTTCGGGAGAGGACTCTGTTTTCGCATCCGGTGACGCGGGCGAGGGCTCCTGGGACATGCCCCAGGAAGGAGTAAATCCCGCTCCCAGCCCGGTCGCGCCGACCGCTTTCAGAAAGAAACGACGTTGCATATGTCTCCTCAGGAGTGATTTTTTGGAGTCCTATCGGACCATTTCGCTGCCCCACTGGCGCGATGAACCCTATTGCGGCTTCACTTCCAATAGGAGATGTCCGGTGAACTCGATGGGCAAGCGCGCCCCACGGCCATGCACCGCGCCAAGGCTCTTGCCTGAGACATAATCAACCACTCTGTAGTCGCGATCTTCGAGCCCGCGCAGTTCCACGGTGCCTTTCCATTGCTTCGCATAGAAGGCGTAGTACATCGCATTGTTCTTGCGAATAGCGTGCGTCTCCGGCAAATCGAAGCCGATGTCGTAAAGCTGGCCGCGATATTCTCCACGTGACAACATCTTCTCGCGGTAAATGCGGAGCCATTTTTCGAAGGCCTTCTCGCGCTCCGCGGTCAGGTCTGACTTGCCGTGTTTGGTAACCAGGGAAGGAAGCACAAATTGAGTTCCCACCACACCGCCTACCCCGAGCGTCGAAGCAAAATCATTCCCGCCATCGCTGAGTTCCACGTGGTCGCCGAAGTATGGGACGTCGTCTCCCATCAGGGCCTTTAGCGTTTTCGCTTTGGAGCGGACCTGATAAGAACTGGTTGGGTCAGACGCGACGGACATGTTGAAGTGCGGCATCGTGAAGAATGAGAATGCCGTGCCGCAAGGGCAGAACTCAACCAGTGCACCGGGCTTCACGTCTTGCGCGGTTTCGTAGATGGCGCGGAAGAAGTCGGGCAGCGCTTCGACGGAATCTTCCGGCTGGGCATGGTGATGGGCCGGGTTGTAGCAGCGCGGGACTCCGTTCATGTCCTGGCCGTCGAGTTTCAGGCCGTCGAATCCCCAGTCCACCAGAATCTTCTTCACCAGCGCCCTGTGGTACTCCACCACGCGTTTGTCTGCCGGACACAAATAATAGGAGTCCCACCAGGAAACTTTTCTGGGCGACCCGTCAGCATTCAGCAGTTCGAAGTCAGGATGTTCGCGCAGCACCCGCGAGCTGGGGACCGCGCTCAGGGGCGACCACCAGAGCTGCGCCTTGAAACCTTCCTGATGGATCCGGTCGACCAGCGCCTTCATGTCCGCGTCCCCGTTGGGGAATTTCTTGGGGTCCAGTTGCCAGTCGCCGACGTTGTCCTGCCAGCCATCATCCAGCGTCACCCATTTGAATCCCAGCCGCTTGACCGTCGGCAGCGTGTCATAAACCTGCTTGGGCTGAACGGTGCGGCCGTATCCCCAGGCGCACCAGATGGCGCCGAAAGTGTCCTCGGGAGCGGCCGCCATCTGGAAGCCTTGCTTCGCCATGAAACGGCGGTAATCGACAAGCGTCTGAAAGTAGTCCCCGTGATGGACAGCGGCGAAAGTGCGCAGGGTTTGGAGACTCTCCCCGGGCTTCAGGGAATCCGCTTTGCTGTAGCGCACGGCAAGCCTGGCATGGAGAGAGTCAGGCATGGCTACCGGCAGGGAAACTAGTTTCGGCCGGGTAGCGACATGGCCTACGCCGATACCGACGTCGCGCCGCCAAACGTCAACTATGGGAGTGCCGCCGCCATAGTCGCTGGCGTTCATGCCCTGATAGTTTTCCTGCTGAAACTTGGCACGCAGCGGAAGCACCCAGTTGGGCCGGTTTTCGTAGGAGCCGCTCTGATATGACCAGAACGCGGGGGCAGCGGCTCCGGATTGCGCATTTATCGTGTAAGCATTGTTCGTCCAGCTCTTGATGGAGAGTGGCAGCTTTCCGCCATTGGTGTACTTGACATCAAAAAAAGCCGTCGCCGGAAAATCCTCGTAAATGGTGACCGTGACTTGCTTGCGGAGCGGGCCTGACGTTCCTTCCACAACCAGCTGTGTGCCTCCACCGAAATTATCTTCGGTGCGTTCTTCCTCTTGCGCGGTAAGGGCAAAATCGCTCCACACCCTGCCGCCGGCTGATACGGTTTCTGAAGCCCCGAATGGGCCCAGCGCCGTCTCTTTGCCATCGAACCGGGCGACAACACGGCTGCGCAGTTGGCCGTCAAACTCGACGCGAATGTTGCCGCCTTGAATCTTGGCCTTCGCGGCCTGGACATCCGCTGCCCCAGCGGGCCAGGCTAGGAGCGACAAAAGGATGGTGGCGATTGCAAATCTTAATTTCATTTCTCCACATGGATCGTTTTCTGAACAATTGCCCGGAAATCTCGCCGGACATGGTGCGCCAGAAGCCTATCATGTTTCGTATACTTTCGAAAAATATTTAACCGCTTCTATTGGTTTCGGTGTTTCGCAAGCCACCGGCTTTTTGCTTTTTAGGGAGATATCCCGCAATTATCCTAGGTTTTTGAAGGGCCACATCGAAACATGGACTGGTCCTTGTCCAGCTGAATGGTCGCGCTACCGGGAATTTTTCTCATCTTGCGCTGGACAAACGAAATAAATCGATATAAATAGTAATGGTTCGATAATTGTTGCCAGGTGCACGAATTCTTCCATGTCCGCGAACCGATGCAGGGCGAATTCCGGGGAGAGTTCGTTAATACAATCGATCATCTTTTTCTCACACCGATGCTTACATCTCCGGCGGTCCGCGCACTGCCGGAGCGTCTGATCAAATTTTAATTTGGAGTTGTCGCCGAGCGGAAGACCGGCCGAAGGAGAAGGATTCCAAGTGCAACGCAGAGACTTCATCAAGAGCACGGTTGCAGTGGCAATGGCGGCGGAACTTAGCCTTGGCAAAGCTGAAGCCAAAGTCCCGGCCCACGATTGGGACAAGCATGACTTCGGCTCCGGGCCTACGGTGGCCGACCGCTTGAATCAGGGACCGTTCCCGCAGTATCCGCCGGACGCGGTCATCCCCACGGACGAGGTGGTGATGACTACGACCTCCACCGATGCCGTTGTGCCGAACTATGGCAAGGGCCTGATCACCTACATCACCGCGGACAGCGGTACCGACGAAATCAAAGCCGATAACATTCCGCAAGCGATTGAGGACCTGGTCAAGTTCCCGCTGGGCCAGCAACTCTACATTCGTCCGACCTGGAGGGAAGTGCAGCCCAGCCCTGGCCGCATTCAACTTCCCGACTATCTGAAGCTGGTCTTTGATCTGGCCAAAAAGAACGACAAACGGATCGGGTTGCGAATCCAGATGTGCGCGCCGGACTATACCCACGACGCAGCGCTGCCCGACTTCCTTCTGGAGAAGGTGCCTAAAGTCGATCTCGTTCTCAGCGATCAGGAAGAGAGCCGCGCGGCGAAGCGGTACCTGAGCAATCCGCATTCACGTTATCAGCCCCGTTATGACCATCCAGTTTTCCAGGAGGCATTTAAGGGACTGGTAGAAGCATTGGCAGCGGAGTTCGACGGCAGCCCGCAGATTGAATTCATTGACACCTTTATGTATGGCTTCTGGGGAGAAGGACACACCTGGCCGTTCGCCAACAATCCTTTTCCTGACTATCTGACTGCCGAGCGCACCTGGAGCAAGATGCTCGAAGTCCAGATCGAGAACTTCAAGAAGACTCCCCTGCTGACTAACACTCAACCTGACTACAGCCGGGTGGGCAATTCGGAATTGGTGGATCGTACCATTCGCAGCAATAACTGGATTCGCAGCGACACCATCTTCATCGAAAACGAACAGATTGAGGCGCTGAGCAATCGTCCGCCGTGGGTAGCAGCATTGCTCGAGCAAGGGTTGCCCGGCAAGCCTCCGGATGCAAAAGCGTCGCACGAAGGCATCTCGCCCGCAGAAAACATGATCGCGCACGTCATCGATGTCGGGGCGAACTACTGGTCGCTGTGGAACTTCCACCAGATCAGCGCAAAGAACCTGGCCACCTATTACCAGACTTACCCGGCGGCATTCGACCGTATCAATCGCAAGATTGGCTACCGGGTACGGCCGTCGTACATCTGGAGTTACAAAGACGGCAGTTACACCGGCCTGATCGTCGGTTTCGCCAATGACGGAATCGCGGGTGTGCCGGGCGTGCTGCGCGTGAGCGTGGAGAGTGCCGACGGCAAAGTGCTCACCAGCGGTTGCCTCGACGCCGGCTACCCGCTCCCCGGGAAGCTGCGGCAAGCGCAATTCATTGTGCCGAACGTCTCCGACTGGAGGGGCCTGAAGCTCAAAGCGGAGCTTGAGGTCAAGGGAGTGCGTTTTCCCGTGCGCTGGGCCTGCCATCAGAAGTTGAACGACGATGGCTCGCTCAGCCTGCGCCCCAATCTTCGCGCGGACGTTTAGCAACCCCTGTCGAATGTGGTGGCGGATACTCCTCGCCACCGCATTACTATTACAAAGTGGCGATGTGCAAGGAGGCAATTCCATGCGAGATCTTCTGAAGCGTGGAGCATTTTTCGCAGGCGCGAACAGTCTGTTGCGCCCGTAACTGTGGGCGGATGTGCCGGACCATATGTGGGAAGGTTATCCGTCCCCGCTCCCGAGGTCAGCAACCGGCTCAATCAGGACCGTTCGGCATTGAGCAGGACCAGGGCTGGTTCACCTGTTCAAGAACAGGCCGGAGGCGCATATCAATATGCCATCCGGGGCAGCCGCCACGCGCATGTTCGTCTACGCGCGCGCGGCCACGCCGCAGACGGGCGACACGATCGTAAGGAGCGTTCACGAACAACTCCAAGCTTCGGATCCCAACCTGCCCGTGATCTTCGTGAAGAGCCTCCGTGCGCACCACGAGGGCAGTGCGCAAGTGTGGATCCTCCGCACCGCCGCAAAGATGTTCCTGACACTTGGTCTTGCAGGCACATTCGTTGCGGTGATTGGCTTGTATGGCCTGCGCAGCTACCTGGCCTCGCGCCGCATCCGCGAGTTCGGCGTGCGCATGGCGATCGGTGCGTCGCCCGCCGACGTGCTGAAACTCGTCCTTCGCGAAAGTCTCGTTGTGAATCTGGTTGTTTTACTATTAGCCTGTTCTGATGGCAGTCATCGTCAGCATATCGAGCGTCCTCACCGCGATTCTTGGTTACGCTTAAGGTGTAATGACGGAACCCACTCAAACGGGTTGCAAATCGATACTTTGAAAGCTTGCGAATCCGTAGTGCGCTGATTGAAGAACTAAGATCGATCAATGAAGCCATCTTCAACCAAGCCAGTGAGTCAGAGATTGTTGGGAGTGGCTAACTGGGCACCTTTTTTCAACCGGCTTGAGTGCAGCGTATACGACATACTCCAAGACAAAGCCGGAAGAAATGTTGTCGATCAAAGACTACGCCTTGATAAAAGGGTGTCTTTCGAGACTTAAGGAGATTCAAGCCCGTGTTTCTACGGAGCACCAAGCTGAAAAGGAGGCCGTTGGTTTAATGAGCTGGTCTGCGATGTGCTAGATCGACTTAACTACAAATCGAAGCCACTTTTGTAGTCCGTTCTATGGGAAAGGCTCATTACCTCAGTAAGTATTGTTCCCGGTCGCATCGTGGGGATAATAAGAGCATCTGGGGTGCCAAAATGAAAATTACCTCATTAGTCGTCTTCCTCGTTCTTTCGTTGGCAGTAGGTGCGAATGCGAAGACCCATCCTGATTCTGAATTCGTCGATGCGAAGTATTTGGGTAAGAAACAAATCAGTCTAGGAACAGGATGTTCCGGGGACAGCGGGGATTGTGACCCCGTTATTCGCTATCGCTACACGGTCGTCTCTGAGGGCGTGGAGTACGTTTTGGCTCCGGTTCATCGTACTGTTTTTAGCCGAGATAGTGTTCTGTCCAACGTCAGGCCCGGCATCCTCGTCAAGATGCGCATGGGCAAAGGAACCGCAGCGTACATAAAAATCCAGGAGAGAGAATCTCGTTATGAGGTTGTAGGTTCCGCTGAAGTCGCCGGCAAATAACGGGCGACGCATGCGTTTCCACAAGCCGCACGCTTAGACTCAGGTGGCGAGGACGGCTGGAACCTATCGCGACCGTATGACTTCCAGCAGCCAGCCGAGGAACGAATATCGACGTGTCGCGACTTGATGGCGGGCAAGGCACCAAATAACAGACTCGTGGCCAGAGCCGCTCCGAAAGTAAACGCGACAACACGAAAATCGATGTCGAGGCCGCTCACCGGAAGCATATAGCCGGGCACAAATTTCGGTAGCGTTGAGAGAATGACACGGGCGAGAGCTAATCCCACCGCGGTCTCTTTCGGTCCCCAGTGCGGTAATGGTGTTCTCAATACACTTGGGTTAGGATCGCGCGCCAAGTATTCGCCTAGCGAGGACGTAAAAACTAAACTGCTGTGATCGCGTCCAGAGAAAGTGCGCAGAAAGCTGGATGATTAAAGGTAGGAGGCTACATTCTCCAGTTCAGTTTTGAGGGAAAACTGCTTAAGTTGCGGCCATTTCCGCGAGATTCAAGCGTGAATGGGCCTGATTTCTCCCGGGTCCAGACTAGTTGGCGGAGAGAGAGGGATTCGAACCCCCGTTAGAGTTTCCCCTAAACACGCTTTCCAAGCGTGCGCCTTCAGCCACTCGGCCATCTCTCCACGGATGAGGCACTACGGAAAGGGAAGCTACGCTGCCATTAAAGTATAGGGCCACGTAGAGATACCTGCAATCCGGCGCGTAACCGAAAACAGCAGGGTGCCAGAATTAAAAAAACACCTTTCAAATTCTAACTACGCCTCTAGTGGCCGTCGGGTTCGCCCAATTGCTGCGCGAGATAATTGTCAATCCCGATCTCTTTAATGCTGTTAAGCTGCGCCTCCAGCCAGTCAATGTGGTGCTCTTCGTCGGTCAAAATCTTCACAATCAACTCGCGAGACCCGTGGTCGCCCGCCTTGGTGCAGGTTTCCACACCGGCGTTGAGCCGCTTCACGGCGTCATACTCCAGTTGAAGGTCGTTCTCGAACTGCTCTTTTACGGATTGCCCGATGTTGATCTTGAAGTAGTCCGACATATTTGGGGTGCCGTCGAGATAGAGGATCCGCTCCATGCACTTTTCGGCGTGGGTCATCTCTTCGATCGACTCCTTTTTGGCCAGTTTGCCCAGCTTGTAGTAGCCCCAGTTGTCGCACATCTCGGCGTGCAGGAAGTACTGGTTGATTGCGGTTAGCTCGGCCTTGAGCACCTGGTTGAGCAGGGCAATAACTTTCGGATCGCCTTTCACAATTCGCCTCTCAAAAGCGGGATTTAGCCGGCGGCCAATCGAAAGCCGGCTGTTCTGTTGAAGAAAACTATATCACCGAAAGCGAAAAGATTAGGGCAGGAGAGGTCAGGTGTGGAGTTTCGATGCTCCTGGCCTAGTAAACGTGATTTTGAATTTCGGAGGGGGATGGGAACAGCGCTGGAGTCGGAACAGATTTGTTAGAACGGCTTGGATCCGCTTCCGCTGGCGCCTGCTGCCGCGGCGGCAGCCACGGCCTTGCCATTGGCTCCGGCGGGTTCCGCCATGCCGGCTGGCTTGGCCACGCCTTCCACCACGCGGTTGTTCAGGCAATAGAGCGCCAGTTCCAGGCGATCGGCGACGCCCAGCTTGTCGTACACCTTGCGGAGGTAGTTCTTTACCACCTGCTCGGTGGTACCGACACGGCTGGCGATTTCCTTGTTCTTCATGCCTTGCGTGACGCAGGCGACGATGAGAGATTCCTTCGGGGTCAGTTGAACTTTCGAACGCGCCGGCAACGGACGCGTGCCTTGGGTCCGATAAGCTTCGAGCACCCACTGGACGCCTTGCCGGTCCAGCCACGGTTCTCCCCGGGCGACACGGCGGATGCAGTCGAGCAGTAATTCCGGCTCAACCTCGCGTGATACAACACCATGCGCGCCGCGCCGGAACAACTCAAGAGTCAATTCCTGATTGGCTTCCGGCGTCAGTACCACCAGGCGCATGTTCGAGCATTGGCGCAGCAACTCAGCAACGGCCTCCCCCGGATTTTCCGCGAGTGAGGATTCAAAGATCAATACCTCACCGGAGAAGCGTTTCGCTGAGGCCAGCGTTTGGGCGAGGGTTTCCGCCTGTCCGACAACACGGATGTCGTCTTCCACGGCGAAGATTTTGCGCAAACCCGCCCGAAAAATAGCTTGGGTGTCAGCGACGATGACACGAATGAACTTGCCGTCGTCGCTGGTTTCCTGCGGACGTTCGAGTTCTTCCATGCTTACCGGAATACTTGCCATGGCTCCCTAGTGACGCTCACTACGTTCAAAACGATATTCGTCGATCACCACTCCCACGCCGCGGCGACCGGCTTCCTCAACACTGCGGGCCACGCGGCCGCGGCAGTCGATCTGCACATCGGCTTCGGCCCCCAGAATCTCTGCGGGCATGGAAATCGTGAAGTCCACAGGAGATCCCACCGGCATATCGGCGTCCACGTGGAACAGCACTCCATTGGAGGAAATATTTTGTGACTGCGTATTTTCCCCCCCCAGCGTCTTCACCTGAATGGGCAGTTGAATGGGAAAGCGCACGGCGCTTTGCAAGTCCGAGTACTTCGCGGCGGCGGACTGTGAAGATTCATTGATCACTGGAGATGCGCCCCCCTCGGGCGGCAAGGACACGCGAGCATCTTGGTTTGCGGGCAGTCCCTTGTACGCCATCAGGACGGAGAGTACACCTCTGAACCAAGAGTGAAAAGTTACCGAAGTCATGAAGAAAAACCCGTGTAAGTTGCCTTGTATTAATAAGTTACAGCCATGTTCAGACGTCACAGACTTGGCCAATAACAGCAGTTAGCATTCAGCACTGAGCAGTCGGAGGATCGCAAAGAAGGATTTTCGCAACCTAGTGGTTGGGCGCAAGGCTCACGAGCTGGCGCTTGCCATTTATCGAAGCACGTCCCGGTTTCCCGCAGAGGAGCGTTTCGGTCTCACCATTCAAATGCGGAGGGTTGCTGTGGCTCTTTCCGCAAAAGATTGCCGAAGGCTGTGGCAAAAGAGGGAACAGCGAGTTCTATCGTCTCCTGAACGGGGCTACAGGTTCAGCCAGTGAATTGGAATATCACATCCTGCTGGCCCATGATCTTTTGTTTCTAAACGAGGAAAGTTATAAGGCTTTGGACGATCAGGTGGTTGAGGTGAAGAAATGTTGGCGGCGCTGATTTGTAAAGTGGGGGCCGACGCTCAGGAATCAGCCGCCTGATTGCTGAATGCTGGATGCCGATTGCTCTTTTTTGGAACTGCCTCTTGTCTGCGAGCTAAAACTTCGTCACTTCCGTGAAGTTAAACTCCCGGACCTTCATTGCAGGCACAACCATATCGAACGACTCCTCGCCGCTGGCGCGGACGGGGACGCCCATTTCCTCCACATTCGAGAACATGTGGAGCAGGCTTTCGTTGAAGCGGAAGTTACGCACGCCGTGCCTGACTTTGCCATCTTCGATGTAGAAGGTGCCGTCGCGCGTCATACCGGTGAGGATTTTTTCGTAGGGCTCGACTTCGCGGATGTACCACAGCCGAGTGACCAGAATGCCGCGCTCGGTCGACGAAATCATCTGATCGACCGTCTTGGGATCTTTTGGGGCGGCGAAGACAATGTTCATCGGCGCCTCGCCCATCTCGTTGGGTAGGGGGAAACCGTGGCCGGTGGCTGAAATTGGGCCGATGGAGTTTTTGTGCTCCGATCGCTTCATCTTCTCCGCGGTCGCACGTGAATAGACGAGTTGCTTGACCACGCCTTTTTCCACCAGCGGCGTGCGCTGTCGGCGCATGCCCTCACCATCGAAAGGACCACCAGACTGCAGTGGATGGGCAACATCGTCTGAGATCGTAATGTTGTCCCCGAAGAGTTTTGTGCCAATGCGATTGAGTAGGAACGACCGTTGATCAAGGATTGCCAGGCCACTGAAGTCCCAGAACATGAAGCCCGCCATATCGAGCACGGCGGCGGGCTCAAGCACGACCATGTATTTGCCGGCGGGGATCTCGCGCGGCTTGGCGGAGTCGATGGCCTTTGCCGTGGCAATTTCAGCGAGCGTCAGCGGTTCGAGATTGGCCACATTGGGAGAGTTGGCTTTCTGCCATCCCGAGGAATCGGCGGCCAGCATGGTGATGGAAATTTCGGAAGAAGTCTGCGTGTGCCAGTCGGCCAGGCCGCGGGAATTGAAGATGCCCTCGACGCTTTCTGAACTGGAAAAAATGCCGGCGGTGGTGAGCTTGTGTTTCTCTGCGACGCCGACGATCTTTTTAACGCCTTCAGCGCGCAGTTCGGGTGTGAGCGCGGCTGTCTGAGCGAAGTGGCGGCTGGGCTGCGATGCGCTGGGGCCTGCGTTCGCTGGCATGGGCAACAAATCAGGATCAGGATGCTGAACTCTGGCGAGGCTTTCTGAAGACTCAACCACGCGCTTCAGGCTTTCGTCATCGAGTCGATTGGTGGTGGCGCGAGCCGTGCGCTGTCCGAAAGCCGAGCGGACTGAGACGACAACATTATGCTCGGCGACATTCTGGTGGATCACGTTGTTGGCGAACCGGGTCAAGGCCGAGTGGCCGCCGTAGAAGAGAACCTCGATCTCGTCAGCAGACGAGAGCTTCTTGATCTTCTGGAAGACATCAGCGGCTTGAATTTGGGTGAGCATTTGCGGGTGATTCTTTTTCGTGACTGCCACCAAGGCTGACTGCTGATGACTATCTGCTAAGCGTTAGCCCTGACATCAACTGTCGAACAGATCTGCCAGGCGTTAGCTGCCCTTGAACGCGCTCCCGATCTTTACGTTTCTGAATCTTGCCGGTGATGCGCCATGCCCGGTGCCCATCACCTGTTGGGGCTGGCCTTTCCCGCAGTTGGGAGTTCCCCACAGCACCCACTCGTCGCGCGAGCAGATGGCGTCCATCGAATTCCAGAACTCGGTGGTGATGCCGGAATACGACGGGTTCTTGAGCATCCGTGTCTTCTTGCCCTTCTTGATTTCCCAGCCCAGTTCGCAGCCGAACTGAAAGTTGTAACGCTTGTCGTCGATCGACCAGGAGCGGTTGGTTTCCATGTAAATGCCGTCGTCGGTGTCGGCAATCAACTGCTCGAGCGTGAGTGGTTTCTCGCCGGGAAGAATGCTGATGTTAGTCATGCGGATCATCGGCAGCCGGTTCCAGTTTTCAGCACGCACTGTGCCGCCAGAGCGGTCAAGGCCGACGGTATGCGCCGTCTCACGCGAGCTCAGGTAGCCGGTGAACAATCCCTGGCTGATGATTGGCGTACACTGCGCGGCCACGCCTTCGTCATCATAGGCAAATGTGCCCAGGCCGGGACCGTGCTCGGGTCGCGCGTCTGCAACTACGTTGACAAGGTTGCTGCCGTAGCGCAGCGTGCGCAACTTCTCGAGTGTGAGGAAAGACGTGCCAGCGAAATTGGCCTCCATGCCGAGCACGCGGTCGAGTTCGATGGGATGTCCGACCGACTCGTGGACCTGCAGTCCAAGCTGAGCGCCATCCAGGATGAGCGTATTTGGGCCCTGAGGACATTGCTCGGCTTTGTGCAGGGCTACGCTTTCTTCCGCAATCCGTTGCGCGTTCTCGAGTAAGTGCAACTCTTCGATCAATTCGTAGCCCTTGTTCTGCCACTGGCCGCCGAACGACGTAGGGTACGACCGCTTCTGGATCTCGGTGCCGGCGAACGCCAGCGCGCAATATCCCGCCCCGGTGCTGTATTTCGTCTGATGAATCTTGGCACCTTCGGAGGAGAAGAACCACGATTCCTCGCGGCGGAAGTTCATGCTGGTCTCGGCAAGCGTCACGCCCGCAACTTTGCGCAGCTCAGCGTCGATCTTCAGCAGGAGATCTAGGTTCTGCTCGACTGAGGTGCTGAAGGGATCAATTTTGCAGGGCGTTGTCCACTCCGCAATCGCAGGCTTTTCGGCGGCGAGGCGCACATTTTCTTTTTTCACCCGCGCGGAGGCCTTGGCAATTTCGACGGCGTGGGCGGCGGCGGCTTCAACCGCAGGGCGGCTTAGATTGTCAGAGGCGGCAAATCCCCAGGAGCCGTCGGCGATGACGCGAATTCCAAAGCCCAGTGATTCCGAAACAGAGGCATTGCCTACCTTTCCATTTTTGGTGGTGAGAGCCCGGCTACGGTCGTCGACGACTCGGGCTTCGACGTGCGATGCGCCGCGAATCTTCGCCGTGTTGAGGGCCCAGGAGGCGACGTCTTGCATGGCTACTAAAAATCTAACATGGGTCCCAGCGGAAAACGGGAGCTGAGGAAATTCTTGTCAATAGGGAAAAATTACACGAACTGCGCCAGTTGATTGCATCTAAGGTAAATATAAAGTGCGGAGCGATGTCCCATTTTCCCTATTCAAGTTGGTATACTGGAAGTATAGACAGTGAAAATGAGGCGCGGCCTTTGGCTGCGCCTTTTCTTTTTGCTGCAAAGCCATGACAGGGGAGGGAATTTCCAAAATTGGGATTAACTCTATTACCAACGTTACCTTCCGACGTGTACCGAAGGTATGCGGGCCGCAACTTTTGGGAGCGTTTCGTGTTACATCAGGGATGTAGGGTGCATCCCAGAAGTAAGCTCTGGGTGAATTTTCTGGAAAGGTAGTCGAGGTCTTAGTCTGCAAACAGTTATGCGCAAATTTATTCTTGTCCCCGGAATTTTGTCGCTTCTACTTGCGGTTAGCTGTGGATCGGACAGTGGCGGCGGAGGCAACAACGGAGGAGGGGGCTTTGGCTCCGGCGGCTCCAATGGATTTTCGACTGCGTCACTGAACGGGCAGTATGCCTATCAGATTTCCGGGTTCGACTATGCCAGCTCGGCCAACCTGCCCTTCCGAGAGGCAGGTGTATTTACCGCCGACGGTAACGGCAACATCACCAGCGCAAGAGATGATTTCGCAGAGGGCACTTCGCTGGTGTCGGATCCGGCTACGGGAACGTATGACATTGCGAGTGACGGCACTGGCTCTATCACGCTCGTCTTCTCGAACAACGTCTTTGTAACTTTCGCCGTTTCCATGGTGTCATCCTCCAAGCTGTTGTTGACGGTACCGACCATCAGCCCGGCAGGCCTGCCCACTGGCGCGGGCGTCGCGTTAAAGCAGGACACGAGCGCGCTTTCGACGACCCCCAGCGGAAATTTCGCATTTGGACTTCACACCGTGAGCAACACGCAGGGATCGGCAGCGGCGGTTGGGGAGTTCGCTGTGAGTGGCGGAGTAATCACCGCGGGCAATGAGGACGTTCTACAAGCTGGAGCGCTGAGTTCCCATACCTTGACGGGACTTTTCAATGCTCCGGATACGGACGGCCGAGGCACTGCGACGCTCACGAATGAGCTGTCGGCGTCATCGACGTTCAACTACTACATCGTCAATGCGAACACGATTTTCCTGTTCAGCACAACTTCAACTGGCGCCACCAACGGCATTGGCCGGGCGGAGAAACAGAGTACAAGCACGTTCTCGGACGCGTCGCTGAGCGGCAACTATGCTTTCGGCACTCATGGCGACACCAGTTCTATCGATTCGATCAGCACCGTAGGACGCTTTACGGCGGATGGCGCGGGAAACATTTCCGCTGGAGCTTTGGATTCCGTGCAGGACGGCACTGTGACCTCCAACCTGGGATTCACGGGAACCTATACAGTAGCGGCGAATGGGCGTGCGGCTATGACGTTGACGCCGACAAGTGGATCTGCCTTTACGGATGTGGCTTATCTGGTTAGCCCGACGAGGGCGTTTTTCCTGGTGAGTGATCCGGGTAATGTGGAAGATGGCACCATCGACGCGCAGCAGGTAACCACATTTTCCAACAGCTCGCTGAACGGCACGTTTGCGTTTGCGACGGACGGGTTCACCTCCGACGGCTCATTCGATCCTTTTAACCGGATTGGGACGATGACTGCGGACGGGACGGGCGGCTTAGAACTGGATTACGCCGTTTTGGAACCTAATTTGAATCCGTCATTTAACCATCTCACGGGAACGTACTCGGTGGCCAGCAATGGGAGGACTACAGCAGGAGTTACGACGCCCACAGCCGTAAATTTTGTTTTCTATCCCATTTCTGGAAGCGACGGCTACATTCTGCAGGTGGACACGGGCAGTCAAACGTCGGGGAGCTTTAGTAAGCAACAGTAAGAGTGTATTTGGGTCTAGTCTATTGGTAACAGGGATTTTGGAGAACTTTTACAAACGAAGCTGAGGCTAAATCTGAAAATAGTGCATCCAACCTATGATGAAAGAGACAGCGCTATTCGACGAGCGGTATCGGGTGATAGCGGTCGACGAACAAAGTCTCGTGCTGCGCGGGGTACGCAGCGGAGATGTGCTGACTATCACAAATGCTGATCCCCAGACACCGTTGCGGGAAGAGGACTATCCTCTGGGCAAGCTGATTGCATTGAGCGATCCCGCAGGCGGTAAGATGGCCAATTAGCACAAACGTTTCAAGGGCAAATTTTTTTTTTTGGAAAGAAAAGGAAAAGGGACGCAAACTGCGTCCCTTTTCCTTTTATGAACGGGGGTATGAATTGAAACTTCAGACGTGACTGCGCCTTCCGAGACCCATGACCAACGTTATGAGGAAAATAACCAGAAAGACGTAGAAGAGCAGTTTGGCCATACCTGCTGCCATTACTGCCACGCCGCCGAAACCTAAAACTCCGGCAATGATGGCGACGACCAGAAAAACCAACGCCCAGTAGAGCATCTGTTGCCTCCTTTCAGGCTGTGACAATTGCAAAGATAACTGCGTGACCGCAATCGTGCGATAGGGCGGAATCTGTATTTTTCGGGAAGGATTACCTTATTGCTTACAAGTTAAAAAACATAGGTCTGAGCATGCTAGGCTCAGCATGGAGTAAACAGGGAGGATTTATGGGAGCGGTAAAGATCACGGTGCGGAAGAATGGACCTTACCGGGTAGAAGCTCCGGAAGGAACGATCGAGTTGGTCGATGCCGATGGTACGGCCTATGATCTGACGGGGAAGCCGGCATTTTCTCTGTGCCGCTGTGGAGGGTCGGTGAACAAGCCGTTTTGCGACGGGACGCATAGCCGCGTCGGATTTGAAGGGGCCGAGTTGGCGGTGAAGAAGGTGGAAGGGTTGGGCGGGGCTTAGGGTTCGAGGGCCCATCCATCGCGACCACCGCGGCGGGAGGGGGCACGGATGTTCGTGAAAAGCAGATTCCTCCGCTTCGCTGCGCGAAGCCGGCGGAATGACAAATCATCGGGCTCAGCTTCGGGTATACAATCAACAACACTTTTGTAAATCGGCTCAACTACGTTGAGTTTTCCTGAGGTTTCCCTGTGCGCGATTCGCAAGATCGTGACTTGGGAATGGACCGCCCGATTTCGCGCCGCGACTTTTTGAACGGCGTGGCGTTGACGTTGGGTGCTGCGATTGTCCCTTCTCCGCTGTTGGCCTTTGATTCCAGTGATTCCAAAGATTATTACCCGCCGGCGTTGACCGGGCTGCGCGGTAGCCACGCGGGCTCGTTCGAGGTAGCACACGAAGTCCGGGACAGCCTCTTCTGGGAGCATGCAGGTACGCCCACCTATACGGGTGAAGTTTATGACCTGATCGTCGTCGGTGGCGGGATCAGCGGGCTGGCCGCGGCGCATTTCTTCCGCAAGAAGGCGGGGCCAAAGGCGCGAATCCTGGTCCTCGACAACCACGATGATTTTGGTGGGCACGCCAAGCGGAACGAGTTTCGAGTGGGAGACCAGTTCCGTTTGGGATACGGAGGAACATTTTCGATCGAAAGCCCGGAACCGTATAGCGCGGTTTCGAAACAGCTGGTGGAAGAGTTGGGGATCGATGTTACGGCTTATCCAAAATATGTGAACCGAAACCTCTATCGCGATGCCGGCCTTGCGGCACACATTTTTTTTGATAAGGAGACTTTCGGCGCGGACAGGCTGGTGGTGAATCCCATGAATTTCGGGGCCAGCGAGACGGGAGACAAGCCGGCGGCGAATGCGGAACGATGGAAGACGTTTCTCGCGCAGGCACCGTTGTCGGCAAGTGCGAAGCAAGACCTGCAACGTCTGGTAGGGGAACAAACAGACTACCTGCCCGGCTTGACGTCCGACGAGAAAAAAGCGCGCCTGGCACGCATGAGCTACACCAAGTTTCTGACGGATCTGGTTAAGGTTGGCGACGAAATTGTGAAGCTTTACCAGGCGATGCCCCAACCTCTGTTTGGAATAGGGATCGATGCCATGTCCGCCCAGGATGGTTGGGGGTTGGGTTTCCCGGGATTCGCTGGGATGAATCTGGAAAAGACGCCTGGGAAGGGCATGAATCGGGATGCTATTCCTAACGCGGAAGCCGAGAAGTATTTCTTCCATTTCCCGGACGGCAATGCTTCGATCGCCCGCATGCTGGTGCGGAAGCTGGTTCCCGACTCGATTCCCGGAGCGTCCGCCGAGGATGTGGTCATGGCGCGGGCCGACTACTCCAAACTGGACCGCAAGGAATCGGCGGTGAAGATTCGCCTAAACAGCACTGCAGTGCGGGTTAAGCAGGCGGTCCCTGACGAAGTTGAGGTTGTGTATTCGCAGGGTGGGAAACTGTATTCAACGAAGGCGGCGAATTGCGTTCTGGCATGCTGGCATGTGGTGATTCCGTACATCTGCACGGAACTTCCGGAAAAACAAAAGGCTGCGTTGAGCGAAGCGGCGAAGGTGCCCTTGCTGTATACCAATGTGGCGCTGAAGAATTGGAGTGCTTTTCAAAAGGTAGGGGCGAGTTCGATTTATGCTCCGGGCTCGTACCACAGCTTTTTCACGCTGGATATCCCCGTCAGCATTGGTGGCTATCAGGCTGCCCGCAGCCCGGACGAACCGGTGCTCGTGCACATGATGAAAACGCCGTGCCGGCCGGGTCATCCGGCACGCGACCAGCATCGTATCGGGCGCGGCGAATTGTTCTCCACACCGTTTCAGGCCATCGAGCGGAAGATTCGCGATGAGATGGGGCGTGCGCTGGCGAATGGAGGCTTTGATCCGGCGCGAGACATTGCCGCGATCACTGTGAATCGCTGGCCACACGGTTACGCTTATGAGTACAACTCGCTGTGGGATCCGTTCTGGCTGGAAGGTGGCGAGACGCCGTGTGAGATAGCACGGAAGCCGTTTGGACGGATTGCGATCGCGAATTCCGATGCGGGAGCGTACGCGTATACGGATTCCGCGATTGACCAGGCGTGGAGAGCAGTGGGAGAGCTGAGCTAAATGTCCGAAACACAAGGTCCCTCCGCTCGCCGATCCTGCGCTTCGCTTGAATCGGCGACGGTCGGGATGACAGATTTGTTCAGGGAATAACAGACGATATCTGGGATAAGTTGCTGAAAACAAGGAGACTGCAGGGCTTGCGCTAGACTCCATATATGGAGTTATAATGCTATATATATGGAGTATCAGTGGCAACGCTAGGATTCACTGATCTGGGGCTGGATCCGCGGAAGTTTCCTGACCTGACAGACTTGGCGACGCGCCGACGCTTGAGTTCGGGCGCCATTCACGCTTTCTTCCAAATCATCGACCACTGGGGATTGAAAAACGAAGACGCGATGGCGCTGCTGGGTGGAGTGTCGAGCGGGCGTTACTACCAATTGAAAAAAAACCAGAAGGGTCTGCTCTCGCGAGATGAGTTGACCAGCGTGTCCCTGCTGATCGGGATTTACAAGGCGCTCAATATTCTCTTCAGCCGCAAGCTTGCCAATCAATGGGTTACTCGGGCGAATAGCAATCCGCTGTTTCAGAATGTATCGCCGCTCACGGTGATGAAGCAGGGGATCCTGCAGATGTTGACGGTGCGGCGGTTTCTCGATAGCCGGCGTGGCGGATGATTCCAGTTTGCCAACTGGACCTGCGCGACACGCACCGCCTGATTCCGGCACAGTACGCCGATGACGGGGCTTCGGTGCTGGCGCGGCTAACTGACGATGAAAATCTGCTGGAGCAGATTTTCGAGCTGGACAACGCGACCAATGACCGCTTGTGGGCGGAGTCGGGCAGAGCGCTCGGCATCGATCAGCGCGAGCTGGTGTTTGGGATTCCTTCCTATCGAATTATCAACGCATCTTTTTGCCATCCTGCGCCAAATGGCGCGCGCTTCAGCACCTCGGAACGCGGAGCGTGGTATGCCGGCTTCGAACTGAAGACATCGCAGGCGGAAGCAGGCTATCACCGGCGGATTTTGCTGAGAGAGACAGGATGGGATGAAGAAGAAGAGACGGACTATGCGGATTTTCTGGCGGATTTTCGCGCCGAGTTTCATGACATTCGAGAAGGCATGTTTGCGGCATATTTGAATCCCGACAGCTATGTGGAGTCGCAGCGATTCGCGATGGAGTTGATGGCCGCAGGGTCGGCTGGGATTGTTTATCCGAGTGTGCGGAACCGTGGAGGAGTTTGTGTAGCGTGTTTTCGTCCGGTGCTGGTGACGAATGTTAGGAGAGGGAGGATTTATCAGTGTGTGTACCCGCCGGGCAGGGAAGTGGAGTGGAGAGATTAGGGCTATCTGGTGTCTGCACACGCAAGGAGACAAGGGCATCACTTCCTAGGATTCAACCGTCCCTTCGGGACGGCACTATTATGTTGAATCCGGCCCGGCGATAAATCGCCGGGCTATTTTCGGGGCGCACAGGATACGCGCAGGATAGAGGAAGGAGAAAAGTTCCAGTTGGTCAGCGGTTCGCATGAACCCGACGTTCGCTCAGAGCTGGTGCGCTTTCTGAAAAGCGAATTGCATGGATGCTTCGCTGCGCTCAGGATGACAGGTGCATCGAGTTAGTGTTTAGTGGATGGTTTTGGTTTTGCGGGACATATAATCCATCAGCAGGTATTGGCCCAGGGTGTAGGGAGTGGTGAAATAGGCCTTGCCGCGGCACATTTCGGTGACTTTCTGCACGAATTGAACCAATCCATAATCTGAGGCGAGCATGAAGGTGTTGATCATCACGCCGGCGCGCTTGCATTTCGAGACTTCTTCGAGGGTCTGGCTGACCACGAGCGGATCGAGGCCAAAAGCGTTTTTGTAGATGCGCCCGTCTTCCAGGGTGAGAGCGGACGGTTTGCCGTCGGTGATCATGATGATCTGCTTCATGTCCTTGCGCTGGCGCTGCAGGATTCGCTGGGCGAGGCGAAGTCCTTCGCGGGTGTTGGTGTAGTAGGGGCCGACTTTGACGCGCGCGAGCTGCGAGAGGGGGACTTCTTCGGCGGAGTCGTGGAATAGAAGGAGTGAGAGCGAATCGCCGGGATATTGGGTGCGAATAAGGTGCGAGAGCGCCATGGCGACTTTCTTGGCGGGCGTGAACCGGTCTTCTCCGTAGAGGATCATGGAGTGCGAGCAGTCGAGCATGAGCACGGTGGCGCAGGAAGACTGGTACTCACACTGGTGAACTTGAAGATCGGAATATTCGATATTCAGCGGCAGCGACATGCCCTCCCGCTGGATGGCGCAGGAAAGCGTGGCGGTGATGTCGAGATTGAGTGTGTCGCCGAATTCGTAGGGGCGTGATGCGCCGCTGGCTTCAATGCCGGTGGCAAGGTCGCGGGTGTCGTGGCGGCCGAAGCTGGAACGGCCGAGCGAGCCGAGAAGGTCACGCAAAGTTTTGAAGCCGAGAAAGTCAAGGCTCTTGTCGGTGATTTCGAATTTGGCCTGCTGCTGGGCTTCGCCGGTCTGGCCGCCCACGCTGGAACGGCGCGACGGGTCATGCGGCTGGTCGATGCTGATGTAGTCTTCCTGCTCCATGCGGTCCATGAGTTTTTCGATCAACTCATCAAGTTCGCCGTTGACCTGCATTTCGTGGAGGCGTTCACGCATCTGCTGGTCGAGCAGGTCGCTTTCCATGAGAGCGCGCTCGATGGCGCGGCGGAGGTCATCGAGCGTCTGTTCCTCGGGGCCTTGGTCGTAATAGCCGTAATTATCGAAGCCGCTCTGCAGGAGGTAATTGGAGAGGGCATTGAGCAGATCTTCCATGCTCATGTCGCCGGCCGGGTCGGGTACGTATTTGGTGTAGCGGGTGCGCTTCATAACTACGGTCGTTGGTCGTTGGTCTTTGGTCGTTGGCGGTCAAGCCGATGGCGCATTTTTGTCGTCTTCAAAAAATCAGCGCTCAGCGCTCAGCGTTCAGCATTCAGTTGAAAGTCCGGCGGTTGCGATATGGCTGTTCTTCGGGGTCGAAGGGCTTTTCCTGTCGTTTGGGTTGTTTTTCTCCGGCCACAAAAACGCGCTCTTCGTTACGGCCGATGCGTTTGTGGGCGTGCAGCCCTTCGAGGATGAACTCGGCAGCAGAGACTTGCGTCTCGGCAGTGTCTTTGGGTCCGACGTTTACCCGTCCGAGCTTTTCCATGAGACCTTGAATCGAACGTAGTGAGCGAAGGGATTCCTCCGCGCCGGCGCTGTCAGCCATCTGCATTTCGCCGCCCAGGTCGAACCACTGCACCACCTGCTGCATGTTCACGTTGTTGAAGTAGTCGTCGTAAGTCTTGGCGACGGCCAGGCGAATGAGTTCACGTCCGACCGTGTCAGCGCCCTTCATCTCGCCTTCATATTCGAGTTCGAGTTTGCCGGTGATTGCGGGCAGCGCAGCGTAGATGTCTCCGAGACGAGGGACGACCGTGGTTTCCTGATTGCGGATGGCACGACGCTCGGCATTGGAGAGGACGTTCTCCATGACCGAGATGGGAAGACGCTGGCTTACGCCGGAGCGCTTGTCAATCTTCTTGTCTTCGCGGGCGGCGAAGGCGATGCGCTCGATGACTTCGCGAACATATTTAGGGATGTGAACGCCGCTGTTGCGAGCCGTCCAGGCTTCCTGTTGGGTGATGGCGATGCCCTCTTCGACGGTGGCGGGGTAATGGGTGCGAATCTCAGAGCCGATGCGGTCTTTGAGCGGCGTGATGATTTTGCCGCGCGCCGTGTAGTCTTCCGGGTTTGCGCTGAAGACAAGCGCGACATCGAGGGGAAGGCGAACGGGATAGCCCTTAATCTGAATGTCGCCTTCTTGCATGATGTTGAAGAGGCCGACCTGGATCTTCCCGGCGAGATCGGGGAGTTCATTGATGGCGAAGATGCCGCGATTGGCGCGGGGCAGAAGGCCGTAATGTACGGTCATCTCGCTCGCGAGATCATGCCCTCCACGCGCGGCCTTGATGGGATCTATATCGCCGATGAGGTCGGCGATGGTGACGTCGGGAGTGGCGAGCTTTTCTACGTAACGTTCATCCCTTGAAAGATACGCGATGGCAGTTTCGTCGCCATGGCGGGCGATTTCTTCGCGGCAGCGGCGGCAAAGAGGAGCATAGGGGTTGTCGCGGATTTCGCACCCGGCAAGATACGGGGTCTGTTCGTCGAGCAACGTCGTTAAGGCGCGCAAGATGCGGCTTTTGGCCTGGCCGCGGAGCCCGAGAAGAATGAAATTGTGTCGCGAAAGTATGGCGTTGATAATTTGTGGAACGACCGTATCGTCATAGCCGACGATGCCGGGAAAAATCGGGCAATTTCCTTCCAATCTTCGAATCAGGTTTTCGCGAAGCTCATCTTTGACGTGGCGATGTTGAAGTCGTTCTTCGGAGAAAGCACTGCGGCGGAGTTCGCCGAGTGTCCGCGGGAAACTCATAGATCACAACCCCCAGTGGGCGGATTTTCCGATTATACGCTCGAAGTCCGGCCACTGATTTGCGCAGATTCGCGCAGATTTCAGTGAACGTGACCGTTGCCGCCGGCGGTTTTGCGTGCTTGAACGGTGCGTTGGAGGCGGGGAAGGAGGGATTCGAATGCAGCGATTACTGCTTGAATGCGCTCGGGCTCGGCTTTCATGGCGAGGAGAGTTTGTTTGAAGTCGAGATCGAGAGGAAGGGAAGCGGCCAGATGATAGGACGCCTGCTCGGGATCGAGTTCGTCGGACAACGGTTCGGCACCGGCGAGCTTGATGATTTCTCCGTGAAGGCCCGAGGCTCGGGCAATTTCTTCCGTGGTGGCGTGGCCCGGATCATCGTCCACGAAGAGCACCTCGGCACGCAGGAAGGAGCGTTCCTGGTCAAGCTCAAGAATTTCGAAGCGGCGGCGGCCCTGGGTGAGGATGTCCATACGTCCGTCATCGTACTTTTTGGCCACAGTGATAATTTCCGCCGTGCAGCCGATACTGGCCACGCCTTCCTCTTTCACGCGAACCACCCCGAACGTCTGGTGGAGAGCGATGCACTCAGAGATCATTTCCTTGTAGCGCGGCTCGAAAATATGGAGCGGAAAGGGCGCACCGGGAAGGAGAACGACGTCGAGGGGAAAGAGGGGAAGAAGCGAGCTCAAAAACGTCCTCCAATGCGTGCGCGGACGGCCCGCGGTACCTCTTATTGTAGCGCAGCGCTTGACTTGCTCGATTCGTCGGCATAAAAGCACGGCATGGAGCTTTCAGGCAAGGTGGCGGTGATCACGGGCGCTTCGATGGGAATTGGAGAAGCCATTGCGCGGACATTTGCAGAGAACGGAGCGCGAGTGGTGCTGCTTTCGCGCGATGCAGGACGAGCAGAGGAAGCGCGATCGCGTGTGGGTAGGCCGAACCAGACGCTGGCGTTGTCGTGCGACGTTCGCAATCGTGAGGAGATCGACCGTGTATTGAGCCTGACGCGACATCATTTTGGGCGGATCGATATCTGGGTGAATAATGCGGGACACGGACTGGCGGATTCAATTGCAGAGGCGGACATGGCGGCGTGCCGCGACACTTTCGAGACCAATTTTTTCGGTACGCTGGCGGCGATGCAAGCTGTGATTCCGGTGATGCTACAGCAGGGAGCGGGTACGATCATCAATGTGTCCAGCGTGGGCGGGCATATTCCCCTGCCTTTTCACGCGATTTACAGCGCAACGAAGTTCGCCATGAACGCTCTGGGAAAGGCCGCGAATGTGGAGTTGCGAGACCGGGGCATTTCCGTAATGACGGTTTGTCCGGGTTATGTGCGAACGAATTTTCGGGCGAATTCGATTCAAGGTAAGGAAAGGAAGTCGGTCCGACCGGCAGGCGCGCGGGGAATCTCCGCGGAACGCGTGGCGCTGGCGGTGATGAAGGGATATGTGAAGCAAAAGAGGGAAGTGGTGGTGCCCTGGACGATGCAGCCGGTGATCAAGATCTACCAATTCTTTCCTGGTCTGGTGGAGTGGGCCATGCGGCGAATGGCGAAGCCGCAACCATAGTTGGTCATGCCAGCTCATCGAGCATGGCTTGCATTTCCGATTGTGCGTGCGTGTTGTTGGTACGGCGGGCGGCGGCGATTCCGTCGGCCAGCATGGTTTTGGCTTCTTCCCGGCGATCTTCTTTCATCAGAGTTTGCGCGGCCATGAAATATCCGGCGGCATAGTCGGGGTGGGTGGAGAGCAGCTTGCCGAATTCTTCCAGCGATTGGGCGATGTTTCCCTGGCTTGAGTACTCCATGGCGAGGCCGTAGCGGGCAAATGCGTCGGTTGGATTTTGGGAGAGGATTTCAGTGAGCGTGGCGAGGCGGTCCATGGGGTTAGGGTAGCAGGGTGGCGTGGAAACGCAATGCCTCGGATTCGCTCGGGATGACAGTGTGGCAAGGGGTCTCGCTCTTTGGGCCTGGGATACAATGAGCGCAATCGTAAACAAATCTTGTGGAGTGCTAAGTGGCTTGTCCTTATTTTGTTCCTAGCGAAAGAAACGATGCGGGAACGTGGCTGCATCCCATGCGGTTGCCTCTGGGGGCGGGGTTTAGCGGGCTTTGTTCGGCGCCGGGGCACGAGGGAGCGAGGCCATCTGACGATGAGCTGCGCGAATTCTGCAACGTAGGCTATGCCGCAGGGTGCTCGCGGTTGCCCGACCAGCGCAGTTGTGACGCGGTACGGTTTTCGGTGGCGAGGGAGAGTGCGGGGCAGATTTGTTTATGGTTTGTTTGCGAGGCGGCGCATCTTCCGGTGACGCATGGAACATTGCAATACGACATGACCGAGGGGCGATGGGTTGCTCTGCACGCTGATGCCCGGATGCAGAAGCTGGCGGAGTGTTACCTGCAAAGCTATCTGGCGAAGAAGATTCCGGTGGAAGCGGGTTTGAACACATGAGCGAGCAGGGGTTGGTCGGGCGTCCGGTGCACGATTCGAAGTCGGAGATGAACGAGATCGTCCTGCCCAACGATACGAACCCGCTGGGATTTCTACTGGGCGGACGGTTAATGCATTGGATCGACCTGGCTGCAGCCCTGGCGGCCCACCGGCATTCGCATACCTATGTGGTCACGGCATCGATTGACCATCTGGATTTTCTAATGCCGGTAAATGTCGGTGACCTGGTAATTTTGCGGTCTTCGGTAAACCGGGTTTTTCATACCTCGATGGAAGTAGGGGTATCGGTCAGCGCCGAAAATTATCTGCAGCAGCGTTGCGGCCGCGTAAGTACGGCATACCTTACGTTTGTGGCGGTGGACAAAGCCGGAAACCACATCCCGGTACCCCCGGTGATTCCCGGTACGGAAGAAGAGAAGCGTCGCTACGAAGACGCAGGACGGCGGCGAGAGATCCGGCGCAATGAGTATGAACGGCGGAGAAAACAGCGGGCGCTGTAGTCCACCCCTGGCCGGTCAAAGTTTGTCAGCTTCTTCCTGAATTCTCTTCCAGGCTTTCTTGATGTGCTTTTCTTCGGTATAGGTCTGACCGATGCACAGGCGCAGCGTCATGCGATTGTCCAGACGGGTGTGGGTGAAGTAGAGGTCCCCGCTCTGGTTCAGGCGGTCCATTAATTTCTGGTTGGCGTCGTCGCTCGATTTCAGCCGGAAGCATATGAGATTCAGAGGGACCGGGGCTACGATTTCAAACCGATTGTCGGCTTTAATCCATTTGACGAACTGCTGGGTCAGTTCCACATGGCGGCGCACGTGATGCTGCAGGCCCTCCACGCCGTAGTGACGGATTACGAACCACAATTTTAGTGAGCGGAAGCGACGCCCCAGGGGAATTTGCCAGTCGCGGTAGTCGATGACTGCGCCGGACTCGGTGGCCTGATTGCGGAGGTATTCGGGAAGGACGCTAAGAGCTTGGATGAGCGCCTTGCGGTCAGCGACAAAGAAACAATCGCAGTCGAAGGAAGTGAACATCCATTTGTGGGGGTTGAAGCAGTAGCTGTCGGCGAATTCCAGGCCGTCGTGTATGCGGCGGAATTCGGGGCAGAGTGCCGCGGTACCCGACATGGCGGCGTCGACATGCAGCCAGGTGTTGTGTTCTTTGCAGATGCGGCCGATATCGGCGACTGGGTCGATGGCGTTGGATGAGGTCGTGCCCACAGTCGCGCAGACTACGGCGGGAACCAGTCCTGCTTTGAGATCGGTATTGATTTGTTCTTGCAGCGCCTGGGGGCGCAGAGAGAAGTCTTTGTCGACTTCGATCAGGCGCAGGTTGGCGCTGCCCATGCCGGCGATCTTTATGGCTTTCTCGATGGAAGAGTGTGCCTGCGAGGAGGTGTAGGCGGTGAGTCTGCCATCGCACCCTCGTCGGTTGCTGGCGAAGCTGGTGGCACGCTCGCGCGCGGCCAGGATGGCGCAGAGCGTGGAACTGGAGGCAGTGTCTTGAATCACCCCACCACCGGTGCTTGATGAGCGGAACTTCTCCGGGAGCGCTAACATCTCTGCCAGCCAGTCGAGAACGTGGGTTTCCAGTTCGGTGCAGGCTGGGCTGGTCGCCCACAGCATGCCTTGCACTCCGAGGCCGGTGGAAAGGAGATCGCCGAGGATGGCGGGCGCGGAGCCGTTGCCCGGGAAGTAGGCATAGAAGTTTGGCGACTGCCAGTGGGTGATGCCGGGAAGAATTTTTTGGTCGATGTCGGCGAGGATGGCGTCGAAGGGCTCACCTTGTTGTGGAGGGTGCGGCGGCAAACCGGCTCGAATCTCTCCGGGTTTCACCTGCGAGAGCACGGGGAGGGTTTCAACTTTGGAAAGATAGTCGGCGATCCAGTCAACGACTTCGTGGCCATGACGGCGGAAGTCCTCGGGCGACATGTGGAACGATTTGGGCATGATTGCAGGAGATTAAGGTACACGAAGGGATCGACGGATGGCAGGCTGGACTGGTGCTCTTTTCTTGTTGTTCTTGTTTTCAGCACGCGGCATTCAGACGTTAGCAGTCAGCTTCGTGGCAAGGGTTGGGGGCAAAAGGCTGTAGAGACGTGCGACTGGCCCCCGAACAGCGTACAACGCAAGAGCCTGACCCGAGTCAGGCCCTGCTTCTTGCATGCGACGGGCCAGTTAGAACGTGATCTTCAATGCGTACTGGATCTCCCTTGGCCCACGATCATTGGTCAACAAACCGAACGTCTGTCTTTGGTCGGTATCCCGCACCCAGGCAACCGTATTCAGTGCGTAACCACTGCACGGACCATTTGGGTTATTAATGCTATGGACGTCCGAATCGGCAGTGGTGGTGGAGCAGGCGGTGCCGCTGGAAGACAGACTGGTGTTGTCTCCAAACGAATCTGCCCGGAACTGCGTCGTGTTGAATAGGTTGAAGAACTCCAGGCGGAACTGTAGCGTCACCTTCTCCTTCACTTTGAAGTTCTTATAAAGGGAGAAATCTGTGTTCGCGAGCCCAGGTCCACCGCAAAGCCCGACCGATGACGTGCCGAACGTCCCGAGTGCGTAGTGGTCGAGGTCCCACTTGTCGGGATTGAGCCACTGGTGCTTCAAACCGCCGGAGGCGTAGCAGGACTGCCCGGCCACGACATTAGGCCGCGTGCTGTTTTGCCCGGTACCGTTTCCTGACCAGCCACCGGGCGCGCCATCAATTTCGCCGCCGCTGAATACCGTTAAGGAGGGGCCGCTGGCGTAGCTCAAGATGCTGGCCAGTTCCCACCCGCCCAAGACGTGGCGCATGAAGGCATTTTGCCCGACGAAGGTCGGGGTGTTGTAGACGATGTTGCCCACAAAAATGTGGGGCCGGTTAATAGGCGTCGGACCATAATCCATGTGGGGATTGAAGGGATCGGCCAGTGTAGAAAGTTGCCCGGAGGTGCCGCTATTGCTGATGTCAGTATCAGCCAGCGACTTCGACCAGGTGTAGGCGAACTGCGCATCCAGCGACTTCAGGCGAGTGCGGAAAAGTGCCTGCAGAGAGTGGTAGTTCGAATTCGCTGTCCAGTCTCCATAGGTAATGGTGCCAAATACAGACGAGGGACGGAAATCGTTTGAATTATCCAAGGCAAACGCAGTTCTCTGCGCAGCAAGGGGTGCGTTGGCATCCGTGTAGCGAAGGAGGTGGATACCACGGTTGGCCACGTAACCCAGCTCGAGCTTGGTGTCGCGGAACAGTTCGCGTTCTACTGTGAGATTCCATTGCCAGGTATTGGGAAGATTGCTGCTCGGATCGAGGCCAAAGTTCGGTGCACCGGCGGCATCGAGCGAACCTGGAGCCGGTGAGGTGTCCAAAGTCCGGTCACCACTGGCCGTCAGAGCAAAGGGCGTGTTGTTCGCCACCGAGAGGTAATTGGTCAGACGCTCCCGTTGATAGAACTGCCCTACCCCGGCGCGGATTGACATCTTCCCGTCACCCTTGGGATCCCAGGCGACGCCCAGCCTGGGAGCGATGGCATGATTGTCATTTTCCTTGAGCGAGCGATTCACCCCTGGTGTGCCTGGCGAAAAACCTCGATCCTGGCAGAAGGTGGTGCCTGGAACAACCAGCAATCCGTTGCATGGGTCATCTCCCAGTGCTGGATCGAACAGCCCGGGTTGCCAACTGGCGATTTTGTCGACTGCGGAGAACGGCTGCCGCAGCAGGGACCAGCGGGCACCGTACTCCACGGTCAGATTGCGGCGAAGCTTCCATGTGTCGCCGTAATAAAACTCGATGTCATGCCAACGGGTTACCGAGTAGGGATTGTTTTCCAGTTCGGTGAAATGCCACATGCGACCGCCCCACAAGGCGTTGAATGTGCCATTGTCGGTGCTCTGTGCCACCAAAGGAATTCCGGTTCCACTGGAGCAGCAGGAGTCATAGTTTGGTGCTTCTCCATCGGAGCCGTTCACCAGCTCGTTTTTCTTGTTATTGGTGACCAAGAATCCCAGCTTGAACGTGTGCGTTCCATGGACCTTGGAGAAATCGTCCTTCAGAATGTAAAGCTCCTCGTTGTTTTGCCATGGTCCCTGCTGCCACAGGTCACTGGAATCAGCCCCATTGCCCAGACCGCCCCAGAAAATCGGGTAGGCAATCTGGTCTCCCTGGAATTTGGCGCCATATCCAAAAAAGGGTGTATAGGAGGCATTGATCTGATCGTTTAAGCCCGGATTCAATCCGGTACGGGTAATGTTGATCACGTTCGCGGCATAGGAAACCTGGAAGTCATTCACCGCCGAATCGCCGAACAGCTTAGTCAACTTGACCGTCGCCTGCCGTCCCGGCTGTTCCCAACTCGACTCAACCGAGGGATAAATATCGTCGCCCCAGAAGCCCAGTGTGCTGGGGAAAGGCTGCGACCAGGTGTCGCGCGTCCAGCGGCCCATCAGACTCCAGGTCTTCGAGATCTTCCAATCTCCGCGGGCGTTCTCTTCGCGCCAGTAGATTGGAGCAGATAATGACTGCGCCCAGTTGTTACAGTCACCAGGAATGACCCCGGACGGATCGATATTCGGGTCAGGAAATAGCTGTGTGATCAAAGCGCCGGTAGCTGAGGTGCCGGTTCCTGGGTGCAGGGCGGCAGCCTGGTCAACCGAGGTAAAGGTCACCGAATTGTCTGTGGGATCAGTGGGGGCATTTTCGCAGGGACTGCCGTCACTGGCCACGCGGAGAGTGCTAAAATCGCCAGCTTTTTCTGCAACGGTCGGAACATTCGCCCGTCGCACTTTGCCGCGGATTTCCCGGTTCCATTCCTGTGACCAGAAGAAGAACAACTTGTCTTTGAGGACCGGACCACCGATGTTGTATCCGTAGTCATTGCGCCGCAATATGTCTTTCGGGACGCCGTTCAGATTGTTGAAATAGTCCGTCGCATTCAATTTGTCGTTACGGCCGAAGTAAAAGACGCCCCCATGCAACTGGTTGGAGCCGCCGCGCGTGACGATGTTGATAATTGCGCCCATGGCCTGGCCGTACTCCGGCCCATAACTGTTGCGCAGCACCTTAAATTCCTGAATTGCATCGATGGAGGGGTAAACCAGAATCGTGCGATTTGACCCGATATCGTTGTTGTTGACTCCGTCCACAAGGAAGAGATTTCCTGTCGTGTTATTCCCATTTACCGAGAAGTCAACGCCAGCTTCCAACCCCTTGTGTTTGGAATCAAAGTTGGATTGGGGAGAGACTCCCGGCATCAACTGGGTGAGCTGAACAAAGCTGCGTCCGTTAAGTGGTAGCTCCCTTACCTGCGTGCCGTCAACTACGTTGCTTACTGCGCCCGTGGAGGTTTCCACCTGGATCGCGTTGGCCTCTACCGTCACCTGCTCGTTCACTGAGCCTACTTCCAGCGCGATGTTCACAGCCTGCTCGGTGGAGACGTGCAGCTCGACACCCCGAGTCACCGATTCGCGAAAGTTCGGATGCTTAACTCTGACGTCATAAGTGCCGGGCTGAAGTTCCTGGATGGCAAAGCCGCCCTCCGTGTTCGTGGTAGCGGATCGACTTTGGCTTGTCGCAGTATTGGTAACCGTGACTTGCGCACCGGCAACCACAGCTCCCGAAGGATCGGTCACGTTTCCACGGATCGTGCTGGTAAATTTCTGGGCCAGGACTACCAAGGGAATGAACAGGATGACTGAAAAAAGAAGGGCACCCCACTTCTTGAACGTCATAGCGCTTCGCCTCCACCAGCAAAATCACGAGTTTACGGACAATAAAACGATTTAGTATGTCCGAGAATGGTCACATTAGGCTCGTCGGGAGATGGGGTTGTCAAGAACAAATTGGAAAACATTTGTTGGATGACTCTGGAGTGCACCCCTTTTGTGTGCACGAGACCAAAATGATCGCAGGGTTTCGCTAAATCCAATTCTACCTTGGATTAGCGAGGACCTCCCGCAGCGGGTGGGGCGCCTCCGGAGGCTGCACCCGCGCCTTGCGGGCCACCGCTGCGGACATTGTCCCGATAGGCAGCATTCTGTTGGGTGGTGTTGAGGCGGTTGGCCCGGCGCGATGTTTCTTCGGCGCGGTTCCTCCACATAAGATAGCGGTCCTGGGCTTGAGAAATTTCGCTTTGGCTCACATCACTGTCAGCCGGTACGCCATCATAGGCAAGGTTGTAGTTGTCGGCTTTATCCTGTTCTTGCTCTCCTGCGTCGCCACTAAAGTGCTTGTAGAGGTAGTCATCGATTCTCTTGTTTAAGTCTTTGGCCTTAGCGGCCATTTCTTTCCAATCGACGTGTTGCCCTTCGGCGATCTGGTAGATCGACTTTCCTGTCTTCAGCTCTGCGGAAATATCCTCAATTTTCCCTCCAGCGGCGACCAATTGCCGGGCGAGAAACAGGCAACCGTAGTTCAAACCGGTCTCCCTGCGTTGCAGCAACAAGTCAACGCGCTTTTCCTTCAATGCCTCCGCCATAGTGAGGTTTACTATCCGGCGGCCGGTGCCATCGGTGGCCATGGCGGTGACTTTGTTCAATTCTTTTTTTGCTTTTTGTTGGTCATCGCCAAGAGCAGGCAACGCAACCAGGATTGCGAGGATGATCGGAAAGAGGCGGGCCAATGACCCCATGGGGCACCTCCGAGCTTGTAGAAATCGGTTTGCGGGAATCATCACATCACGTTTTTTCTTGCGCGTCTACTCTTTCGGCCTTTGGCATTGCTCAACAATCTCACCCCATTCCCCCCACTTTTGATAAGCTTTCGGCGCGCTTGCAATGGTTCACGACAAAACCCAAATTCTGGAGGTTATCCACACATGCTCAATCGGCGGAGCTTTCTCATCGCGGGCGGGCTTACCGCGCTTGCCTCAACCCGGGTATGGGGTGCAAACGATACCTTGCGAATTGGAGTGATCGGCGCCGGCCAGCGCATGCGGGGGCTGCTCGATTCGGCGGACAAAGTCGGCCCTTATCAGATTGTCGCGGTTAGCGATGTCTACGGGCCGCATCGCGACGAGGTAAAAGAACGGTCAAACGGCGTTGCCACCACGCACCTCGACTACCGCGAGGTCCTGGCGAAAGATATTGATGCCGTGATCATCGCCTCGCCCGACCATTGGCATGTACGGATGGCGGTGGACGCACTGGCTGCGGGGAAGGACGTCTTCCTCGAGAAGCCCGTGACCCATACCTTGGAAGAAGGCGCGGTTCTTACCCGCGCCGTTCGCTCCAGCAAACGGATTCTTCAGTGTGGAATGCAGCAGCGCAGCTGGACCCACTATCGCGACGCGGTCAACATGATCCAGGGAGGCAGCCTGGGACGCGTAGTCCAGGTCAGGACCTACTGGTGGCAAAACTATGCTCGCAATTGGGCCTCCTCGCCCAAACCCGTCGACATACAAGCTCTAGATTGGAAGGCTTGGCTGGGCAACGCTCCCGACCAAACCTTTACCGAAGAGAAATTCCATCACTGGCGCTGGTTCTGGAACTTTGGTGGCGGCGCGCTCACCGACCTGTTCACTCACTGGATCGATGTCGTCCACTGGGCGATGAAAGAAGACCAGCCGCGTCAGGCGTTAACCCTGGGAGACAAATACATCTTTGAGGAATGGGATTGCCCCGACACAATTCAGGCCGCATTCCGCTACCCCGGTTTCGACGTCGTATACGAAGGCATGATGAACTCCTCCATCGATGACGGAGGTATTGAATTCCGTGGCACTGAGGCAACGCTGAAGATCAACCGTGGCGGTTTCAGCGTCTACCGCGAGGGCACAGAACGAGGGCAAAATCCTGTTTTGACCGAAACCAGCTTTAAGGACGGCACCATCTCCCACATGGAGAATTTCTTCGAGTGCGTGAAGTCACGCAAGGAACCTAACGCTCCCGTGGAGACCGGCGTGTCTGCGGCTCGAGCTGGGCATATTGGCAACTTGGCGTTTCACCATGGCGGCCAATACTCCTGGCCGCCGAAACCAGCGGCGGGTGCTACGAAACCAGGGGCCTAGGTCAGGACACATTCGACCAGTACAACCGCCTGCTTAGGGATGGACAGCTGCAACGCGTCCCCGCTGACGTTGACCGGGTGCGGTGCAGGCTTAACTTTCTCCGGGTCTTGAAAAGTGTTCGTGGCTCGCATGTCGGCATGCGTCAGGACTCTACCCTGCGCCTCCGTCGCCCTTGCGCCAGCCAGTCGGAGCCGCAGCGAAAGCTCCGCTTCGACAGACGGGTTGGTGAGAGTGATCGTCAATTGACGGTCGCGAACCGATGCCGACACGGATAGTCCCGGCAGCTTCGTTCTACCCTCGAGGACCGGAACGTCTATCTCCGCGACCGGGTTGCTTACCTGCAGTTGCCGCCCACCCTTGTGCCCCCGGTACATATCAAAAACGTGGTAGACGGGAGTTCGCACGAAGTCGGCCCCTTTCGCCAGAAATAATGAGTGAATGCAGTTCACGGTCTGCGCCACGTTGGCCATGGCAATCTTGTCGGCGTGCCGGTTGAAAATGTCAAAAGCCATGCCGGTATGGACCGCGTCACGCAGGGTGATGGTTTCGCTGAGAATATAACCAGCAACGATCTCTGAGCCCGGGGCATACCAGACGCCCCACTCATCGATGACCAGTTTGGTGCGATGGCTTGGATCGAACTTCCCCATCTCTCTCCAGTGGTCCTCGATCACCTGATTCAGGCGAACACCGCGTTTCAGCACTTCGTACCACTCCGGCGCCTTGAAATCACCGGCCTTAAGCGTCGTGGGCCGCAGATCGGTATAGAAATGGAGCGAAAAACCGTCCGGAGGTGTGTATCCCCGCATGCCTTCGAAAAAACCGGTCGTCCACCCGATGTCTCCATCGGCCGAATGTCCACGCGGACCAGTAGCGACAAGGAAGGGCTCCTGATAGTTGGGGAATTGGGTGGTGAACTGACGGTAGAGTGCCGCGTATTCCTGCGGACGCATTGTGCCGCCACATCCCCAGGACTCATTCCCTACGCCCCAATAGCGCACGTTAAATGGTTTCGAATCGCCATTCGCGGCGCGTTCTTCCGCCAGGCTTAATGTGCCAGGCGGCGCGTTGCAGTAGGAAACCCAATCGTGAAACTCTGCCGGCGTCCCGGAGCCAACGTTGGCAGCCAGATAAGGCTCTGCGCCAATCACCCGGCATAGTTGCATGAACTGGTGCACTCCAAACTGATTGCTCTCCGTAGCATCCATGCCAAGGGGCATGCGGCGCTGCCAAAAATTGTAAGTTTTCGGACGGCTTGATGGTTTCCCGATTCCGTCACGCCAGTGGTAGCCATCAGCGAAGCAACCACCGGGCCAGCGCAGGTTCGGCGCGCCCAGGCGTTTCATGTCATCGACAAATTCCTTCCGGATTCCGTCAATGTTAGGGACTTTGGAACTTGGTCCCACCCAGACTCCGTCGTAGATCACTCCGCCCAGGTGTTCAATGAAGTGCCCATAGAGATGAGGGCTGATGGTGGCGCCTGGGCTGGCGAGGGAAATATCCAGCTCTGCATCGCTGGCCAGGGAGAAAGCCGGAATCGCCCTAGAGCCGATGGCTGCTGCAACCCCAGTCTTGAGGAAATTGCGTCGGTTGATCATGCCGTCCGCAGCAAATTAGGCGAATCAACCAGATTGTTCAAGTACCCTCAGAAAACTGGTACAAGTGTCCTATTTCGGGGCTGGCGTCTTGTTCTCCGCAGGAGCGGCTGGTGGCTTTGAGCTCTGCCGCGTATCAACCCACACAGTGCCGCTGTTTCCGTTGGTGTCCACGGTCACGGTCTGCTGCTGAGCACGGGTACCGCCATTCACCCCCGGCCGAACGATATCAATCGTTTTCTGGCGAACTTGCATCCCATTCCCGGAGCCGCTGGCATCGCGCTGCTCCGTCTGGCGAACCGTGTTCGTCGTCCCATCTGACCCAGAGCGCGAAATCGTAGTCACCCGTTGATCTAATCCGAGCCGGGCATCGCCGGCCTTTCCGGCAACCTGGGTCGAGTAAGTTTCGATCACCTGACGCTTTTCTCCGTTCGACCCCTCACTGTCGTGGCTGACGGTTTTCTGGACCACCGATAAGCGACCTTCCGAATCCGCACGTGAAACCTGCTCGCTCTTGCTGCTGGTCTTGTCACCCGATTCCATGTGCCCTTCGCGCACCTCGCTGACGTGCAGGTTTCCATTAGCGTCGGGCAGTAGCGTTGACGTTCGCACCTCAGTTACCGTCTCGCTCGACTTCGTCTGCTGCTCGACCACCTTCATGGCGGTTACAAATCTGCCGTTTGCATCCGGAGCCGTAATCGTTTTCGTTGTCTCTTGCGAGTTTTCCCCGGTCTTCTTCGTCTCCTCACGCTCACGCTGGACTACCTGCAGTCTTCCGTTTGCGTCTGGGTTCGACGTGCTGCGGTTGACGCGCGATCCGCCTTCGGGAAGCTCTTGCGCCACTTCTTCGGTTACCTGTACCAGTTTTCGCCGTCCATCCGGATCGCGGCCATAGGTACGCACTACGGTGCGTGTGGTCGTGTCATCCACTTTGGTGGATTCCTTTTCCGTATCCAGATAGGGCTCGTAGCGTCCTCCGGCACCGAGCCGCTCCAATCGCTGGGAGTCGATCGTCTTGCCGTTGAGTTCGCGATGCGATTCCGTCGTGCGCGTTGGGTTTGTGCCAGCCTCAGACTGCGAGCTGGTCGCCGTCCACGACTTGTCTTCGGCATTCCCTTCATTCTGCGCCCACAGAGTTGGCAAAAACACGCCAATGGCAATCAGAAGAAAATTCAACTTCGCTGTACTGAATTTCATAGGCTCGTGATATAGCTTGCTCCGTATCTCTCTCCCGTTCAAGAAAAATTTCTGTAGGATCATTTTCTCTCGCTTGCGTCTTCTTTCCCCAACTTTCTCTCTCTTTCCACAGGCAACTATGCGCTAGAATGCGTCCAACTAAGTAGTTTCCTGAAAGTTCAAATCGCGGGTATTGCCACTAACGTTCCCTTCCCTCGGGAGGTAGTTGATGTACCGGCCGTTTGCAAATTCCGTCCCGAAGTCTACGCCATTTGTTGACGTCGAAACCATAGTGCGCGGCCTCACTCAGGATTTGTGCACCGCATTCAATACCGGCAACTATGATCAGGTCGGCGTTCTGTTTGCCGCTAATGGACAATTTCTCTCTCCCCACCATGATGCCGCCGAAGGCCCGCGGGCGGTCGAGAAACTATTCCGCACATATGGCGACGCCGGATATCAGGATCTTCGGCTGGAGACGCGGCGCGTAGATTCCTCTGGTGATACTGCGATTGAAACCGGGACATTTACGGTTGGGGTTCCTCAAAGCAACGGCACTACTTCCATCGAGCGCGGAAAATATCTGCACGCCTGGCGGCGGGTTGGTGTCTGGCTGCTGGTCGCTGATTGCTGGAATTTCTCCCATCCGCTGACCAAATAGTCTGCTCCTGAGTGCGAGCAATGAATATGCCGTCTACAATAGACGGCATATTCATTTGCGGGTCATCTAAATGTTGAGGAGAGTCGAATGCAACGCAAGGCAAGCGCAGTTTGGAAGGGCGGTCTAAAAGACGGCAAGGGCATAGTTTCCGCCACCAGTGGCGTGCTGTCGAATACCCCCTATTCGTTCACCACACGCTTCGAAAACACGCCGGGAACTAATCCTGAAGAACTCATCGCGGCGGCACATGCGGCCTGTTTCTCCATGGCGCTTTCTGCGCAATTGGGCAACGCCAACCTGACACCGGAGAGCATCAATACCAGCGCAACCCTGACCATGGAAAAGCTGGAGGCCGGTTGGACAATCACTACCATTCAGTTGGACGTCACAGCGAAAGTTCCGAATGCGACCGAGGCAGCGTTTAAGACTGCCGCTGACAATGCCAAGGCCGGTTGCCCGGTCTCAAAAGTGCTGAACGCGAAGATCACGATGAACGCCACGCTGCAATCCTGAACGTACGCAGTGTCTCCGTAGTGATTCGGGGCGCGGAAGCCTGCGCCCCGCCATCCTACTTGTCCATTCCGGGCCGACGAATCGCGGAATCCAGCGACGCCGCTCCTCCTCCGGTCAACGCCAGTGAAATCGAAGCCGCCAGAAGGGTCAGGGCAAACTCGTATCCGTTTGGCATGAAGAACCCATTTTTCAGGTGTACCGCCAAGATCGCAACCACCATATCGAATGCGATCAGCAGGGCCACCCACCGTGTTGCCGCGCCGAGAATCAACGCAATTCCTCCCAGGAACTCGACGGCAATAAGGACGACCGCGGAAATCGTAGGGACGGGAACATTCAGCGCCCCCAGAAATCCGGCCACACCGTGAACTCCCATATGGACCTTCTGCCAGCCGTGAGCGGTGAATACAATACCCACTGCCAGCCGAAGTACTGCCGGGCCCCAAGCCTTTAAATTTGAATTGTTGTTCATAAATCTCCTCTCAAAAGATCAGATTCCGGGAGCGTTTCTCGCCGCACAGAGAAGCTCTACCAATGACTTGAGCCTGGTTTCACCCAAGTGTCCCAATAAGGTGTGTTGAAACTCCTGGACGGGCCCATCCAGTTTTCTAAGCAACTGTAGCCCCTCGCGGGTGATATGCGCGTTGATAACCCGCCGGTCTCTCTTGTCGCGGCTACGAGATGTCAGGCCGCGTTTCTCCAGCCGGTCCAGAAGGCGCGTAATGTCCGGATCACGATTGATCATGCGTTCTCCCACTTCGCTGCACGGGAGTCCCTCCTCGCCGGCCCCCCGGAGAATTCGCATGGCGTTGTATTGCGTGGGAGAAAGGCCCCAAGGTTTCAGCCAATCCGCAACTCGCCCTTGTAACTGATCGGCGGTTCTTTGCAGAGCGACAAAGGCTTCTTCTTCTCGACTCGAGAAGGGCCGGCTCTGCTTGATCTCCGACTGAATAGTTGACATTAACCCCATCATATTCGTTATAACGACAATCTGTCAACCAAGCATTGCCGCACCGGGATCGTGCTAATTTTATTTTCACGCGCATGAAAATCCCCTTGCTTACGGTTTCCATCTTCTTATCTTGCTTCGGCATTGCTTTGCACGAGTTCGCCGGTGGGCAGACATCATCGCAACCGATTTTCGGATTTCATGACTCGGCCGCACAGCGTGCACTCGAAAACCGGTTCCTGGCTGTGCCGGACCCCAAACTGGCTGGGGAACATTTGCGTGAGCTCACCAAGGCCCCGCACATGGCGGGAACGCCGGAAGACAAAGCCACGGCAGACTACGTTGCCGCCAGGTTCCGCGAGGCGGGGTTGGACACGGAAATCGTCGAGTACAAAGTGTGGATGAACTACCCAGAAGAAATTCGTGTTGACGTGACCGCGCCCGAAGGCGTAACCATGCACGGGCCGACGCGGGAGCGGGTGGAGGGCGATCCGTTTCAGGATGATCCGCGCGTGGTGATGCCATTCAACGGCATGTCGCCGTCGGCCGATCTCGAGGCGGAAGTGGTTTACGCCAACTATGGAACGCCGGAAGACTTCCGTAAGCTCGAACAAATGAAAGTAGACGTGCGGGGCAAGATCGTGCTGGTTCGGTATGGGCAGAATTTTCGCGGCGTGAAAGTATTCATCGCCCAAGAGCACGGCGCGGCGGGGGTGTTGATCTACTCCGATCCGCATGACGATGGCTGGCAGCGCGGCGACAAATATCCGAAGGGTCCGTGGCGGCCGGACACCGGCGTGCAGCGCGGTTCGACGGGGTATATGTTCCAGTTTCCAGGTGACCCCACTACTCCTGGCGTCGCATCGCTACCGTCTCTGCCCGATTCTCAACGGACGCCACCGGAGAAGTCGGAGCAACTTCCGAAGATCCCGGCCACCCCAATTTCTTATGCGGATGCCTGGCCGATCCTGGAGCATCTCGGCGGCCAGGACTCGCCGCGCGACTGGCAGGGCGCGCTGCCTTTCACCTATCACCTCGGTCCTGGTCCGGTTAAGGTGCGTCTGCAACTCAAGCAGGATTTCCAATACCGCACTATTTGGAACGTCATCGGGCGTATTCGGGGCAGTCAGTTGCCGGATGAATGGGTGGTGGCGGGCAATCATCGCGATGCCTGGGTCTATGGAGCGGTTGATCCCAATAGCGGGACAGCGGCGATGCTGGAGGCGGTGCATGGTGTAGGAGAGCTGTTGAAGTCCGGATGGAAGCCTAAGCGGACTTTAATTTTTGCGAGTTGGGATGCCGAGGAGGAAGGCCTCATTGGATCGACGGAATGGGCGGAGCAACATTCTGCGGAACTTGAGAAAGCGGCTGCATACTTCAACGTGGATGTGGCGGTGGGAGGGCCGAAGTTCGGCGCGTCTGCCGTGCCGACCCTCAAGCAGTTCATTCGAGATGTGACCAAGGTTGTGCCGAGCCCCAAGGGAGGTACGGTCTATGAAGTCTGGAAAAGGACCGACGAAAAGGTGAATCCGCAAGAAACGGCGGGCAGTAACTTCCGGCCTCCGGCGGCCGCTGAGGCCGATGCTCCGGTTGGAGACTTGGGTAGCGGGTCGGACTACACGGTATTCCTTCAACATCTGGGAGTGCCCGCGGCGGATATGGGCTCAACCGGGCCTTACGGGGTCTACCACTCGGTGTTTGATAACTTCAACTGGTTCAAGAAATTCGCCGACCCAGACTTCCTCTACGAACAACAGATGGCACGGATCTACGGCTTGGAAGCGATCCGCATGGCACAGATTGATGTTCTGCCCTATGACTACCAGACCTATGGCAAAGAAATCAGTACTTATATCGAAGCGGCTCGCAAGAAGTCTGACGCCGAGTTTGGTGCTCAATCTCCCAAGTTTGATGGCGCTTTGACAGCCGCCAGGAAGTTCGAGCAGGCTGGCGCGAGGATAGGCGAAAGACAGAAAAGACCTTCAGGTGATACGGAAAGGCTCAATCACCAGCTAAGAGCGGCGGAACGAGCTCTATTGGTAAAAGAGGGACTGCCGAACCGGCCCTGGTTCCGGCATGCCATCTATGCCCCTGGGCAGTATACGGGCTATGCCGCCGTGGTAATCCCAGGGGTAAATGAAGCCATCGACAAGCATGACGTAGAGCGGACGCGGCAGCAATTAGGGGTGGTCACCGAGGCTTTGAACCGGGCGACTCGCACCCTTGAAGGGCATTAAGGGGCAATCCATCCGGCTATTGTCCCAGAGGTACTAGTCATTTAATCGAAAAGAGGAAACTTGGGTTTAATGGGGAAGCATCCAATAGACCCTCGTAAAGGACTACGCCCATGCCTCTCGCACGCATCACGACGCCCTTGCCTGAATATTATGAACGGCTTGCCCAGGACCTGCGGGCCCGCGGATTTGATGTCGAAACCGCCACCCAAGGGCAGTTTCTCCCTGCCGGCGCAGACCTCGAAATCACAGTAAAGCAATGCGGGATCGAAGATGTTCCCCGCCTCATGGCCAATGCCTCGTCTTCTAAGGACATGTGCGTGCTGGTTACACCCAGCGGCCGGGAGGGAGGGATCCGATCCGTGGAGTTAATCGTGCTCCAGCCCAACGACGTGACACGCACCGCTACGGCACGCGTGACCCCGGCGCAAGTGATTGAGATCTCGTCGGCGCTGTTAGGCCCCACCGCTCCCGCGGCTGCCCCTAAACCAGTTGTCTGCGAAGAAAGCTCGCAGAATTGGCCCAAGGTAAAAGGGGCTGCGGCATCATCCTGGGATGAAGTGTCGAAGACCACTAACCATTGGCTGGATAGCGCAGCCGACGGGTGCAAAAAGGGCGTGAAGTCGGCCGGCAAAGCAGCTTTGCCGATCGGGAAATTTCTCCGCGAAGTGGCGACAGAAACCGCCGTTCTGCCAAAGCAATTGCTTGCGGCGGCGTTGCGCAGGAGACGCGCCGCCAAACGCGTTGCCGAGGACAATGAGCAATTGGTCCCCAGCATGTTTGCCTTTTCCTCTGAGGATGGGGAAGCAGTTCCCCGTCAAGCCGCAACCGAGGAACAGGCCAGCCCAAAGGTGCCGGAAGTGCGCCTGCTGAAACCCGTTTTGGCTGCTGGGGTGGTTGCCCTGGCGATCTTGCTCACGGTTGTGGCGAAGCAGCGTTCGTCTCAAGCCACACCGATTGCAAATCAGAGCGTGACTGAGAGCAAGAACGTCACTCCTGCACCGGTGCTTAAGCCGTCCGCGATGGTTTCCAAAGAACCAATAAAACCAGCCCCTGCAAAATTAGTCGCGGCTAAACAGGTGAGCCACAGCGATTCTGGCACGGAAGACAATGAAATTACTGTCCGGCGTATTCGTCCGCCCGCGCCAAAGGCTCAGGCGGGACATCCGCAGGTGAAACGGTATTCGGACTTGGATTAGCGGCCTCGGGCAGGAAAAGTTAGGCCCACTTCCCTCGCGATGACAGGGTCGAGTCCGACTCTTACTTGATCGCGACCAGTTTGTTGACTAACTCCGAATAATCCTTCTTTTCCAGGCCGTGGACTTGCTTGTTGTACTCGTCCACTTTGTTTGAGTAGTTCATCGAGCAGAATTTCGGCCCGCACATGGAGCAGAACGCCGCTTCCTTGTAATAGTCATCCGGCAGGGTTTCGTCGTGCATGGAGCGCGCGGTCTCCGGGTCGAGTGAGAGCGCGAACTGCTTCTCCCAATCAAAGGTGTAACGGGCATAACTGAGCGCGTTGTCGCGATCCTGCGCGCCGGGGCGATGCCTTGCTAAATCGGCCGCATGGGCCGCGATCTTGTAGGCGATGATGCCGTCTTTAACGTCTTTCTCGTTGGGTAGCCCCAAGTGCTCCTTAGGAGTGACATAGCAAAGCATGGCCGCCCCGTGCCAGCCAATCATTGCAGCGCCGATAGCGGATGTGATGTGGTCGTAGCCTGGGGCGATGTCGGTGACCAGGGGGCCAAGGGTGTAGAACGGCGCCTCGTAGCAAAGTTCCTTTTCTTTATCGACCTGTTCCTTGATCTTGTCGAGAGGCACATGCCCTGGGCCTTCGATCATGACCTGCACGTCGTATCCCCAGGCTTTCTTGGTGAGTTCTCCCAGGGTCTTCAACTCGGCAAACTGGGCTTCATCGCTGGCGTCGGCTATGCAACCCGGCCGCAAGCCATCGCCGAGAGAGAAGCTGACATCGTGCTTAGCGAAGATCTTGCAGATGTCATCGAACCGCTCATAAAGGAAGTTCTGCTTGTGGTGGTGGGCCATCCACTGCGCAAGGATCGCACCGCCGCGGCTTACGATGCCGGTAATGCGCTTTGAAACCATGGGCAAATATTGGATCAACACGCCGGCATGGATGGTCATGTAGTCGACGCCCTGCTCGGCCTGCTCTTCAATGACCTCGAGCATCACGTCGGCGTTGAGGTCTTCGATCCGTTTCACGCGTGAAATCGCTTCGTAAATTGGAACCGTGCCTATAGGGACAGGAGAATGACGCAGAATCGCTTCGCGGATTTCGTGGATGTCGCCGCCGGTGGAGAGATCCATGACCGTGTCGGCACCATAATGAACCGAAGTGTGGAGTTTCTTCAGTTCTTCCTCTATGTTCGAGGTGACCGCAGAGTTCCCGATATTGGAGTTGATCTTACACAGTGAAGCGACACCGATGCACATCGGCTCCAGTTCAGGGTGATTGACGTTGGCGGGAATGATCATCCGCCCGCTGGCGACTTCATCGCGTACCAACTCTGGCGCGAGCTTTTCCTTACGGGCAATATATTCCATCTCTTCGGTGATGATGCCTTTGCGGGCGTAGTGCATCTGAGAGAAATTGCCGGTAGTATTTTCTGATTTGCGCCGGGCGATCCATTCCGATCGGGAGTTTGTTGCGTGATGTCCGTTGGTACCGTTAGCGGGAGCGTCCGTGCGATTCATGGGCAGTTAACCTTACGCGTAAATGTGTAATTGATAATTATACGCTGCAATTTTGGGGTGGCTCGGGCGCATTGAGTTTCAAAGTTCTTTAGTTGGGATAGAAATGGGAAATGCTGTCGATAAATCGGGCACGCGCAATGTTCGAGTATTCGGCCTGACCTCGCTACTCAACGATACCGCCTCGGAGATGGCTTACTGGGTGTTGCCGGCGTTTCTAGTTTCCATCGGCGCGGGGCCGGCGCAGCTTGGAATCATAGAGGGTATCGCCGAAAGCATAGCTTCCTTCGTCAAGTTGTTCTCGGGCGTAATCGCCGATCGATTTTCCCGGCGCAAGCCATTGGTCGTTTTGGGGTACCTGGTGGCGAACGCCGCGAAGCCACTGCTGGCCCTGACTTCTTCCTGGTGGCATGTTCTGGCGATCCGTTTCGCCGACCGTTTCTCCAAAGGAATGCGGGGAACGCCCAGAGACGTGATGGTGGCCGACTCGGTTGCCCGCTCGAGCATCGGTTCAGCTTATGGGTTTATTCAGGCAATGGATTCAGCGGGTGCGATCGCCGGGCCTTTGCTCGCCCTGTGGCTGATGCCTTCTTACGGAATGCGCGGCATATTCTGGTTTGCGGCAATACCGGGATTGCTGTGCGTATTGGCCGCACAGTTCGGCATTCGGGAACCAAAAGTCGAAGACCGCCGCCAGTTTTCCGCCTCGCAGGCGCTGATCGGATGGCGGAATTTCCCCCGGGGATTCTATGCTGTATTGTTCGCGGTTACGTTGTTCTCACTGGGAAATTCCAGTGACATGTTCCTGGTGTTGCGTGCGGAGGACGTGGGGATTTCTCCGGTCCAAGCCCCACTGATGGGATTGGCATTCAACACGGTCTACACGCTGTGCTCGTGGCCGGCAGGCAAGGTCAGCGACCGGGTTTCTCGGCGCATGCTGGCGGCCAGCGGATATGCGGTGTTTGCGATGGTTTATTTTGTATTTGCCGCGGCCCCGTCGCGAATGGCGATATGGATTGCGATGTCCGGTTACGGGCTTTTTTATGCGTTGACCAACCCTGTGCTGAAAGCTCTGATTGTAGACGCCGTGGACGAGGATTCGCGAGGCCGCGCCCTTGGTCTCTACTATTTCACTACCAGCATCGCCATTCTGGCGGCGAGCCTGATTACCGGAAGCCTCTGGAAATACTTTGGCCCGCAGGTCCCGTTTTTTCTTTCTGCCGCAACCGCCCTGGTAGCAGCCATTCTGATCCTACTGGCGCCGTCGACACGCCGCGTTTGACCCGCCGGTGGTGCTAACCTTGATCAGGTATGAATGCTGAAGCGATTCGCGAACTCTTCGAGCAAGTTCGCCGGAAAAAATTGTCTCCCGACGACGCCGTCCAGAGGTTACGTCATCTCCCATTTGAAGACCTCGGATTTGCCAAGGTCGATCACCATCGCGCGCTGCGCAATGGCATGCCGGAAGTGATCTTCGGGCTAGGGAAGAGCCCCGCCCAGGTGGCCGCGATTTTTTCGCGGCTGGCCGAGCATGGCGGTAATGTACTTGCTACTCGGGCGACAAAGCAGCAGTTTAGCGCGGTCAAGAAAAAGGTCCGCAAAGCAAGTTTCGATGAAGCCTCGAAAACCATCACTTTGCGTAATGATGACACCCGCTATGGGAAGGGAATCGTGGCGGTGGTTTCTGCCGGAACCAGTGATATCCCGGTTGCCGAAGAGGCCGCCGCAACTGCCGAAATCATGGGCAACGAAGTCGATCGACTCTACGACGTTGGGGTAGCAGGCATCCACAGGCTCTTGGCAAAACGGGAGACGCTCACCCGTGCGCGAGTGGTGATTGTCTGCGCCGGCATGGAAGGAGCGCTGCCTAGCGTTGTGGGAGGAATGGTGGGGGTTCCGGTGATTGCAGTTCCCACCAGCATAGGATATGGCGCCGCCTTTCAGGGAATGGCCGCCCTGATGGGAATGATGAATTCTTGCGCCTCGAATGTTAGCGTAGTGAACATTGACAACGGATTCGGCGCAGGCTACGTGGCATCCTTGATCAACCGGCTTTGAATTTGTTTCGTTTAACTGGACTTATGTCTTCTGCCCCCGACTCCCGCGTTAGACAGCTCGTTCCTGAAATCGTCGTCCTGATCATTCTCGCGTCGATCTCGTGGCTAGGATGCGCTAGTGTCCGCCCCCAAGCCGTAGACGTGCAAAAAATGGTCGATGCAGGTGGAACCGTAATAATTCCCGAGGGGACCTACGAGCTTGCCAGGACGATTGTGGTGCGCAAGAGCAACACCATTATCAAGGGGGCGGGACCAAAAACGGTTTTCGTCTTCAAGCCGTCATCTCCGGAAGAACACTGCGGAAATGACCGGGCCTTTACCACGCCTTGCGATGTTGTAGACACAGTTCGCCGAAGAATAAGCAGCCCGATTGCCATGGGGGACAGTCGTTTTACTACTGCCGACAGGGTCGACGATCTGCATGACGGGGACTGGCTCATTGTGATGGATATGGACAGCAAAGCCGGCGACGTGGTCAAAATCGACTGGGCGCAGGTGGCTACGGCCTCGGAAAACACCGTTGTCGTCAGGTCTCCATTTCGCATCGCATTCCCGAATGAGCGTCCGTGGGACCCGCACCACAGCGGCCTGGGATTTTACGTATTGCCACGACTGGTGGAGGGAATCCAGTTTCGCGACTTCAAAGTAGTCGTGCCGGATAACGGAAAGAACACTCCAGGGATCTCCCTTTTTGCGACGAAGGACTCGCTCATCGACAACGTCGAGGTAGAGAGCCCCAACGGACAACCTCTGTACAGTTATCTCAGCAAGGGGTTAACGCTGACCAACGCACGAGGGTATGGAGGCAAGGTCTTAAGCGAGCTGGCGGCCACCGTCGACCTGACGGTGAAGGGCAACACGTTCAGCGCCAAGAGTGCCGCGGTCGGGCTTGATTTCGGAAGCGGATTTTTCGAATTGAGCAACAACGTCATACCCTCCAGCTTCAACAGCGGCATTTACCTTCTGTATGGAGTTCACGACGGTGAAGTCAGCGGCAACTCCATCGAGGAAGTCAGGAGCGAAGGCCAGGCGACGGGGATACTGGCCCGCGGGACTCAAAATGTCTCGATCGTCGACAATAATTTAGCTGGAGCCCAAGCGCCGACCAGTGTGGGAATATCTATCGGACCAGCTTATGATCTTGAACATCCAATATCCTCTTCAGGAAATACGGTGACTCCGAACACGTTCGGCCCGGGATGGTCTACCGAGTATGATCCGACAAACGTGCCCTAAAAAAAAAGCGGCCCTTGCGGGCCGCTTTGCCATTCTGATTACTAAATCTGGGGTTGATCAGGACTGTCCAGTAACCGTCAGGTTGTTCTGCACGCTGAAAACGCCGAACACCTGTCCAGCTCGGATGCCGGCGATGTTCTTGTCCATCGTCGACTCCACCGTTCCGTAAAGCGTCAACTTACCGTTGTCGACGACGATGCGAATCGGCAGCGCCGGGTCAGTTCCGTAGCGCCCCAACTGCGAGTCGCGGTAGATGGCGCGGGTCGCGGCCAGACGGATGCGGTCATCAAACCCCGAAACCGGCGCCACATTGATGTTGTCGATAACGTCCTTTACTCCCGGCATGGAAGCGGCAAGATAAAGCGCCGAGTCCTTGCTCACCGGGGTACGCGTGGTTCCCGTCAAAGTTGCCACACCATCCTTTACCGACGATTCGACAAAGTTGTAAGCATTGTCGTAACCGATGCGGTCGTAAAACAGCTTATGATCCAGTTGCGCTACCAACTGGCTGTCCGGTGCAGTCGAGCTTACTTCAATCTGGTTGCGGACACCCTGTGCCTTATCGGTCTTCTTTGCCTTCTTGGCTGCATCGAGCTTCTGCTGGTAAAGCTCGACGGAACCAGTGAGCGTGACAATGCCGTCTTCCACCGATGAGTTGACGTTTTGGAATTGCTTCTTCTCCGCCAGTTCATGGGAGACTTTGGACTGAATGTCCTGGTCATAGCGTCCGGCCGACGATTGCGCCAGCGCCATGCCCGTGCTCAACACCATCACCCCGAGAAACCCTGCAAATCCCTTCGAAAAATGTTTCATAACTTTCTCCTCAACCGTTTGAATTAACCGGTTAGTTAATTGTTAGATGCAGGGGGTTGTCGAAAGGATGCGGACTCGGAGAGACCGGTAAACCTATGATGGGTAGGTACTTCTGGAAAGCCTTCCACTCCGGTGGGCAAAACGAAACTCCGGTCTGGCTGGCGATTATTCTTTGATCTGATGACCGTTACCACTGGGAACTGGCGTTACCGCACCTGTCCGGTCCCAATCACCTCATACTTCGTCGATGTCAGCTCCGCCAGGGCAAACGGGCCCCGGCAATGCAATTTTTGCGTGCTGACGCCCATCTCGGCGCCGAAACCAAACTCGCCACCATCGGTGAATCGGGTAGACGCATTCCAGTAAACCGCTGCTGAGTCCACTTCGTTCAAGAACTTTTGCGCGTTGCCCTCGCTATTGGTCAAGATCGCATCCGAATGATTTGTCGAGTGCCGGTTGATGTGCGCAATGGCCTCGTTAACGTTTGCGACCACAGCAATCGCCATGCACAACCGCATGTACTCTTCGTCCCAGTCCTGCGGCGAAGCAGGCCGGATGGAACCCACCAGCGCGCACGCATCCCCATCTCCGCGCAACTCCACGCCCGCTTCCGCCAATTTCTTTGCGATGCGCGGGATATACGATTGCGCCACATCTCGATGTACTAACAACTTCTCCGCCGCGTTGCAAACCGAGGGACGCTGCGTCTTGGCATTGATCACAATCGCATCCGCCATGTCAAAGTCTGCCGAGCTATCCACAAAGATATGGCAATTTCCTGCCCCGGTCTCAATCACTGGCACCGCGGAATTTTCCACGACGAATGAAATCAACTCCGCTCCGCCGCGCGGAATGATCACATCTACCAGCCCGCGCGCCTTGATCAGCTCGCGCACCGAGTCGCGGGTGCTGGAATCCAGTAATTCCACCGCTCCCTTTGGAAAGCCTGTCACCGCGGAAAGTATCTCGACTAAATGCTGATTGCTGTGTGCTGATTCCTTTCCTCCTCTTAAAACCAGTGCATTGCCCGTTTTGAAAGCCAGTGCAATCGTATCGACCGTCACGTTCGGCCGCGACTCGTAAATGATCCCTACTACCCCCAACGGCACGCGTACTTTTCGGATGAGCAAACCATTCGGCCGCCGCGTCTCCGATACAACCTCTCGCACCGGGTCACCCAGCCTCGCCACATCGCGTACCCCGTCAGCCGTTCCCTGGATGCGCTCGCGGGTCAGCAGTAGCCGGTCGCGCAGGGGCCCAACCAAACCGGAGGTCTCGAGGTCCTTCTGGTTCGCCTGCAAAATACTCTCAACGTTCTTTTCAAGCGCCTCCGCCATAGCCAAGAGGATGGCGTTCTTCTGCTCCGTCGAAAGCTGTGCCACGCGCGCAGAAGCCTGCTTCGCGCGTGCCAGCTTTTCTTGCGTCGAGGTCTCGATGTTGACGCTGGTTGCCATTATTTCTTCACCTTCTGCGGAGGGAAGTACGTCCCGATCTTTCGTTCCATGGCCCACGGAATGGCATGAGTGTGCCGCCCGTTTACGATGGCCACGTGCACCCCTGCTTCGCTTGCCATCTTGGCCGCCCGCAGCTTCGACCGCATTCCGCCCCGGCCCAGCTTCCCGTGACCGTTGCAAACCGCTTCCATCTCCGGCGTCAGTTTGCGGATGGTGCGCATTACCTTACTTTGCCTTCCGTTCGAAACGTAAAAACCATCCACATCCGTCAGCAACACAAGCCAATCGGCTTTCACCGCCGTGGCCAGCAAAGCGCTAAGTTCATCGTTATCGCCGAATGCGCCTTCCAGTTCGCGTACTGATACGCTGTCATTTTCATTCACCACTGGTACCACGCCCAGCTTCAGCAATTGCTGCATCGTGTTTTGCAGGTTCTGGTAGCGCACCGGAGACGCGAAGTCATCATTCGACAGCAGCAACTGCGCCACCAGCTTCTTGCCAAAGAACAACTGCTCGTAAGTGTGCATCAGCACACTCTGGCCCACGGCAGCGCAGGCCTGCATCAACGGCACAGCCGTAGGCTTCTCTGCCAATCCCAAATTCGCCATCCCTGAGGCGATCGCACCCGAGGAAACGATCAGGTATTCGTGCTCTGAAAGGTCAAGTTGATCGACCAGGGCGCGCATGCGCAGGTTGTCAATTCGTCCGGAGGGCGCAATGAGGCTGGTGCCAACTTTGACGACAAGGCGCATAGAGTGTCCTTATAATTTAGCAGTTCCCGCGTCATCCAACATGCCGGCCAGCACCTCAACTGAGCGCTTCTCCGAGCGCGTCGATAATTACGTGAGTTACCGCCCAACCTATCCTGTGGAAGTCATCGATTTGCAGAAATCGCAGCGCAGGCTCACGCCCGTAGCCCACTGGTTTCGCCCGGCGGAAGCCAGGCTCGAATTCGTTTGCGTTACTGGTGCGTCTTTCCTGAGCAGGGTAGTTTCGCTAATCCTGATCGCAAGCCTTTCTCTTTCTGGGTGGGCACAGGATTCTTCGAACCAAGATGCTGGAACTTTCGCTGCCCATTTTGCGGCAGCACGCCGATATGCGGAGCAAGGCGACTTGGCGCAGTCTGATGCCGAGTATAAGCAATTTATTGTTTCAGCCTTCAAGGTGCTGGGCAACGCCCAAGCCAAGGCAGGGCTTTTGGCGGACGCGGAGAAATCATTTCTGCAAGCCCGCGAATTTTCCCCAACTGACAACGAACTGGCGCTAGACCTCGCTATAGTCGACGTGGACCGCGGTAAGGTCGACGAAGCGATCACGCTCGCGCACTCTCTACAGTCAGAAGACAAGAGCGGGCGGCAGCAGTTTGTTCTGGGACGCGCAGCCTATCTGAAAGGAGATTTCAATGCTGCCAAGGCTTACCTGGAAAAAGCTGCAACCGCATCCCCGAATCTTGAGACCGCCTATGCCCTCGGAACGGTTTATCTAAAGCTCAAGGACCTGCGGCGCGCTCGGCTGCTGTTCGATGAAATGTTGCACGGACTAGGCGATACGCCTCAGTTGAGGCTACTTATAGGCCGAGCCTACCGCGATGCGGAGTTATGGAATGAATCCATAGCAGAATTCAAGTCTGCAATCGTCAAACACCCAAAGGCGTGGCAACTCCATTATTTTCTCGGCCTGGTTTATCTGGGGCGCGACAACGACTCCGGCATCCCGCAGGCGCTTCCGGAATTTCAAGCCGAGCTCAAGAACAATCCGGACGACCCTCGAAGCCATTACATGCTCGGATATTGCCTGATGAAGCAGGAGAATCTTGCTGGCGCGGAAAAGGAATTTCTGCGGGCACAGGAGCTTGATCCGCAGAATCCTGATGCGGTGATTTATTTGGGGCAACTGTATTCCGAACAGAACCGCAAGTCAGAGTCCGAACAGGCCATGCGCAAGGCCATCACTCTTACCAGTGACGAGTCGCGAAACTACTACCAGATTCATCGTGCCCACTACGTTCTTGGACGGCTACTCTTGGAGACCGGCAAAACTGAGGAAGCGAAGCGTGAACTGGCGGTATCCGATGACCTTCGCAAGCGCGGATTCTTTCCAGCACAGTGGGATCCGAAGCTTGGAATTCACGTGACTTGAAGTCGCGGC
>JADMIO010854396.1_pt1 | contig 78765 bp, 72 predicted proteins | sample 8958161 | NCBI WGS metagenome assembly JADMIO01 (sample SAMN16585339, study PRJNA669376) | soil metagenome | isolation source: Crop rotation soil | place: USA: Cullars Rotation, Alabama | collected 2011 | reverse complement strand
CGCGACAACTTGTCCACGTGGAATTCTAAGCTTAGGATCCCAATGTGCTGGAAAGTGACTGCGGCACTTCAAGATGAATTGAATAACTAAACCTAAAGATCACTGAGCTTGTCGAAGTGAGGCAATACGCAAACACCGCACATTTCGACAGGCTCAATGAGCGATGTAGTTTTTAAACAATCACACCCATCTTACCGCCCATCACAACGACACTTTCAGCGGCGAATGAATCAAGCCAATTCATTTTATTCGGTTCAAACAAAACCACCGCAGTTGAACCCAAATAGAAACGTCCAAGCTCTGCGCCTTTAGCCAATTGCAAATCATGCTTGATGTGTTCGATTTTACCCGTTGGATTCGCTTTACCTGTTGCGACAGTTTCAATCCCTGCCACAATCATCGCACCAACCAATACAACCGCCATACGACCCACTGTGGTGTCAAATAAGCAGACCATACGCTCATTACGCGCAAACAGACCTTCAACATTCTGCGCAGTTTCAACATTCACTGAAAACAGCTCACCTGGAATGTATAACGTATCAGTCAAACGTCCTGCAAATGGCATATGCACGCGATGGTAATCACGCGGAGACAAATATACGGTAGCAAACTCACCATCTTTAAACGGCGTAGCAAGTGCAGCATCACCAATCAACTTCTCAACTGAAAACGATTGCCCTTTGGCTTGGAACACATCATCGCCAACGATTTTACCTAATTGAGAAATCGCACCGTCTGCAGGCGAAACTACTGAATTCGATGACGAATCAATCGAACGAACACCGTCTTTTAAAGCGCGGGTAAAAAAGTCATTAAAACTTGAATACGCTGTCAAATTTTCTTCTGCTGCCAACGACATATCAATGTTATAGCGATGTGCAAAAGTCTTGATAAAGGTGTTTTTCACAAAACCAATTTTGCTTGCTGCCAATGCACCAACCAAACGACTTAGACCGTGCTGCGGCGCAATGTGCTGGAATAATATAAATGGACTTTTTGACGTTGACATGCGATATGTTATCCCTTTAAAAACGGCTTCATAAATGCGACCCAATGAAAGTAAATAGTCGCTAAAATCAAATTCTGTCCTCAGTATAATTGCAAAATGCTTAAAACCACGATCCTTGATCAAAAATCATTGAGAAAATAATGCCTGTATCTAATCCCCTCCTTACTATCCATCGTTGTGGCTGGTGTAGCGATGATCCGCTCTATCAAGCCTATCATGACAATGAATGGGGTCGCCCTCAGCATGATCCGATTAAATTGTTTGAAAAAATCTGCCTCGAAGGTCAACAAGCAGGATTGTCATGGATTACGGTACTTAGAAAACGTGAGCATTACCGCAAACGTTTTTTTAACTTTGATCCCGTCAAAGTTGCGGCATTAACAGATGAGGATTTGGCGGAATTAGCCACCGATGCTGGCTTGATTCGCCATATCGGAAAACTATCAGCGATTCGTGATAATGCAAAAGCTTACTTAGCCATGCAAGCGCAAGGCATCGATTTTACGGCATGGACTTGGAGTTTTGTGGGCGGTAAAACCATTGTGAATCAATTAAAAAGCTTTCGCGAAGGGCAGACTAAAACGCCGCAAAGTCTCGCCTTATCCAAAGCCTTAAAAAAAGCAGGCTTTCGCTTTGTCGGAGAAACGACTTGCTACGCATTCATGCAAGCAACGGGCATGGTGAATGATCATGAAATCGATTGCCATGCACGAAATGCTTAAGTTCAGAAAATAGAGAACTCAAATGACACCCGCATGTAATTTGCTTAAGAAGCTAAAAATCCCATTTAGCACTCATGAATACGAACATGATCCTGCGTGTACAAATTTCGGTTTGGAAGCTGCGGAAAAACTGAATCTGCCAATGGAATCTGTTTTCAAAACGTTGCTGATTACTGATGAAAAGCAGTTCTTCGTAGCGATCATTCCCGTGACACATACGATGAGTTTAAAGAAAGCCGCTCATGCATTTGGATTGAAAAAAGTTCGTATGGCAAAGCCTGATGAAGCTGAACGAATTACAGGATATCTTGTCGGTGGCATTAGCCCAATCGGGCAGAAGAAACTGTTGAAAACTGCATTAGACGCGTCAGCAAAAACATTAAAAAAAATCTATGTCAGTGGTGGGAAACGCGGATTAGATATTGGATTAGTGCCTGATGATTTATTAAACGCGATTCACAGTGCAGATTTTTTTGATTTGATTGATGAGAGTTAATGCTTCTGCTCCATCCCACTTAGGAACATCAAAAGCAAATCCCTCCTAACCTCCCTTTGCAAAGGGAGGAACTGTTCCCTCCTTAGAAAAAGGAGGGCTAGGGAGGATTTGCTTTTGACCTATAACCACTCAGGGAACAGCAGAAAACACTAAGCCTTCTGTTTCTTCGCACCCGTCACACGCGGTGGTAAGCCTGTATGCTGAGTCAAAATCTGACCTTTCTTCGGCTGTGACGTCGGCTGTTGCGATGAGCCTGAACGTTTACGTGAATCACCCGCAACAGACGAATTTTTCTTCCGCGCAGTGCTGTATTCGCCAGACTCTTTATTCAACGGCTGATTCGTCGGAATCAACTGATGCTTGGCATTACCAATCAAATCAGCACGACCCATACTCTTCAGCGCTTCACGCAACAACGGCCAGTTATTTGGATCATGGTAACGCAAGAAGGCTTTATGCAAACGACGACGCTTATCACCCTTCACAATATCAACCGTTTCACTACCACGGCTGACTTTACGAAGTGGATTCTTCATCGTGTGATACATCGTCGTTGCAGTTGCCATTGGCGATGGATAGAACGTCTGCACCTGATCCGCGCGGAAGCCATTTTTCTTCAGCCACAAGGCCAAATTCATCATGTCTTGATCGGTTGTACCCGGATGTGCCGCGATGAAATACGGAATCAAATACTGCTCTTTGCCCGCTTCTTTACTAAAGCGATCAAACAGTTGCTTGAATCGATCATACGCACCAATACCCGGCTTCATCATCTTCGACAACGGGCCGCCTTCGGTATGCTCAGGCGCGATTTTCAAATAACCGCCAACGTGATGCGTGACCAGTTCTTTCACATATTCAGGATTCAGCACGGCTAAGTCGTAGCGTAGACCCGAACTAATCAGAATCTTCTTCACACCTTTCAGATCGCGTGCTTTGCGATAAAGCTGCGTCAGATGGCTATGATCGGTTTCCAGATTCTCGCAAACACCCGGATAAACGCACGATAGCTTACGACAATTCTTTTCAATTTCAAGGTCTTTACACGCCAGACGATACATATTCGCCGTTGGTCCACCGAGGTCAGAAATAATCCCTGTAAACCCAGGTGTCGTATCACGAATACTTTCCACTTCGCGCAGAATCGACTCTTCTGAACGGTTCTGGATAATGCGACCTTCATGTTCAGTAATCGAACAGAATGTACAGCCACCAAAACAACCGCGCATGATATTGACCGAAAATTTAATCATGTCATACGCAGGAATCCGCGCATCGCCATAGGCTGGATGCGGAATCCGTGCGTAAGGCAAATCAAACACATAATCCATTTCTTCAGTCGACAATGGAATCGGCGGCGCATTCAGCCACACATCCCGATCACCATGACGCTGAACCATCGCGCGAGCATTACCCGGATTGGTTTCTAAATGCAAAATTCGGTTGGCATGGGCATATAACACAGGATCATCTTTCACCTGATCATAATCAGGTAAACGAATCACCGAGTTCTCACGCGCTGGCATACGATGCTTAATCGCTTTGCTTGGCGCAGGACGCAACGACACGACTTGCGTATCTTCATCCACTTTTCGACTATCAACAATATCCGCATTCACAATCGGATTCGGCACAACTTCTTTTACAAAACCTTCATAGGTCGAAGGATTTGGATTCTTCGGATTACTTTTTTCAACATCACAGCTTGGTAAATCTTCAGTCATCACATACGGATTGATAATCGCATCAACACGACCTGGACTATCCACATCGTTACTTGCGACTTCGAAATAACCTGCTTTCGCCACTTTACGCGCATCATTGAGAATGAAACTCGTACCACGTAAATCGGTAATTTGATCAACACGATCGCCTTTCGCCAGACGATGCACAACATCCACAATCGCGCGTTCAGCATTGCCATACAGCAAAATATCGGCTTTCGCATCGGTAATGATGGAGCGGCGCACTTTATCTTGCCAATAATCATAATGAGCAATACGACGCAAACTCGCCTCAATACCACCCAAAATAATCGGCACATCCGAATACGCTTCACGGCAGCGCTGTGAATACACCACAGCCGCACGATCTGGGCGTTTATCAGGGGCATTATTCGGTGAATAGGCATCATCCGAACGAATTTTACGATCAGCCGTGTAACGGTTAATCATTGAATCCATATTGCCCGCGGTCACGCCGAAACAATAAACAGGTTTACCCAATACTTTAAACGCATCGGCTGAATGCCAATCTGGTTGGGCAATAATCCCGACGCGGAAGCCTTGCGCTTCCAGCAAACGGCCAATAATCGCCATACCAAATGATGGATGATCGACATACGCATCACCACTGATGATGATCACATCACAGGCGTCCCAGCCCAATACGTCCATTTCCGCACGACTCATCGGCAAAAACGGCGCAGGTTCGAAGCACGACGCCCAATGTTTATCGTAATCAAACAAAGGCTTCGGCGTAGCGCCAGAAATCATATTAGGAGCAGACATAGTTTAGAGTCATCAATACGTAATGAGCGGCGCAGAGCGCCAATTGGATGAAAACCGCTCATTTTAGCATGAATCCTACTCATGTGCTGCAGAGTATGTGACCAACGGTGTTTGAATTACCAAGTCGATACTCGCAAGAATACGCAATAAAAAACGCCACAACCTCATCAGTCATGGCGTTTCATCAATCACGCTTTGGCGTTAGGTCTTAGAAAGTCAGACCCAATGAACCAACGATTTGATTGTCTTGCTTCACGCCATAACGGTTGTCGCCGCCAATGATGTATTGCAAGCCCCATGTACCACCTTTAACAGGCAATGCATGTGACAATCCGAGTGTTGCATGACGGAAAGCAAACGATGTTGAGTCTGCAGTTTTCGGAACGAAATCACCGTCTTTCTTATAGGCATATGCACCCAATTGACCTGTGAATGTAAAGTCTTTCGGTAACGCATGTGTCCATGTTGCTAGGAAATATGTATCACCTTTATTACCGAAGGTCACATCATTCAATAATGTTTGTGCAGTGATGCCGACTTCGCCATAGCTCAAGCCAAGTTTGGTTTCATAACCAGTTGATTCCCAACCTGGGGTATATACATAAACTGTACCACCAACGGTGTAGCCAATACCTGTAGAACCGATAGTGCCGGTATAACCACCGTAAATATCGCTTTCAGTTGAGTTTTGAGAATGCTTGCCGCTGGCATTTGGATTCAAGCTAGCATAGCTATAGCCCAATGTTGAGAACCAATAACCTGCGTAGAAACCATTTTTCAAAACGTAATCAACACCACCTTGAAGTGCTGGACTATCCATTTCTGGGCCATCAGAACCTTTTGCGCCGCCTGGTAGCAATGGACCGTAAGTTTGTGTAATACCACGAAGGATGTATTTAGAAACAACATTAATATTACCAGTCAGGTTACCTTCTAAAGATGTACCTGCTAGAACAAGATCAGGGTTCGCATCATCTGCGTGTGCAACTTGACTCAAGCCGCCCATCAGAACCAATGATGATACTAGCGTTTTCAAAGTGGCTGTTTTAACGATTGCTGCTTTCATATACTGCTCCTCAAGAACATCAATTTACATCAGTTATGGAAATCACTAATCCTTTAATTAAAACCTTCGTTAAAGGGGTGAGACATCATTTGTCGTCGATATAACTAATACAATTGTCATGCCAAGTTCACAAGACTCCTGTATTTGAATACATTAGCATGTCATAAAGTCATCAATTTTTGCAGTGACCGTATAAAATTCCGATAAAAAATGATCAATAAAAGTGCAGATAGCATTAATCAATAAAAATGCACCATTTTAGAACAAACAAAGATCATTTTTAGTGCAATGCTTATACTCTTTGCGAATGACGTGCGATTTCATGCCAATTGTGGTATTTTTAGCATCAATTTGCAGTGCATAAATATGGTTGTGTCATATTTAAATTCACTCAACCTTAATTCAGACCGATAAAAATAATTGATTGGAGCAAATACTTGCTGACAGACGTGTTGTCCATCGCCACAACCGATCAGACAAAACCAATACGCATCGTGCAAATCTCGGATACTCATCTTTTTGAAGATCCTCAAGCACAATTTCTCGGTATGAATACAGAGGAAAGTTTTCAGTCTGTCCTATCGCTGATCAAACAAGAACAACTTCTCAAAAACGATCCAAACCAAGACGTCAATAATCCCGTAACAATCTTTATTGCGACTGGAGATATTGCACAGACCCCTTCCGTGACAACCTATACTCGCTTTCTAGAGCAGATGAAGACATTTGATCAACCTTGTGTCTGGCTGCAAGGCAATCATGATTTAAGTCATTTATTTTTGGATGCGCAAGATCAACAGGCCAATAAAAATCTGATTGAGCTCGGCCAAGATTGGCTCGTCATTATGCTGAACTCAAGTAATGATCATGAAATTGAAGGACGTTTCTCAAACAATGAGTTGAACTGGCTCGCTAATCAATTAAAAGCCTATCCAAATCGACATATTATTGTTGCACTACACCACAATCCTCTTAAAATTTACTCGAACTGGCTCGATCAATGCGGGTTGATGAACGCTGATGAATTCTGGCAAGTTATTGATCAAGCCCCCCAAGTCCGGGCAGTGATTCATGGTCATATACACCAAGTTTTTGAAGCAATGCGCGGTAATGTACACGTGTGGTCATGTCCATCGACTTGCATTCAATTTAAACCTCAAAGTGACACATTTGCAGTCGACAATTTACCACCAGGTTATCGCTGGTTTGACTTATACACTGACGGTCGAATCAACAGTGGTGTTTCGCGTATCGCAGAAATACCCACAGGCGTAGATTTCGACTCACTTGGTTACTAATTTAAATCTGGCTGTTACCAAAAAACTCAACTCAATAGGCGCAGAATAGAAGATAGAAATGATTTCACGCAAAATCTTGCTTCATGCCAAAAATCATGATAAAAGACGCGCTGAAAAACATTCTGACATCGCACTTCAGGACGGTGAAATCAACGCCGCCTTTGAAGCAACACCAGCAACGGTAACCAAAATATGACCGACTCGATCAAAACTCCACGCAAAAGTGCAGCAAAACCAAAAACTAAAGCGGGCACGACGACATTAGGTGGTACTGCGGCCAGTTTATATGGCATTGAGCCATACGTCCTCGCGACTGGTGAAGAGTATATGTCTGAAGGTCAACTTGATCACTTCCGCCGTATTCTCAACGCATGGCGCGCCGAGCTCATGCAAGAAGTTGATCGCACGATGACCCACATGCAAGACGAATCAAACGTCATGGCTGATGTGAATGATCGTGCGACTCAAGAAGAAGAGTTCGCGATTGAACTACGTACTCGTGATCGTGAACGTAAACTCATCCGTAAGATTGAAAAATCGATCAAAAACATTGATGACGAAGATTACGGTTATTGCGATACTTGTGGCATCGAAATTGGTTTACGCCGCTTAGAGGCACGCCCAACAGCAACACAATGTATCGATTGCAAAACGCTCTCTGAAATCAAAGAAAAGCAGAACAACGGCTAATTTTATCGTTGTGAGGTAAGCTCATCTTGTCTCAACGCACCTATACGGGTCGGTTTGCGCCATCGCCAACCGGCCCGTTGCATTTTGGTTCACTGGTTACAGCCCTCGCGAGCTGGTGCGAAGTGCGCACTCAAAATGGTCATTGGCTAGTCCGAATCGAAGATACTGACATTCCCCGCAACCAGATCGGAGCAGAAGAAAATATTCTCTCTGCACTCGAAGCTTATGGCTTTCATGCAGATCAACCCATTGAACGTCAGCAAGATCACCTCGAAAACTATAATCACATCATTGAATTACTCAAATCTCAAAACCTCGTTTATGCCTGCTCCTGTACGCGTAAACATCTTGTAGGACTGTCCACTTATCCAAATACCTGTCGAGATAAAGGATTACCTTTTGAGGGCAATGCCATACGGCTGAAAACACCAGATCAACTCATTTGCTTTGAAGATCGGATTCAAGGGCAGATTTGCGAAAACTTACGGCAAACAACCGGTGATTTTGTCTTGCGACGGCGTGACGGTATTATTAGCTATCAACTGGCTGTTGTCGTTGATGATATGCGTCAAGCAGTGACAGACATCGTGCGCGGTGCTGATTTGCTAGACAACACGGTGCGACAAATTTGGTTGCGCAAATGCCTTAATGATCTGCAACTCGTGCAACTCGCGACGCTTGAGCCAACTTATTGCCATATCCCACTGGCAATGAATGCACAAGGTCAAAAACTCTCTAAACAGAATCTCGCAATGCCTTTAACACAAACAAACATTGTTGCAACTCTGCAAAATGCATTTTTAGCGCTAGGACAAGATTTGGTTGAAGCGGATACACCTGAGGAATTTTTACAGCGTGCAATTAAACATTGGGATTTGTCCAAAGTTCCGAGGCACAGCCAATTGATAGGGATTTTTTTGTAGGGGTAATCTAGGTGTTCTCCCGTTTTTGAGGGCAGACATATCAGTCTACCCATACCACAAAAAAAAATTCAGCTCTCATTCGACTCATAATAAAAAAATCCCATCAAACAAATTGCTTAATGGGATTTCTATTTCAATCAAAAACAGTTTCAATCATCCACTCAAGTATGCATCACGTGCACTACGCGGCTTCGGTTTTTGGGTTTCTTGGTCAATTCGTAACAACACGCCGACCATCATCAATGACATGATCAATGATGTACCGCCATAACTAATGAACGGTAGCGTGAGACCTTTGGTTGGCAACAAACCCATATTCATGCCGCCATTGACCAAAATCTGCAATAAAAAAATCGTGGCAATGCCATACGCGAGATAACCAGCGGAAGAATACTGATTCACCAACGCACGATGTCCAATTCTCATGCATGACACAACCATCACAATGAGCAAAGTAAACAGACAAGCAATGCCAATAAAGCCTAATTCCTCACCAATAATCGCCAACAGAAAGTCAGTATGGGCTTCTGGCAAATAGGAGAGCTTTTGGACGCTGTGACCCAATCCTGTCCCTGTAATTTCACCTCGACCAAATGCAATCAAACTTTGTTTTAACTGATAATCCGCACCTAGCTCATCATCCCATGGATTCGCAAAGGACGTCATCCGTCGCAGTCGATACGGTTCAAAAATAATCGCAGCGGCGAGTGCTAAAATTGCAGCAGCAAGCATCACGCCAAACTGACGCAACGGCGCACCTGCAAGAAAAAACACCGTCATCATGCTCGCAACCACCACCACACTTGCACCCAAATCAGGCTCAAGCAAAAGCAAGAACAACACCGTTGACATCGGCACTAACAAACGAAAAAAACCAGTCCAGCTAAAGCGAATTTCATCTTCGCGGCGCACCACATAGTCTGCGGTAAACAAGACCATGACGAACTTTGCCAACTCAGACGGCTGAAACGTAAAACCCACCATTCGAATCCAACGCTTCGAACCATTTACGTTTGCACCAATGCCTGGAATCAGCACCACGATCAATAAAATCAGTACAATCGCCCACAAAAGAAATGTCTGATTTAACCAGAACTTCAGAGGTACCTTCATCGAAAAAAAGACGGTAATGACGCCCAGAAACAGATAAATCAACTGACGATCAATAAAGTAAAAAGGCGCATCAAACTTGTAATCACCATAAGGAATCGATGCTGAACCAATCATCGTCGTGCCGATACAAATGAGCGTAATCACACTGAACATCAGTATTCGACGCGCAGTCAACTCATCGGCAAGCGATGGTATCGAAGTGAGTCCACTCCAAAAAGAAGCGAATCGTGATTGAACGTCTTTTACAACCTTAGAACCCATGTCTCATCCCTACTTCAACTTGCACAACGTCATCACTGATGAAAAAAAACGCTATTCGCCAAATCACTTATTTGCCAAGACCAATTGCTCAAACTGAGTACCGCGATCTTCATAATTCAAAAACATATCGAAACTGGCACAGGCTGGCGACAATAAGACGGCATCACCCGATTTGCATGCGTCACAGCTTAAACGTAATGCTTCGTCCAAGGTGGTCGCGTAAACCAAGGGTACGTGGTGCTCCGATAAAGTGCTTTGAATAGCCGCCTCAATCATTGGTGCATCTTCACCAATCAGCACCACAATACGAGCAAACTTGCCTAAAGGTAAAGCCAACGGTTTGAAATCTTGCCCCTTACCCACCCCGCCTAAAATCACAGCGAGTTTGCCACTAATTTTTGTCGCAACAGTTGAAGTCAATGCAGCGCCAAGCCCTTCAATCGCAGCCAATGTCGCACCAACATTTGTGCCTTTGGAATCATTATAAAAACGAATGCCTTGCTGTTCAGCAACAAATTGGCAACGATGGGCCAAGCCTGCGAATTCGCGTAGCGTTTGCAGCATTGCATCCATTGGCAAGCCCACCGCTTCGCCTAAAGCCAAGGCAGCTAAAGCATTAGCAGCATTGTGACTACCTTGGATCTTCATCTCGCGAGTCGCCAGCAAGCGATTACGCCCTTTTGCCAGCCAAACCGTACCATCCATATCACGCAAAATACCAAAATCATTGATATCTGGTGCAGTTAATCCAAAGCTACGCATTGGCACTGCATCGCCAATCAGCGGACGTGTTAACGTGTCATCACGATTGACCACATAACTTTGGCAGAGCTGAAAAATTCGATGCTTGGCAGTGTGATAACTCAACATATCTTCGTAACGATCCATATGATCCTCACTGATATTCAGCACCACCGCAACCGCCGCATCCAGATCAGAAGTTGTTTCTAATTGAAAACTAGACAACTCTAATACAATCAATTCTGGATCGTTATCTAACAGTTCCAGCGCTGGCGTACCTAGGTTTCCACCTACGGCAACGCGTAGCCCTGCTTTAACCGCCATTTCGCCAACCAAAGTCGTGACCGTACTCTTCGCATTTGAACCTGTAATGGCAACAATAGGCACAGCGGTCGCACGGCGTAGTAATTGAATATCGCCAATCACCGAAACACCTTTAGCCATTGCCGCCTGAATCGCAGGTTCAGACAATGCCAAACCTGGACTTAAAATGATTTCCTCTGCTTGGCACAACAGCGTCTGATCTAGGCCACCTAAATGACACGCCACACCGTCAGGCAAATCGACCAAGCCCGGTGGATCCAATCGCGTATCTGTCACAGCTACTTTATAGCCTTGATTAACCAAATAATGCACAACAGATACGCCGGTTTTGCCTAATCCAGCAACAACTTTTAAGCCACCACGCTGTATTAACATGTCGTGCTCCTCTTATGGTTCAAAAAACAAATTATCGGCGATTCAGAAAGCCACTGTCTTGCAGCAGCGACATGGTTACACCACTTTCCGATAAACCACCATTACCCACAGTGTCCGCTGCACGATCGCCGAGCATGAGACGCTCTAAATAGCGTGCCAACACATCCACTTCCAGATTGACCAAACAACCGACCTTCCAATCATTGATTGTTGTGTGATTTGCTGTATGTGGAACGAGGTTGAGGCTTAATGTCGCGCCACTCAATTGATTAATGGTTAAACTAATACCATCTACCGTCACCGAACCTTTTTCAGACAAATAACGCGCTAATTCACGCGGTGCACGCACTTCAAAATACAACGAACGCGCATCTTGGCGCTGAACAATAATCTCACCTAGACCATCCACATGACCACTGACAATATGACCACCCAATCGTGTCGTAGGCAATAATGCTTTTTCAAGATTAACGCGTGTGCCGACTTTCCATTGACCTAAAGTCGTACGACGTAATGTCTCACCAGACACATCCGCCACATAATAATCTGCACCCATTTCAACAACAGTGAGACAAATTCCATTGGTTGCAATCGAATCACCTAAATGCACGTCATGCATGGATAAGCCAGCACCTTTATTCAGGGCGTTTGTTGTTTGAATCGTTACGCGCACATCGCCACCTTGCGGTGTAATGGCTCGCACTAACCCCACAGACTCAATAATTCCAGTAAACATAATGATCCTAAATAACGATGTTTAATCCAGCAAACCCCAGCAACAACAAAAATAAAGCCTAAGCCTCTGATCTGTATATCTATGTTACGCAACTATGCATTCATATACCTAACATCACAGTCGCCACACGAATCGCCAACATAAATTCCATCATTTAGGCGGCTTTTAGGCGAATACTGACATCAAGCCAAATATGACCGTGTGCTGTCGCTTTCATTGTATATAGTAACTGAATGACAGCGCTAAATCTCTTATCAATGGTAAATCCATGACAAGAGAAGCACGGAAATAAATGCAGAAAACGATTATTAAAATATTGTTCTTAAACTGCTTTACCCAAGGAGATCCTCATGAAAAACATCATGATTGTAAGTGCACTTGTTTTGTCGATTGCAGGTATTTCAACTGCTCAAGCAGATCCACAGTGGCGTGGACAAAACAACCAGAACAATCAATACGATCATCGCGGAGATAACCGTGGTAATGATCACGGTAACCGCCATGACAATGATCGTGGCAACCATTACGGTTGGAACGGTCAACGCTACCAAGCGCCAAACCAATACGTTCGCCCTAATGGCTACAAGGTTCGCACATGGCGCAACGGCGACCGTCTACCAAGCACTTACCGTACCCGTCAATATTATGTTGACTACCGCCAATACCACTTGAATGCACCACCACGCGGTTATCAATATGTCCGTGTGAACAACGATGTCGTACTGACCGCCATTGCAACAGGTGTGATCGCATCAGTCATTACAGGTCTTTACTACTAATCATTATGTATGGAATATTAGAAAACGCTTCATGTAAGGGCGACCCTAGTGGTCGCCCTTTTCAGATTATGTTCAAGACATCTTCTAGGATTACCCCTACAGGTTTTCAAATCTGAATTGGACGTAATATCCAACGAATATCATTGCCAACAGGTGTAATACTAACCGTCTGCCAGCGAACCTGTTCACTCATCAGTGAAAAAGGTAAATCAAACATCGCACGCGCCTGTGAACCCAGTAATGTTGGTGCAAGATAAACAATCAACTCATCGACCAGACCTGCCGCAATAAATGCACCCGACAAAGTCGCACCCGCCTCGACCAACACATCATGAATCTGTTTTTTTGATTTTAAATCATCAAGTAATATTGAAAGTGAAGCACACTGCCATTTTTCAACATCAGGATTTATCTGCGCAAATGTCGTTTCAGAATCTGCACTCACTAGAAGCACTGATTTTGGATCGTTGAACAGCTGGGCAGTCGCAGGAATTTGCCCTTTTCGATCGAGCACCACGCGTAACGGTTGTGGGATCAAATCTATAGGCGTGCCATCTGAGACCGAACGTACATTCAACAGCGGATCATCCGCCTGAACCGTCCCAATTCCGGTAATAATTGCACCACTCATGGCACGGAAATGCTGTACATCTAAACGGGCATCAGCACCCGTAATCCATTTGGATTCACCTGATGACATTGCAGTTCGTCCATCCAAACTTGCGGCAACTTTTAAACGAACATAAGGACGGCCGCCTGCCATCGTTTGCAGGAATCCTGCATTGATTGCCTGTGCCTCAGCTTGGCAAACACCCACTTTGGTTTCAATGCCTGCAGCTTCGAGTTTTGCAAGCCCTTGTCCTGCAACTTGAGGATTGGCATCCAGTGTCGCCATGACAACGCGAGCAACTTGCGCAGCAATCAAACCATTGGCACATGGCGGTGTTCTTCCAAAATGCGAACATGGCTCTAACGTCACATAAGCAGTGGCACCACGCGCTGCATCACCAGCCTGACGCAATGCAAAGACCTCGGCATGAGGCTCGCCTGCTTTGGGATGGAATCCTTCACCAATGATTTGACCATCTTTCACCAAAACACAACCCACGGCTGGATTCGGTCGAGTGGTATATAACCCACGCTTGGCAAGCATTAATGCATGCTGCATCCAGTGTTGATCTTCGATGCCTTGAGCAGACTGATGCGTTGAATCACTCATCATTAGTATGTCTCATCTGATCAATCGTATGTTTAAAGGCATCAACATCTTGAAAATCTCGATACACAGAAGCAAAACGTACATAGGCCACATGATCCAAGGTAAATAACGCATCCATGACCGCTTCACCAATTAAACGTGATGGCACTTCACGCTCACCTAAACTTCTCAGTTTCTGGCTGATTTCTAATAATACGGTATCAATCTGATCCAAACTAATTGGTCGTTTCTGTAAAGCATGCTGTAGTGAACGTTTGAGTTTTGCCTCATCGAATGGCTCATAGCGACCATTGGATTTCATCACGCGCGGCATCACAACGTCATAGGATTCAAACGTCGTAAAGCGCTCACTGCACGTCACACATTCACGACGTCTACGAATCTGACGACCTTCGGCAGCTAAACGTGAATCAATCACCTTACTATCAGGTGCATTACAAAAAGGACAATGCATAACGATTACGCGATAACAAAAATTTGATGATCAGTTTAGCAAAAAATTAAAGGAAAAATGAGGTTAACGAAAAGCAAATAAATACGAAAAAAATGAGAGCCGAAGCTCCCATTTTTTATTTCTACATCAAGTTAATGATGAATTACTCAACACGTTCACCATGTTGTGACAAGTCCAAACCTTCACGCTCAGCTTCTTCAGATACACGGATACCGATAACCAAATCAACAACTTTAAGCAGGATGAAAGTCACGACACCACTATAGATCAATGTTGCAAGGATACCCTTACCTTGGATCAGCAATTGGTCAAGGACTGGTTTAACGTCAGCACCAGTCACTGATTTGGTCACGAGAACACCAGTGAGCAACGCACCAACGATACCGCCAACACCATGTACACCAAATGCATCCAAAGAATCATCTGCTTTTAGTAGACGTTTGAGGCCTGTTGCACCCCAGAAACAGAGCACACCAGCAAACAAACCGATTACCAATGCACCACCAACATCTACAAAACCTGATGCAGGGGTAATTGCAACCAAACCAGCAACCGCACCTGAAGCACCACCAAGTACAGAAGCTTTACCGCGAACTAGACGTTCTGTTGCAAGCCATGCCAATGATGCAGCCGCAGTTGCAACCTGTGTGACAACCATTGCCATAGCGGCACGACTATCTGCTGCAAGCTCGCTACCAGCGTTGAAACCGAACCAACCCACCCACAGCAAACCAGCACCAATCAGAGTCAAAGTTAGGTTATGTGGCGCCATTGGCTCTTTACCAAAGCCAATCCGTTTGCCCAAGACATAAGCCGCAACCAAACCAGCAATACCCGCATTGATATGCACAACTGTACCACCCGCAAAATCAAGCGCACCATCTGCAGCTAACCAGCCTTTTGCATGCCATACCCAGTGACAAATTGGCGAGTAAACAAAGATGCTCCACAAAGCAACAAACACCATGAATGCAGAGAACTTCATACGTTCAGCAAACGCACCACTCATCAATGCAACAGTAATGATCGCAAAAGTCATTTGGAAAACCATAAATAGACTTTCTGGAATCGTTGTTGCAGAGCCCCCGGCAGGTGTCCATAGTTGGTCTATCGCAACGCCACTAAAGAGCACTCGATCAAAACCACCGATATAAGGGGCTAATGAATCGCTAACTCCATTACCGAATGCAAGCGAGTAACCAACGACGACCCAAACGATAGTCACAACTGCAGTTGCTGCAAAGCTATGCATCATGATGCCTAATACGTTTTTGCGACGTACCATACCACCGTAAAACAACGCTAGACCAGGAATAGTCATCATCAAAACCAACGCGGTGGATGTCAACATCCACGCTGAGTCGCCTTTATCAAGTTTTGGTGCTTCTGCAGGTGCTGCAGCAGCGGCAGGTGCAGGTGCAGTCGCTTCTACTGCCACAGCAGGAGTAGAAGTAGTCGCTTCAGTCACTGTACTCGTGACGGTTGCGACTGGTGCAGATGCCTCATCAGCCATAGTCAGCGGTGATGCAAGGAGCGCTCCAGCAAAGCCGAGCGCAAGTAAAACTTGTTTCATGAGGTAGTCCTCTGTGCAATATCAAAAAAAATGGTATCAACGGTTTTAATAGCAATGTGGCAGTTATCTACCACAACATACATCGAACAAACTTGCCAGTCTTAACAAGTGCCCGTGTACGATTTCTTAAACCGCTTCTGGACCTGTTTCACCAGTACGGATACGAATAACCTGTTCAAGATTGCTGACAAAAATTTTGCCATCGCCGATCTTGCCAGTGCTTGCAACGCGTGTAATTGCCTCTACAGCTTGTTCAACCATCTCATCGCGAATTGCGATATCGATTTTTACTTTCGGCAGAAAATCGACAACATACTCAGCGCCACGATACAACTCGGTATGTCCTTTCTGGCGACCAAAGCCTTTCACTTCAGTTACCGTAATCCCTTGAACACCAATATCAGACAAAGCCTCACGAACATCATCCAATTTGAATGGCTTAACGACAGCAGTCACTAATTTCATTGTTAAACTCCTTTGTACTTAATACGTGATGTAAAAAGAACACACACTCTTAATAAGAAAAAATCACCTACACACTTTGCTATTCAAAAACCGTACCAGACTGATATTGCCATGAGAGATTAACGCAAAAAACTAAGCTATGGCGATGATTTCAAGAAAAAATAAAAGAAAAATGAGACGAAACGTAACACCGAAACCAAAACTAGACTAAAATTACCGAATGATCGTGGCTAATCTCTCTGCCCCATATTAGAGTCGACGCATTAGAAGCGCTCTAAAATTGTGCAATTTCTAAAATAGCACAAACTAAGTCTCATTGAGCGACTTCAATAAATGACTAATTTGGGTCTTTGTAAGATGCGTTATCACATAAAAACCATCACTACATAGACCATATCGAAAATAATATTTAGGTAAACCATTGTTTTTATGTCATTTAATTTTATCAATTTCGTTTAACACGTAATCGCACCATTAAAGAGCAGGACAGCACTATGTTTGAGCAATTTTTCCAAGCCCTATCCGAACAATTAAAAGCACCCAAAGCCGATTTCGAAAAAAATATGCGCGCGTGGCTCAGTGACACCTTAGATCGGATGGATATTGTTAGTCGCGACACCTTATTGCGCCAAGAAAAACAACTTGCCGATGCCAAACAAGCGATTCAATTGCTTAAACAGCAAGTTGAATTGCTAGAAAAAGTCATTCTTGAGAAAAAGGAAGCCTGACACCAAGAATCAGGACGAGTTTTACTCCTATGAAACGCCACAAATAAACCCGTAGAGGCAGGTTCTAAACCGGCCCAACCCATAACAACAAGCAAGGACTCACAACCAAAAGAACACTTTTACACACTTAAAAATAATGCTTTCCATTAAAAATACTGAATCTTAACTTTCAACATTCATATAATAATCAGGTTAATACATGTCTTTTGCTCAAGTCACGACCCGCGCAGTGATGGGTCTGAATGCACCAACCGTTCAAGTCGAAGCCCATTTAAGTCAAGGATTACCAGCCCTCACTATCGTTGGTTTACCCGAAGCAGCGGTACGCGAAAGTAAAGACCGCGTACGCTCAGCGATTTTAAACTCAGGATTTCAATTTCCAACACGACGCTTGACCATTAACCTTGCACCGGCCGATTTACCCAAAGATGGCAGCCGATTGGATTTACCCATTGCTTTAGGCGTACTTGCGGCGACTGGACAACTTTCACCAGAAAGCTTAGAAAATCGAGAGTTTATTGGCGAGTTAGCGTTGAATGGCGACTTAAGGAATGTGCATGGCGTATTGGCCGTTGCACGAGCGACCCATTTGGCTAAAAATGAATTATTTGTGCCCGCATCGAATGCGGAAGAAGCAGCACGAATTGAAGGCTTAACTGTTTGGGGTGCTGCGAATCTCGCTGATTTATGTGAGCATTTGGAAGGCACAACCCCGCTTGCAAATACACCCAAACCCGAAGTACAAAAATCTTCGGCATCACTCTTAGATATGGCTGATATTAAAGGGCAGCACCGCGCACGACGTGCACTCGAAATTGCAGCCGCTGGTGGACATTCCATATTATTTTCAGGGCCACCCGGTACTGGAAAAACGTTGTTAGCTTCTCGCTTACCTAGCATTCTTCCGCCACTCAGCGATGAAGAAAGTTTAGAGGTTGCAAGTATTTATTCGATTGCCAATTCTGAACAACCATTTGGCGTACGTCCGTTTCGAGCTGTTCACCATACAGCATCAGCAGCGGCATTGGTTGGTGGCGGCTCTCAACCTAAACCTGGTGAGATTACCCTCGCGCATCATGGCGTTTTATTTTTAGATGAATTACCTGAATTTGATCGCAAAGTCTTAGAAGTTTTACGTCAGCCCTTAGAATCCAGTGAAGTGGTAATTTCTCGTGCGGCTCGACAAGTAAAATTTCCAGCAAAATTCCAACTCATTGCCGCCATGAACCCTTGTCCGTGTGGTTATGCCAGCGATGGGAATGCGCGTTGCAAATGTTCCACCGATGCAATTTCACGTTACCGTGCAAAACTCTCCGGGCCACTTTTAGATCGGATTGATTTACATATTGAAGTGCCTTCATTACCTGCCAGTGACTTACAGCAAGCTCAATCAGGTGAAACTTCGGAAGTGATTCGAGCGCGTGTCTTTGCTGCACGCACTCGCCAGATCACACGACAAAAAACGACCAATCAATCATTGACTCCCACACAACTTGATCAATTTGTCATTTTAGGTGCAGCAGAGCAAAAACTCATGCAACTTGCACAGGCGAGACTTGCGTTATCTGCGCGCGCTTATCACCGTGTTCTACGCGTAGCACGAACGATTGCAGATCTGGCTGACAGTGATGTCGTTTTGTCGCCTCATTTGACAGAAGCATTAGGCTATCGGGGCTTTGCACAAACCTAAACAAAGACTTTGTGCTTTAGCGATATAATTAAACCTAGGAATAGCGTGGTGTTTTACGATAAAAATTCAAACTCCACCTAATCAAGGACTATTATCATGACTGAGAAGATAAATAACAATCAGGATAAGCCTGACATTCTGTTACTTCCTGGCTTTATGCTGGATGAAAGACTTTGGGATGCTGTGCGCTCAGGTCTCTCAGAATTAGGGAATTTATCATTTGGTGACATCACACAGGATGACTCACTGGAAGCGATGGCGAAACGAGTATTACTCAACGCCCCTGCTCACTTTGTTCTCATTGGGTTTTCAATGGGTGGTTATGTTGCACAATGGGTCTATAAATTCGCCCCAGAGCGTGTCATTGCCCTCATTCTCATGAACACGTCTGCCCATCAGCAAAGTGCCGACGACATCGCGAAAACCCAAGCTCAGATTGAACTCGCTAAGCAGTATCCCTTTAAAGGTCTAACCAAACGTGCCCTTGCAAATTCGGTTGATCCGGACCGCACAGGCGACCAAGCATTGCTCGACCGCTTACAGACAATGGCAATATCGAATGGAAAAGATGTATTTATTCGCCAACTCTCTGCGATGCGGAATGATGGCTACGAGGATTTACAGAAAGTTCAATGTCCTACATTAATCGTCGCCAGTCGCAACGATCAAATGCGCAGTGTTACGGAGTCACAGCAAATGGCTGAGCGTATTCCTCAGTCGCAATTAGTCGTGATGGAACATTGTGGGCACATGACACCGCTGGAAAAACCAGTTGAGTTATTAGACATCGTCACAAATTGGTTTAAAACGAATGTAAGTAAAAGCGAGTGATAAAATCATGCAAACAATGTCATAGGATGCACAGTGTGCACCCTGCAACCTAGAATGATTACTTAACCAGAACTTCGGCTTGCAACGTCGCCAAACCTTCGCGCATTTTTCGCAAAAGCTCATCAGTCAACGAATGCACAGTGTGTCCTTCAACAGAAATTGCAGGTAATGGCATAAGGTGCGCCTGCACACGACTACGTCCCAGAACATCCTTAAGATGTGTGCCAAACGTCATCTCGCCAATATACGGCATGATTGAATCTAAACGACCATCAGGACCTTGATAACACAAGATTAATGGCTGTACAGGCGTACCCGTTTCAACTGCCGCAGACAACAACTTGCTATGCAACCGACGGATTTCACGACCATCAGTAGTTGTTCCTTCAGGGAAAAACAAAACAGGTAATTTTTGGCGTAAGAAACCAGCAATCTGAACAGCCACTGTGCCCGAATCGCCCGACCCCCGATTGATAAACAACGATCCTGCCGCTTTTGCCAAGCGTCCAATCACAGGCCAACTTGCCACCTCTGCTTTAGACAAAAAGAACACTGGCGCAGCAGAACCAATCACAGGAATATCAACCCATGACACATGATTACTCACCCATAAAGCATGTTCTGTCGGCATTTCACCGTGTATTTTGACATCAACTGCCAGAGCATTACACAATCGTTTGCATACATCACGAATCACCCGAGGGTGATGTGGCTGATTCGGTTTAGTCAGCGCACCGCTCACGCCTGCAGCATAAAAACCCTGCCCAACAGCGACTAAAAGACCGCTAGAGCGTAAGATTCTTCGGATTTGACGACGAGTTTGCGTGGGTAGTGAAGCGGCATAGGAAGTTTGTACGTCAGACATAAGTATTCTCAGAAAAACACAGACTCAATCACGATGAGCAGATTTGATGATCATTCACAGCATAAGGGATCAGTATGACAACCGCAAAACATTCACTCAATATCTAATTAAACCACCTTGCACAGATTTTTATCAAAGTCTAACGGTTTAAATTCCATGCTCACAGCGAAGCAGTCAAAACACGCGACCAAGTGATACATGGTATACTGTACAGCACACCCAAACATACTCATTTTCAACAATAATATGTAGCATCGTGCTACACCATTTTCTCGAATTTTGCATGGATATTTATGGAACTGTTTGACCGACCGAGTGGTGGTGAACGCGCCCTACTGGTTCACCTGAATATCTCACACATCGATCATCAAGATATCGAAGAATTTCGTTTACTTGCAGTTTCTGCGGGTGCAGAAATTATTGACTTGATTACAGGCTCTCGCAAAAAACCTGATGCTCGGCTGTTTGTGGGTAAAGGAAAAGCTGAAGAAATTCACCAATCGGTCGTGACGAATGCGATTGATCTCGTCATCTTCGACCATACATTGACCCCTGCCCAAGAGCGTAATTTAGAAAAGATATTTCAATGTCGCGTGGTTGATCGTACAGGTTTGATTCTAGATATTTTCGCTCAACGCGCGCGAACCTTTGAAGGCAAATTGCAAGTCGAATTGGCTCAACTGGATCACTTAGCATCACGCTTAGTCCGCGGCTGGACTCATCTTGAACGCCAAGGAGGTGGGATTGGTTTGCGTGGTCCTGGTGAAACGCAACTTGAAACGGATCGTCGTTTATTGCAAATCCGTGTAGGGCAACTGAAAGAACGACTGAACAAAGTGCGCCAAACACGCAAGCAAGGTCGTGCCGCTCGTCAGAAAGCTGATATTCCAACCGTTTCATTGGTGGGTTATACCAACGCGGGCAAATCGACCATGTTTAATCGTCTTGCTGAAAGCGATGTTTATGTGGCGAATCAATTATTTGCCACGCTCGATCCGACATTGCGACGATTAGAATGGCAAGGTTTAGGGCCGCTGGTTCTCGCTGATACGGTTGGTTTTGTACGTCATTTACCGCACGGACTGGTTGAATCATTCCGCGCGACATTGGAAGAAACCCTAGAAGCCGATTTATTACTGCATGTGATTGATCAAAGCAGTGAAGACCGAGATGAACAAATTGATGCTGTGGAAGCCGTGCTGAAAGAAATTGGCGCTGATGTGCCCATTCTTAGGGTCTATAACAAAATTGATATCAGCGGCGATGCGCCTTCTCTGCATGAAGGCTCACCCGATGTACCTGATCGCGTCTATGTTTCTGCCCATAGTGGCCTAGGGATCGATTTACTGAAACAAGCAGTTCAGCAGCGACTTTCTGTTGGTAAAGTGTCGACATTCCATCTGACATTACCTATTAGCGCAGGACGTTTGCGGAGTCAGTTTTATCGTCTGGGTGTCATTCAGACCGAAAACACCCTGGATAATGGCGCATCCGAACTCGCTGTGACGCTCTCAATCCCTGCGTTGGCGCGGATTCTAGCAGAAGCACAAGTCAACCCAGACGAAGTCTTACCTGAAGATGAAGCTGTGCTATTCCGCCGAACGCTTGAGCATTTTGAGCAAGCTAAAATTGAGCGAGCCAAACAAGTTGAAATGATCGACGATTTAGATATTGAAGCGCTAGAGTTTGAAGAATCAACATCACCCATTCATCCCTCTTAATTGACTGCCATGACAACAACTCCTTCAGATCAAATCAATACAACAACCGAAAACGAAACGGCTCAGGCAAATCAACCTGAGATCGATTCTGCTCAAACAGGCTTTGATTGGAAAATGCTCATCATCGTCGCGATCATCATCATCTTCATCCGCGAAACATCCGTTTGGCTGATGACTTTGGTTGGTTATGCAAATTTGGGTAATTTGTTCGGCTTATTTTTATTGCTCGGTTTCGCCCTCGCTTATCGTCATTTTAAAGGCGACATACCAACTCGCATCGTTGTTGCGAACTCTAAAATTTTAAAAGAAGGTATTTTCGCCTTTTTACCGATTTGCGCAGGCGTTGGCATCCTACTTTCCAACCTTGGCAATGACACATTTAAAATTGTTTTCATCATGCTCATCAGCACGCTCATTCCTCTCTGGCTCTATGCCTACTTGGTCAAGAAATGGCTATGATCGATTTTTTAGCACATCATGTTTCGCATTTTTATGCCACCACTCTCATGGTTTTTTTTGGTTTTTTACTGACATTCATCGGTTATGTTGCCGCCAAACTTCTCAATCAACGCTTTCCAAAATTACCCATGGTCGTTGCAGCGATTATTTTCGTAATGGGATTACTGGCAATCTGTGACTGGCATTATGAAGCCTATGCACAAACTGTTGCGCCACTATTTAATCGCTTGCTGGGCTACGCAACTGTCGCCTTAGCCATTCCACTGGCGACTATTCGCTTCGACCAACTACCGATTAAGCGATTGCTTGGTTTATTCACATTTGCCACCTTACTCGGCAGTTTATTGCCAATGGGATTGGCTTATGCACTGCACCTGTCACACCCGGATGTTTTGGCATTTGCCACACGTGCCGTGACGACCCCGATTGCGTTGAATGTAGCAGCATTGATTCATGCGCCACTGGTCTTGGCGAGTTTTATTGTCATTTTTTCAGGACTCATCGGTGCAGCATTATCTCCACTGATCTTACGCAATATCAATGATGAACGCGCTGCGGGATTTGCCCTAGGTCTCGCAGCTCATGCCATTGGCACCGCACAGGCATGGCAAAGGAGTACAATAGCAGGAGAGTATGCGGCATTTGGTATGGCAGTAAATGGTGTGGTGACTGCGCTGTGGGTGATCCTAGTCTTTTCCTAGAAATCAGAATCACATTGCAGAAATCGCACACCAATACAACAGGCGTTTATCATTCAAATACTCGTTTATGCTATAACAGTAGAGAACGAGTTTGAGGTGAAATGTCATGAAAACATCAATTCAACAACCACTCTTCATAAGTCTAGTTTTAGCACTCGCTTGTAGCATTTCAAGTGTTGCATTGGCTGCGGACATTACAGGCAGTTGGCGAACCGTTGACGATAAAACAGGCTTTGCCAAGTCCATTGTTCGAATCGAGAAAAAAGACAACGGCACATATAGTGGGACGGTCGAAAAAATTTTGACCCATGAAGGCTATACGCCAAAAAAAGTTTGTCAAAACTGCCCAGCACCCTTTACGGATAAACCGATTGAAGGCTTAAACATTTTGTGGGGTTTAGTGCCTGTTACATATGCTGATGGCGTCTACGACAAAGGCAAAGTACTCGATCCGTTAAGTGGTAATATTTATCGTGCAAAGGTGACACTCGGCGCAGGTGGCAAGACGTTGAATGTTCGTGGTTATATTGGCATCTCGATGTTTGGTCGTAGCCAAGTTTGGTATCGTGAAAGTGAGTGATGAATACCAAGTTTGAAAAGAACGAACCTTATAAGCGTAATAAACTACCATGTATCTTAATGTGTAGATGAAATGATAGGATTTACGCTTAAATAATGCTAGTTTTAATGAGATCGAGTAGACATAAACTCGCTCGTTAATCAGGATGATTGGCGAAATATTAATAAACAAGGATGTAGGTCTATTCAATGAATGAGCATACTGCCGTCATGAGCGAAAACATCTCATTAGGACATGACGGTAATCGCCATACAAAACAAGCGATAGAAACAGCACACTTCTCTGAAAAAGAAATTCAGACGGTGTTGTCTGGATTTTGGCTATTACGCTTTCCTGCCCGATTAGAAAAAGCTTACCGTGCCCATGCCCTGAGTAGGTCAATCAAAACTTATCGTTTCAATGGCTTATTTGCGCTTGCTGTGTTTACCATCATCTGCTTGGGAGTTTATCGACTAATTCCACCAGAGAGCCTATCCAGTACCGTAAAAGCATATTCATGTGCTTTGATTGTCATGGTGGGCGTCAGAGTATTTTCATTTTTTAGACAACTTGATCAATGGTTTAACTGGTATGTGACCACCAGCGGAATCGTCATGACGACGATCGCTGTTTACGCCAACAATTCGATTCCAATGGGTACGGGTTCCACATTGTCCTATATCGGACTGACTTATATCCTATTTTTTACTTACTGTTTCGTGGGTTTACGCCTGCAACTTGCGATGACAGCTAATATTGTAGGCGGATTCTTTGGTGTTGTACTGACCTATGGGCTGGGTTCTCAGATGGATTGGCAAATCATGCCACCGACCTTTGCCACGGCAAGTATTCTCGCCATGTTTCTCGCCTATGGACTTGGGCGACAGGAACGTATCAATTTTTTACAATCCTACTTGCTCAAGTTATCCCTCGACAAAAGCGAAAAATTATCTCGTGAAGATGCATTAACAGGGCTTGCCAATCGACGCTATCTCAATGAAATGTTAGCGATTGAGTGGAATCGTATGCTCCGCCAAAAACAGCCGCTCACCATCATGATGATTGATATTGATTTTTTTAAACGCTACAACGACTCACTTGGGCATTTGGCGGGTGATAAATGTCTACAACACGTTGCTCAGTTGATCAGTGAGGAAGCTAAACGCGGGGGAGAGCTTGCAGCACGTTATGGCGGCGAAGAGTTTGTCTTACTGTTTCCAGATATGGATGAAAATTCGGCAAAACAACACATTGAAAGACTATTAGCCCGAGTGAATAATGCCACCATCCCCCACCCCGATACGGATTCAAAAATCGTTACTGTCAGCGCTGGTGTTTGTGTATGGGTTCCACAACCAAACATGACCGTGGATCAACAACTACGTCATGCCGACGATGCACTCTATCGCGCAAAAGCAAATGGTAAAAATCGCTACGAATTCTTTCACTAAAATATGCTTCAATAGCATCTGCAGAACCTTCATACAGTCAGAGCAGTTCATGTGCTCGATCACGACATTTAATTGTTGTCATTATTCATTTTCACATCCATCAGCATATAAGACCTAAAAATACGCATGCACCCTTACCACTACTCACCCAAACGGCAACTGAGCACACTCAAAGGCATGACTCGATTGAGCTGGATGCTATTGATTGTTTGCATCGTACTCGTGCCAATTAGTTTGTATGTGTTTTCGCCTTATTGGGCTGCCCGCCAAACTCTGAGTGCGTTGCAATCCCAAGACACCGAAGCTTTAAAAAAGAGAATTCCCAGAAAACTACTGACGCAGATCATGACAAATACTCACCCAGAGAAAAAATGGCAAGGCGTCGGCGGAACCTACTTAAAGCATGTCTGGCCAAGGCTCTATCAAGAAATGGATCGTGAAGTGTGGCTATCCCTGCATGTGCAAGGCTTGGGGGATGATGAAATCAGTCACTATTATCAACATTATTTCAATCAATACGCGTTAGATTTAGGCAGTCATCACGACAAAATTCGCATCGAATTTGCGCGTACCAGCTTTATCCGCTGGCACGTTAAACGCGTCTGTCATCCTAACCCACAACCTGAATTAGTCGAGAATCGCTGTCCATCTTCCAAGCGGTAAGCAACTAAACTCCCCCCCCAAACACAGCCACCGTCCAGAGGAATGGCATTGTTCAATTGCCCATTACTCTCAAGTGCAGCCCAATGACCAAATAACACTTTTTCAGTCCGCGGAATTTGTGGAGTCTGATCAAACCAAGGCACAAACCCTGCTGGCATCGGCGCATCTAAACCCGCTTTAAAATCAAATTCGAGGCGTCCTATGTCATCAACCAAACGCATACGGGTAAAGTAATTGGTAATGACTCGTAGGCGTTCGACGCCTGCCAAGTCTTCTGACCAAACATCAGGCTGATTGCCATACATGTTTGAAAGATATTGATCAAGCTCAAGGAAATTACCACGCAAAGCCAGCGCAACTTCAAACGCCAAACTTTCTGCCAATTCTGTCGTCCAGCAATGCGGCAGACCTGCATGCGTCAACACATGATCAGGGTTCGGACGAAGTAGCAAAGGTTGTTTACGTAGCCAATTGAGTAAAACAGCAACATCGGGTGCATCAAAAATTGGCGCAGTGCGGTCGTTCTTTTTCAATTTACCCAAGCCGCGCCAAACCGCGAGTAAATGCAAATCATGATTACCCAGTACGGTATGTGCGACATCTTTTTCACATAAGTTTTTCACAAAACGTAAGGTCGCCAGAGAATCCTCGCCACGCGCAACTAAATCCCCCGCAAACCATAAATGATCTTGTTTTTCATCAAATCCAATGTGTTCGAGCAAGGCTTGTAGTGCAGTAAAACAACCTTGCAAATCGCCAATCACATAGTTGTAGCGTATTGGCATTATTGATTATCCATGCTCTCGTCATCGGCCAGATCAACTATAGCCCCAATATCTTTCACATTGATGTCTACATAATCTGCCAACGCCACAAAATCAGAAATACTCAAAGTTTCAGGACGTGCCATTGGGCTAATGCCCAACTGCGCAAAACCGGCCTCATCGACTTGACCTTTTAAAGTGTTACGCAAGGTTTTACGACGTTGGTTGAATACTTGTGAAACGATAGCTGCAAGCAATTTTTCATTACGCGCTTGCACAGGTTTAACCGCATAAGGCTCTAAACGAAAAACCGCGCTGGTGACTTTTGGCGGTGGATTAAACGCGCCAGGTGGCACCTCAAACAAGAACGTCGGTTTGCAGTAATACTGAATCATCACTGACAATCGGCCAAAATCTTTGTTTTTTGGTTCAGCGACGATACGATCAACCACTTCTTTTTGCAGCATAAAGTGCATGTCTTTGACCGCTGCACCGTAGCGAATGAGGTGAAACAACAGTGGCGTCGAAATGTTATACGGTAAATTTCCAACCACACGCAGTGGCTTATCCAATTTTTCCATTTGCGCGAAGTCAAAGCGCAGCGCATCGCCTTCGACAATCGTTAAATGCTGCGGATGACCCATACGTGCAGGCAAGGTTGCCGCCAAATCTCTGTCCAACTCCAGCACTGTCAAATGCGATGACGCTGCCAACAATGGCGCAGTCAACGCCCCCATCCCTGGCCCGATTTCAACTAAGTTATCACCGAGACGCGGCGCAACCGCTTGCACGATTCGTCCAATGACACGTTGATCATGCAGAAAGTTTTGTCCAAACCGTTTACGCGCTTTATGACCTTTTAGCTCAGGTTCTGCGAATAGCAAAGCATCGCTATCAAACGTTTGGTTTTCACTCATGGGGGATCTCAGATTTTCTAGGTGTAATAAGGGGTTTATTTTACATGATTGGGTGGGTGAGATGATATGAATCTACATTTTGCTGAATTGTGAGAACAATTAACCGTATCCTACGTAGGATGGGCTTCAGCCCATCAACAACATCTGATACCCTCCTCACCCAACAAGAACAAACTAATTTGGATAATAATGACCGCTTATCGACGGGACAAAATGATGGGCGCAAGTTATTTTTTCACGGTCAATATTTTGGATCGTCAATCAGATTTGCTAACACGCCATATCGACGATCTACGTTTCTCTTATCTACAAATGATTACGAAATATCCTATGCAAGTTGATGCTATGGTGGTTTTACCAGATCATATTCATGCGATTTGGACGCTGCCAGAGGACGATGATAACTATTCTATTCGCTGGCAAACCTTTAAGGTTTTGTTCTCAAAAAGCATTCCCAAAGATCAACAATCACATCGCTCAGAAAGTCGGATTAATAAGAGAGAACTTGGTGTATGGCAGCGTCGGTTTTGGGAACATCGCATACGTGATGAAACAGATTTTCAGCGCCATATGGATTACATCCATTACAACCCAGTCAAACATGGGTATGTGACGAAGGTGCAGGATTGGGAATACTCTACGTTTCATCGGAGTCTGAAGTTGGGAATATATGAAAGCGATTGGTGTGGTCGTGAGGTTTTAGATTTGAATGTGGAATGATGGGCTGAAGCCCATCCTACGCTTGCTGATCGCGCAAGCAAAAGCTAATCAAATGGTAATTATGACTAATGATTCTTTGTTTAAACTTTATGATTGTGAGTTGGTTTAGCAATTCCATTCCGCGTTCAATTTCAACTATCTGTTTTATCATTAAAAAATTTAGTTGTAGTCATTGAAGTAAAATTATCTAGCTCAGTTATACGCCTACTTTGTTCACGAATCTGTTTCTCCAAATTTTCATATCTACTCTGTAAAATTTGGAGCATATTCTCCTTTTCTTTATTCATATTTATTACTACCAATTCGAACTCTCTTTCCCTTCGATTCCTGTCATCATTCATGCTATTTTCTATTTTTTCTATGTTCCAGATCAAAAGGTTAATGAATGCTAATAGAATACAAAAAAGACACGTAACAAAATAAGGACTGTAATCCGTCCAATAGTAAATACTACTCAGAAGTATAAATCCCAATATAAATCCTAAGCATTTTTTAACAATAATCCAGCCCATATTGCTTCCTATTTTTATGTAGCAAAACAACTTAAATAATCAACATTCATTAGGCCACAATACCAGTAGTACAAGCATAAATAAAATTTTTGGCCCAAATGCCCATTAAAAAATTATTGTATTAGAACCCACCCTACTAGCCAACTCATCCGCCAACTTCACCGCCACCACCAAACTCCCAGCCTCAGCTTTTCCAGTTCCCGCCAAATCCAGCGCCGTCCCATGATCCACCGAAGTCCGAATAAACGGCAAACCCAAGGTAATATTCACCGCCTCACCAAAACCCAACGCCTTCAACACAGGCAAACCCTGATCGTGATACATCGCCAGCACTGCATCCGCACCATCCAGCAAACGTGGCGTAAACAACGTATCCGCAGGCAATGCATGACCCACATCCACACCTTGCGTCCGAAACTGCGCAAGTACAGGCTCAATCACCTCAATTTCTTCACGCCCCAGATACCCACCCTCACCCGCATGTGGATTCAAACCACACACCAGAATCTTTGGATGTTCAATCGCAAACTTCGTGCGTAAATCATGAACTAAAATCGTTAAAACTTGCGTCAACAAATCAGGCGTAATCGCATCAGGCACAGCGCGCAACGGCAAATGCGTCGTCGCCAACGCCACACGCAAAGTCGATGTCGCCAACATCATTACGACTTTATCAACCTTCGCTTTTTCTTGAAAAAACTCGGTATGACCACTGAACGCAATACCTGCTTCATTAATCACAGATTTCTGCACAGGCGCAGTCACCACGCCAGCCACACGCCCATTCAAACACGCATCCGCCGCAACCGATAACTGCTCCAGCACATACGGTGCATTCAGCGGATTCAACTGACCATCCACCACAGACACACGTAGCGGCACAGGACGAATATAAAGACTCCCCGCTGGCGCAGCTGTTTCCTGCCCCATATAATCAATCAAATTGACATCTAAGCCCAATTTCCGCGCACGACGCAGCATCAAGGCAGGATCGGCAAGTACAATCACTGGTCGGGTAATGCCCTGTTCTGGCAACAATTTCGCCAGTGCCAAGGTAATATCAATGCCAATGCCCGCAGGTTCGCCTGTGGTGAGATAAAGAGGTAATGCGGCTGTGCTCATTTGATGTCCATCGCGTGATTTCTGGCGGAATAAACACAGTATAACGTCTCGTCGACCCTTGTGAATGCTAGAGACTTCAACTCACTACAAAAGAAATATGGGTTTAACACCAAAAACGGTTGTCAAGTCAACCCGACTTCCTTATAATTCGCGGTCTGTTTTGAGAGCCCCGTAAACTCTCTTAAACACTTTTATATAGGCATAGATGCAATGAAAACTATCAGCGCAAAGCCAGAAAACGTCACCCGCGAGTGGTTTCTCGTCGACGCAAATGGCAAAACTCTCGGTCGTATCGCGACTGAAATCGCAAGTCGTTTGCGCGGCAAGCACAAACCTAGCTATACACCGCACGTAGATACTGGTGATTACATCATCGTTATCAACGCGGACAAAGTTGTGGTTACCGGCAACAAAGCGCAAGACAAAATGTACTATCGCCACAGTGAATTCCCAGGCGGCTTGAAACAGACCAACTTCACAAAGTTGATCGCTCACAAGCCTACTGATGTAATTCATCGTGCAGTAAAAGGCATGTTGCCAAAAGGTCCTCTTGGCTTTGCCATGATTACCAAATTGAAGCTGTATGCAGGTAGCACTCATCCGCATGAAGCACAACAACCACAAGTTTTGGAACTGTAAGCCATGACTACACAACGCAATTACGGCACTGGTCGCCGCAAGACCGCTACCGCTCGTGTGTTCCTGGCTTCTGGTACAGGTACACTTTCAATCAACGGCAAAACGCTTGACCAATACTTCGCGCGTGAAACTTCACGCATGATCGTACGTCAACCGCTTGAGTTGGTTGATGGCATTGCAAAATACGACATCTTTGTTACCGTTAAAGGCGGTGGCATGAGTGGTCAAGCTGGTGCGATCCGTCACGGTATTACCCGTGCACTGTACGCATCTGACGAAACATTGAAATCAGCATTGCGTCAAGCTGGCTTCGTGACTCGTGATGCTCGTGAAGTTGAACGTAAGAAAATTGGTCTACGCAAAGCGCGTAAACGCCCACAGTACTCAAAACGTTAATCTCAAAACGTTTTTTGGATGTGTACAAAACCCCGACTCTGTTCGGGGTTTTGTTATTTTGGACATGATAAAAACTGCACTCTTCTACACTAAATTCAGATCACTGAGCCTGTCGCAGAGAATATCTACCTCAATTAGATCACTGAGCTTGTCGAAGTGCGCAACCTCTACATGCATAACCCATCTACCGTTCATTTCCACTCCGCTTAATGAACTATCCTTTTTTCATATCAAACATGATCAATATCGAAGATTTCACCTTCCTTCTGAATGATTAAGTAGCATTTCTCACTAATAGTAATTAGCATAAAAGCCATCAATATCATGCGCATAATTATTTGGTTTTTTCGCATGCTTTATTCTTCAAATGAGACAAATGCATGAGCAACACGAATGATGCAGACAGCGTGAACGCAAGCCGCCGACGCTTACTGGTCAACACCACCACCGCAATCGGTGCTGTCGGTATCGTTGGTGCAATCACGCCATTCGTAAAATCATGCGCCCCCAGCGAAAAAGCCAAAGCCGCAAGTGCTCCAATCATACAAGACATCAGCAGTTTAGCTGCAGGAAAAATGATGGTTGTTGAATGGCAAAGTAAGCCGATTTATATCATTCGCCGTACTGATGACATGCTTAAGAACTTAGTGTTGAGCAACCCAAAATTACGCGACACATACTCCAACGAATCGAATCAACCTGAATACGCAAAGAATGTACATCGTTCACGTGACCCTCATGTATTGGTCATGGTTGGCGTCTGTACTCATTTAGGCTGCGCACCGGGCTTTCGACCTGAAGTAAATGCTTCACTCGACAGCAATTGGACTGGTGGATTCTTATGTCCTTGTCACGGTTCCAAATATGATTTAGCGGGGCGTGTTTTTGACGGCTCACCCGCGCCACTGAATATGGAAATTCCAAAACATAAACTCATTGGCAACATCCTAACCATCGGTGAGGACGCCTAATGCGCTTCACTCATAAACTCAGACAATGGATTGACGCTCGCTATCCGGCGACCAAAACCTATGAAAAGCATTTATCCAAATACTACGCCCCGAAGAATTTAAACTTTTGGTATCTGTTCGGCGTGCTATCCATGCTGGTGTTGTTCAATCAATTGATCACAGGGATTTGGTTGTCCATGATGTATACGCCAAGCATTGAAGGCGCCTTCGCTTCGGTCGAAGGCAATATCATGCGTGATATTTTGATGGGTTGGCTGATTCGAAATCTTCATGCGGTTGGTGCATCCGCTTTATTTGTGGTGATCTATCTACACATGTTTCGCGGTCTACTCTACGGCTCGTATAAAAAACCACGCGAACTGGTATGGCTTGTCGGCATGGGTTTGTATGTCTGCTTAATGGCAGAAGGGTTCTTCGGTTATGTGCTGCCGTGGGGCAATATGTCGTATTGGGGCGCACAAGTTATCCTCAACTTACCAGCGGCAATTCCTCATGTTGGCGACTCGATAGCCACATGGATTCGCGGTGATTTTGTCTTGTCAGGCATTACCTTGAATCGAATGTTTGCCTTGCATGTCATCGCCATTCCATTGCTGCTGGTGATTTTTGTCTTTATTCACTTAGTCTCATTGCATCATGTGGGTTCTAACAATCCAGACGGTATTGAGATCAGAAAACAGATTGATCAAAACGGTATTCCACTGGATGGCATTCCACTTCATCCGTATTACACGACGCATAATTTAGTTGGTATTGTCGTGTTCTTAATTATTTTCTTCGGCTTCGTTTTTTACTATCCAGAGGGCGGCGGCTATATTTTAGAACCTGCGAATTACGAACCTGGAAACTCATTAAAAACACCATCACACATTGCTCCCGTTTGGTATTTCACGCCGTTTTATGCGATTTTATTAGCGATTCCGAGTAAGTTGGGTGGAGTCATTGCGCTGATTAGTTCTGTGGCGATTTTCTTTGCATTGCCTTGGCTCGACAAATCCCCTGTGAAGTCAATGCGCTATAAAGGCATCTTATCCAAAATCTGGCTGGCGATTTTTGTCATCAGTGTGCTGACTTTAGGTGTGATTGGCGCAACCCAACTCGATCATGCGTTATTGCCATATACCAGCAATCAACGACTTGCTCAGGTGATGACGTTCTTCTATTTTCTCTATTTTCTGCTGATGCCGATTTACACCGCGATTGAAGATTTTAAAGTACCGCCTGATCGCGTGACTCGAGGTCACCGATCATGACTTCAATCGCAAAGTACTTATTCGCCCTGCTCTTTCTATTCAGCAGCTCAATAATCAATACTGCACATGCAAAAGAGACTCGCTGCGGCACACAGCTTGCGCCAAACGCACTACCTACGGCTAAAAACCAATACGGCGAATACGAATGCCGCAAAGCCCCGATTGATATGACAGATAAAGCCTCGCTACGGCGTGGCGCTGAACTATTCATGAATCAATGCGCAAGTTGTCACTCCCTCAAATTCATGCGTTACGGTCGGATGGCTTCTGACTTATCAATCCCACCTGAGCAAATGAAACAGCTTCTCCAACTCAGCAACGCTCAAATCAACGATGACGTTCACGCCAGAATTACGGCTGATTTACAGCTTAAAATGTTCGGCACATTACCACCCGACCTGACATTAGAGGCACGCAAACGGAGTCCAGATTGGATCTACACGTATCTTTTAAGTTTTTATCAAGATCAGTCACGACCATTTGGGGTGAATAACGCGGTACTCCCTGATACCGCCATGCCAAACGCCTTAGATTCATTACATCAACAAGTCGGCGATCAAGTCTTTAAATCGCAGATTGGCGATGTCGTGAATTTCCTCAACTACGCCGCCGAACCCCAGCAACACGAACGAAAAATTTACGGCATCTTTGTGATTTTGTTTTTATTTATTTTCTTGATTCCTGTGTATTTACTGCATAAAGAATATTGGAAAGACATTAAATAGCAAATACGGGATGCTCATATCGATTCTGGTAGAAATGAACAGTTAAAATCACGCCTAATTGAATCAAACTGCTTTATACTTTTCGACTTGCTAAAAATAAGACGCTTTCATGCCGACTGTCACACCAATCAAAGCCGCGCCATCAAAATCGCCGCTCAATTTACCGTTACAAAACGGCTTATTTCTATATGCGCATCCCGATGCACATCACAGTCATCGAGTCCGTTTGGCATTGGCTGAAAAAGAGATTGATTACACGTTGATCTTGGTTGATCCCGATGATCGCCCTGAAGATCTAGCTGCGTTAAATCCTTACAATACATTACCGACATTGGTCGAACGTGAACTGCGACTGTTTGAAAGTCGCATCATTCTCGAATATCTTGACGACCGCTATCGTCAAACTCGCTTACATCCCGATGCTCCCGCAGCTCGTGCACTCGTCAAACAATATGCTTGGCGCATTGAGCGTGATTGGCTTGCTGCGGCGGATATTCTCCTGACCGACCCTACGAATTTAGATGCGAAAAAAGCTGCTCAGGCACGTAAAGCACTGACGGATTCATTAATTAGTCTATCGCCTTTATTTGGTCATCAGCCATACTTTCTCAGTGATACTTTTGGACTATGCGACTGTCTGCTTGCGCCTGTGCTGTGGCGCTTACCGCAAATGAACATCCAGTTGCCATCCAATTTAGCCAAACCTCTGCTAACATACTGTCAGCGTTTGTTTGAACGCCCTGCCTTCATCAAATCTTTAACTGCACAAGAGCGCGCTAGAAATCGCGATTAACGCACCAAAGATCAAAACATTAACGCGAAACATGCTGAAAAAATGAACTTGCGAGCACCATCATGACCACACCAACTACCCCGATCTCCATTACCCCAACGCGCCCATATTTGGTTCGTGCGATTTATGAATGGATCAACGACAATCTACTGACACCATACTTATTGATTAATGCCGAAGAAAAAAACGTTTTGGTACCACAACAATATATTAAAGATGGTCAAATTGTTTTGAATATTGCGCCACATGCTGTCCATCAACTACTGATGGACAATGACGCAATCGGTTTCAGTGCGCGTTTTGGTGGCGTACCACAACAAGTTTACGTCCCCATGCGCGCCATTATGGGCTTATATGCGCGTGAAAATGGCCAAGGATTGTTTTTTGATGCCAGCGAATACCCATCTGAATCACAAGATGAAGTCCAAGAAACTGAACCACCTGAATCTGAAGCGCCAGTTGCTAAAAAACCCAGCTTACGCATATTGGACTAACAAATAAGCTTAGAAAAAACAATTACCATCCGTTTACAACTAAGCTCTTGATAGTTTTAAAAACAAGATTAATGTGTACTTACATTCACTCGTAGTGGATTTGTAGTCCGTACATGATATCTTTGTTCAAGTTTGTTCGTCATTGTATGTGCTGGATATTCGCAAGTTACAGCACCAATTAAAACATTGATGTATGTGATCTCTTTTTTGGATCTTGTTTTACATCATATTGTTAATATGGATTTACTCTAAAACTATACATAATTCTCCACGACATGAGAGAGGTTCTACAAATGACATTATCCTTATTACAACATCTTCGCGAAACTCAAGGTGCTGCACTCGTTGGCGAAGTGACCGAACGTTATGGACTTAGCGTTGAAAAAGCAACTGGCTTTATCAATGCAGCGCTGGCCTTGGTTGTTGGTCGTCTGGTTAACATTAACCAAACACAAGGCACCGGAGCAGTCCTCGACATTCTCGACAAACACGACTCCTCTGAATTGTGGAAAAATACCGATTTCTCAGGCGCGCTTAAAGAGCTTTCAGCACTTGGCGGCACTGATGAAACAACTAACTTACAAGCGTTAAACTTAATCGGTGAACGCAGCTTAACGGCAGTTCATAGCCTAGAGCAAACCGCAAGCTTAGGCAAAGACGGGATCAATGAGCTTCTTGAAGGTCAACCAGAGCACCTGCAAGGACATTTCCCAGATTGGATTTATGCCGCAGCAGGTTTACCAGCACTGATCGGTTTGGGTGTGTTTAATACCGTAAAAGAAAGCGTTGCCAGCCTTGGTAGCATTATCAAACAAGCGGGTGAAGTCATTGCTGAAACTGCTTCAGAAGTTGCTCATAAAGCATCTGATGTGACTTCTTCTGCGCTGGATTCTGCATCAGACGTGGCTTCAACAGTCGCAGACAAAACCTCTGATGCCGCATCTGCCGTTGTCGATACCGCCTCAGAAATTGCCAGTAAGACATCAGCCGCCACTGTGGCAGCTGTCACCGCAACAACTGCTGCGGCATCCACTGCCGTTCACGCAGCGAGTGACGCTTTGCACAAAACAGCCCATGTTGCATCTGACACTGCATCACGCGCGACGACAGCAGCAAGTCATGCGGTCAAAGAACCAACATCATTCTTCCTGCGTATCCTCCCGTGGTTGGGGCTCGCAGTATTACTGTTACTTGGCTTGCTTTTCTGGAAAGGCTGCCAAAATGAGACGGTGCCTGTTGTGACCAAAACAACAACGACAACAACTACCGCAGCATTGAGTCCAGCAACTTTAGACATCAAAACAGGTGCAAATGGCGAACTGCTGACCTGCTCTGGCGTAGTCGGAAATGCAGATCTATTAGCAAACTTCACTGACGCAATCAAAGCCCAGTTTGGTCCAGCAGCGAACTGCGACATTAAAGTGGATGCAAATGTGGCGACTTCTTTTGGTGGTTTAGCCGGCTTAAGTGAAGCTTTGGGTGCGATCAAATCATCCCCAAATACCAGTTTTTCACTCAACGGCAATACCGTCACCGTAAACTCTGCTGATGCGTCTTTGGTTGAGCGCTTAAAAACATTGTTTGGTACAGGCGTCACAGTTGCCTCTGCAGTCGCACTTGAGGGAAATGCAGCAGCTTCCAGCGCACTCGCTAGCATTGATCCAAATGCGGTTAAAGCAGAAGATGTCGCTAATGCACTGAATCTACAAGTGATTAACTTCGCGACCAGTTCTAGTGAAATTCCTGAAGAAAACAAAGCCATTTTGGATAAAGCGGCGACACTCGCCAAAACTTTACCGAATTTGAAATTGAACATTACAGGTCATACCGATTCGACTGGTAATGAAAAGAGCAATATCGCGCTGTCTGAACGCCGTGCAAAAGCTGTCGCTGCATATCTGGTCAACCAAGGCGTTGCATCAGGTTCTTTGACTGCTCATGGTGTCGGTTCAAGCCAGCCAATCGCTGACAATACAACGGAGGAAGGTAAACATAAAAACCGCCGTATTGCATTCGAGATTGAGGGCGCAACTGCTTCTTAAGAAAACCTCAGTATAAAAAAAGGACTGCAATTGCAGTCCTTTTTTCATTTTAAAGTCTTAATCAAACCACTTGAGCTTATCTCGCAATGTCACCACTTCACCAATAATGGTCAGTGTTGGTGCAACCACTTTTTGCTCATCAATCAAATCAGCAATAGTCGCAATCGTACCGACCACTACATGTTGATCTGGCGTCGTTCCTTTACTAATTAACGCGATCGGCATATCACCACGTAAACCATGAGCCATCAATTCCTTACAAGTATTACGCAGTCCAACCAAGCCCATGTATAGCACCAGCGTTTGATTTTCATAAATCAGCTCTGACCAAGGCAATGCTGGCGAGCCTTCTTTTAAATGACCCGTCAAAAAGCGTACGCTTTGCGCGTAGTCACGATGCGTCAACGGAATACCTGCATAAGCACTACATCCAGACGCCGCAGTAATCCCCGGCACCACTTGGAACGCTACATCAGCCGCAACCAACTCTTCGATTTCTTCCCCACCCCGACCAAAGATGAATGGATCTCCACCTTTTAGACGACAAACGCGCTTACCTTCTTTAGCGAGACGAACAAGCAATTGATTAATGTTTTCTTGAGGCACGGCATGATTTGCACGTGCCTTGCCCACATAAATGCGTTCAGCATCACGACGAACCAATGACAAAATCGGCGCAGACACCAAGCGATCATAAACAACCACGTCCGCTTGTTGCATCAATCGTAACGCTTTAAACGTCAACAAATCAGGATCGCCTGGCCCAGCGCCGACTAAATAGACTTCACCTCTTGATGAAATATCCGCTTTCCAGTCAGCGAGTGCTTTTGGCATTGCAGCATCCGCAGCATCGCGTTGACCATTCAGCACTTGTTCACCGATTTGACCTGCATAAAGGTTTTCCCAAAAGATTCGACGCTCGTCTGGGTTCACAATCGCAGCTTTAATTTGAGGACGCCAATCTCCGGAAAACTTGGCTAAATCACCAAACTTTGCAGGCACTAACGATTCAATTTTTGTGCGTAACTGACGTGCAAGTACAGGCGACTTCCCTCCACTGGACACAGAAATCAATAAGGGCGAACGGTCCACAATCGCTGGCACGATGAAACGGCAATGCGGTGGATCATCGACTGAATTAACCAAAATTCGATGAGCTTCACAATCATGAAAAACACGCTGATTCACAGCGGAGTCATCAGTCGCAGCAATTACAAGACGGTATTGTTGTAAGTCGAAATTGGAAGAATAATGTTCCAAATAAACACTACCGCCACTGTCTTTAGCCATACTGTCTAATTCAGGCACAACATCCATCGCAAGCACATCAAGTTGCGCACCCGCCTGTACTAAAAGCTCTGCCTTACGACGCGCAATCTTTCCCCCGCCCACAATCAAACATAGTTGATTGGTTAATTTGAGCGCTATTGGCAATACATCCACGATATTCCCCTATTGCATATAACACTTACAAATAAGGAGGCATTTAGCCTCCTCGTTATTCTCACATTTAATAAGCCACTAGGCGTTTATGAATAATCCGCCGATTGACCCAACAAAGCAATTATTTAATGGACTCAAGACCACGCAAATACGGACGCAATGCAACTGGAATCGTAATTGAACCATCCGCTTGTTGATGATTCTCCATCAATGCCAATAAGGTACGACCAACTGCCAAACCAGAGCCATTTAAGGTATGTACAAACTCAGTTTTCTTGTCTGATTTAAAGCGTGCCTTCATACGACGCGCTTGGAAATCGCCAAACATTGAACAGCTTGAAATTTCCCGATAAGTATCTTGGCTTGGCAACCAGACTTCTAAATCGTAAGTTTTTGCAGCTGAAAAGCCCATATCCCCGCCACACAGCAACACCTTGCGATATGGCAACTCTAACGCCTGCAAGATCGCTTCCGCATGACCAGTCAATGTTTCTAATGTTTGTGTCGCATCTTCTGGCTTCACGATTTGCACAATTTCAACTTTTTCAAATTGATGCTGACGAATCAAACCACGTGTATCACGACCATACGAACCTGCTTCACTACGGAAACACGGTGTATGTGCCACAAACTTTAAAGGTAATGATTTCTCATCAATGATTTCATCGCGAACCAAATTGGTCACTGGCACTTCGGCGGTTGGAATCAGATAATACGTTTTCTCGCCTTCCAGCTTAAATAAATCTTCTTCAAACTTAGGCAGTTGGCCTGTGCCTTTTAAACTTTCAGCATTCACCAAAAGTGGGACATATACTTCGGTATAACCATGTTGTTCGGTATGAAAATCGACCATGAACTGCGCCAACGCACGTTGCAATCGCGCCAATGGTCCTTTCAACACACTAAAGCGTGAACCCGTAATTTCAGTTGCTTTTGCAAAGTTCAAACCACCCATGCTTTCGCCAATGTCGGTGTGGTCTTTAATTGTGAAATCAAAGCTACGTGGATTTCCCCACTTCAGCACTTCGACATTATCGTGTTCGTCTTTTCCAATCGGCACTGAGTCATCGGGCAGATTAGGAATTTTGAGAGCTTCGGTCTCAATTTCACTTTGCAGCGCATCGAACTCCGCTTCAACGCGTTTCACTTCTTCGCCAACTGCTTGCATACGCGCCATCAATTCACTGGCATCGCCGCCTGCTTTCTTGATCTGACCGACTTGCTTTGCGCCATTATTACGCTCGGCTTGCAAGGTTTCAGTTCGCCCCTGCAAGTCTTTACGACGTGCTTCAAGCCCCGCCCAAAGTGCAGAATCCAACTGTAAACCACCACGTTTTACGAGGGCTGCGTTAATCACATCAAGTTGGGTGCGAAGTAATTTAGGGTCTAGCATTTTTTGTCCGTAATGTTGCCAATGGCTTTGAAATAGGTGAGTAAACGAATAGCAGATAGTGTAAGGGGTTTAGGTCTTGATGGGTAGATGTAGAGCGAGATTCATCTTCGCTCTACTCCCATACTTATTGAATAAAGTCGGTATTAGCTACCAGAACCCGAACTGCGACGACGCTGCCCCGCATGATTCGCATGACCTGAATGGTTCGGATTACCTTGAGGTTTTGGGCTTGGCTTTTTCGTTGCACCGGCAGGTTTCTGACTTCCATTCGCTGGCTTACCAGCAGCTCCATTACGGTTACGCGGTGGGCGCGCAACTTGTGGCTTGCGTAGCGGTTCAGCTTTAATTTTTGGATCAACTTCAAAACCTTTAATCACACGCTGTTCGAGTTTACGCTTCATCAGTTTTTCGATATTCGCTAGCAAACCTAGCTCATCGATACACACTAGAGAACACGCCTCACCTGACATTCCAGCACGACCTGTCCGCCCAATACGATGGACATAATCTTCTGAAGTTGTCGGTAACTCATAGTTCACCACATGCGGTAATTGATCAATATCAATCCCACGTGCGGCAATATCAGTCGCAACCAACACACGTAAACGACCTGCTTTAAACTCGCTCAATGCACGTTCACGCGCCGCTTGGCTTTTATTGCCATGAATCGCCATAGCAGGAATGCCACTATTATCAAGTTGCTCCGCCAAACGATTTGAACCATGTTTGGTGCGCGCAAATACCAACACTTGTTCCCAGCGATTGGTAGTAATCAAATGCTCAAGCAGCGCACGTTTACGCTCGCGATCCACAGGATGAATGACTTGGCTGACCAATTCAGCAGGTGCATTTTGTTTAGCGACTTCGATATAGACCGGATCATTCAAGATACCTACCGCAAGCGTTTTGATTTCTTCGGAAAAGGTTGCTGAGAACAATAAGTTCTGGCGGACTTTTGGCAATAACGGTAAAATTCGACGAATATCACGAATAAACCCCATATCCAACATACGATCGGCTTCATCAAGAACCAGCGTATCAACGCCCGATAAATCAATGGTTTTCTGACCAATATGATCCAGCAAACGACCCGGCGTTGCGACCAAAACATCCACTCGGCGATTGAGCTTTTCTTTTTGCGGATTGATATTAACGCCGCCGAACATCACCATAGATTTCACATCAAGATGCTGACCATAGGTACGAACGCTTTCTTCAACTTGCGAAGCCAGTTCACGAGTTGGCGTTAAAATTAAAGTACGAATTTTTGCTTTATGATTCACACGAGAGAAATCAATACGTGATAACAATTCAAGAATTGGCAATGTAAAACCAGCGGTTTTTCCTGTACCAGTCTGCGCAGCAGCAAGCAAATCACGACCAGCGATCACTGCAGGAATCGCCTCAACTTGAATTGGTGTTGGAGAGGTATAACCTTGTGCTTCAAGCGCACGGACAATCTTCGGTGATAAACCAAGCTGCGCAAAAGTCACAGACGTTGGGTTAGAGGATTGTTTTTGTAACGAATCTGGGGTTTGTTCTGACGTTTTTGGAGAAACAGTATTTACCACTAAAGACATAGGATGCTCATCAATCAAGGCGTGATCACACGACACATCAAACTGTGTATCATGCAATGTAAACGTCATTATAACAGCTTCGGTAATGTGACGTATCACGGCTTTTAAATGTACAATACTAATTCAACAATGGTGATCATTGATTCACATCGTTTTATACTGTAATAACACATCATTAAAATAATCTAAGACTAAACTCCATCCATATAAGGTACATCGCTTTGAGCTTGTTCAATAACTTTCTGATCATTGGTATTTTAGTCGCATGCAGTGCGTTCTTATCCATGTCTGAAATTTCTATTGCTGCTGCGCGCAAAATCAAACTGCAAATGCTCCTAGCGGAAGGAAAACAAGACGCACAAAAAGTCCTGACTATTCAAGATCAAGCAGGCAAATTTTTTGCCGCAGCACAAATTGGATTAAATGCTGTCGCGATTTTGGGCGGTATATTGGGGCAAGCAGCATTCACCCCGTACATCGATGCGGCGATCAGTCCTATCTATGACGGCAAAATGCTCCCCTCCATTAGCTTTGTGATTTCCTTCATTTTTGTAACGGCGTTATTTATTATCTTCGCGGATCTAATGCCGAAACGAATTGCGATGACTGCCCCAGAGCAAGTCGCCATTCGACTTGTTCGACCATTGTTACTTTTTATCAAAATATGCACACCACTGATTTTCTTAATCAATGGAGCGGCAAATGCACTGTTTAAACTCTTCAACATTTCCACAGTCCGCAACGATGCAATCACCTATGACGACATCTATGCGATGGTCGATGCAGGTGCGCAAACAGGCGCCATCGATAAACAAGAATTCCATCTGATTGAAAACGTGTTTGAACTGGAATCACGCACAGTTCCCTCATCCATGACCTCACGTGAAAGCATTATTTACTTTACCTTGAAAGAAAACAGCGACAGTCTTAAACAAAAAATTGCTACTCATCCGCACTCAAAATTTCTGGTCTGTGATCAAACGATTGATACCGTTGTTGGCTACGTCGATACCAAAGACATTCTGCTTCGAATGATTAACAATCAACCTCTTGCACAAATCTATGAATCAAACATTCGTAATGTGCTTATGATTCCAGACTCACTGACCTTATCCGAATTACTTGCACGATTTAAAGCCACGCGGGAAGACTTTGCCGTAGTAATCAATGAATATGCGCTCGTTGTCGGTGTGATTACCTTAAATGACGTGATGAGTACGGTCATGGGCGATCTCGTCAGCCAAAATCAAGAAGAACAGGTGGTACAGCGTGATGAAAACTCCTGGCTGGTGGATGGTGTGACGCCGATTGGTGATGTGAAACATGCTCTTGGACTCGAGTATCTTCCTGATGAAGAAAACTACGAAACCATCGCCGGCTTTATCATGTATATGCTACGGAAGATTCCAAAGCGTACGGACTTTGTCGAGTTTGCAGGATTCAAATTTGAAGTGGTCGATATTGATCACTACAAAATTGACCAACTTCTGGTGACACGTATAATCACAGCACATACTTCAAACCATAGCTGAAAACGAATACAATCGATAATATACTGAAAATAAAATAGAATACTTCAAGGGTGATTGAACTATGAAATGCGTATTTATCACAGGCGCTGGTGCAGGTATTGGTCAAGAGACTGCGCGTCTTTTTGCCAAGAAGGGCTGGTTTGTCGGTCTATATGATCGTGATGAAGATGCAGTGAAACGTCTTGCTGACGAAATCGGCAGTAAACAAGCACTTTCTGGCAAGCTTGATGTCACCGATGTGGATCAATGGAAAAAATCACTCGCTGGATTTTTTGACAAGACAGGTCAATTGGATTTACTGATTAATAATGCTGGGATTTTGCATTCTGGTTCATTTGAAAATATCAGCCTTGAGCAGCATCAGCAACTGATTAACATTAATGTGCAAGGCGTGATTAACGGCTGCCACAGTGCCTTTCCATACTTACAAACAACACCGCATTCGCGCGTGATTAACCTGTCATCGGCATCTGCAATCTATGGTCAGCCAGACATCGCGACCTATTCCGCCAGTAAATTTGCAATTCGCGGACTGACCGAAGCGCTAGACAATGAATGGAAAGTTCAAGGAATTCGCGTATTAGACATCATGCCATTGTTTGTCAAAACAGCCATGGTGACCGATATGAAAGCCGCAAGTTTCCGCAAAATGGGCGCGAAACTCACGCCAAATGATGTGGCAAAAACGATTTTCCATGTTGCTAAAGAAAAATTTCCAGCAACCCATACGACTGTTGGTCTATCAACTCGCATACTCTACACACTTTCAGGTCTTGCACCGGATCGCTTCAACCACTGGTTGAATGGACTAATTAGTAAGTAAGAGTTAAAAAAAACCTCCTTTCGTAAGGAGGTTTTTTATGTCTATTACTGATCAATCACATCCACACCTTTAGGCGGTACAAACTCAAACTGACTATTGGCAATTACAGGATTGAGTTTGGCATCGGTGAAATTGACTGTTGTTTGTTGGCCAAGCGAATCAGAAAGGATCATTTGCAATGGAACATTGTTTTCAAAACGAATCGCGAGACTCTCAAACACGCCATCTTTCGCACGTGGATACAGCACAAAATAAGGGACTGCGTTATTCGGCTGCGTCACTTTATACGACTTCATGATTTGGGATGAATTTCCTGACAACAACAGCGCAGGAGTGTTACTCATCTGCTCGTCCAGCGTTTGACGTGTTGCTTGCTCCAAATCTGGATCATAAATCCACACTGTCTTGCCACTAGTGACGATTAATTGCTTCATTGGGCTAGTAGTTTCCCAGCGAAATAAACCCTGACGTTTCACCTGCATCACACCGCTGAACGTCTGCCCCAAATGGCTCGACTTTAATCCCTGTTTTTGAGCAGGCAAATTCTTGGTTGGTGCAGTAGCCTTGGTCGTCTGACTAAAACTGGCTTGTAAACTACTCACTTTACTTAATAGCTCATTTAAATTCTTCGTCGCTTGGGCTTGAGTTGCAGCCACTTGTGTAGTCATTTGTGCTGTAGCTGCGGCAAATGCACTCATTGGAATCATTAAAACAACGGAAACTGCCAGCGCACTCAACGAACGACTCATATTCTTCCCCAATTAAACCTGTGTATTCAATGTTCTCTATAAACAACTATTATCTATGGTGCTATTTTGCATTGAGATACAGGCGCAATCCACAGCGGTTTTGTGTGAATTAAGATGTATTCAATAAAGTTGAGTAAAAATTATGATGAATTAAGGAGATAAAAAAAAGCACCTTATACGAGAAAGGTGCTTGTTAAAGGGATTCACTCAAAGAGAGTGAATAAATTCAGATTATTTTTTTGCTTTCATATCAATGATTTTACAAACTAATTTTAACTTCAGTTGCAAACGCTTATTCACTTTCACTGCGACAAAGTAATCTGCACAATTAAAATCCTGATCAAAATAGGCATCTTTGGAGAATACAGCACCCACGCTACGATATTTTTTGATCAATGAAGGTACGTCTTTTTTGCGATATTTCAATGAAATGCCGCTGTCATTCCCTTCAAAAAAACTTGGATCATCGCTTTCAGCATGCAAATATTCTTGGAGGTTAAACGCTTTTAGACTTTTAATTTTTTTACTTTTTGCTTTGTCGTTAATATAACCTTCGGTGGCAATGATTTTTTCACTTTTTACACTCAAATTAACGCTCACCGTTCCAATCAGATATTTGGCTTCCAATTCTCTGACAATCAACGGAACCATACCCATCCAGAGCACTGACAACGCTTTACCACCACGATAAGCTTCATCAACGCAGGTGCGCCCAATTTCGTAAACTTCGTCTTTGCCTTGAAGATAATCAGTGAGATTAAATTCTAATTCTGAATAATAACTACCCAACTTTTCTTTCGCTTTAGGTGTCACGACACGCGTACAAGCGGCGATTTCATTGGTTTTTGTGTCGCGAACTACGATGTGAATACTGTACTCATCAAAGCGATCAACGTCCGTGCCTTGATCAAAGTAAATGCCGTATGCCGAACCAAAAACACGGGCGCGGAAGCGTTGTACTTCAGCGATCGTTTTGGCATCACTCACCACTTCGCAAACGAGTGAAGGGACTTTTTTTGGAGGTTTACTTTTAAAACTCTTTAAGGCGCCTTTCGGCATAAAACGTAAAACTGGACCATTGCGTAATATAGTGGCCTGCATATTTAATATCCGCTGTGTAGACTATTATTTGTACGTCAATCCTAGCGAACAAATATGACAGTTCTAAGACAACCTCCTATTTATGTTATTAAGTATATGTAATTAAATATTATTTTTATTATTTGTAATGTGAATAATGCTTCATATTTAACAAAATTCCCTCATTTTAAGAATTAATTTCCAATAAAAAATCCGCCAAAAGACGGATTTTTTAAACCAACACTCTAAAAATTATGCACCTAACGCACTCAATAACTTAGAACGCTTTGCTTTCGACGCAGGTTCTTTATTATCAAATCTCAAGATCCCGTTTTCAAACGAACTCTTACGCAAATGAACACGATCATATAAATAGTTGTTCATCACCTGCCACGGTGCTTTTGAACCTTGGCGTGGCAAAGTACTCGCAGCACGCGCGATATAACCTGCGTGAATGCTTCCCATCACTGTATCCTTGGTTTTGCATCCTTCATGATCTTGAGCAAGCACGGTTTGATAACCTTTTTTGTCCATGAAATTCAGCAAACGACAAATATATTCAGCCGCAATATCTACCTTAAGCGTCCAAGATGCATTGGTATAACCAACGATGAGCGCAGCGTTTGGCACATTTTCAACCAAGATGCTCTCATACATGAGATTTTCATTCGGATTGAATCTCTTACCATCAACTTCCAGTTCAGTACCACCAAGCATTTGCACGTTCAGACCAGTCGCTGAAACGATAATATCTGCTTGCAACACTTTGCCTGATTTCAGAATAATGCCATCTTCTGTGAAACACTCGATATGATCGGTTTCAATGCTTGCCTTGCCTTGCTTCAGCGCTTTGAACAAATCACCATCAGGCACAACGCAAAGACGCTCATCCCAAGGATTGTAGTTCGGCGTGAAATGACGCATATCAATGTTTTTGCCCACTTGATGTTTCACAGCACTGAGCAGTAATTTGCGCATGACTTTTGGCTGCGCAAGTGACATCTCATAAATTGCTTTTTGTAAACCAATATTGCGACCACGGGTAATTTTATAAGCCAACGCACCAGGCATGACCTTCTTAAGTCTGTCGTAGACAAAATCAATCGATGGCACTGATGCAATATAGGTCGGTGAGCGTTGTAACATGGTCACATGTCCGGCTTTATCCGCCATTGATGGCACCAACGTAATCGCTGTTGCGCCACTACCGATAATCACGACACGCTTGCCGCTGTAATCCAAACCTTCAGGCCAATGCTGCGGATGAATAATCTGACCTTTGAATTTATCCTGTTCAGGAAATTCTGGGCTATAACCTTGGTCATAGTTGTAATAACCCGTACAGCCGAGTAAGAAATTTGCAGTCCATTCTTCTGCTTGCTTGGTCTCACCATTATAAACGGTCAATGTCCATAGCTTCTGTTTTGACGACCATGAAGCTTTCTTAACGTGACGCCGATAATTAATATGTTTTGGAATGTCATTTTCGTTTGCTGTATCGTTTAAATAACCGCGAATCGATGCACCGTCGGCAAGCACTTTAGATTCTGTCCATGGTCTAAATTGATAGCCAAACGTCGACATATCTGAATCTGAACGAATACCAGGATAACGAAACAGATCCCAAGTCCCGCCCATGGCTTCACGGCGCTCTAAAATCGCAAAGGTCTTTTTTGGGCAATCGCGCTTCAAATGGCAAGCCATGCCAATGCCAGAGATACCCGCACCCACAATCAACACATCAAAATGCTTCTGGTTCATATGCTACTCTAATCGTTCAGGATGGACAGGCACAAACATAACACAAACTTGACAACAGTCAATGTCAATTTGCGACATTTCCGTGTCACCTAAAGACGATTTATATTTACATCAAAATAAACAATATCTTATGAAATAAATCCAAACCATTTCCTATAATAAATGGATTAAATAGTTGTCATCTTGATCCAATCATCTAAGCCGTTTAATCAGAATACTCCTTTATTTTCTGTGTATCGCAATTTCCGCTAAACGGCAAATCCAACTGGGCTTAACAACGAACGCCCATAAAAAAATCCGCCAAATGGCGGATTTTTTATTCAAACAAGATGCTTTACAGCATTATGCTTGGATCGGATCTACAAACACGTAGCGACGACCGAATGCACCTTTAACAGCAAAGCGCAGAATGCCATCAGCAGTTGCGAACAAAGTATGGTCACGGCCCATACCTACGTTTGTGCCTGCATGAAATTCAGTACCACGTTGACGCACGATGATGTTGCCAGCAACGATTTTTTGACCGCCGTACATTTTCACACCGAGCATCTTAGGATTGGAATCGCGACCGTTGCGGGTTGATCCACCAGCTTTTTTATGTGCCATGAGTTTTAACTCCTCAAGCGAAAAATAGATTTAAGAAACAAGTTTATAACCAACGTTTGGAACAACAAATCAAAAATTATGCGTTGATCGCAGTGATTTTGATTTCTGTGTACCATTGACGATGACCTTGTTCTTTGTGGTAATGCTTACGGCGGCGATGCTTAACGATACGGATTTTGTCATGGCGACCATGGCTCAAAATTTCGTAAGTTACACTTGCACCAGCAACAGTAGGCGCGCCGATTTGGATTTTGTCACCATCCACAACCATCAAAACTTCAGAATCAGTGATGCTGTCACCAGTTGCTGCTTTTAACAGTTCAACTTTCAAGTATTCACCAACTACTACACGGTGCTGTTTACCACCGCTTTTAATTACTGCATATGCACTCATATCACACACTCGCTTGGACCCGTGTTCGCGGTGCCGACACTAAAAATGTCTCGGGCTTCAAACCTGCGTCACTGGGTTGATTCATACAAATCATTAGACCGCGCATTGTAGAGATTTTGAATCGCTACGACAAGCGATATTTTGCACATTTTATCACCAGCATTGTTCATTTTTTATCAATCAATCAGTGCACTCACATTTTTTGCATAAAAATTGAATGCAATAGACTGGAAGTTCAGCGCTGGGGCGGTTAGCATGGACGCGGCATTGATTTCACTTCATCCATTAGACCTAGAAAACTCAAGTGACTACAGTGCCTATTTCAACGCAACTTTTGCGAATGGAATCTCAAATATTTGTTTTAAAGAGCAGCTTTATACATGACCGACTTCAATAGCATCTTACATCCTGTCGCCGATGACTTTACCGCTATGGATCATTTCATCCAAACGGGGATTAATTCTAAAGTACCACTCGTACTCAGTGTAAGTCGCTATGTCGTTGAAGCGGGCGGCAAACGCATGCGTCCCCTGATGTCACTGCTTGCTGCGCGTGCTTGTGGTTTTGCCAATGGTGATGATCTTAAAAAAGACAACCCAAAACACACCGATCAACACCTAAAATTTGCAGCAATCATTGAAATGCTGCATACCGCTACATTGGTTCACGATGATGTAGTCGATGAGTCAGGTTTGCGCCGTGGTCGTCCAACTGCAAATGCAACATGGACCAATGCAACAGCGGTGTTGGTTGGCGATTACCTGATTGCGCGTGCGTTTGATTTATTAGTCAAACTCGGTGATTTAGAGCTACTGCACATTATGTCTAGCGGTACGTGTGAGATTGCTGAAGGCGAAGTGCTACAACTACAACATCAACATAATCCTGATTCTACTGAAGCGGATTATTTACAGATTATTTATGGCAAAACCTCGCGCCTATTTATGCTGGCAACCGAAGGCGCTGCTCTGCTGGCGCACACCGAGCATTTGCGTTTGCCATTAAAAGCCTACGGCGAACATTTTGGTAATGCGTTTCAGATCATTGACGATATTTTGGATTACACATCGGATGCGGCAACATTGGGTAAAAACATCGGTGATGACCTTGCTGAAGGGAAACCGACTTTGCCACTGATTGCAACAATGCAACGCGTACATATTAAAGAAAATGAGATGATTCGCCTCAGTATCCAAACTGGTGGACTAAATGATTTGGACAAGATTGTCGATTTAGTCAAAAATAGCGGTGGCTTGGAATATTGCCAAATGCGCGCAAAGCAAGAAACCGAATTAGCGATTGCAGCACTCGATCCATTGCCCGAATCGATCTATAAACAAGCACTGATCAGCTTGGCAAAACTGGCATTGGATCGTCTGAATTAATCTGTATTACAGCTAAGTGTTTTTCGCGCTCCATGATATTTAAATAAAAATAGTGTTCTCGTAGGAACACTATAATGTCTGCCCCACTGTTGCTTTCTTCTCATAAAAAGAATGAATGCCTAGCCCCCTCCAAAAAACATCCACTACTTGCAAATTTAGGCTTTTTGAAACATCAATGACTTGTCGAAATTTCAGTATCCTTGATCACTCGCTGTCGCCTCGCACTCGGACCCTATTTAGTTTAGAACATCAAATGTATGACTTAAGTAAAAGTTAACGATCACCCAATTAATTAATAAAACATTCAATATCAATCTCTAAGAACAAATACTAGACTAATACCAATACAACTGAATTTTAAAATTTAATTTGATTTGTCACTTGCTAGAGTCTGTACTAAGTAGTACTCTTTAAAACTATACTGTTCAGTACTCTTTTTGAAACAGCACGCACTGCTTGTGCTGACTTTGTGTTGTAATTCTCATCAATTCAGCATATACAAATGAGATTAACGGACTTCTTTACCTGTTTTCAATTCACCGTCTTAAATAGAGCATCACCGTTCGGTATCACTGATTCAACTTTGTATTGGCAAAGTAGTTTTACTAGCTGACAACCACAAAAGATCATTAGAGGTCGCCATGAAATCGCGTCAAACGACACAAAATTCTTCGTTCTATAGCCACCAACATACTTGGTCTAAAGTTTTATTGTTATCTACCCTGTCCGTGAGTATTGCGCTCACCGCGTGTGGCAAAAAAGAGGGTGCAGCAGCTGGTGCAGGTGCAGGTGCAAGCGGCGCTGCTGGCGCACCGCCTCCAGCAGAAGTGATCGTCGCAGTTGCCGAACGTCAATCTGTCTCACAATTTGTTGAGCTCGCAGGTCGTACTTCGGCATATCAAGTATCGCCAGTGATTCCACAAGTGGGTGGCATTATCTTGAAACGCCTATTCCAAGAAGGTAGTACCGTTCATGCTGGACAAGCGCTGTATCAAATTGATCCTGCGACTGCGCGCGCCAGTGTTGATGCGGCTCAAGCCGCGGTACAACGCAATAAAGCTAATTTGGCGGCGCTGAAAGTGACAGCAAGTCGTTACAAAGGTTTGATTGCAAGTAATGCCGTCAGCCAATTGGACTATGACAATGCCCTACAACAAGTCGCTTTGTCTGAAGCTGATCTTGCTGCGAGTCAAGCAACGCTGCGCAACAGCCAGATCAACCTCGACTATGCAACTGTTCGCTCTCCGATTACCGGTCAAAGTGGCGTATCGAGTGTCACCGCTGGTGCGTTGGTTGTCGCCAATCAAGCCACACCATTGGTTACGATTCAACAGATGGATCCGATGTATGTCGATATCAGTCAATCCAGTGCCGACATGCTGAAATTGCGCCAACAAATTTCAGCAGGAACACTGAGTAAACCGCAAAGTGCCGAAATCAGCTTAACGCTAGAAGATGGCAGCACTTACCCAATCAAAGGTCGCTTAGAATTTTCTAACGCAAGCGTCGATCCTGCAAGTGGCTCAGTAATTCTACGCGCTGTCGTTCCGAATCCATCAGGTGTGCTCTTGCCTGGCATGTATGTAAAAGCAAAATTAAATCAAGGTGTTGTGCATAACGGAATTCTCTTACCACAGCAAGCTGTGACGCATGATCCAAAAGGCGATGCAACAGTCTTGGTAGTTGCTGCAGATGGCACAGTAAGTCCACGCACGATCCAAACATCTAGCACACAAGGCGATAAATGGATTGTCACGGGAGGACTCGAAAGTGGTGAGCGCGTGATCCTTGAAGGTTCACAGAAAGCACGACCTGGTTCCAAAGTCCATGCAACACTCGCACCGACTTCAGACAATAGCGCTGCGCCAGCACCTGCAAATGCGCCTGTAGCGACGACAAAACCAGCTCAAGCAGCACCAACTAAAACCGCTTCGGCTCATTCTTAAGGAGCGGTCACATGTCTCGTTTTTTTATTGATCGCCCCATTTTTGCATGGGTGCTTGCCTTACTCGTGATGCTCGCGGGTGCAATCTCCATATTGAATATGCCCGTATCTCAATATCCAAGCATTGCGCCACCAACGATTTCGGTAAACGCGTTTTATCCTGGCGCTTCAGCAAAAACAGTTGAAGATTCCGTCACTCAAATTATTGAACAGCAAATGAAAGGCTTGGACGGACTGTATTACATGTCCTCAACCAGCTCATCAAATGGCTCTGTAACTGTGACTTTGAGCTTCAAAGCAGGGACAAATCCAGATATTGCTCAAGTTCAAGTACAGAACAAATTGCAGTCAGGAATTACCCTATTGCCTACGTCTGTTCAGCAACAAGGGGTAACAGTTAGTAAATCTGGTCGTACCTTTATGCGGGTGTTGGGCTTTGTATCATCCGATGGCAGCATGGATCGTAACGCGATTAACGATTATGTGGTCAGCCACATCTCGGATCCATTGAGTCGAGTTCAAGGTGTCGGTGATATTCAAGTATTCGGGACACAATACGCGATGCGTATATGGTTGGATCCTGCGAAGCTCAACAGCTACCAGTTGACGACTGCTGATGTGACTGCGGCGATTCAAGCACAAAATACTCAAGTATCTGCAGGACAATTGGGCGGAACACCCGCAGTTGCAGGTCAGCAACTGAATGCCACAGTGACAACGCAAAGTCTCTTACAAACACCTGAACAATTTAGTCAGATTTTCCTGAAAACGAGCGCTAATGGTGCCATTGTTCGTTTAGGGGATGTATCGCGCATTGAGTTAGGTGGTGAAAACTATGAAACCATCGCCCGCTACAATCGTGAGCCTGCGACTGGGGTTGCTATTAAACTTGCAGCGGGTGCAAACGCGCTGAACACAGCCGCGGCGATCGATGCAAAAATGGCCGAACTCAGCAAATCTTTCCCAGCAGGACTGAAAGTCATCGTGCCTTATGACACGACACCTGTGGTGAAATTATCGATCAAAAACGTACTAGAAACACTAGTGGAAGCGATTGTACTGGTATTTTTAGTCATGTATTTGTTCCTACAGAACTTCCGCGCAACATTGATTCCGACGATTGCAGTGCCTGTGGTTTTGCTTGGAACATTCGCAATTTTGAATGTCTTTGGCTTTTCCATTAACACACTGACATTGTTTGCGCTCGTTCTGGCAATCGGATTGCTGGTTGACGATGCGATTGTGGTCGTAGAAAACGTCGAACGGATCATGCATGAAGATCAGATTGGGCCTGTCGAAGCAACACGTAAGTCGATGGGGCAAATTACCAGTGCCTTGATCGGGATTGGTGTGGTTCTGAGTGCGGTATTTATTCCATTGGTGTTTTTCGGTGGTTCGACGGGGGTAATTTATCGCCAGTTTGCGGTCACAATGATTTCAGCGATGTCTCTTTCTGTCATGGTGGCATTGATTCTGACACCTGCACTCTGCGCAACATTACTGAAACCAGTTGATCCGAATCATCACGAAAAGACAGGTTTCTTTGGTTGGTTTAATCGACTGTTTGATCGTAGCAGTAAACGTTATCAATCACTCGTCGGTAAGATGCTGCAAAAAAGCTTCCGCTATATCTTTGTCTATGCGGCTGTGATTGGTTTACTCGCGTTCATGTTTTTCAGACTGCCATCGGCGTTCCTACCCGATGAGGATCAAGGGATTTTATTCACCATGATCCAGCTTCCTGCGGGTGCAACGCAAGAACGCACGATGAAAACCATCAAACAAGTTGAAGACTATTATCTGGAAAAAGAACAGAAAACTGTTGAAGGTGTCTTTTCGGTAGCAGGTTTTAGCTTCAGCGGTTCAGGACAGAATGCAGGTATTGCTTTCGTTCGGTTGAAAGACTGGAGTGAACGTCCTTCGGCTGATCAAAGTGTCAAAGCATTGGCTGGTCGAGCAATGGGGGCATTGTCGCAAATCAAAGATGCATTTGTATTCGCCTTCCCGCCTCCTGCGGTGATTGAACTCGGTGTTGCTAACGGTTTTGATATGCAGTTACAAGACCGTGGCGGCGTGGGTCATGAAAAACTCATGGAAGCTCGTAATCAATTGCTTGGGATGGCGGCTATGGATCCAAAATACAGTAAAACTGTCGTCGGCGTCCGTCCAAATGGTCAAGATGACACACCACAATACAATCTTGATGTTAATCAAGCTCAAGCAGGTGCGACAGGTGTTTCATTAAGCAGTATTAATAATACGATTTCAACAGCATGGGGTGGTTCGTTCGTCAATCAATTCCTTGACCATGGTCGTATTAAGAAGGTTTATTTGCAAGGTGAAGCCAACTCGCGCATGGCGCCAGAAGATGTTAATAAATGGTATGTGCGCAGTAACAGTGGTGCGATGGTTCCATTGTCAGCATTTACTCAAGGTCGTTGGTCTTATGGCTCACCACAATTGCAGCGCTACAATGGTTTCCCTTCTGTCGAAATTCAGGGTAATGCAATGCCAGGTAAAAGCTCTGGCGATGCACTGAAAGTGATGGAAGAAATCGTGAGCAAATTACCCGCTGGCATTGGCTTTGAGTGGACAGGTTTGTCGCAAGAAGAAAAAGCTTCTGGCGCACAAGCTCCGATTCTCTATGCCTTATCAATGCTCATTGTGTTCCTCTGCTTGGCAGCACTTTATGAAAGCTGGTCAGTACCATTTGCGATTATGTTGGTTGTACCACTTGGCGTGATGGGCGCGTTGCTTGCGACGCATTTCCGTGGTCTAGCCAATGATATTTACTTGCAAGTGGGCTTGCTTACCGTGATCGGGATTTCTGCAAAAAATGCGATTCTAATCGTGGAGTTTGCCGTCGAATTACAAAGTGAAGGCGAAGAGCTGATTCAGTCGGTGCTGCATGCAGTACGGATACGATTACGCCCTATTATCATGACCTCCATGGCGTTTATTCTGGGCGTACTACCACTGGCAATCAGCTCTGGCGCAGGTTCAGGCAGCCAGCATGCAATTGGTACAGGCGTGATCGGCGGTATGTTTAGTGCAACGATCCTTGGCGTGTTCTTTATCCCGCTGTTTTACCTGTGGATTCGTAGTATATTCAAAGGTAATCCGCGACCAGCTTCAGCAGAATCAATTTCAACGCCACATACACAGTCATCATTGGATACTGAAAAATGAAAATGAATCAACAGCATGTTATTTCTAACAATCACACTGTGAAAGCGATTTTCACAGTGCTGGCTCTGCCTTTGGCATTGTCTGCGTGTAGCACAAGTTTTTTAAGACAGTCTGACCCTGTTGCTGCAAGCAACTTGACTGCGGCGGCGTATCCAACATTACTGAATCAAAATGCAACTGGCGCTGCGGGTGAATCAATAGCAGCCCAAGGTTGGAAGAATTTCTTCACAGACCCGCAGCTCAAACAATTGATTCAATTGGGTCTGGATAATAATCGTGATTTGCGTGCTGCGGCACTAAACATTGACCGCGCACGTGCTCAATATCAATTGTCTCGTTCAGCGCAATATCCATCCATAGGCATCACTGCGGGTACGGAAACGACGGGAGACAGCTCAAACAACAGTACGACCTACCGCGCTGGCTTGGGTTTGACTGGCTATGAACTCGACTTTTGGGGGCGCGTTGCCAATCTGAAAGATCAAGCACTACAAAGCTTCTTTGCCACGCAAAGCGCGCGATCAACCGTGCAAATCAGCTTAGTCAGTCAGATCGCTCAGAGTTATCTGGCGCTCGCCTTCGATCAAGAGCAGCTTAAACTCGCTCAGCAAACATTGGTTGCGCAAAAGCAATCGTATGATTTGAATGAAAAACAATTCAAAGTCGGTATCATCTCACTGGTGCCTGTGAAACAAGCACAGATCAGTGTGGAAAACGCCAATCTTGCCATTGCAAACTATCAAACTCTGATTGCTCAAGATCGTAATGCCTTGGCATTGCTGATTGGTCAACCCGTGCCAAATGAGTTAATTCCAACAGGCGCTGTTTATCAAATCACAGCAAGCCCAATTCTGCCAGCGGGCTTGCCGAGTGAATTGCTACAACGTCGTCCAGACATCGCACAATCAGAGTTTAATTTGAAAGCTGCTGGGGCAAATATTGCAGTGGCTCGTGGCGCGTACTTCCCATCGATTAGCTTAACGGGCAATGTCGGTTATTCAAGCACCAGTCTGTCTGATCTATTTAAATCAGGGTCATTCGGTTGGGGTATTGGGCCATCAATTAACTTGCCCATTTTTGACGGTGGCAGCCGTAAAGCAACACTTGAAACTGCTCGCGTCGATCAGAAACTTGCTCTGAATGCTTATGAAAAATCCATTCAAACTGCATTCCGTGAAGTGGCTGATGTGTTAGCTGCACGTGCGACATTGGATGATCGTCTCGCCGCGCAGAATCGTTTGGTTAATGCTTCACAAACCAACTACAACTTGTCGCAATCTCGCTTTAAAGCAGGTGTCGATAATTATGTAGCGGTGTTAGTAGCACAAACTTCACTGTACAGCGCACAACAAGGTCAGATTGCTTTGAAACAGTCTGCTTTGCTGAGCCAGGTGAATTTGTATACGACATTGGGCGGTGGTGGTTTGGATGCGAATGGTGTGAATGCTACGCCGCAACCAGCTCAATAGAAACAAACTCCTTCCCCTTGAAGGGGAAGGCTGGGATGGGGATGCTTTTGATCTTTAATGGCAAATGCACCCCCTTCTAAATCTTTCCCCTCAGGGGAAGACTTCAAAGCAAAAATAAACTCTACCGTACCTTCGCCCGTCGAATCACCTTATACAACAACGTCGGCGACACCCGCGACAACACCGCTCCCATTTTCTCTTTAGCGCCACCAATCACGACATACTCACGCCCAGCCAGCAACGCCTTGACCGTCTTTTCCGCAAAATCTGTCGCACTCATTGCATCTGCTTGTGCATCATCCATTGTACCCAATTCCGAGCCATCCCCAACGAGTGCAGCGACTGACACATTGGTTTTTACAAAACCAGGGAACACTACACTCACGCCTATCCCCTGCCCGCCCACTTCCGCGCGTAAACTATTTGCCCACATATGAATAGCGGCTTTTGCAGCCGAATAGCTACCACGATATTGCGTACCGACTAAACCTGCGACGCTGGAAACAAACACCACCTTACCCTGCTTACGTTTCAGCATGTCGGGCAACACTTTGCGCGTCAGATTGACCATCGCGAAGTAATTCACTTCCATCAATCGACGATCCACTTCAATCGATGTGTCACTAATCAACGAACGTTGGCTAATGCCTGCATTATTAATCAGCCAATCGACCTGTCCCATTTCTTTGGCGATCTCAAAGTACGCGGTATCGCACGCGACATCATCAGTCACATCCAACGACACTGTCATAAAACGACCATGACCGACTTGCGAGCACGCCGCTTTCACACGCTCTAATTCGTCTAATCGACGCGCACTCAACACCAGATTCGCACCGCGTGATGCACATGCAATTGCCAGCGCTTCACCGATCCCACTTGATGCGCCTGTAATCCAAATGGTTTGATGCGCCAGTGGTCCGCGGAAGTTTGCTTCCATTGTTATTACTCTCTTTTAAGGTCTTGAGGCATGTTAGTACAAATCACTGGACTGAAATATCGGGATCACGACATTCTGGTAAATATTCATACAAATCTCATTTCAAACGCTGTTTGATACGCTCATTCGCAAAACTGTCTATTTCCGCTATTTCCAACAAAAATTCGCCATCAAAATCCGCTACAATAGCCTCCATATTTTTTATTCATATTTTTGCATTTTAGAACTGGAATATCATGACTGCGCCCGATACGACCAACGCCCAAACAACAAATCAAGATGCTGCTGCTCAAGACAGCACATTAGCCACGACTTACGATCCTGCTGCGATTGAAGGTCATTGGTATGCCAAATGGGAAGCGAATGGTTACTTCAAACCATCGGGCACAGGCGAGCCATTCACCATCATGATTCCACCGCCGAACGTGACAGGCAGCCTGCACATGGGTCATGGTTTTAACAATGCCATCATGGATGCTTTGACTCGTTTTCATCGTATGAAAGGTCACAACACCTTGTGGCAACCGGGCACCGATCACGCGGGCATCGCGACACAAATGGTCGTTGAACGTCAGCTTGGGGCGGAAGGCGTTAGCCGTCATGACTTGGGTCGTGAAAAATTCCTCGAAAAAGTCTGGGAATGGAAAGAACAATCAGGCGGCACGATTACCCAACAGATTCGTCGTTTAGGCTCATCCGTCGATTGGTCACGCGAACGCTTTACCATGGATGACGGCTTGTCGAATGCCGTGAAAGAAGTGTTTGTTCGCTTGCATGAAGAAGGCTTGATCTATCGTGGTAAACGCTTGGTCAACTGGGATCCAAAGCTGCACACAGCGCTGTCCGACCTCGAAGTTGAAAACGTTGAAACCGCTGGCAACCTGTGGCATTTCAAATATTTCTTTGCTGACGAAAGCCTGAAAACGCAAGACGGTAATAATTACCTCGTCGTTGCAACCACACGTCCAGAAACCTTGCTCGGTGATACCGCCGTTGCGGTCAATCCTGCGGATGAGCGCTACCAACATCTGATTGGCAAACAAGTTCGCCTGCCATTATCAGGTCGTTTGATTCCGATTATCTCTGATGATTATGTGGAAAAAGACTTCGGAACGGGCTGTGTGAAAATCACCCCAGCGCATGACTTCAATGACTTTGAAATGGGCAAACGTCATAACTTGCCAATGATCAACATTTTCAATCTCAATGCCGAAGTATTATCAGACTTTGATTTCTTTGAAAAAGCAGGCGCACCGATTTCTGCAACCATTCCTGCCCCAGCCGAATATGTCGGCTTGGAACGTTTCGCTGCACGTAAAAAACTGGTTGCGGAAGCGACAGAAAACGGCTGGCTCGACAAAATCGAACCCTACACCTTGAAAGCGCCAAAAGGCGACCGTTCAGGCGTGATCGTTGAGCCATTATTGACTGATCAATGGTATGTCAGCATGGCGGAACTCGCCAAGCCAGCGATTGATGCGGTACAAAACGGTTCAATCAAATTTGTGCCAGAACAGTACAGCAACATGTACATGTCGTGGATGAACAACCTACAAGATTGGTGTATTTCACGTCAACTATGGTGGGGTCATCGCATCCCTGCATGGTACGACGCAACAGGCAATATCTATGTCGGTCGTGATGAAGCCGAAGTTCGTGCTAAACATGGTCTGCCAAATGATCTGTCACTGCGCCAAGACGAAGACGTGCTCGACACATGGTTCTCTTCTGCGCTGTGGACTTTCTCAACGCTCGATTGGACAGGCGATGCGGCTAAAGATGCACACAACGAATTCCTCAAAACCTTCCATTCGACTGATGTGTTGGTGACTGGTTTTGACATCATTTTCTTCTGGGTTGCGCGGATGATTATGATGACGCTGCACTTCGTCAAGAACGAAGACGGCACGCCGCAAGTTCCGTTTAAAACTGTGTATGTACATGGTTTAGTGCGCGACGGTGAAGGACAGAAAATGTCTAAATCCAAAGGCAACGTCCTCGACCCGATTGATCTGATTGACGGTATTGATTTAGAAAGTTTGGTGGCAAAACGCACCACTGGTTTAATGAACCCTAAAGATGCTGCCAAGATCGAGAAATCAACGCGTAAAGAATTTGCTGAAGGGTTACAACCTTACGGTACGGATGCACTGCGCTTCACGTTCTGCGCGCTGGCGAATACTGGTCGCGACATCAAGTTTGACCTAAAACGTGTCGAAGGCTATCGCAACTTCTGCAACAAAATTTGGAATGCGACTCGCTTCGTGATGATGAATTGCGAAGGACACGAAATTGCCCAAGTCGCACGTCCAGAGCTATGGGAATTACCAGAGCAATGGATCGTCAGCCGCTTACAACGCTGCGAAGAAAATGTGCATAAAGCCTTTGCTGACTATCGTTTAGATCAAGTCGCGCAAACGATTTATGACTTTGTGTGGACAGAATATTGTGACTGGTATGTTGAGCTGACCAAGCCTGTGCTCAATGGTGATACTTCACCAGAACGTAAAGCTGAAGTACGCCGCGTATTGTTGGCAACATTGGAAACCTGTTTGCGTTTACTGCATCCGCTGATGCCATTCCTGACCGAAGAAATCTGGCAAACACTTGCGCCGATGATTGGTCGCAAGAACACCGATTCGATCATGCTTGCTGCGTACCCACAACCTGATCACAGCAAAATCAGTGTTCAAGCTGAATCAGACATGCAGTGGCTGCAAGATTTGATTACTGCGGTGCGTAACATTCGCGGTGAAATGAATCTGGGTAATGCACGTCTGTTGCCTGTGCTGTTGCAAAATGTCACTGCTACTGAACAAGAGCAACTTGCGCGTATTGCGCCGCTGTTTAAGGCATTGGCGAAAGTTGAATCTTTGGACATTCTGGCGGTTGGCGATGAGCCACCTTTGTCATCAAGTTCGATGATTGGCCAGGTGAGTTTGTTTGTGCCGATGAAGGGTTTGATTGATCCGAAGGCGGAACAAGCACGTTTGCAGAAGGAAATGGATAAGCTGGAAAAAGCGGTCGAGATGCTGGCGAATAAGCTGTCCAATGAAGGCTTTGTTGCGAAAGCACCGCCAGCGGTTGTGGAGGTTGAACGCGCGAAGTTGGCGGAGCAACGTGAGCAGTTGGGACGTTTGCAGGCGCAGATGGGGCAGTTAGAGGCGTTGTAATTGAAGTTAGCGTATAGCTCCTCTATCAGGGTAATATAAATAATATTTTTAAGTAGCCGCGTGATGCGGCTAGCGTAATTTCAATAGGGATTCTGATGTAATGAGTAACTCTTATGCCAAAACAATTTTTCAGAACAACCGAGGAACATCTATTATTATTGGAGAGAATGGTAGTGGGAAAAGTACCCTATTAAACACTCTAGCAAAAGAATATCTAGCAAATGGCTATATTGTTATTGGCATTGCAAACTCTATCCACGACAAATTTACAGTAAAAAGTTCAAATTTTCATTTATTAGGGGCACGAACAGGTAGAAAAATATCAAAAAAAACAATTAAGAATGCATTAATAAATATTTCAAACGAAGACATTACAAAGCTTAAGAGAATGTCTGAGATTCTCTTCTATGTAGGGTATTTTGGCGAAATTGGCATTCAGCTTGAAGGGCTCCAAGAATATGATCCATATATTTTAGAAAGACTAAACACTGCAACTCCTGATGAAAAGTTTGAGATTCAAAGTCTATTGTTAAAATATTTCAACTCTCGATCAAGAGATAGTGAAACATTCGATGACACTATTTGGCTTGGAGTAGACAACTTCAGCTTTGACAGAATTAATAAATCAACTTTCTCTAGAATAATTAAATTAGAAAAAACGCTCAAAAGTATAGGATTAATTAAATCAATCAATATAAAACTAAAGAAAAATAATATTACTATTCCATTAAATCTCGCCAGCTCAGGCGAACTGTCTTTCATTACATCAATGATTTATATATCATCAGTAATAAATGAACGGACAGCTATATTAATTGATGAACCTGAAAACAGCCTACACCCGAAATGGCAAAAAGAGTTTCTGGAAAAGATTCTAGATTTGTTTTCATATTATGAGCCAAAAATAATCTTCGCCACACACTCACCACTAATAGTATCGGGAGCAGAAAAAACTACGAACGATTTAACTATCTATAAATCTACAGCTGGAAGGCTGGATGTCTTAAAACACTCCTCAGATAATTTAGAATCCATATTATGGGATTTTTTTGGTGTTGCTACACCAGAAAGTAGATTTGTCTCTGAATATTTTGTCTCTAAACTAAATGATCTCGCAGAGAAAAAAATAAATCTAAACGACATCGAATCCGATATCCGAGAATTTGATGATAGCAGTTACGATCAGACGCAGAAAGATATGTTGGCTGGCGTCCTTGAAATAGCTAAAGAAATTGAAATGAGTACATAAAATGAATAATTTCTTTGATAAAGCAGATGAAACAGCAATCGAAACCGCCATTAATGAAGGTGGTAACATATGGAAGTCAGAGCATATAGAAGGAGTTAAGAGAAAAATAAAGAATCATTACCGCACTAAACAGGGTGAACAATGTTGCTACTGCAGAAGAAGTACGCAAGGCGAATTCAATATGGTATTAGATATCGAACATATACTTCCCAAAGGCAAACCTGAATTCGAAAAATATATGTTTGTTCTTGATAATCTTAGCGTATCTTGTAAACGTTGTAACATGAACCAAAAAAATGAAAAAATCACATTTATTGCTGATAATCCCGACTTTACCACGAATCCTTTTGATTCTAAAAACTACAAATTCATACATCCAAATTCTGATTTCTATTTTGACCACATTAAATACATATCAAAAACCGTAAACAATAAATCATTGATAAAATATAAGATTATTTCAAAAAGCAAAAAAGGAGCCTTTACATACGATTTCTTTACACTAGAAAATCTTGAAAAAGATTCGTTTGATCAAGCTCAAGGGGCAAAACTCAAATCTTTAATTTCTGAAGTAATTAACCCTAAAACTGCAGAAAAAATAAAAAAGCTTTTTAAATTACTTAACCCCTCCTAACCACAGAATGAGTGAAGGCAAATAAACCATCTCCCTAAAAATAGTCATGATACGTATACATTGCCCTAGCGAAAACCAACACCTCCCTATCACCTTTCCCCAAGGTATCCAACTACACCTAAAACGCACCGACCTCATCCACCCAAAGATTTCAGGCAACAAATTCCACAAACTCAAATACAACCTGATAGAAGCAAAAGAACAAGGCGTAACCACCCTGCTCACCTTTGGCGGCGCCTACTCCAACCACATCGCAGCCACAGCCGCCGCAGGTCATGAATACGGCTTCCAAACTATCGGCATCATCCGTGGCGAAGAACTCGCAGACAAAATCCAAGACAATCCCACCCTACGCCAAGCCCAAACCCTCGGCATGCAACTCCATTTCATCAGCCGCAGCGACTACCGCCGCAAAGCTGATGCAGACTTTATCGAACAACTTAATTCAAAATTCGGCTCGTTCTACCTAATCCCCGAAGGCGGCACAAATAACCTTGCCGTAAAAGGATGTGAAGAAATCCTGAACGAACAAGATAAACAAGATTTTGACTATATCTGCTGTGCCGTCGGCACAGGCGGCACAATTGCAGGAATCATTAACTCAAGTAGTGACACGCAAAAAATCCTCGGCTTCCCCGCGCTAAAAGGCGACTTCCTATTTGATGAAATCAGACAATGGACGACACGTAGCAATTGGGATTTATGCCTCGATTATCACTTTGGCGGCTATGCTAAAACCACACCTGAACTACTCCAGTTTATTCAAAATTTTCAGCAACAAACTGACATCGAAATCGAACCGATTTATACGGGCAAGATGCTGTTTGGGATTTTTGATTTGATTGAACGCGGTTATTTTCCTGCAAACAGTAAGATTTTGGCGATTCATACGGGTGGATTGCAGGGGAATTTAAGTGGTATCAGCAATCAAATATAGCGACTGTCAAAATCGCGTATAATGCCGTCCTTTCTAGTTTCACGCTTTGAGTTCTACATGAGTTTTTTTGACGTAATCATTATCGGCGCAGGCGCATCTGGCCTCATGTGTGCAAGCCACGCAGGGCAACGCGGGCGGCGCGTACTTGTGCTCGATAGCAGCAACAAAGTCGGCAAAAAAATCCTCATGTCAGGCGGTGGTCGTTGCAACATGACCAACCTCTTTGTCGAACCCGAAAACTTCATTTCCAACAACCCACACTTCTGTATTTCAGCGCTCAATCGCTATACACAGTGGGACTTTATCGCGATGGTGGAAAAGTACAAAATCCCCTACCACGAACGCAAACACGGACAACTCTTCTGCAACGATTCCGCCAAAAACATCCTCAACATGCTGCTCGCAGAGTGCGAAAAAGTAAACGTGATGATTAAAACCCATTGCGAAGTCACTCAAATTACCGCAATTGATGAAACAAAAGAAAACGCATCAGCGCGTTTTAAACTGACTTCAAATCAAGGTACTTATTACGCAGAATCATTGGTTATTGCGAGCGGTGGATTGTCGATTCCAACGTTGGGCGCAAGCGGTTTTGGCTACGATGTCGCCAAACAATTTGGACACACCATATTACCGTTACGTGCTGGACTGGTGCCATTCACATTTACCGATGGTTTTAAAGCCGTGACGGAACGTCTATCGGGCATTGCCGTCGATGGCACGATGAGTAGCGAAACGGCTGCGTTTAGTGAAGCGATCTTGTTTACCCATCGTGGCATTAGCGGCCCTGCAGCGTTGCAAGTTTCGAACTATTGGAATGTTGGCGAATCTATTACCATGGATTTATTTCCAGCCGAAGACGTATCAGAACTGGCAGATTGGCTGAAACAACAAAAGCAACAACACCCAAAATCGTTACTCCGCACACTCCTCTATGATCGTTTAGTCAAAAGCCTTGTGCTGGAATTGCAAACATTACTTTGGGAAGACCATGCTGAAACGCCAATGGGACAAATGCCTGATACCGTTTTAGATGAAATCGCCCACTTACTGAAAAACTGGTCGCAAAAACCGTCAGGCACCGAAGGCTATCGCACTGCCGAAGTCACGTTGGGTGGCGTAGATACGGATGAACTCTCGTCCAAGACAATGGAAAGCAAGAAACAAAAAGGCTTGTATTTTATCGGTGAAGTGGTTGATGTATCAGGGCATTTAGGTGGTTTTAATTTCCAATGGGCATGGGCTTCGGGTCATGCCGCAGCACAATATGTATAGAGCAATGTATGCAAGGCATTAAACGTCGCATCATTCACACCACATCCTTTGAGCTCATCGGGCTGATCTTAGCTGTGCCGTTATTTGCATGGATTTTTGATGAAGGTCTTGCGCATATTGGTATCTTGACGGTTGTCATGTCGCTGATTGCGATGGGGTGGAATATGACCTTCAACAAACTATTCGAACTCTGGGAAGTCCGCCAGCACGATCACCGCCGCACGATCAAGCGGCGGGTGATGCATGCTTTGGGTTTTGAAGGTGGTTTATTGATTGCGACTTTGCCTTTGATTGCATGGTGGATGCAGATGAGTCTGTGGCATGCCTTGCTGACTGATTTAGGCTATATGCTATTCTTTCTGGTCTACGGCTTTGTTTTCAACTGGGGTTTTGATCGTGTTTTTGGATTGCCAAAACTCAATTAAGCGCATCCTTTGAATTACGACAAGCACTTTGACCCTTATCTCTAATCCGCGTACAATTTCGTTCTGAAATTTGATAATAAGTTTAGAAAATCATGCCTCATCGCCTAGAACCGATCACCCTTGAGGTTGAAACCCCTGTCACCTATAAATCGTGGCTGCACACCACGCGCGACTATCATTTGGTTGGCGTGATAGCCTTTGCCGCGCCTGAAACGCGGTTGGTCAGTGAATGGGATGATCTAGAATTTATTCGTCGTCGCACCGATGAGTTTTCCATTATCGGTTTTCCTGAATTCTTATCAGCAATGGTATTGGATTTACGCGATTTGCCGTTTTTATTAGATGCTGACGCACCGATTTTTCCATGGCGAATGATGGAAGAAGAATGTCCGATTCGTGTGCTGGTTAGCCAAGCGCAACTGGCGCACTACTCGTCCGTGTTTGAGCCTGCTTGGTTAGGCTGGGATTTGGATTCTTGCATTGCGGATATTCGTTCGCTGTTAGATCGTAAAATTCAGTAATGCTTTTTGCTTCTGTCGCTTTTCTACCGTCTTGAGCAACTGTTTGAGCCAAACATGCAGGATTCTATTACTTGGAATCTTGAATAAACCTACTTTTTAAAAATTCCTCCCAGTGCGCGAGTTTTGCGAAGGACACGGTTTTGCTTCCTTTTGCCAAGACAAAAGGAAGACCCGCGGTAGGCGGATCCTCCCATTAAACAGCTCAACGATAAGACTCCCACGGGATTGAGCTTTTGCCTCTTTAATAACTATATTTCAACTCACCAAATAACGTCCGCTGTTGAAACGGATGGAACAAGAAGTAACGTTGGTTATTCAGATTATCCACACCCAACGCCGCGCTCCAATGCTTATCAAATTTATAAGCTGCACGCGCATCCATCACGAAGAAACTTTGAAAGCCTTGGTACGTATCAGGATTGATATCGGTATTATCCACGGTCGCAAATTGCTCACCACTATAACGACCCGCCAGCGTAAACGCCCACTGGTTATTCAGCTTATAAGTCGCGACCAATGTTGCACGCCAATCTGGCACATACGGTGTATGTTTTCCTTGCGAAGTCGCACCTGCAATTGTCGGCACATAACTGCTATTGGCAAGAATCTTGGCATTCACATACGTCACGTTGCCTGACAATGACAACCCTTGCACTAATACATCATCTTGCTGTGCAACCAATTCAATACCACGCTGGCGAGTTTTATCGACATTCTGCGTGTAAGAAACTGGCGTAGCAAAACCAGCAATCATCGACGTTTGCGAAATTAACGCATCTTTAACGCGTTCTTGAAACACGGAAACGCGGATTTTACTGTCATCAGTTTTGCGTTCAATCGCCAACTCATTTGACAATACATTTTCAGGCTTCAAATACGGATTAGGCTGGGTGAATGTCGTGCCTGTTTGCACATTTTGATAAAGCTCACCGACCGTTGGGAAGCGTAATGCTTTGCCCACCGAACCCGTCAGCGTCCACAAATCATTGATTGTCCACGCCAATGATGCCTTTGGCGAGAAACCTGATTTATCGACATTCGGTTGATTCACCGCAAAAGTATTACCATTGCTTGCCGTTGAGAAGTTATAGCCATCAGTAGCTTGCCATTGCTCATAACGCCCACCCACGGTGGCTTTGAGCACAGGCGTCAGTTGCCAAACATCTTGCAACCACAACGCTTTCGTTTGCGTTTGACCTTTCGAATTACTGAACAAACTACCCTTGCTTCCTGAAATCCAATCAGCGGTATTGAAGGTTGGACTTTCTAATTCAAACCAATCTTGATGCGCGCCAAAACTGAATTCATGTGCGGCTAGAACCCCATTTGAAGAATTCCAACTACCCTTCAAATCAACCGTTGACCAACCTGTGCCACTGGCATCACTAATCCGTCCTGCACCGCCATTTTTAGCTGCTGGATAAAGCCCTGTCGAGGTACGAGTTTGATCTGTTAAATAGCGCATATTGCTAGCAATCAGCGCCCAATTAAAACCATCTTGATCGTGGGTTTTGAGGGTTAAGCTTTGCATCAAATGCTGCTGTTCAACATCATTACTCGAAAACTGCCCTGCAATACCGCTTGCACTATACGAATAACCACCAATATTCACATTGCCCGTACTCGCTCCGTAATACGGCGCTCCTGCTGCATCACGCAAATAAGTCTGCGCATTGGCATCTGCATTATTCTGCCAATAACCCAGCGCATAAGACGCAGTTAATGTCGGACTAAAGTCATAGGCCATTTTGAATTTAAGATTGTCTTGGACGGTATGAACAAAATTGCCCGCGCCCAACACTTGAATGCCGCCGCCCGTACGATTTTGATCGGCGATAGCACCTGTAATGACAGGCAGACTGCCAGTTGCTGCTTTGGTGGATTGTGTAATGGTGCCAAACGACATTGGCTGACTATCGCTCTCCAAATGCGTCGCACTAAACGTCCACGCAAAATCAGCAATGCGATCGCCGAGAAACACATTGTATTGTTGAGCACCCGTACCATCCTTAGTGCCATACTCGCCAAAATTCTGCGATGTACCACGCACGCTCGCGCTGGCTTCGAATTTCTGCGGCATTTTGGTCGTAATTTCAGCAACTGCGCCGTAGGAATTCCCAGCATAAGCAGCCGAGTATGGGCCATACAACATATTAACGCGTGCAATTTCCTCTGGCGCAACCATGAACCATTGCGGAGAGCCATTGCCATTGTTGTTATTAATCAGCGTCGATAACAGCACGCCATCAGCAAAAATCAGACTGCGCGCACTGCCATTGATACCAGTGGTTCGTGTCGCCAGCGGCGCATTGGTATCGCCGATATAACGCTTACGCACCAGCACATTAGGTAAATATTTAAGTGCATCTTCGGTGTTCACGACATTGATGGATGTCGCAGCTTGCTGGGCGGTGATGCTTGCCGATGTCGCTGGAAATTGACGGGTAATATCATTCTCGGCAACTTGATTGGACTTGTTGCTTTTCGCTTTGACCACAATAGTCGGCAGCGTATGCGCTGAATCCGCTTCTTGCTGATCATCATGCGCAGTTGCGGTTTGGCTAAAAAAGCCCATCACAGCAAGCGCAAGTAGGGTTTGCGGAAAATGTCGATTGAAAGCTGACGTGGTATTCATATTCATTCCAAAAATTAATACAGCATAAGTAAGTGCGTTATTTCTTGAAGAAGCACTGAAACTAACGATGAAAAATGTTCAGCAAAACAAACGATGAGCACGAATGAGCGCACGGCGATAAAGCCATAGCCGCCTAAAGCTTCTTGATCAATTTAAACGTCTTGTAAAGCTGTTTTAAGAAATGAACAGAGGTGGCGCACGGCCTTGAGGGCGAAGGTTTTTATTTTGATCGCGGAAAACTGCATCGGCAACATTTGCTTTAACAGTAATCTTTGAGATGACAACCGTTAGCAAAACTGCAATCACCACATGCAACGGCGGCAAGACAGAGTGACCCAACAATAAACAGAATTCACACTTTGCATGATTCTGATGATGTGGTTCAACATGAGGCTGGAGAAGAGTTGGTGTTGAAACTTTCGATGCTAAAACAGACGATGCTTTAGTCGTTTCAGGGGAAGTATGTTGCGGCGAAAGATTGGATGTATGGCTGGTTGAGTGAGCAGAATGTGAGTTCGGCATCTCCATGTCAGGCATCTCTGCCATCGACATGCCTGACATATCATCATCTTTAGAAACCAGTTTTGATGACGAATGACTGGATAATGAATGATTTGAAGTTGCGCTGAATTGCGAAAAAACGGCCAGTTCTTCACAAACACCAAAGCCAACACTAATCTGTTTTGCAAATATCGGCGTCAGAAACACGGATAACTGCATGAGCCAAGCGGCTAATGCAAGTATGATCCCGAATTTTAAGGGAGAGTGTTTAAACCGAATCAGTGCTGACAACGACTTACCGCACGGCAACAAAATGTGGCGGTATTCTACTCTTTTAGGTTATTTTTCTCTAGGTGCAATGGATCATTATCCTTTGCCGAGTCAAAGGCGGAATCCTACCAATAATTCTCGACAGCAATATTTCCGACCCCACGACGATTCATCGTCAATCCACGCGCCTTTAACGCATGACGGGTATCGTCAATCATCTGTGGATTACCGCATAGCATCACATGACTAGTCGCCACATTCATTTGAAGATTAGCGGCTTGTTCAATTTGACCATTCGCAATCAACACTGGCAAACGCTCATGTAATGCATACGAAGGATCACGCGTGACCACAGGAATAAACTGAAAACTCGCGCCGCTCTCATCAGAAAAGGTTTCGGCCAGCGCATTAATTTCATGCACATAAGCCAACTCTTCAATCGTGCGAACGCTATACGCTAAAACGATATGTCGATAGCTTTGCCAGACTGCAAAATCTTGCAGAATCGACAGAAACGGCGCAAGTCCTGTTCCAGTTGCCAGCAACCATAAATCTTGCGGCACAGGCTCTTGATAACGCGCCAAGGTCAAATATCCATAGGGAATCCGTTCCAGCAGTAACTTATCACCGACTTGCAAAGAATTTAAACGCGAAGTAAATGCGCCATCAGGCACAACAATCGAGAAGAATTCTAACGTTTCAGCAAAAGGAGATGACACCACAGAATACGCCCGAACAATCGGCGCATCACCTGCAACCTCAATCCCAATCCGCGCAAACTGCCCTGCAGTAAATCGAAAATGGGCAGGACGAGTCATCACAAAACTGAATAACGAGTCACTCCAACGGCGCACACTTAGCACAGTTTCACGACTGTACTTAGCATCTAATGCATCGCTCTCTTTGCGATCCAACATAGTGCTCTGAACCTGATTCATAGTCTCATCCATCATCATGCAACGACCCAGCTTTTCAATATCCAACCTACGACAACAACATGGTAGCATGTAAGGCAATTGAAATGACTCATAAACGATTAGGTCTCATCCCATGCGTATGACTTTGCGACAGTTAGCGGTATTTGTGGCCATCGCTCAAGAAGGCACGGTGACACGCGCCAGCGAGGCTGTACGCTTAACCCAAAGCGCAGCAAGCATGGCATTGTCAGATCTTGAAAGCGGCATTGAATCCCCTCTTTTTGACCGTCAAGGCAAGCGTTTACACCTCAATGATCTGGGTCGTTACCTCTTACCGCAAGCCTTAGAAATTCTCGGTCGCGCTGAAGCCTTTGAGCAAGCCGCGCGCGGTGAATTGCAATCAGTCGATATTCGCTTGGGCTCAACATTAACGATTAGCGATTATTTAATGCCTGATCTCATTGCAGGATTTATCTTAAAAAAACCTGATGCACAACTCCACTTACAAGTCGGGAATACACGCCAAATTATCGAAGCCGTCAGTCAATTCCAACTTGACCTCGGTTTGATCGAAGGCTCGTGTAATGTACCGCAATTACAAGCATTGCCATGGCGCACCGATGAATTAGCCGTCTGTACCGCAGCAACACATCCCCTCGCTTCAAAACAACGCCATACGCCACTCGTATTAGAAGATTTTAAAGACGTCGAATGGATTGTGCGTGAGGAAGGATCTGGTACACGCGAAGTATTCGATAATGTCGTATTGAGTGATTTCCCGGACACCAAACTCCGTTTAACCTTGGGTCACAACGAAGCGATTCTCAAAGTTGTGGCTGGTGGCATTGGTGTGGGTTGCGTATCTCGTTTAGCCGTTGAACCCATGATTGCCGCAGGGCAATTGGTTATTTTAGAAACTCCATTCTGGATGCTCGTCCGCCCCTTCTTCCTCGTCGTCCATCGACAGAAGTACCAAGGCCCTGGCATGAAAGCCTTTATGGCGTATTGCCAAGAAACGGTTTAATCGCACTCTATTTGAAAAGAAAAATAGTTCATTGAGCCTGCGGTTACTGAGCTTGTCGAAGTATCGAAATGAACGGTATCTGCCTAATCGCCTCACTTCGACAGGCTCAGTGATCTTTCTGTTTATAAAACGAAAGAAAGCATCAGCAATAAAAAAACCAGACACGAGGTCTGGTTTTTTTTATCACACAATTCATTGAATCATATTAATGAGCAACGATTCGAGCAAGATTTGCAATCCAAATCAAAGGCGCAGGATAAACACCTAACACCAAGACCAGCAATGATGTTAATAACACCATCACACCGCCCGCTTGCATTCCCCAATTACCTTGTGCATCTAAGCCTTTCTTCTCTGGCGGCGTCATGTACAACACCACAAGAACGCGTAGATAGTAATACAAGCCAATTGCAGAACCCAAAATCACAACACCCAACAGTACCCATGCAGCACCAGTCACCGCAGACAAAATCACAAAGAATTTCGCAATGAAACCTGCTGTAAGCGGAATACCTGCCAGTGAGAGCATCATCACAGTTAATACTGCAGTCAACACTGGACGACGCCAAAACAGACCACGGTAATCCGCCAATGATTCCGCTTCATCACCATCATAAGGACTAGACATCAGCGCAACAGCACCGAACGCGCCAATCGTCGTCAATACATAAGCGACAATATAAATATTGATCGTCGGTAAGCTCGACATACCTGCAGCAACAATAGCAATCAGAATGTAACCTAAATGCGCGATGGATGAATAACCCAACAGACGTTTGAGATTCGATTGGCGTACCGCAAGCAAGTTACCGATAATCACCGAAAGAACCGCAATAATCGTCAGAATGATGCGAACACCTTCCATTGCCAATACGCCGCTGCTGAATAAGAAACGGATCGTCAAACCAAGCACGGCAACCTTGCTCACCGTCGCTAAGAAAGTTGCGACTGGGGCAGGTGCACCTTGATATACATCAGGTGTCCAACGATGGAACGGTGCGAGTGACAATTTGAACGCGAGGCCGACCAAGATCAAGCCAACACCAGCGACAGCCAATGGTTCATGCAACGTCGTGATCAGCACTTCACCCAGCTTATGAAAGTCCAAGGTGCCACTGTACGCATAAAGGAACGCCATACCCATCAAAATAGATGCGGATGCCGTTGCCGACAACACCATGTATTTGATGCCCGCTTCCAATGATTTATTACGCTCGTGGGTATAAGCCAGCAATCCATAAGTCGGAACTGATAACAGCTCTAAACCAATAAAGAACGATGACATATTTTGCGCAGAAACCAACAGTAGACCGCCAGCAATAGCAATCAACAGCAGGATATACAGCTCTTCTTTATTATCTTGATAATCATGAATATACGCATGAGATAATGTACAACATGCCAAACCCGCCACCAAAATCAACGCCATATAGAACAGTGAGAATCCATCAACCATGAACAAACCCATGACTGACACAGGCGAACCATTCATAAAGTAGAAAATGATCCATGCTAATGCCGCATTCAGACCAATGACGGTCACTGTGGCACTTAGCGTATGATGACGTTTAATTGAAATCAGCAACATCACCAAAATCGAGGTCATGCTGACGATAAACACTGGCATTAATGGAAGTAGACTCACCAAATTGAGTTCAGTCGTCATGGCTTAGTGAACTCCCGTGCCTGATGTAAGTGTAGGAAGCGCGGGAAACAGCGGCGTATGGTACGCATGACTAACCCATTGCATTGTTTGAGCAGAAGTATCGAGAACGGTTTGTGGATATAAACCCAGCCAAATCAAGCCAGCTGCCATCGTAATCAACATTGATAATTCACGTGCATTCAGATCAGTCATCGCAAAAGCAGATTTCGCGGCAGAATCGTGTGCATGGCTGTCTGCATGAGCATCGGCATGATGGTCATCATGTGCAGCACCGTGAGCATCCGCTTTGTCTTCTGCACCGTATGGTTTCCCAAACAACGTTTGATGAATCATATACAGTGAATACAAACCAGCAAGCACCAAACTCGTTGTTGCCAATACGACATACCACGGGAATTGCGCAAATGCACCCAGCAGGATCAAGAGCTCACCAATGAAGTTACCCGTACCAGGAATACCGAGCAATGCAGCACTAAAGAACATCAGGAAAACTGGCAAGTAACGTGCCCTGCCCCACATACCACCCATCTGACGCAAATCACGGGTATGCAAACGCTCGTAAATTTGACCGCACATGATAAACAGCGCAGCTGATGACAGACCATGTGCCAACATCATCACCATGAGTCCTTGCATCGTCATCAGGTTGCCAGCGAACAACGCAATCAGAATAAAACCCATGTGCGATACACTGGTGTACGCAACCAGACGTTTAATATCCGTTTGAATAAACGCAACCCATGCGCCGTAGAACACACCAATCAAGCCAAGCGTAATGGCAACCGGCGCAAACTCTGCTGAAGCATGTGGAAATAATGGCAACACGAAACGCAGCAAACCATACGCTGCGGTTTTAATCAAAATACCCGCCAAATCCACCGAACCCGCTGTTGGTGCTTGCGCATGCGCATCTGGCAACCAACCATGGAACGGTACAACAGGTAATTTCACCGCAAACGCGACAAAGAAAGTCAGCATCAAGCCATATTCAAAACCTGGTGGGAACTGTGTTCCGAGCAACATCATATAGTCGAAGCTAAGATGACGCGTTTGCTGATAGTTCAGCAACACTAAGGTTAAAATACCAACCAGCATCACCAAACCAGAGGCTTGAGTGTAAATAAAGAATTTAGTTGCTGCATATACACGGCTACGACCATTCGAACCTGCATGTCCCCAAAGGGCAATCAGGAAGTAGATCGGAACCAACATCATTTCCCAGAAGAAGAAGAACAGGAACATATCGATGGCAAGGAACACACCGATGACGCCGCCCAAACTCCACAACAGATTGAGATGGAAGAAGCCCACATGCTTCTGAATTTCACCCCATGAACAACCAACCGCCAGCACACCGAGCAGCGCAGTCAATGCCACCATCATCAGTGACAAACCATCGAGTGCAAGGTGAACGCTAATGCCCAATTGTGGAATCCACGGCATGATGAATTCAGCTTGCCAAACAGGTGGTGTTCCCGCTTGTACTAGAGTCTGCGCTGAAGCCGCGTAGTTGCCATTCATCCATAAATCAATACAGAGAAGAAGCGTCAAGCCCATACCAAATAACGCAATCCAACGCGGCGTGCGAATGCTAACTTTCTCGGCAATCCAGCATAAAAAACCTGCGATGAATGGAATTAGAATCAATAACGGCAAAATCAGATTATTTTGAAATTGTAAATCCATCTTATTTCCCCATAACCTGAATTGCTAACAACGTGAATAGCAACACAATTGCACCAAATGCAGTGCTTGCCACATATCCACGCAGTAAACCTTTTTGACCTTGCGTAGTCCATGCATTACCGCCACGCACGATTGCTGGAACAATGCTCCAGAACTTGTCGACAGGATCAGATTTAATCAATCGTGCAATCGCGAAGAATGGTTTGGTAAACAGCAAGTCAAACAACGCATCAAAGCCAAACGCGTTATACATGCAATAGCCTAAGCCTGCACCGACACGGGTTTGATTGAACTTATTCACCAAGGTACGTTTACCCGAGAATAATAAGAAACCAACCAACAAGCCGCCCAATGCAGTCGCAATCGAAATCAACTCAATGAAATGTTCATCGTGTTCAAATGCGGCTAATGCTTTGAAGTCAGGCAGTACGCCAGCCAATGGTGGATGAATCAACGCACCGACAGCGGTAGACAATACCAACAGAATCGCCAATGGCAACCAATAAGTTACGCCTTTGATTGGCTCTGAATGACCATTTTCTTGACCATGAAACACGGTCCAGATCAAACGCGTGGTATAGACCGATGTTAAGAACGCGCCAAACAAACCAGCCCAGAACACGTTTTGATGTCCAGAAGCCCATGCTTGCCAAAGAATTGGATCTTTAGAATAGAAGCCGACCGTGACGAATGGTAATGCAACCAATGCGCCGCCACCAACCAAGAAACAGACGTAAACAAATGGAATCTTTTTCCACAGTCCGCCCATTTTGAAAATGTTTTGTTCGTGATGACACGCCAGAATCACCGCACCTGACGAGAGGAACAAGAGTGCTTTAAAGAACGCATGCGCCATCAAGTGGAAAATCGCAGCTTGCCATGCACCGACACCAAGTGCCAAGAACATATAGCCAATTTGACCCATGGTCGAATAAGCAAGAACGCGTTTGATATCTGTCTGTGCAAGTGCAGAGAAACCTGAAATCAACACGCCAGCAGCACCGACATAACCGACAAAATCAAGCACGTTTGGTGCTTCTAAGAAGATTGGGTGCAGACGTGCAATCAAATACACACCCGCTGTGACCATCGTCGCAGCATGGATCAATGCAGAAACAGGGGTTGGACCCGCCATCGCATCTGCAAGCCAAGTATGCAGCGGAATCTGTGCTGATTTACCCATTGCCCCACCGAGGATGAGCAAAGCGATCAATTGCACATTGCCACTCGCGAGCAACTCGGGCGCACGATGCAGAATTTCTTGGATGTTCAGTGTGCCAAGTTCTTTGAAAATCATGAACATGCCAAGTGCGAGGAACACGTCACCCACACGAGTCACGGTAAACGCTTTGATCGCAGCGCGACCATTCGCAAGATCATGGTAGTAATAACCAATCAGCAAATATGAGCAAATACCCACGCCTTCCCAGCCCAAATACAACAGCACTAAGTTGTCGCCGAGAACCAGCAGCAACATGCTCGCCACAAACAAATTCATGTACGAGAAGAATCGTGCGTAAGTCGCATCACCGCGCATATACCATGACGCAAACAAATGAATCAGGAAACCGACACCCGTAATGATGCCTGTCATCGTCAACGCTAAACCATCAAAGTGCAAACCAAATGCTGGAGCAAATGTACCCACTTGCATCCACGTGTACAGCACTTGTTGTACTGCAACTGCATGATCTGTGGTCGGTATTTGCAAAAACTCAATACCCGCCAGCAAAGCAATCAACGCAGACAGCGCCATATTGCCCACACCGATGACCACGACCATCGTTTCTGACAGACGATCACGCAGTGTTGCAAGAATGAGGAAACCAATAAACGGCAGAATAAAGGTCAAAGGCAGTAGAGAAATCATTGACTGGCTCATCCGTGCATCTCACTGGCTGCATCAATATCCAAATGCTGGAATCGACGATAAAACTGCAACAGAATCGCAAGACCAATACTTGCTTCCGCTGCGGCCAAGGTCAAAATCAAAATAAACATGACTTGTCCGTCAGGTTGTACCCAACGCGAACCTGCAACCACAAAAGCCAGTGCTGCAGCGTTCATCATGACTTCAATGCTCATGAGGATAAACATCAAGTTACGACGCGCCATCACGCCATAAAAACCCAGCGCAAATAAGATGGCAGAAAGGATTAAGCCATGTTCTAAAGGGATAATCATTTCGATGCTCCTTTTTTCGCTGCTTGCTGTTCCGCAAGGTGAGCCTCTTGGCTAAGTTTAATTTTTTCAGCGGTTTCTTGTGGCAAGTTACGAATCGCAATCGGATCATTAAAGCCGTCGGTGTTACGTCCCAAATGGTAAGCCGCAACCAACGCGGCAAGGAGAAGCAATGAAGCTAACTCAACCAACAACAAGTAAGGACCAAACAAGGAAATACCAACTGCTTTTGCATCCACCACTTGTACACCAGCAACGGCCGCTTGTGGTGAATATTCACCGTTAGCTAGCAACCACACGATTGCTAAGCCAAGCAAAAATGCCAAGCCTGCAGGCCATGCCCAAACTTCAGCACTAAACCAGCGTTTTTCTTGGGCAACAGTCACTGAACCAAGGTTCAGCATCATCACCACGAAAACAAACAGGACGAGAATCGCACCCGCATAAACAATCACTTCTAGCGCAGCCGCAAATGGCGCACCTAAGCAAAAGAACAAACCCGCGATCGACAATAACGACACAATCAGACTAAGCAATGCATGCACAGGATTGGTATTGGTCACGGTACGAATCGTGGTAATAATCGTAATTAAAGCAATCGCATAAAACGGCCAAGCATTCATTATCGTTGTCATCATGGCATTAAACCTCGTACATCGACAGGAGCCGCTTCGTTTTGCGCAGCACCTTTAGGTTTATCCTTAATCGCCATACCTGAAACACGGTAGAAGTTGTAATCGTGATATTTACCTGGACCTGAAATCAGCAAATGTTCTTTTTCATACACGAGGTTTTGACGATCAAATTCTGCCATTTCAAAATCAGGCGTCAGCTGAATCGCGGTCGTTGGACACGCTTCTTCACACATACCGCAGAAAATACAACGACTGAAGTTGATACGGAAAAACTCTGGATACCAACGTCCATCGTCTCGTTCAGCTTTTTGCAAAGAAATACAACCGACAGGGCAAGCAACCGCACATAAATTACATGCGACACAACGCTCTTCACCATCAGGGTCACGCGTCAGGACAATCCGACCACGATAACGCGGCGGAGGATTCACTGGAACTTCGGGATACATGAGGGTGTCGCGTTTGCGGAATGATGGCTAAACACCATGATTAAGCTGCGTAGTTGCGACCACACGCCCGAAAGTAGATTTGCACCAGAATTAGCCATCTTATTGATTCCTGAGCAATGCGTTATGGTTGCAGCGGGCTGGTGTATAACACGTAGCCCACTGTTGCCAATAAATTGATTAACGTAATCGGTAAACAAACTTTCCAACCGAAACTCATGATTTGGTCAAAACGTGGTCGCGGTAATGCCGCACGAACCAGAATAAACATCATGACAAAGAACAGTACTTTTGCCACAAACCAGAATAATGGTGGAATAGTAATGAATGGAAGACTCCAGTTGCATAGAGGTAGCCAACCACCAAAGAACAAGGCGGTAATCAAGGATGAAATTAGAACCACGCCGATGTATTCACCAACGAAGAACATCCCCCACTTCATGCCTGAATATTCAGTGTGATAACCCGCACCGATATCCTGTTCAGCTTCAGGCGCATCTTTCCAGCACAGTGGGATCCGAAGCTTGG